>CENL01003155.1_pt1 | contig 32148 bp, 41 predicted proteins | sample 530221 | NCBI WGS metagenome assembly CENL01 (sample SAMEA2619791, study PRJEB7988) | marine metagenome | isolation source: saline water (ENVO:00002010), including
GAAACAACAGTTACAGTGACAGACCCAACAGCAGATAGAACAATCACCTTACCTGATGCTACTGGTACTGTTATGTTACAAGATAGTAATGGTGATTCAACTATTAATGGTGCATTAACTGTAACTGGTGGTGATTCTGGTGATGTTCTTTTAACTTTTCTAACAGATAGAAGTTGGCAGTTTCAACAAACAGGAGATGATGGTTCTACCTCTTTAAGTTTAAAAGCAAATGTAGATGGTAAATTTTTTAATATTCTTAATAGTAATTCAGATGCAGATTTTGCATTCTTTACATCTCACAGTAGTAGCACACCTTTTCTTTATATAGGTGAAGATGCACAAATAAGATTTGAGGGTGCAACTGCAAATGACCATGAAATAATATTGACTGTTACTGACCCTACAGCAGATAGAACTATTACTCTACCTGATGCAACTGGAGATGTCGTTCTTAATGAAAGTGGCACTGTTAATATTACAACAACAGATACAAGTGGCGTTGATAATCCAAATTTAGTTTTAAATAGAATTGATACTAGTCCAACAGATTTTGCCAACATAGGTGCTATAGATTTTAAATCTACAAATAGTAATTCTGAGCAATTAGAATTTGCATCAATAAGTGGAATGACTGATGACATTACAGATGGCACTGAAGATGGAAGAATTAGATTCTCAGTATTAAGAAATGGCACTAATATAGACCTTGTTGATTTTGACCCTGGTGGTATAACTTTAAGAGGTGGTGGTGCAACTACAACAGCTGGATATTTGCAATTTTATCAAAGTGGTGGTGGTTTAAGATTACAACAAAATTCTGCAACACCTACAAGTGGTCAAACAAGAGTTGTTACATTTCCTGATGCTAGTGGTACTGTAGCTTTAAAATCTTTGTACTTTCAAGCTTTTAGAAGTACCAATAGTGCATCACTTACAAGCACATTTGCTACAATAGATTTTGATACAGTTACTTTAAATTCAGATAACTCAATATTAGTTGAAAGTGGTGGAGAAGTTACAATTAATAAAACTAGCGTATTTAGATTTCATGCAGATGTTACAACAAAAATTACGTCAGGTTCAAGTCGTTCCGATTGTGAAATAGAATTACAAAAGAAAGCTAGTGGGGGTTCTTATAGTGTTGTAGTTGGAACTACAGCTATGACTTATAATCGTATAGAATCATTAGGACAAGGAACAGCAAGTATTGATTTTTTAATTAGTGTAACAAGTGGTGACACATTTAAAGTTGTAGTTAAAAGACAAGGTGGTACAGATACTATAGTTGTTGAAGAAAATGCAGCAAGATTTAATATTCAAGAGATAAATTAATATGTCTAAAGTTTCAGTTACAAATGTTAAATCACAACTAGATACACATGAAGCTGTATGTGCAGAGAGATGGAAAGAAACTATACTGCGTATCAAACGCATTGAACACATTATGATTGGCACAGCAGGAACAATTATTGTCCTATTAATAGGATTGTTAGTGAGGTAAAAGTGGAACCTGCCACCATTGGATTACTACTTGCAGGTGCAACTAAATGTATTGATTATTTAAAACAAGGTATATCTCTTGGTAAAGATATAAGTGATATGACTTCACAAGTATCAACCTTTATGCAAAATAGTTCTGACATTGAGCATATGGAAAAACGTGCAAGAAATCCTACGTTTTGGCAATCAATGTTCAACAGTGGCAATATAGAACAAGTTGCACTTGATAGTTTAATAGCTAAAAAAAAGATGCAAAAGCACAGACAAGACTTAAAGAACTTAATTATGATGCAGTATGGGCAAGGTGGTTGGAATGAACTGCTTGCCTTAGAAGGTAAGATACGCAAAGACAGAGCAGAATTTGTACATAAACGACAAGAACAAAGAGATAAAATATTCAATATTATTGGTATTATTGTCTTGTCACTTACAGTAATAGGTTTTATTTTCTTACTTATCTTTTTATATAAAATGCAAAAGAGTTAATATGACACAAAAGAAATTCCAAAATCAATCTATCTATACAGAATATGATGAAGATGGTGATGGCATTATATCTGATGAAGAACTAAGTCATGTTAAAGCTATCAAAGAAACTGAAACACAATTACGCAAGAACCTTGCACAGTTGCGTATGGCACGATATACTTTGATTGCTATGGGTGTATTTACAGTTGCAATGTTTTTTATTCCAATTGAAAGAGTTAATGCTTTAGCTGATATAAGTAATCTCTTTTATATCTCAGGTGCAGGTATTGTTGGTGCTTATATGGGTACTGCTGCATACATGAGTAGGAACGGAAAATGAAACCTGCATTTGTTTTGTTGTGTTATCTTGCAGGTAATCCTGCAGGTACGCTGCATTTAGCAAATGTAAATAACTGTACATATTTCAAAGACAGACTTGCAAATCAAACAGTCAAGATTGGTGAAGAAACACAGCGATATGATTGCTACTGCAAACTGGTTAACGTTAACAAACAGATGAGGTTATGGTGATACAAGCATTGATTGGTCCTGCCACCAAATTATTAGGCAAATTCATAGAAGATAAAGATACTAAAAATAAACTGGCACATGACTTAGCTACTATGGCAGAGAAGCACGCACAAGAACTTGCCAAAGGTCAGATTGAAATTAATAAAACAGAAGCACAACATAAGTCTATCTTTGTTGCAGGGTGGCGTCCTTTTATTGGTTGGACTTGTGGCATTGCGTTGTGTTGGCACTTTGTCCTTGCACCAGTAACTATGTTTGTATGTGCTTATTTAAATATAACTATACCTGAATTGCCACAGTTTGATATGGGATCATTGATGACTGTGCTAATGGGTATGCTTGGTCTTGGTGGACTTCGTACATTTGAAAAGTATAAAAAGATTTCTAAATGAAATTTGAAGATAAAATAATTTGTCAAAGATGTAGAGTTGCAATGCGACCTACAGAACTTAAAGATGTTTGGAAATGTCCTGTGTGTAACACTATAGAAAACAAAAGGTTAGAAAAATGAAAGTACCAATATATATACAACTTAGAGATGAACTCAAAGCTGATGAAGGTGTTAAGAATGAAATTTATCTTGATCATCTTGGCTTACCTACTTGTGGTGTTGGTCATCTTATCCGTGAATCAGATCCTGAATATGGATTAGATGTTGGCACACATATAGATGATGAAAGAATTAATGAATTGTTTGATCAAGATATGGAAACAACATTAATCGAATGTGATCATCTCTATCCTAACTTTGATAATTTACCTGATGAAGCACAAAAGATTATTGCTAATATGATGTTTAATCTTGGTCGACCTCGACTATCTCGCTTTCATAAGATGAAGAAAGCTGTTGATTCTAGTGATTGGATAGAAGCTGCTAACCAAATGTTGGACTCTAAGTGGGCAAGACAAGTACCAAATAGAGCAAATCGTCTTATTGAACGTATGAAAAACATACAGACTTAGTAGATATTCTTGGGTGTAAGCATACTAGAGGGGGTGTTTACCCCCTCTATATGGCTCTTATATCAAGACTTTTTTTCGTTAAAATACATTACAAGCTGACTTCTGCCCATGCCACCTTTTCTTGTAGTGCCATCACGATATATTAGTCCTTTCTTTTCAAGTTGTGCATATCGTGGTGTGATACTTCCTTCTCTTACATTAAGTGAACGACCACCTTTGCCACTTAATTGTGGTAATGTATTCCAAACATCATCATGTATTGCACCATTATTGCCATGTGCTTTGATGCAATCTAATACAATCTTTTCTAATCTATTTGTATTAACTTGATCTGCAGCTTCCCATGACGTTTTAGGATCATGGGTTCTTGCTAGTGCTTCACTAACCATTTGATCTTTTTTAGAACGGGATATCGTCGACATCTTCACCTCCTAATACTGATTCGTTTTCTATTATAGTTTGATCCTTTGCAGGTTCTTCTACTCTTGGTGTACTGTCTCCTATCCGTGCAGATAGAAACTTAGTATTGCCATCTTTGGATACTGTTTTCCAACAAGCAATCCTACGTTTCTCTTGGCTTGGCATAGTGACTGGACCACTGAAGTCTGGTGCTTTCTCATTCAATGACTTTTCATTTTCGTACATAGTACCAACTTTGACATAGACATCTCGTGCTGTACCACCATCAGGTAGTGATGCTTTGACTATAGCAATACGATACTCTGATCCCTCGCTATTGAGTTTCCCTTGCACAAGCAGACTTTCATCTGCTCGTGGTTTGAAGAAACTACCTCTGTCTGTATTATCATAATCCATCATCTTCTCCTTTCATCTTTGGTTTGCTGACTTGAATTGTAGGCTTACTTGCTTCGTTACCATCATCATCTTCCGATGGTAGACCATATACCGACTGCAATGTATATCGCTTGGCATATGTAATAGCAGAGCCAATCTTCTGTGGGTTCTCATAATTAGCTTGTGACATTATGATCGGTAGCTTTGACACATAAGTATTCTCATCAATGACGTGACGTACTGTAGTGACAACAACTACTTCTGATTTGGTTTCCATGTGACTTGTGTATACATAGTCAATCTCTTGGGTAAAGAATAAACCAAACTGATTCCCTTGATTTACTGCAGATATAACAGACTCAAGTGTAGAGTAGTTACTTCTGAAGTGTGGGTTCTTGCCATCTTTCTTAGCAGTCACAGCAAGTTTCTGAAACTCAAGCAATGCTTGTTTCAAAGTCGCAGTAACTTTGGGGTGTGCTTTACTTGGCACAGTTTTTTTGTTATTAGTATTTGTATCTGTCATGTATGACCTCCATTATACAGATAGTTAAAAGGGTAAGTGGGTCTGCTTACCCTTTTTTTGTTATGCGAATAGACCCACGCTTATCTCTTTTGACACTGAGTTTGTCGTTGTATATTTCTGACTCATTGTCTTTCATCTCTGTCTTTAGTTCTTTCTTTGCATTCTCAAATGCTTTTGCATTATCTTCGTACAATAGATATTCTGTACTTGCCAGTGCAAAGCTATTACTTCTTGACACATCACGTTTAACCTTGCCATTGATTGCCACATTATCTTTAATGTTTTGTTTTACTTTGACTAATACATCTTCAGGTTTTTCATTGTGAACAACATATTCCCAAAACGCTTTGATCTTATCAAGCATATCAGCTTGATACTCTTTGTTTGCACTTACAACTACACACTCATGCTTGTTGCCAAAGATAACAGAGAATACCATATGTGGCAGACTTGATATATACAGATAGAACTGCATCTGTGGCATATAGTAATCCAACATATAATCCATATCATTACGACTATGTGTATGTTTACATTCTACACCAATGTTTTGATCACGATCTTCACCATCAAGTGTACCTTGTAGTTTGATACTGCCATACATTTTTGTATATGCAGACTGTGGTACAAAATCATATTTATAATATTCTTGTAGCCATTGTAAGTTAAAAATTTCTGTGAAAGAACCTAACCTAACATTAAATTCATTGCTCAAATCTTTACGACCAAGCAATCCAGTTTTGATTTTCCATAGTTCTTCCCACTTACCTTGCATCAAAGATACCATATCGCTACCTCTAATGAAGTCTTCACGCATAGGTGCGTGACGTAGTTCATCTGCCATTTAGACCTCCAATCTTGCTATCAGCATACTACATTTATTGTTATAAATCAACTACTTAATGTGATGAGGTTAAGGTCGCGTTGCAAATTTTCTTAACCTCATCTTTTATAGAGATGGAACAAAGAAGGAATAACCATCTCTATTTGCTATGCTTTCGCATAACCTCTGTAATCAGCAGTCATACCTTTAGGTTGAATTTTTTCATCTCTATCTGAATAATATTTAACAGACATGAAATAATTCATATAGGGTTTAGGTATGTACCTTTGATAATCTTTTTCTTTCAATGCTTCAGGTGCATCTTCAAATCTTTCTTCACTCATTTTCTTTTACTCCTTCAAATTGTTCGCTGACTTCTTCTTTTCTTTCAAAGCCAATGTAATCACCTTGTTCCCATTTATCTTTAGCTTGTTCTTTAGACTCTGCTTGTATAGTATATTCATTCAAAACTATTGCAGAAGAACTTACAATATATTCTTTCATATTATTCTCCTATTGCTGAAATTAGTTTGCTTGATACTGCTTCGACCAATGACTTACGATAGTGCAGCATTGGTTCTACATACTCGTTGATCTCTGCTACAGTTGGAAAGAACTTGCAATTCATAATAACTTTGTCACAAGCATACTTCATAATGTCTGCAGGTACGTGTTCAAACTTCTTAGCATACACTCTTGCTTTGAAAGCTAAGTCTTTCTGTGTCAGGTGGCTTTGCTTCGCTGTGCATACCATGACTTCAATGAGCCATTCGTGTATGTCTTTAGGATCAGCTACAGTCATACATTCTTCTAATGCTTTTTGAACAGCAATCCTATTGCCACTTAGTTTGTCAGCACAATCTGAAATAGTTGGCATTTCCCAACGAAAAAACATATATTGATTGTTTGTTTTTTCAATTATCCTTGAGTTGATTATAGACTCCAAGATAGAAACTGTCGCTTTTGTTACTTTGTTTGGATCTGATCCTGCTTGTGTGACCAGTGTTTTTGCGATTGAGTTGTTTCTTACACCATTCGCAATAGACTGTATTCCAGTCTTGTTTATCGTATTGGTTTGTAATATAGAAATGTTTGAAGTATTTAATCTCTCTGTCATGGTTGACCTCCTTGTATTGATTGATGACTTCTTGGCTTGGTTGCCACTGATTAGTAAGTTTCGGCATATGAATCTCCTATAACGCCATGCCAATATTCATTATAGAAATGTTCTGCGAAATGATCGCACCATTCTTTTTCATGCTGAAGTTTTGGTTTGAGATTGTAGTTGATAAACCTTTTGACTTCAGCCACATCTTCAGACTCGCTGATTTTATCTTCAAGTCCTTTGATTTCTGCTATCTTTTGTTCGTATTCAAGGTATATATTATTTTGTAGATTTGCCATTGTTATCTCCTTTTATCATACATACTAATTTTTATTTCTGCTAATCGTGTAGGTGTAACTATATCTCTATTACATTTGCCACAACAATATCCACTATCATGTATAGGTGCAGGGTTGTGACCACCATGCCAGTAGATATGACCATGCTCATCACGATCAGGTTCTATGTCTTTCTTACATATAACACAAGTAAGATTATAATTCATTTGATTAACTCCTTAAATATTTTATCAGGAATAATAGCAACCCATCTTGGGTCACCAGTTTTACGTTTATACATAGCGATATCTTTTCCTTGTAACACTTTGAAAACGCTAGGAAATTTATCTACTGCTCTGTATTTTATTTCAACAACATACTCTTTTTCATTGATAATTAGTTTGATGTCACCACTATGTTCACCACCAAGACTACCTGATAGGGGAACTTTTTTAACAGGTAACTTCCATGAGTTGAATAATTTTACAAACCAATTCTCATGGTAGTTACCTTTACGTTTACTTTTACTTGTCATTAAAACTCCTCATCTGTTGCAGTTATAGTTAAGTAAACTTGCAATGCTTCACACCAACAAAGCAAATTAAAGAGTCTAGGCTCACGCACCATACGTTCCCATTCTCCAAACAGTTTTGTATCTACACCAATATCTAAAGCTATTTGTTCCTGCGATAATTTTCTTATTCTACGCAGGAACACTAGCCTTTCGACAATAGATTTGTATTGATACTTTACTGTGTTCTTCATTTAAAGTTCATGTGTTTGATTTGACTATCAAGTAATACATTCTCGATAATACTACTAGCTTGTTTGTCTTCGTATTGTCGTTCATGTACTTTGATAGTCATGGCAGTCATCTTGTTTACCCATGATTCTTCATTGAGTCCACTGCGTTTTGCACCAAGTGCTGCCATGTGAGTATAGATAAGCCTATACTCAGGTGGTGTAGCAATACTTGCGATTGATCGACAAGTAGATAACTCTTGTTTTCTGAAACCTAATATTGTCATTGTTAACCTCCATTGTATTAGATTGTTCCGTAACTTCCTTTCATATAGAACATTGAGCTTGGTCTGTTCATATATGATATCAGCTTACTGTTTCTTTCGACAGTAGTTTTGTGTTTGTTTTTTACGTCTTGTGGGTGAGATATCCAATCAGTTACTGCATTGTATAAACCCCACTTGTTACAACCAATATCTTTTTGATATCTTGCCCAAGTATCCATGAGAGTTTGGAATTGTCTTTCATTACGATACCTGCCATCAACTGTTGGTCTTGGCGTGTAAGTAAGTTTGTTGAACATTTCATTTGCGTCATGGTGTGTAACTGGTGTGTTATACCATGCACGATAGCGTTGCTCATTACCTTGAAACTCTTGAATTAAATGTTCAATATGATTAAAGTTGTAATAAAATTTACCATTATGTTTTTGTGTATAGTTGGCAATTTTATCAGGTGTTGTGCAACCATTCTTGCACCAGTATCGTAATCCATCTGCTGTAATCATAACAGACCATACACCATTGTATGAGTTGCGAACTGTAATACGAAATGCAATGTAACTATTGAGTTGTGGGTCTTGTATCGTAATATCTTTACAAGTAAATGTAGCTTTTAGCATTGAGCCATTCTGCATGACTCTTATGTCTGGCACAAAGTCTGTTGATACTTTTTGCATCATCTCATAAATAGGATAAACAATAGCTTTGTGTTCGACTGGTCTGTATGCAGTTGAATGATTGCCAAGATATTCCATTGTATCTGTTCTGACTATCATCATACGATCATGACACTTAACTAGTTTTGTTTCGCAGTCATCATCATATGTACCTGCCATTGATATAGTATCAATCGGAAAGTCGTAGTCACCGAGATATGGTTTCATGTTTTTGATTTGTGTTATGTGATTCATTTCTTTCTCCTTTCACATATGTTGGTTACTCCATATATTGCAGTACATAGACCACAAGTATAACTTAATATAAATAGGTACAGCCATTCATCTCCACCTGAATACTCATAGCAAAACATGAGTGATAACATTACAGTTATTGTACCTACAATAATACACATTACATTTATCATTTGATTACCTCACTTTCATTTTACAATTTGAAATAATGAATGCAATTTTGTTTGATTTACTATTACTAACTTGAATTGCAATGCACCCATTTTGTTACCATAAGAAATTCAATATTAGAATAGATAAAGATGTTAATATAGAAGTGTTAGTTTGCTTCGTTTTTAAAATGAAGTCGGTTTGTTTCTTTGGCGAGTCAAAGAAAAAAATAACCTCTGCTAAATTAATAACAGAGGTTAGATATTTATATTATGCTTTGGCTCTGTTCATCATAGCGTTTCTTGTATCTGCATGGTTTGTGTTTGTTTTTGTTTCGCCACTTGCATAATCTTTGTAATCTGCGAACCATTTTTGACCAAAATCTTGGGTAGATTTTCCTTTGTTCCAAGTTCTATCGCAAGCAACGTTGAAAACATTTTGAAATAAATCAAAGATAAATTTACCATTATTGTAAGATGCTTCAGCTTTTACGACTTTATCTGATTTTCCTGCGTCTGGATTATATTTGTTGTTTTCTTCTTCCATGTTTTTTTCGTCTTGAATGTCATCTAAATACTTTTTCTTAGATTTTAATGACCACGCTATTTGTCCAAGTATTCCACCATAGAAATAACAAGCGTCTTTGTTGTAGTATGGATTGTTTTCACCACTACTTCTTTTAGCTGAACTAGGTGCGTCAAACTGTTCTATATCTAGGTGTTCAATTATTGATTGTGTTAGATTAATTATTAAATCTTGTGTGTTTTTTTTCTTAGTCATTTTAGTTCTCCTTATGTTGTTATATTTTTAAGATGCTTGCACTTTGAAACATGGCTAGGCAGAGTGTCCAATCTAAATGGGTGTTAGACAAGCACAGAGTACAGAGCATACAACATTTCAGCAGTACAGATGTTTACATCAGCATTGCTTTGTACGACAATGCTTGGGTTATCCACTTCCCATTTAGATTTGAAATACACACACAATTCTTGCAACCTTACTGAAACCACACTCTGAATAGTTATGTTACAAAGCTTGTCTTAAAAATATGACAACATTAGGTGAGCTTGGCTAAGTAAAAAAATACTCAAGATTGGGTTGAGGGGGTTGTGTTTTTATGTGTGAATATAAATACCCTTGACAAGGTTTTGGAAAGTGTTTTAAAAAGAGGGGGTAAGGGGGTGTTATCGTGTTGGATAAGATAAGAATGACTAAACGACAAAGGCTGTTAGTTGATACATATGTAGCAACTGGCTGTACGATTAAAGAAGCAAGTATTGTTGCAGGCTATTCTGTAGGTGATGCAGGTAGAGTGACAGCCAGTAAGACTTTGAGGTTGCCACATATACAAGAGTATATGCAACAAAGGATTAGAGAAACAATTGGATTGAATGCTACGAAAGCTTCTCATAAGATGTTAATGCTAAGTACCTCAGCTAAAAGTGAGTATGTTCAACTTGAAGCCAGTAAAGATATACTAGACAGAGCAGGATACAAACCAGTAGAGAAGAGCATGAGCTTAGTTAGTGGCAACATACAAGTAAGTATAGATTTGACATGAGTGTACTTTTAGGATTATGCTTAACGAATAAGGGCAAGGTGATGGGGGTAGGGTCAAAAAACTGTGCTACTCCACGACAACAACGTCCCTTACAAACAATAATATTCAAAAAGGCTCGTAATGGCTAAGACACCTGCATGGACACGCAAAGAAGGCAAGAATCCTAAAGGTGGTTTAAATGCTAAGGGTCGTGCCTCATATAAAGGTGGCACATTAAAAGCACCAGTCAAATCAGGAGACAATCCTAGACGTGCAAGTTTTCTTGCTCGAATGGGAAACATGAAAGGACCAGAGAGAGATGCTAAAGGAAAACCTACAAGATTATTATTATCGCTTCGTGCATGGGGTGCTTCGTCTAAAGCCGATGCTCGTGCAAAAGCTAGAGCAATTAGTAAAAGAAATAAAGCGAAGAAGTCTAAGAAAAAAAATTAATCAACTAGAAAAGGAGAAAGCTATGCCAATGGGTAAAGGAACATACGGAAGTCAGAGAGGTAGACCTGCTAAAAAATCTACTCTTACTGGAAAGCAGAAGACGCTTCCTGCAAGTCTGAAGAAAAAAATTATGGCTTCTAAAAAGAAAAAGTAATGGCAGTTAATGCAGCAGGAAATTATACCAAACCTGCCATGCGACGTGCTTTGTTTAATAGGATAAAAGCGAGTAATAAAGGTGGCAGGTCAGGTCAGTGGTCAGCAAGAAAAGCACAGATGTTGGCTAAACAATATAAAACTAAAGGTGGTGGGTATAGGTAATGGCACTTGCAAAGTCACAAAGGTCGCTTCGTGCATGGACTAAACAAAAGTGGAAAACCAAATCAGGTAAACCTAGTACTCAAGGACCAAACGCTACTGGTGAACGTTATCTACCTGAAAAGGCAATTAAGGCTCTTTCTTCCAGTGAATACGCCAAGACTTCGGCTGCTAAACGCAGAGCGATTAGAAAAGGAAAACAAGTATCTAAACAGCCAAAGACGATTGCTAAGAAAACGAAAAGCTATAGAAAGTTCTCTTAGATGAGTTTTTTGCATATACTCAAACCTGAAGAAAGAAGAATACTAAGACAAGTTGTCAAAAATGTTCATCTCAAACATCACCCTGAAGAATTTTGTACAGACCTTGAAGCTGATAAAGTTATTGCTGTTATTGGTCCTGAGACAGTAGATAAATTATTAAGGATCGGAAAGAACACAAAGATTGATACAATTTAAATACAAACCTGATGGACAAGTCCTTAAAGACTTTATGAAAGACAATACTTTTTTTCGTGGCATCAGAGGTCCAGTTGGTAGTGGCAAGTCCGTTGCTTGTAGTATAGAAATTTTTAGAAGAGGATTAATGCAAGAACCTGATAAGTCAGGTAAAAGAAAAAGCAGATGGGCAGTCATCAGAAACACCAACCCACAACTTAGAACAACAACAATAAAGACGTGGCTTGATTGGTTTCCTGAACAAGACTGGGGTAAGTTTGCTTGGTCAGTTCCCTATACTCATATGATTACAGCAGGTGATCTTCAGATGGAAGTTATCTTTCTTGCACTTGATAGACCTGAAGACGTTAAGAAGTTATTATCTTTGGAACTTACTGGGGTGTGGGTCAACGAAGCAAGGGAGATACCCAAGTCAATTATAGATGCGTGTACTATGAGAGTTGGAAGATATCCGTCTGTCAAAGATGGTGGTGCATCTTGGTCAGGTGTTATCTGTGATACCAATAGTCCTGAAGAAGATCATTGGTGGTCTATTATGAGTGGCGAAGTTCCAGTGCCTGATCATATTTCTTTGGAAGAAAGTCGTATGCTTGTAAAGCCTGATAACTGGCAGTTCTTTACACAGCCAAGTGGAATGATAGAAGAGAAAGATGAAGATGGTTCTGTTACTGGTTACAAACTAAATAAGAAAGCAGAAAACGCAAAAAATATATTGGCAACCTATTATACAAATCTTGTTCAAGGTAAAACAAAGTCTTGGATAGATGTTTATGTTATGAATAGGCTTGGCTCAATACAAGATGGTAAGCCAGTTTATAATATGTTTGTATCTGAAACTCATGTATCGAAAGAAGAAATACCGATCGCTGATGGTATACCCCTTTATATTGGATTGGATTTTGGTCTTACACCTGCTGCTGTTTTTGGTCAAAAGGTTCGTGGTCGTTGGGTTATACTGCAAGAACTTGTGGCTTTTGATATGGGTATTGTAAGATTTGCAGAACTATTAAGAAGTGAAATAGCAACACGATATGGCAACCTTGATATAAATATTTATGGTGATCCATCAGGTGACTTCAGGGCACAGACTGATGAAAGTACACCTTTTCAGGTTTTAAGAGGTGCAGGATTAATGGCAAGACCTACAACAAGTAATGATGTATCACTTAGAATAGAATCTGTTTCATCTGTTTTAAATCGAATGGTAGATGGTCAATCAGGAATTTTAATTGACTTTAGGTGCAAAGAACTGATAAAAGGGTTTGAAGGGGGTTATCAATATAGAAGACTCCAAGTGTCAGGAGAACGCTATGAGGATAAACCTTTGAAGGATAGGTACTCGCATATCCATGATGCTATGCAATATCTTATGTTAGGTGCAGGAGAAGGCAGACAAGTATTAGGAATGACTAGACCTATTCAAACATTTAATGCTAGGGTTGATTATGATGTATTTCAAAGGCAACCTAAAAAACCTCGAAGGCAAGGTCTTTGGGCAAGATTATAAAGGAGTAAGATATGTGTTTACCTAGTGGTGGTTCATCAAGTCCTCCCCCTCCAACAGCCGAAGAAAAAGAAGCTGAGATGGAAAGAGAGAGTGCTAAAGAACGAGAAACTGCAACAAGACGAGAAGCAAGACAAGATGTTCTTGAAGAGAATATAGCCAACATTAGAAGAGGTAGTGGCAGGAGATCGTTACTTCGTGGTGGTGGTGGTGGTATTGGTTTTTACAATAGGTACAATTTATAATGCACGAAAAATCTGCTGAACTTTTATTACAACGCTATGAAAAATCTCTTTCTGTAAGACGAGAGTTTGAAGAGTTGTATGATGAAATATTTGAATATTGCCTACCACAAAGACAAGGATTTAAAAATTATTCAGCAGGTCAAAGACGAGATGACAAAATATTTGATGAAACTGCTGTGGTTGGTATACAAGAGTTTGCATCAAGATTGCAGTCAGGTCTAACACCAAACTTTGCAAGATGGGCAGACTTTGTTACTGGTCAAGAAGTTCCTGAAGAAGAAAGAGATGATGTAAATAATGCACTTGATGAGGTGACGGATTATGTCTTTGAAGTTCTGCAAACATCAAACTTTGCACAAGAAATCCATGAGTGTTTTATTGATTTGGCTTTGGGTACTGCTGTTCTTTGTATCATGGAAGGTGATGCTGTTAATCCTATTCGCTTTCAATCTATACCTTTACCTCATGTTGTTTTAGATACTGGACCTGATGGCAAGGTCGATCATGTGTATAGAGAACGCATGATTAAGAATGAAGATATTATGATTGCTTTTCCTAATGCTATTTTATCTGAAAACATTGCACAGAGAATACAGAATAATCCTGAATCAAAAACAAAGATACTCGAAGTATCATGCCGATTATATGATGATCAGAATGTTGAAAAATATGGATATTATATTATAGATGTAGCCGACAAGGTAATGATAATGTCTGAAACGTATGAAGGTGTAGGATCAAATCCATTCATAGCATTTAGATGGAGTAAAGCCTCAGGTGAAATTTACGGAAGAGGTCCTGCAATCAATGCCTTGAGTGCAATCAAAACGTGCAATCTTACAATAGAATTAATATTAGAAAATGCTCAAATGGCAATCTCTGGCATCTATCAGATAGATGATGATGGTGTTATTAATGTTGATACTATTAACCTTGTCCCTGGAACTGTTATTCCAAAAGCACCAACCAGTGCAGGTTTGCAACCGATAAGATCAGCAGGTTCATTTGATGTTGCTAATCTTGTTTTAAATGATATGAGAAATAATATTAAGAGAGCATTGTATAATGATATGTTAGGTGATCCCAATAAAACACCTGCATCTGCAACAGAGGTAGCAGAAAGAATGGCTGACTTATCAAGAAAGATTGGTTCAGCTTTTGGTCGATTACAAGCAGAAATGGTTCAACCAGTTCTGCAAAGAGTTATATATATTTTAAAGAAACAAGGTCGTATAGATATGCCAGTTGTTAACGGAAGAGAGGTAAAAATACGAAGTGTTTCACCACTAGCACAAGCACAATCTAATCAGGATATTGTATCACTGAATAGATTTTTGCAAACTGTGGCAGGTTCGTTTGGACCTGAGGTGCTTAACATTTTAATTTCTTCTGAAGAAACTGCTGTGTATTTGGCTAAGAAATTTGGTGTGCCTGATAAACTAATAAGAGATGCTGATGAACGACAGCAACTTGTACAGATGGCACAACAGATGCAAATGCAACAACAACAAGGAGTGATGCAAAATGACGGACAAGCAACCTAATCTTGGGATAGATGGCTATCCTCGAAAAAAACAAGATGATCAAAAGATATCACAAAATGTATTGGCTTTATTTAATACACCAAACGGACAAGAGGTTTTAAAGTATTTACGTTCTATTACAGTTGACGTTATTAGTGGTGCTAATATATCTGATAATGAGCTTAGACATTTAGAAGGACAAAGATATTTAATAGCTTTAATAATAAGACGAATGAATCATGCAACAACATTAAAGAGCAAAACAAATGAATGAAGTAACAGAAAATAATCAAGAAACAGTAAGTACAGAATCTGCCACTGAAGACGCAACTACGCATAACGTGGACTCTTCCTCCAACTCAGTGGCAGATACCACTGCAAGACCTGAGTGGTTACTGGAAAAGTTTGCAACTCCAGAGGATATGGCAAAGGCTTATAGCGAAATTGAAGCTTGGAAAGGCAAAAAAGAAGAAGATATTAGATCAGCAATGCAGGAAGAAATAGAAAAAGAAGCCTACGCTGATAGACCTGCATCAGCAGGGGAGTATCAAATACCTGAGTCGCTTGATGAATCTGAAGCTGCAACAAATCCATTACTTAAAGAATGGGCAGAGTTTGCTTGGGAGAATGGGTATTCACAAGATGAGTTTTCATATTGGGTTAATAAGTTTGCAGGATATATGCATGAACAAGATACTGATGTTGAAGCCGTGAAGACTGCATTAGGTGATAATGCTAATGCTAGAGTAGAAGCCGTACAGTTATTTATGAATAAGTTTTTTCCTGAAGAAACACATGATGCTGTAGCACAGCTTGGCACATCTGCTGAAGGTATCAAAGCTTTAGAGCATATACAAAAAGCATTGTCAGGTACAAATCCATTGCAAGATGTATCTTCACCAAGTAAATTATCACAAGACGATATAATGGCAAAGATGCGTGATCCAAGATATTTTGACCCTGCTCGAAGAGATAAAGCTTATGTTCAAGAAGTAAATGACAGTTTCAAAAAACTTTATGGGTGAAGGCATTTATGATGGGTATCCCATTGTAAAAGCTAATACGGATCATATACATCATCTTCAAAATAATTTAAGAGATGCTGATGTAAGGGAATGTATTATACATGGCTCTACTCCTTTTCGTGCTTTAATGAGTGGAATAAGAGAAAAGAAAGCTGAAACATATACTGTTTTAATTGATAAAAATCCTGCAATTATGTTTGGGGTATCTCCTATTGCAGAACATTTAGTTGGTCGTATATGGCTTTTAGGTTCGTATGAACTTGAAAATCATAGTTGGAAATTTCTCAAATGGAGTAGAAAAGTCGTTGATTACTTTCAAAATCAATATTATCAGCTAGAAAATGTTGTCCCTGCTGATCATATTAAAACGCTTCAATGGCTTGGTTTCCTTGGGTTTGAGATATTAAATGAGCCTTTACAAGTGAATGGATTTGAAGTTTTAAGATTTGTACGTTGCAAAGGTGAGAAAATTTTGGTAAATAGTAAAGAACAGCCCTGTTACTAGCTGATAGCCCATTTGGATAACTAGATGAAGCGAAAGACGGATAACTGGAAAATAGTAATGTAACTTTAATAAGGAGAACTTATAATGGCTAACTCAATCGATACAGCCTTTATTAGACAGTTCGAGACAGAAGTTCACCTTGCTTATCAAAGAATGGGTAGTAAATTAAGAAATACTGTCCGTACAGTTAGTAATGTGAATGGCTCAACAGTACGTTTCCAAAAGATTGGTACTGGCTCGGCTTCTACTAAATCAAGAAATGGTATGGTAACTCCAATGGAATTAGCACATACCACAGTTGATGTAACGCTTAGCGACTTTTATGCAGCAGAATACATTGATAAACTAGACGAACTTAAAACTAACATAGATGAAAGACAAGCTGTGGCAACAAGTGCTGCTGCTGCTCTAGGTCGTAAGACTGATGAGATTTTGTATACTGCTATGGACGCAGGTGCAAACTCAACTCAGATTCACGATACTGGTTCAGCACTAGCAAAAGCTGATTTGCTAAGTTTGTTTGAAACTATGAGTAGTGCAAATATACCTGAAGATGGTCAGAGATATTTAGCAATGAACCCAAAGGGTTATGCTGATTTATTTCTAATCAATGAGTTTGCATCATCAGACTTTGTTGGTGAGCAGAATTTACCATTTGCAGGTGGAATGAGTATGAAAGAGTTTTTAGGTTTTAAAGTATTTTCAACTTCAGCTATTACAGCAGGTAAGAACATTGCCTATCATACTTCAGCTATAGGCTTAGGTATTGGTGCAGATGTGACTACTGAGTTGAACTATGTACCTGAGAAGGTTTCACATTTAGCAACTTCTATGATGTCTATGGGTGCTACTGTCATTGATGACAATGGTATCTATGAAGTCTTAGATAACAATTCATAAGGGAGATTAATTATGGCTTATGCAGCAAGTGGTCTTACAAGAATTGGTGGAGATTCAAATGGTAGTTTGTGGCGATATACAACCACAGATGCCATTGCAACTGTAAATAGTGCTAACTATTTTAATGATGCAGCAAATATGTTAGCTGTTCGTGACCTTGTAATAGTTCACGATACTAATGTACCAACTACAAATTTCGTTACTGTTTTATCAAATAACGGAACAGCAGTTGATGTATCAGATGGCACAGCAGTAGCCGAAACTGATGGCGATTAAGGAGTAGGGGGAGTAATCCCCCTTATCTTATATGACAAGTACAGCAGCAAATTCAGCAATAGATATAGCATCAAGAGCATTGGTTCTTATTGGTGCAGAGCCTATTACTGCCTTTGGCTCATCAAGTACAGAGTCATTGGTTGCTACGAATATGTATGAAGATACAGTTCGAGCAACATTATCAAGTGCAAGATGGAGGTTTGCATCAGAACAAGCTGTATTAGCAGCAGTGGGTTCTGATCCTACTGGTCGTTTTGATAAAGCACATCAACTTCCTACAAACGTATTAGTTCTTCATGCAGTAACAGTTAATGATAATCTTGTTAACTATACTGTGTATGGCGATAAAGTTTTTAGCAATGTGGCTACAGCCGATACAGTTGTTGCAGACTTTACGTTTCGACAAGTTGAAAGTGAGTTTCCATCTTACTTTTCTTTGGCACTTGAATATACATTAGCAACTATATTTGCTACAGCTATTGCAAGAAGTTCAACACTAGCAAGACTTATGAATGAACAAACAACATTATTAATGGCTAAAGCAAGAAACTTAGATGCACAACAACAAACAACACGAAAACTTTCAACATCAAGATTTATAACTGATAGGAGGTCTTAGTGCCATCTTTGAAAGTACCTTTAAATAATTTTCAGTTTGGGGAAATAAGTGGTGCTTTAACATCAAGAACAGATACAACAGTTTATAATAATGCAGGTGAGCAAGTTAGAAACTTTTGGATTAGAGCAGAAGGTGGACTTAAAAAAAGAGCAGGTACACGAAGGCACTATTCTTTTGGTAGCAGTAGTTTTACAAAAGCAACCATGCAACTTCGAGTAGATGATGCTGAACTTTTTGTTGGAAACTATATTCAGTTTCAACTCAATGATGGGACAACAATAAGACTTCAAGCTGAAACTGGAGATGCTTATGGGAACACTACAGCACCAAGTACCAACGTAGGTAATATATATTTCTTTAGACCTATTATTAGTGGTGGTACACAACAACAAAGAAATGAAACTACAGCTTCAAGAATACAAGCTGTATTAAACGGTATTACTGGTGTAACTGCTGCAGTCAATGGTACAAATGCAGCATATGTTGATGTAGAAAGAGATGATGCAGGTGGTCAGTTTCTTGATGTAATAACAACAAAACGCACAGCAGGTATTAGTGTTAATGGTATAACTGGTCAAGGATTTCAATATATAAGGCTTCAAAAAAGATTAGAACCATTTGAGTTTTCTGATGATGAAAAATATCTTGTATGTTTTAGCCATGAAAGAATAGATGTATTTTTATTAAGTATACCTTTTGGTCAGCCTGAGAATTTAAGTATTGAGTCAGGTATGCAGATTACTGGACAAACATGGTTACAAGCTACCACCACAAAACCTTATATAGAAGAGATGACAGTGGCACAACAAGGTGATGTCATGTTCATTGCACACCCAACACATATGATACGAATGTTAACAAGAACTGCATTGACTACATTTACAGTATCAACATTTAATTTTGATACTTCTTTTAATGGAGAAACTATTTATCAACCTTATTTTTCAGCACAACCTCAGGGTATTAAAGCTGAACTAAATAATAATCAGGCAGGTTTAAATATATCTCTCACAATTAAAGATCAAGATAATGCAAACTTTCCTTATTTTACAGCATCACGATCAGAGTCACCAGTATTAACCTTAAATCAAGTTGAAGCAGGTAAAGTTTATTATATTCTTCATGCACAATCTTCAACTGCTGCTGATTTCCAAGCTATTGGTGCACCAACAAATGATGCAGGTCTTTTATTTAAAGCATCAGTTAATGGATCAGGTGTTACTTTTTCAGGATCAAATTCAGGTCAGGTTGTTGATCAATCAAGCTTTACTAACTCAGGTAATGCTATTGGCACAAATATAGAAATGCTTGGATCAAGACTTACGATACAAGCTTTAGATGTTGGCAATACTGGACAACATTTATCTTCAGATAAAACTCATTTAGCACGAGTTCAACTTCATAAAGATGTAGAAACTAAATTACCAGTTGATTCTATTTCAACAGATGAAGGATCAGATGTTATTACAATTACACAGGCTCTTCATGGAATTACTGGTGGTGATATCACAATATCAAATGCAGCTGCAGTTGGTGGTTTTGCTAATTCAAATATAAATGGAACAAAAGGAGTTACTGTTATAGATGATAATACCTATGTAACTGGTATATCAGGTGTTTCTGCAACATCAAGTGCAATTGGAGGTGGCACACCTACAATAGCAGTTGCTACACCATCAACAACAAACTGGGCAGAACAAAGTTACTCAACAGTCTATGGTTTTCCTGCAGCAGTTACATTCCATCAAAACAGATTATGGTTTGCAGGTACATTAGGACAGCCTGATAATATATGGGCAAGTCAATCAGGTAAATATTTTAACTTTGATATAGGCGATGGAGAAGATAGTGACGCTTTAGATATTACAGCTAATGTAGGAGAGATACAACAGATTAGACATTTGGTATCTAACAGAGACTTACAAGTTTTTACATCAGGTGCAGAGTTATTTGTATTATCACCTTCAACTAAAGGAATAACTCCATCTAATGCACAGATAAAAAAACAAACTCCTTATGGTTCAGCATTTGTAAAACCTGCACCTTTTGATGGTGCAACGTTATTTGTACAAGGCAGTGGTAATGCCCTAAGAGAGTTTTTATTTACTGATGATGAAAATGCTTATACATCTGTTGCTGTATCTGCATTAGCACCTCATCTTATTCGTAATCCAACACAACAAGCTGTAATAAAAGGTCAGCTTGATCGAAGTGAAAACTATTCTTTCTTAGTTAATCAAGATGGCACAATTGCTGTATTTTATTCTATACGTGGTGAAAAGAAAGCAGGTTGGGCATTATGGGATACGCAAGGTGCATGGCACAGTATTTGCTCTTTAGGCAATAGATTATATGTTATTTGTGTGAGAGATGATGGTAGTGGCACACCAAAAACTTTTCTTGAAGAGTTTAGAACTGATTTTCCATTGGACTTTTGTGATAGGTTTGAAGCTATAAATGCAGCAGGTCAAACTAATGGTGGTACAGTGCAAGGTCTTACTACTGTTTCAGCAGTTAATTCTGCTACTGGTGGTACACACTTTGCTACTGGTGCATCAATTAAAACAGTTAATGGCAATGATTTCTTAGGTTCATTTACAGTGGCTAGTGCTGATAATGGTTCAATAGATGTTAGTGCTTCTAAGAATGATGTCAGAGAAATATTTGCAGGATATAGTTTTGAGCCAAAGCTAAAGACTTTACCAGTAGATGCTAAACTTGCAGATGGTCCTTTAACTGGTGAACCAAGAGAAATAACAAGAATAATATTAGATTTATTTGAAACATCTTCGGTTAATGTTAAAGCACCATCAGATACATCAACAGCAAGAGATTTAATTATACCAAATGTTACAGATGATTTATCATTGGAAAAGTCACCTGTAACTGGTAAAGAAGAGTTTAGAACATTAGGGTACAATCGTGATCCAAGAGTAATTGTTTCACAAAGTCACCCTCTTGATTTACAAATTAACGGAATAATAGTAGAGGTAGCATACTAATGGTAATAGAACCAACAACAGCCTTATATATTGCAAGTGGATTTTTAGGTTTTAGTCGATATAGTGCAGCAGCAAAAGCAGCACAAAGAGAAGCAGGACTAACAGCAAGAAGATTAAAAACTCAAGCAGAACAAAGACAACTTCAACAACTACAAGAGCATAATGAAGTTATGGAAAATTTACAATCAATGGAATCAACAAATTTAGCATTAGCAGGAATATCTGGAAGAGATACTGGTAGCGATAAATCATTTAATAGAATATTAGAAAAAGCAAAAGAAGATGCTTATAAAACTGCTTCAAGAGTTAATTTACAAAATCTAATGGATCAAAGTAAAATTGCACAACAAACACAAATGGCTTTATTACAAGGTCAAAATAAATCAAAAGCCTATAGAATGATGGGTTTTCAAAGCGTATTAAATACAGCGTATGGTGTAAGTAAGGTTACATAATGGTACAATTTTTAAAATCAAAACAAGTTACATATAAAAATAGACCAGTAGGTGTTGTGTCAGTTAATACTGGTGCAGTAGAAGCAGAACTACAAACAGCAAAACTTTTTGAAAGAGGACAAGCTCTTGCATGGGAAGAAGCTAAACAAGATGCTATTCAGTCTGATATTAATAAAGCTAAAACATTACCAATAGAAGATGCAGATGGAAACTTATTACTTGAAAAAATTGAGTTTACAGATGTTGGCAGACAATCAGCTAATGCTATTAGAGAACAACGTTATAGTGGTTTTGTACAAAATAAAATTAATAAACAACTTGGTGAAATCCATGCAAAAAATCCATTTAATAAAGTAAGATTTGATACTGAAGCACAAGGATTAATTAAAGGTTGGGTAGATATTTTTAAGAAAGAAGGAATGGCTCAATATGTTCCTGCATTTCTTGATAAGGTTACTAATAAATCAATATTACATTCTAATAAAATATTAAATGATACAATAAAAAAAGAAAAAGATGATGCTGCTTTACTTGCTCAAGATGCACTTGAAGAATTTATAAAAATTGCAGCTTTATATCCTGATGATCCAGTTATACCTGATCAATTTTTTAAAACAATAGATGGTTTAAAAGGAACATATTTACAAGCACCTGCTATTCGTGATTATACATCAAGATTAACAAGAAATTTAATGACTGGTAAAGTATCTCCATTAATAGACATTGTTGGACAAGATCCTTTAGCAATAAAATATATTGAAGAAATATTTCAAAATAAAAACGCACCATTAGAAGCATATACAAGAGTTTTAAAAGCTTCTAAAGGTAAAATATCAATGAATCAATTAAAAGAATTGAATACATTAAGAGATAAATATGAAGCAAATAGAACAGACACAAATGTAATAACGCAACTTATTTCTAATAGATCAGGTGATGTGTCAAAACAATTAACGCTTATTGGTAAAGAAAGAACATCAAATAATGTAGGACTACAATTACAAGGTATAGGTGTTGATACAGCAGGTTTTCTACCTAATACAAAAGATAATAGAGTAGTTGTTAATAATGAATTAAGTAAATCTCTTGGATTTCAAGTAAATGAAACAAGTTTTTTTCAAATGAATAATGTTCAATATGATAAAGCGTTAACAAGTTTATCAAATGTGTCAGTATTACCTACTACTCTTGATAATATATTTAAAGGTAATATGCTTAATTTTCCTGCATTTCGTTCATTATCTGAAAGAGATAAAAGAAGCTATGCAGCAAGAGAATTAAATACATGGAATAATCTAGCATATAATACTGGTGCAGGTGGCAGACAAGAAAGACGTTTGCAAGGTTATGATAAACAATATGAAAAGTATACGTTCATAGATGAGATAGCAAGAGTAAATGGTGGTGATTTAATTAAAGCATATTCTTTATATCATACAAAAGTTGATGATACTGACACATATAAAGGCATGATTATGTCATCATTAGCTGATATGAATTTTGGGGATTTAAAAATTGGAACTGTTAATGCAGGTGTTGAAGCAATATTTGATGAAGCTGAAATACCAAGACACCATAGATCACAATTAGATAGTTATGTTGAAAAACTTTTATTTTATAAATCAGTAAAAATGCCTGATGGAACTTCAGTTGAAATGGATAAAGATAATCTTTTATCAGTTTTAAAAGATACTTATAAACTCATGTTTGTTGAAGATACAGATATATATGATGTATTTAATTTAAATAATACTGGCTTAACTTATTTTACTCCAAAGAAAAAATATACTGGTGTTGCATATGCTAGTCATGATGACTTTAGAAAATGGACACAAAGTTTAATTACAAAACAATTAGGTGAAGAAAACATTCTTGGTGAAAATACATTTCTTTTGCCTGATGCCAAGAACTCACAATATGGTGATCAAAGATATACACTTGTAAATATAGATGGAGAAATAATACCATCTAAATTAGAAGGTGGTGTAGCAGTTGAGTTTACTACAAGAGATTATGAACGAGATAATGACATATCTATTACAGAAATTAATAATCGTTCTTTAAATCAGTCTGTTGAATTAAGAGCATTAGCTATGAATCGTAATAAACAACTTACAGAAAAAGAAAAAAAAGGATTAGACCTATATAGATTACCTAATAAAGTAATCATAGATGATCCAAATTTCTTTGAAAGTATGATGGACACTGATTATTTTACAAATCAATTTTCAAAAAAAGGTTATGATAATCCTTTATGGAATATGATTACAGATACTGTAGTGAATAACTTAAGTTTACCTGATAAGTTTTTAAATATGTTAAAAGAATTTATGACACCTGATGTTGCAGTTGGTGTGCAAGATGGATTGATAGATATTTTTCAAAACACTGCTATAAATGAAGGTTTTCAAAGTCAAGTCTATCGAGATAGAAACACTATTTCTGTCGGCTATGGGTTTAATGTTCGATATTTAACAGACAAAGATTATAAAAATATAAATCCTGAAATGAGAAAACCATTAAAAGAATTACAAAAAAAACTAAATAAAAAGAAGTATTCAGAAGATGAATTAAATGCAATGGTCAATGAGTTTAAATTTGGTCAACCTATTGTATTTAAAAAGAATGAATCAGCTAAAATATTTAGGTCAAAGATAATGGATATATATGCTCAGTATGAAAAAGAGTTTCCTAATTTTAATGAACTACACCCATTGCGTAGAAGTGCTTTAATTGATTTTTCATATCAGTTTGGGCATGATAGACTAAAAAGTAAAAATGGATTTCCAAAATATTATGAAGCTGTTAAGAAAGCAATTAGGGCAACAGATATAGATCAAAGAAACTTTCATTTTAGAGAAGCAGGGTTTCATCAGGTTTATAATCAAGGAGAGTTTGGTAATACAAAGACACCTTTATTTTATCAAACAAAAAGAAGAGTAAGAAAAAGAGTTGGTAATTTAGGATTTGATATAAAAGATGATGTAGATTTTATTGATGAGGAGTTTTCTTAATGTCTGAGTATACAGACTTTGTTCCAAAGGGCATACAGAGTATTGAGCCTTTGCATTATTTTTATCCTGATCAAGAAGGCAAAGTAGATCCTGATTTTTTTTCAGGAGTGTCATCAGGATTTAAGTATCAATGGTTGCCAATAACAAATTTTACACAAGAATTTTTTACTTATTCAGATCAAGATTATGATGAATCTTTTGATTTTAAAAAAACAATACAAGATAATAATGACTTTGTTTATGCCGAAGATTTATCAAGAGCAAAAAATTTAAATCATTATAACTATATTAAAAATTCTTTAAAATCTATAGAAAATAATAGAAAAATGTTTGAAAGAGCAGGGCTTACATCTCATTTAGTTGCAGGTGTTATTGATCCTTTAAATATAGCTTTTTTTCACCCAGTATTTAATACTGGTATTAAAGCAGCATGGGCAGCAAAAAATGCTTTTGGCGTGGCAAAAGAGTCAGCAAAAGTTGGTTTTGTGTTTGGTGTTGGTTCTGAGTTATTAAGAGCACCATTTGATCCTTATAATACAGCACAAGAAACTATGCTTAATGTTGCAGGTAACACTATTTTTGCAGGTATGCTTGGTGGTGGTGCAAGAGGTGTAGCTAATAGATATAATAAATTAATTAAAAAGTATAAAAATAGAAACAATCCAAATAAAAACACACAAACAAATAATATAAATACAAACAATCCTGATAAAGATGTTGAAAAAGCAAATGACATGAGTAATCAATTTGTTGGTAGTACAAGATTAAAAGAACAAACAATAGATAGATTTAATTATGCTAATAAACTATTACCATCAAGAAGATTACAGTTTGGTAAATATGATGGTAAAGAAGCACCTCCTGAAGTAAAAAAAATACATCTTGATATAGCATATAATGCAAGTGTTCCAATAGAAGGTATGCCACTTAGATCTATTGACTCAATGCAAAATGTTCATAATGGAAAAGGTATTGAACTAGAACAAGATATAAAAAAAATATATATGAACTCATTACAAAAAACAGAAGGCACTGGAGAAGTAATGGGAATAGATTTGGTATCTCCTTATGTTAAAGCAAAAGAAAAACTAGGCAAAAATCCAACTACAGCTTATATAAATTCTGTTAGTGGTAGTCAAAAATACCCAACACCAAAAGAATTTTTTGATGAAATTGTTGAGCTTAATATTTTGATGAGTGATGATACTTGGAAAGCTAAATATTATCCACAATTACCTGAATTTAAAAAAGAAGCTATTAGAAAAATAGAAGCATTTAATAAATACTTTGATCAATTAGCACAAGATACTGGTGTTTTTTTAAATAAAACAACTTATAAAGAAAAGTTTCCTGCACTACAAAAAAAATTAGATGATTATAATACAAGAATTGAAGAAGAAAAGGATTCTGTATTTAAAGCTTTGCTTAAAATTAATCGTAATGAATTAGAAAAAAGATTAAGATTTTATGAAGAATATAATCCTACACGAAAAAATTATAGGTTTCCTTTATATTATGATAGAGTAAAAATTCTTTCTAGTCCTAAAGAAGAAAAGAGATTAGTTGAAATATTTGCAAATCATTTTCTTGATCAAGGATTTTTAACTGTTTGGACTGGTAATGGATATAAAGATATAACTATTAATACTATACAAAAAGCTTTAAAGTCAGCACAAGAAACAGTTGATAATATTAAAGATTTTGGAGATGATCCTTTTGGGTATAATAAACCATTAAGAATTGGTAAAGCAAAACATATTTTGATGAGAACTACAAATATACCTGAATACAAAGTAAAAGATTTCATTATAAAAGATAATTCAGTTTTTACAAAATATTCAGAAATGATGGCATTTAGAATTGAATATGCCAGAAAGTTTGGAGATGATTCTATTGATTATATTTTAGGTCAATTAGAAGAAATTATGGTAAAAGAAAATTATAGTCCTAAACAAATTGCTGAAATTAAATCAGATTTTCTTGCTGATTATCAAAGAGTCTCAGGTCAAATTAGTCGTGATGCTGAAAGATGGGATACTACATTTGCACGCATATCAAAAAAGTTTGCAGGTATGGCTTATCTTACAAGTGCAGGAATAACATCACTTACAGAAACTGTTGCTATGCCAATACTTGAGCATGGTTTAGGAAATGTTTTACGAACAGCTTTTCGTGCAGTTGATGGAAACTTTGATAAAATAAAAGCTAATGCAAAAGATACACAACATTCAAATGAAGCAGTCGATACTGCTAAAAGAACTGTGCATACAAGAATTTTAAATGATTTATTGCGACCATTACAAATAGGAAGAGTGGAAAAAGCTGCAGATGCTATGGAAAATTTTTTTTATAAACTAAATGGATTAGCATTAATTACAATGGTAGGAAAATTACTTGATAGTGCTATTAGAATACCTAAATTTTATAAACAAATTAAAAATTATAATTCATTAGATAAATTTGAAATTATTGAATTACAACGATATGGGATTGATGATAAACTTGCTAAACGTTTATTAGATAATGGTGCTTGGCAGTTTACAGATACAGATATGCCATTACTAAATTTAACTCAGTGGAGTACAAAATCAAAAGCTGATAGAGAACTTAAAACATTTATGCAAACATATTTAAATAATGCAGCAAGGAATACTATTATGCACGCTACAGCTTTTGATAGACCAACATTTGCTGATGGTTTTGTTTTTAAAAAATGGAAACCATATATGAAAAGATATGGTATTGAGCCTGATCCTTTTGCATCTGTTGGTAAACAAGCAGATGGTTCGTATAAATACCCTATAGCAAGAATTGAATCAGGTGTTATGGCATTTCCATTTCAATTTTATAACTTTGCATTTGCAGCAAATCAGCGTATAACTCGTGCTATGTTTGATCCAAATAAAAAATATAGATTGAGTGGTGCAATAGCATTATTGTCTATGGCATATATTACTTTAGCAATGCGTAAACCATCTTGGTGGTTTGAAGATAAAGATTATCCTGAATTAATGATGAGGTTAGTTGATTATTCAGGTATAACTGGAATATATAGTGATCTTGCTTATAAAGGTATTGAAGCTGCTATTGCTTCAGGTTATCATGACCCTGATACTTCATGGTTAAAAGGAAGATATAGTGGCACTGGTTGGGATACTGCATTTGGTTTTGCAGGTGCAACACCTAGTATGTATAGAGAGTGGGTGTTGGCAGCATATGAGTTAATGAATGATAAAAGTGAGGAAGGGTTAAAAAGATTATCATATAATTTTCCATATTTAGGTATACTAGGATTAGATGATGATCTACGAGCATTAGGAAGGGCAACTTATTAATGGCAATAATACTATCAGATAATACACCACGAATAGAATACGATGTAGCACAAGGGGTTACACGAACTGACCCATATCCAATTCCGTTTGCATTTTTTAATAAAGAAACTGATAATTGTGATGTTAAAGTATTTGTTGATGGAGTAGAAAGAACATTAGGTAGTTCATCAACAACACAATTTTCTATTTTATCAGGTGGCAATGGTGCAAAAGGTTCTTTATCAACTGTAGTTACTGGTGCATCAGGTGGAAGTACAGTCATTGTTTTAAGAGATACAAAGATTGGAAGAATAACAGACTTTCCTAGTGGTGGTGCATTTGAGGTAAGCAAACTTAATACAGAACTTGATACTTTAGTTGCTATTGAAGGTGACTTTGAGGATCATGTTAGTCGATCTATTAGATTGCAAGATAAAGATACAGCAGTAAGTTTAGCCTTACCTTTGAAAGCAGATAGGCTTGGTAAGCAACTAGGATTTCATGCTACTACTGGTGCAGTACAGATGTTTACACCTGAGTCATTAGCTATTGCATCAGATAGTGGCAGTAGTAGTGTTGACCTTACATCTCATACATTTACTTTTACTGGTGGCGAGGGTATAGATACTTCAATATCCAATCAGACTTTAACAATTACTGGTGAGTTGGCATCTACATCTAACAAAGGTGTGGCAAGTTTTAACTCTACAAACTTTACAGTATCAAGTGGTGCTGTTACTGCAAAAGATATTACGTTTGCTTCTGATAGTGGCTCAGCCACAAACACATTAGGTGAAACATTTACTTTGAGTGGTGGTACTGGCTTAACTACAAGTGCTACTGGTAGTACAGTGACTATGAATGTTGATGCAGTACAAACTGGTATTACAAGTTTACTTGCTACTGACATCAAGATTGGTGAAGATGATCAAACAAAGATTGACTTTGAAACTGCAGATCAAATTAATTTCTATGCTAACAATGTAAATGTTGTACAACTTTCTAATGCCAATAGTGGTGATGCAGTCTTTACTGTACCTACATCTGATAAGGATTTTGTAATTAAAGGTAATGATGGTGGTTCACCTATTACTGCACTTTCTATTGATATGTCTGATGCAGGATCAGCGATATTTAATAATGATGTCAGTGTTAATGGTGATTTAACTGTTACTGGAACTACGACTACAGTTAATTCTACTACTGTAAATATAGCCGATCACAATATTGTTTTAGATAGTGATAATTCAACAAGTGCTGTTATAAATGGTGCAGGTATAACTATTGAAGGTGGTAGTGGAGATGATGCTACGTTTACTTATAATACAATAGGACCTAAGTTTGAATTAAAATTAGGTTCAAGTTATGAAGATTTACAAGTAGATAATCTTATTGCAGCACAACTTACTGGCACAATACAAACTGCTACACAACCCAACATTACATCTTTAGGTACGCTTACTGGATTAACAACTTCAGGTACAATAACTTTATCAGGCACAACAAGTCCTTTTATAAAAACAACTGGCTTTCATGCAACAGCAGATAGAACAATTTTACAGGTAAATACTCAATCAACGCAAATCGGTGAATTTGGATTTGATATAAAATATATGGGTTCAAGAAGTGGTAACAATAATTCTTACTCATTGTTTATGCACAATCAAACTGGAACTGACGTAGAAGCTATGACAGTTTTTCAAGATGGTAAAGTAGGTATAAATCAAACAACTCCAACAGCATCACTTCATGTTGGCGATACTGCTTTATTTGATGGTGACGTAACATTTACTGGTGCAAATTATAATGTTGTGTGGGATAAATCTGCTGACGCATTAGAGTTTCTTGATAATGCAAAAGCAGTGTTTGGTACTGGCGATGATGGTTATATAAGGCACACTGGTAGTAATTTACAAATAATTGAACAAACGGGTGGAATACAAATAAGTAACTATGCCAATGATTCAGATGTGGATATAAGAACTGATGATGGTTCTGGAAGTGTAGCTTTATATTTCAAAGCAGATGGTTCTACAGGTGATGCCCTATTATATCATTATGGTTCAGAAAAGTTAAAGACACAATCAGGTGGTGTAACAGTTACTGGTGACTTAACAGCTAGTGAAAATCTTTTAACGACAGATGGTTCAGTTTTTACTGTAAGAAACGACCAAAGATCAACAGGTAGTTCTAGTACGGCAGGTGAACTTAACGTCTCAAATTCAACCATAGATTCAAAAGCTATGTTTTGTCACAGTTTAGTATCAGTAAATCCCAATGATGCAAGATATGCTAAAATAGCAGAGTTACCTGCGTCAGATACACAGAAACAAGACCACATTACAATTACAGGTAGAGTGGGGGGTTGGTTAGACAGTAACTCATTAGAATTTGAATTAACTTTTCATAATAGAAATGCTTTTGCTTTTGACCTTCACTACAAAGATAATTCAGCTATATCTACTATAGGGGGTATTAAATCTTATTTACAATCTGATGGCACAATAGATATTTATTTTTTTGCTGCTGCTAGTAGTTACTCTATATTAACGTATACAATACCTCATTCTCATCAAGCTACTATTGTTGAAGACCCCGTGTTTACTGCATCTACTCCAAGTGGTACTGAAAACTTTGATTCAACAGACCCTGACACATATACACCTGCATTAAAATTTCCAGACAAACAACAATTAAGTTTTGGCACGGGTGATGATTTAATAATACATCATAATGGCTCTCATAGTTTTATAAAAGAGCAAGGAACAGGCAACTTAAAAATACAAGCAACAAGTCTTAGTATAGAATCAGGAGCAGGAGAAGAATTTATAACTGCTACTGCTGATGGTGCAGTAGAGCTTTATCATGATAACAGTAAAAAATTAGAAACCACATCTGATGGTGCAACAGTTACTGGTGACTTAACAGCAACATCTTCAGATGGTGCAATACTTAGTCTGCAAACTTCTGACACAACAGTTGCCGATGGAGACACGATTGGTTTAATAGAATTTAAAGCACCTAGCGAGGGTTCTGGCACAGATGCTATTTTAACTGCTGCATCAATAGTTGCAGAAGCCGATGCCACCTTTGCAGCAGACAATAACCAAACAGACATGGTATTTAACTTAGGTTCTAGCGAAGCTGCTACAGAAAAAATGAGATTAAGCCACGAAGGCATTTTAACAGTAGATGACGGAGTAGTAGGAAAGCATTTTGGTGGAATTAGTGAATCTAGCGTATCAAAGTTTAGATATTGGAATAGTAGTACTCAATATGTAAGTGGTTTTAAAGGTAGTTATACCTTTGGTGGGTTAGGTGATAGTGGGGGTGATGGCTATGCATTTAACTGGACTAACAGTAATAATGATCATCGTGGATTTATATGGGATGATAATGGACATTCTGATTCTCAAGGTGCTATGGCTCTTACAACAAATGGAAAGTTAACAGTTGCTCATAGTATTAGAGTTGGTCATGGTGAATCAGATACCACAACTCCCGGAGCAACTCATGTTCTTGATGTTGGTGGAAGTGGTATTATTAATGGCGATTTAACACTTTCATCTACAGATGCAGGTTCAGGTGATAACCCCACATTAACTTTAAAAAGAGATAGCTCAAGTCCCGCAGCCTTTGATAATCAAGGAACTATTAAATTTCTTGGTGAAAATAGTGCTAGTGAAGAAATAGGATATGGTCAAATACAAGTTCAAGCTAGTACTGTTACTGATGGCTCTGAAGAATCAAGAATGACTTTTAGTGTTTTTAATGATGGTGCTCATAAAGAAATGCTGATGCTTGATGCTCATCAAGGTGGTGGAGTAGTATACCTAACTGCTGGAATTGATTTAATGTTTGAAGGAACTAATTCAAACGGCAATGAAACAACAGTTACAGTGACAGACCCAACAGCAGATAGAACAATCAC
>CENL01015248.1_pt1 | contig 31500 bp, 24 predicted proteins | sample 530221 | NCBI WGS metagenome assembly CENL01 (sample SAMEA2619791, study PRJEB7988) | marine metagenome | isolation source: saline water (ENVO:00002010), including
ACCTCCAGCTCCGCCGCCACCGCCACCAGTATTGGTACTGCCGGGTGATCCACCGCCATCAGACCCACCGCCACCGCCACCGCCAGATCCACCAGATCCACCGGGGGTATTAGCACCTTGACCTGATCCCATTCCACCTCCACCTCCACCAGCAAATGTTTCGCTAGAACCAGTTATAGTAGAGCTTTGTCCATTTCCACCGGGGCCACCGCCGGGAGAACCGATCTGAGCATTACCACCTGTGGCACTTGCTCCTCCTCCTCCTCCTCCGTTGTAATGGTTACTTCCATATATTCCGTTACCACCTGCATATCCTTCGTTAGTTGTGCCGGGTTGTCCAGAACCAGAAGGTCCGCCGGGGTGTCCGTCAGTACCTCCTCCACCTGAACCACCGTGTTGTCCAGCATTGTTTGGTGATCTTGAAGCACCTTTACCACCACCAACTGTTGTGACATTTGTTATGTCAGAACCAGATATAGAAGAAGCTGATCCACTTGTAGCATTGAATCCTCCACCTGTTCCAGCTGCTCCAACATCTATTGTGTATACAGTTCCGGGTACCATTTGTAAGGCAGTTTCAGAAGACCCACCACCACCAGAAGTTTCATTGTTATAGCTAGCTCTAAAGCCTCCGCCACCTCCTCCACCACCGTGAGATTGTCCGCTTCCACCTCCACCTGCGACAACTAAGTAATCAACTGTATAACTATTTTGAATAGTAATACTGTCAGCAGCCGAGGCTAAAGAGTCACCCCATGTACCTGTTGTATCTTGCGCTTTAGCTGTTACTGAATAGGTAGCTTCTGCTGTGAATTGAATAGTAACAGCAGGATTATTTGTAGTGAATCCAGTTACCTCAACTGTGTTTCCTACCTTACTTCCAGTACCATGAGATACGCTTTGATAAGTAAAGTTAGAAGATCCAATATCTAAAATAAGTTTATTGTCAGCTGTGGTTGTTGATGTAATTGTATATACGATATTTGTTGCAGTACCATCATCAGCAGGTGAGCTTAATGTAGGAGCGGGTAGTTTTGTTTTTATGTTTTTAGTTAATGTATTTGAGTCCTCTAAACCAAGGCTATCAGTAGTTGCTTTAACTGTATAAGCAGGATGATCTCCTGTTTCAGTTATAACAAATTGACCAGATGTATTAACTGCTCCTAAAGTACAATTTGATAAAGAAGAAAAGACATAAGCAACATCATCCGACCAGTTAGTAATTGTATGTGTAACAGTTCCAGCATCAGCTACTTCTAAGTCTCCAGTTATGACAGGTGTATCTAATTTAGGAATATCAACAACTTGCCATGTATTATCTCCTCTTAAAAACTTTGTATTGTCAGCAGTACCACTTCCAAGTCGTGCAGTCGCTATAGTCCCAGATGTAATTTTACTTGCAGCTAAGTCACCGACTCTTGCGGCTGCTAATGTTCCTGATCCAATGTTGTCTGCATTGGTAGTATCTGTAGTAGCAGAGGTGGCAAGACCAGTAAGTTTTGAAGCGGCTATGGCAGCATCAGATTTAATGTCAGCATTCTTGATGCTGTCATCTTTCATGCCATCAGAATTGACAGTAGTTAGTCCCATTTAACTAGGAGGTGTAGGCCAAGTTACTGATGATTCGTTTAATGATCCATCAGCATTTAAAGTTGGATTAGAGGTAGAAGGTAGATCTCTTAATTGCTGTCTATATGTTTGCCAAGCATTCTTTAATGCGTCAGGGACATCATTCCCTTGACTCCAATCAGATTCTTGTAAATATGCAGTTCTCCTTTCTCTTAATTTAGTTTTAGGGAGGTCAGCAAAGACCTCATCGTATTTTGCTTTAAACGTACTCCAAGATACTGAAGGCTCAGATGCATAAGTAGCTTGACCATCCTTCTCACCAGTGATTTCTCTTAGCTTTGTCTTGTAAGTTGCTTCATCAACAATACCGTCATCAACAATCCATTCTTTAATACCAACTGCTCTTACGGTTTTGGAAACTGCTTCAAAGTTTAATGTCATGGCTTTTAGGTGATATCGTACTCCCAAATTTGGACTAGGTTATATTCGTTAGTATGACATAGATTATAATCAGTGCTTAGAGTTTGACCCATGTAAGCTTGGAACTTAAAGTCCATATTGGCTCCATTACTAGCAGTTACACAGCTAAATATAGCGTGCTTAGAGTCGTGATTATAGTATGAGTTATGTCCAAAGTTACCTGCATACCTACTGTTTTTCCAGACTTGTTCATAGCCTGATCCAGCACTAGTATTAGTAGCCATTATTCGAGCATAGACATCAGTATGAGAAGAGTTACTTGTTGCTCCCCACCATGTTTGTAAAGTTGAATGAACCCATAATCTGGACCCACCTTTTACTGGAGTGAAACCAGTAACTAATTGTTTTGTATCAGGCCAAGAAGAAGTAGTATTAAAGTTCGTTGATCCAGTGACGTTTACTTCAAAATATTGAAGCGGTAAAAGAATTTGTTTATCGTTTTTATACCACTTACCATCTTCAGCAATTCTCATCCTTTCAACCATAGCTTGACCAGATTCCCTAGTCTGGAAAACTATCCGACCATCATCTTTATTCGTTGTATCTGTACCTGCTTCAAGCCTTATATTTGAAACAGGAGTATTATTCCATTTGCTCTCAATAATTGCTATAGCATTATTAGCGGTTGATCTATCTGAATCAAAATTAAGACTAGTATAGTGATCTCCATTATTAGTAATGGATATACCGTCGCCACTTGAATCTCCTGTTATACCTAAAGCACCAGCATCATAGGTAAGAGTAGACTCACCTTGCATTGCATTAGCACCTGTCACCGTAACAACTGTGTTATCAGTTGATCCAGATAAGGTTGCTCCACTGGCAGGTAGTGTTTGCCAAGAGCTAGTACCGTCTCCATCTTCTCTTAGGAACTTAGTACCACCAGACTCACCAGTAGATTTAACATCTGTTCCTTCTGAAGCAGGTAATGTTTGCCAAGAGGAGGTTCCATCTCCATCTTCTCTTAGAAATTTAGTACCACCAGATTCACCAGTAGATTTAACATCTGTTCCTTCTGATGCTGGATCAACCCAAGTTAATCCTTCTGTTGCTCCACTCTTAGATAGAACCTGACCATTACTTCCTGTATTACTTACATCTAACTTTGCGTAATCAACTGTCTGTGCTGATGGAGTTCCAATATTAACTGTTGATCCAATTGTAATAATAAAGAATGGTGCGCCTGTTGCTGGAGCAGCAGCTAATTGAAGGGCAGATCCATTGATACTAAATCCTTCTGATGGAAAACTTGTTCCTGAATTAGGCTTCTGAATAACACCATTAATACTGACGATTAATTGTTGAGCTACAGAAGGAGCATTACTTAATGTAAACTTCCTTGCTGCTCCATTAAAGGTTGCACTACCACCTGGAGGATTATCACTTCCACTACCTAAACTTGATAGTGTATTTATAAAGAACTCACCAACAGATACGACCTCATCCCATGCGTTATTGGCTGCATTCCTGACATACATTTTGTCAGTATCTTGACTGAAGAATAGATCTCCAGCGTCATTATTTGATGATGGATTACTACCTGTTGCCGTTCTATATCTCTCATTGAAGTCGTTGATATCACCTGATAATTGCTCTACATCTGCTTCCTTAGCAAGAACCTTGTGATAGGTATAAGTATGAAGGGTTGTTGTTGTTTGAACTTGAAGTCCTATACCTGCTCCAAGTGTTTTGCTTTGTAGAGCAGAAGGGAATCCACTAATAGTTACGGTATTACCAGAGCCAGCTCCATTGGCAATAGTTGCAACTCCACTTCCATTAACGACAACACCATCTGCATCTGATACGGACACAACTGTTCCAGCCCCATCACTCGGATCTGGGTTGGCAGTAGGGAAAGAAGTCTTATTTGAAATTGCAACGAACCCTCCCAAGGCATTCGTTACAGTTAGGATTCGATCATTTACTGCTTTAGAAGTTGGGAATTCTGTATCACTATTGCTTGTAAGAGTGGTGGCTTTGGTCATGCCACTTACTACATTTAAGTTCGTAGTAGTAGCAGTGACTCCATCTAACTTATTTAGTTCTCCTGTAGAAGAAGTGATTCCATCTAACGTATTTAATTCTGCTGTTGTAACAGTTGCATCATCAAGAATTGCAATTTCACCTGATGTAAGTAATGCAATGTTTGTAGCTGATCCTGTCTGACAACTGGAAAGTGCAGTTAAGTCTGCATCTAATGGTTGCTTTCCATCTAACTGTGTTTGTAATGCAGCAGTAACTCCATCTACAAAATTCAATTCAGTAGTAGAGAGCGTTGCACCATCAAGTATCTGTACTTCAGCTTGAGTTAGATCAGCCAATGCAGCGGCTGTATCTGTGTGCATTGTTGCCAGCTCAGTTAACTCTGCATCTAATGGTTGCTTTGCATCTAACTGAGTCTGAACATTAGAAGTAACACCATCGACGTAATTAATTTCTGCTGTCGTAGCAGTTACTCCATCAAGAAGATTCAGCTCAGTAGTTGTAGCAGTTAAACCATCTATTGCTTGGACTTCTGCTTGTGTTAAATCCGCTAAAGCAGCAGCTGTATTAGATGCCATTGTTGCTAACTCTGTTAGCTCTGCATCTAGTGGTTGATAGTTTGTATCTACATAATTTTTTGTTGCTGCATCCTGTGCTGCTGTTGGATCAAGAACGTTAGTTAGTCTTTGATTTCCTAGTGTTGGCTGACCAGTTGTTTGGTCAATAGATACACCTTGCTTTAGTGCATCATCAACTTCTTGTGCAACGTATAAGTGCTGGAGATTACTAGTATCTAAATCTGCTGCTGTAAGAGTTGATCCGTCTGCATAGTCAACAAGAACAGTTGCTAAGGAAGATATTCTTCTTACTTCTACACGGGTATTAGCAGTACCTAAACCATTGGTATCATTAAGACGAGCATATGTATTACCACCTGCGGTATAGACCTGAAACCCTGCGACACCAGCACCTCTAGTGGCAACTGCATAAGCAGTTTCCGTGTAATTAACATAGAGCTTTACGTGTTCTGCCTTTATATAGGGGAACGTAAATTGGAAGTCTGTTTGACCAGCGGTAGTGCTGGTATAGATATGTAGGGCGTAGGCCATTAGCGATTAAGTTGTTGAGTGTATTCTGTCGCAGAGACAGCTCTTGTGCTTCCAGTTGTTTGGTCCCCATCTTGATTAACACCAAACATGATAGCTTGATCTCTTGCATTAGTTTCTGCATTTTGCCGTGCTCTTTCTTCTAAGACTTCTAAGATGTAAGGATTTTTAGGATCGTTCATAAAATGACCTTTACCTAATCTTTTATACTCGGTCATGATTTTCGTTAGTATTTCTGTTCTTGGAGAAGATACATACTCATCTCCAAATTGATCTGGCTTAATAGCTTTATAAGTTTTAGTATTCATTTCTCTGAATAAAGCTTCCCATAAAGTCAGTCCTGTATCAGGATGTGGAGTTTGAGCAATATAAAAAATGTATTGCTCATAAGCACCAGCACTTAGGGTTACACCTCTTTGTAAATCATCTGGACCTGGAGCTAAGAATGAAGAACCATATCCTCTTAGCCTCATTAACTCATGCATTACATAATTTCTTTTAGCAGACATTTCCTGTCCTGTTCTTCCTACTACTTGAGGCATACTTCCTAAAACGGGAGTAAAGGCATAAATCATTGGCAAGCTAGTAAGAACAAATGCACTTGTTAATTGAGTAAGCCAAGGTTCTTCATCGAAAGGCATCTGTTCGTCACCTAAGAATCCTGGGTTATATAGAGGTTCTCCTGTTATCCAGTTTCTTCGAGCTGGTAAATCCTTAGACCAGAAAGGAGTATTACGTTTGAACTCATTAATTAAGTTAGTAGCAACTCTAGTTAGAGGACCAAGTGAACTGCTTCCTAAACCTGTTTCTGTAAATCCATATGCTCCTCCACCTGGATTTTCTTCATCGCCAGGCCATTCCCAAACCTCTCCTTCTTTTCCATATCCGACTTCTGGATCAACTTCTTTTCTTACTGCTAATTGAGGAATAGTTCTCTTTACTGGGTCAATTATTTGAGTCATACTTCTCATCCGACTAGACATTGGAGCGACAGAGACGATTTGTTTCTGGATGTATCTTTCCAATTTTCCAATCTCACCTGGTTGAGTTGAAACTTTACCAAATCCAGAAGGCATTACGACATCAAGGAAATCACTAATACCTTGGTAATAGGAGCTTCTCAACTGACCTGTTAGAACTTGAGCAGCTATCTGTACGACTGAAGCATATTGAAGTTGATCTCTCTGTTGTTGAGTTAAGTTGGAAGAAAGATCTTTAATATCAGCTGCCATACTAAAGATCATTGCAAGTGGTTCATAAGCTCTATATGAAAGCCAAGGACTCCATTGTTCTTTACCTTCATCATTAATAAATTTCTTTCTAAATGACAGTGGCTGCTTTCCTGCTGATTGCCATAAATTACGAGCATCACCGTTTAATGGGCCTTGTCCAGTTACCTCAAAGTTTTCATTTTGAAGCACTGACCAGATAGCAATTAAAGATGAAGATCCAATAGCTACTTCAGATTTCCAATGGTTTTGGAAGAAGCTGGATTCGTCATATAGATCTCTATAAAAAGTATCTACTGTCATGTTGGCAATAGGCATTGTTCTTATTGCCTGTTTTGTAATTTCGGAAGGGCTTCTTACGAAAGGTTGAATCATTGTTGCGATCCATCCATTTTTAGCGGCTTGTATCCGTGACCATTGACCTGGCAGCCAAGACCATCCTCCTGTTATGACAGGAGTTTCCATTCCTTCACCTGGAAGATTTCTTTCTCCTCCTCTGAGTTTTTCATAGATACTTGCTGCTTTTGCTCCTGCATCTGTTCGTCTTGGATCAACGGCTCCGTTCTTATAGTCCTGAGCAAATTTATTAATTCCATCAAAGTCTTTTGGATCTATTCCAACTTCTCTTGCAAGCTCTTGTCCATATCCAAAGCTTCTCATTTCCATCTTTGCTCTAATGTCATCAGTGAAAGTAAGCATCCGACCAATCTTTAGAGCCGCAGGATGTGAATTAATAGCACCTGTTACTTCTTTACCATTAACTATTGCGTCGTGACTAAAGTAATCGACCTTTGCTTTTGCCCATTGCTCTGCAAATTCCCAAGCTTCTCTACCTCTTAAGCCTTCTCTAGTAGCTTGTTCTATTCCTTCTTCTACACCCATTGCATAAAGGAAGCTATTACCAGCTAACGCTTTTTGGAAAGTTTCAATAGCTCCTTGTGCACGAATATCAAATGTTGCAACCTTCCAGAAAGCATTTAAAGCAGTTTGAACATTACTGTTATTAATGTGCTTGGCAAACTCCATCTCATTGAGATTGTAAGCACCTTTCTTTTCTGGAAGATTAATAGCTTTTCCACGTTCTGTATTATGAGCTGCATCAACGAGACTTTGGTTAGTGTTTATATCAAAAGCTCCTGAGTGGCGGTAAGCATCAAAGTAAGCTTGACCATGCTCAAAGGACATCTTGCCTAGACGTAATGCACCAATAGATTCAGCAACAATTTGTCTATACCAAACAGCAGTAATAGGAAGTCTGTTTAGTCCTGATTGTATATCTATTGGAATAACACCACCTTCAGGAACTCTCAATGTATGGTTGAACAGATCGAGTGCAGGTTCCATCAAAAGCCTTGTTAAAGGTATTGATGATTGAATCGACCAAGTAATAGGACCAGAAAGAATGCTACCAACTTTCATTGTTGCAAGCGTTCTGAAGAATAAATCGAATAATCCATGATCAGGAATTCCAGTTGCAGGACGACCTGACAACAATTCACCCATTCCTTCTATTGCTGTTGAAGTTTTAGGCTTAACAGCTGGAGAGGCTGGTGCTCTCATAATCTTGTCAATCGTTCCTATTCCTTGACCTGGAGCAAAGCTTTCATCTGCGACGGTCTTAGCAAATTCAACGAATTGAGCTTTGGCTCCTGGTGTCCATTGACCTGTTTCAAGTGCGTTAACCACTTCAGGAGGTAGAACCTTTAATAAGCTTTGAGCATCTGGATTGTCGATATTATTTCCAGCTGCTTTTACATCTGCATCTGCTTTTGCTATTGCTTCGACTGGATCTGTATTAATCCTTATTCCTTCAGTTGTTCTGATTACTGATTGAGTGGATTGCAACTGTTGCGCTAATCCTCTTGTCCATGTTTGATAAAGTCTGAAAGTAGCAATACCATCAAGGACAGCTTTTTCTAACTCTTTAGCTTGTTGGTTCCAATTTATCTCCCCAATATTCATTGCATTCATTACATTCGCAGCTTTAGTTCCTGCTGCTTGACCCATTGCAACTGTTAATAGTCTGAGGTTATGAAGATTCCTTATATTAGTTTCGTTGCCAGAAAGGAACTTCCCAACATTCTCTGCAAACAAACGAGTTTGCTCTGCATTTAATCCATACTGTTGAGCTTTAAGAACTTCATCATCCATTAAAGCTTGTGTATTTAGGGTAGGCAGTCCAGTTGCAGCAAGTCTGGAGTGAACATCACTAATAACTTTGAAGATACTTCCTAGTGATAGATCGTCTAGTGGGCCATATTTAAGTTTACGTTTACCTGCACTAGCTATATTTACGACATCATTAATAAGCTCTTGTTCAGTAATTTCTCCAGCTTCAATTCTTCTAGCGTTTTCTACAAGATTATCTACGATAGATTTCAATTCATTTTTGTTAACATCTCTGCCAACTACACCATCTCCATCTTTAGGAACACCACCTTCATCAGGGAACTCAGGTAGATTTTTAATTCCCATATTATCCACTTCATTATCAAGTAAACTTGAGAGGACTCCCATATCACCAGACGCTATTTTATCTAACGTTTCTTGTGCTTCTAATGGAACTGTTCTTCTAAAGTTTAAGTTTCTCTTATATAAGTAGTCATTAAATATCTTTTTAGTTTGAGCTATTCCTAGTTTAGATTTAACACTTGCCATTATATTTCCAAAGATAATAGCTATTTCTTGTCCTATACGTTTCAAGCTTCCTTCTGGTGCAAGACTATCTCGTATATCTAAATAATCTTTGAATTCATCTAACATTGTTTCTGCGAAATACTCATCAAGATTTTTATATCTATAAGCTTCTTCTGTAAATCTTTCAGCATCAAAGTAAGCTTTATCTACTTTATCTAAACTATTCCGATACTTTTTCTTTTCTCTAATGAATTCTTTCTTTAATTTAGATAGAGATTTATTAGGAAGAAATCTAGATAATGAGTGCCATAATTCATGTACCATTGTTCTAGTTAACTCTTCGCCTTCTATGATGTCAGATCTGATTTGAACTATTTTTGTAGTGAAATCAAACTGACCCATTGGGCTGTCTTTATCAACTTTCCCACCCGTCGCTGGACTATCACCAGTTCTTCGTACTCTGTCGAAAGAAACATCTTTGAAATAACTTTCATCTAATAAGTCGAGAAAAGCAATTACATCTTGAAGATCATCTTTGTTTACATTCTTTGCATTTCGAATACGTTTCTTCAAGTATTCAACACCACGCAAACCTTCCATTCCTTTTCCTAATTCGACTCTTTTAGTATTAGTTTCGAATGGTTTTAATGGAGCATTACCACCTATATCAGGTAATGCGTTTTCTATAATTTGATCTGTTTGCATTATTGCTTGCATTATCTGAGGATTAGGTTCAACAAATTCTTCACTTAATGCTCTAGCGAAAGACGGTTCCATTGAAGAGAACCAAGTTCCATCTGGTTGTGAAATTAATTCAGCAAGTTTTTGATCTAATTCCTGCCACTGAATAAAGTCCTCTCTCATTGCAGGACTCATTGCTTGATTATCGGCTTCATTCCAGCCTTCTATTTTCTTTCTTTCTCTATTCCATTTATTCCATTTTTTAGCAGCAGCTGTTTGTCGTTTCTTTCCATCAACAACTTCATAGAATTGACCTTTTGCAGGTTTAGGAGGTTCTTTTCCTACATTTTCAAGTGCTTCATATTGTTCTTTAACACCAGGGAATTCATCCATTGATGCTTTTCTATAAGCTTCTAAACTTTGTCTTACTTGAGGTGTTAGCTGTATATTTCCTTTTCTTATTTCAGCCATCTCTGCTGGATCAACATCAGGACTTTTTCCAAAAGGCCATAACTCTTTTACACTCCTTCCTTCTTTTGCTCTAATTGCTGCAAGTATTTTGGCTCTTTCTTCAACTGGCAAATGAGCCATTGATTTATTGAAAGCTGCTTCATCTGGACCAGTAAAAGAATCAGCACCTTTTGGTAACGGTGTTCCTTCTGGATATATTTCACTAGTAGCACTAGGGTCAACCTTTATTGGACTTTTATATTCAGGGATTTGTTCGGCATTTTCTATTTGTTTGATAATGGGATTGTTAGCAATCTTCTCTCCTGTCGCTGTAATCTTTTCTCTAATTGCAGCAGCTTCTATACTATCTTCTCCAAACTTAGTTATAGCTTCAGTTAATTGTTGGGCATAACCCTTGCCTTTAGTAACTTCAATAATTAAACGTGCATTATCAGTAGGTCTTGCTTTCCAACCTTTGATTAAACCTCCAAGATTAAAGTCGATAGCCCATCCTTCAATAACACTTTTAAAGCGACCTTCCATTGCTGTGTCATCAGGATCAGTCATCAAAGCTTGTGCACCAGGAATATTTGCGACCCAACCAAACCATTCACTATTGGCAGCTAAATCCATTAATCGACCATCCCACTGGTTAAAACCAGCGAAATCAACTGCCATACCTTTCGGATTGACACTTGCGTTATAAGCAGCTCCAGCTACAGGAGCGATAGCTTTATTAGCAATTAAAGCCGTTGCACCTTTAGGAACTCCAGCTTTGCCTAAAAGGACAGCTGACTTTGCTCCTGCATAACCTTGTACTGTTTTTTCAAATTGACCAACCTTAGAAAGAGTATGACCTGTTTTAGATAGAGCAGGGATTTTGCTCCCTTTTAACATCCAGTTAGCACCTCTTAAGACCTTCGATAGTGCTACCCATTCCAAAGCAAACTGAACAACACCTGTACTGAAATCTTCGACACCTCTTAAATACGCTTGTTCGTTATCAGCTTTAACAGGTTTCCATTCGCCAAAACCGAGGATGCCTTTGTCTTGTTCTTCTGCTGTTGTACCTGTTCCTTCTGGTGCTATTCCACTCCACTCACCTAAATCCCGAACAGTATCGCTAAGTTCTTGGACTCCACCTACTACTGCATTTTGGAGAAGACGACCACCAGTCTTTAAAGTTCCTTCCAGTAGATTGTCATCTTTATCAGCAGAGAGGGCTTCAGAAAGATTTCGTTGAGCACCTGAAAGAACATCCCCAAATTTATTGGTAGATTTTTCCAGTTGAAGTTCTTCCTGTTCCTCTAGGTATTCATATACCTGAGTACCATCTTCTTTCTCGACAAGTGTTAATCCCATTTATGCAAGACCTGTTGATGGACTAATGGTACTTGATTCAGTTGTATCAGGCTTGTTGTATTCTTCAAGAAGTTTTAGCAGCTCTTTATTGCCTTTCATACTTGTCCATTGATCTGGCCCTAGTTCTAGTAACAAAGTAATTGCTAATTTATCCTGAATTTCAGGAGTAAATTTCTCTGTTGGATTAATACCTGCACGTTTCATTGCTTCTCTTAAACCTACTCTTGTAAATTGATATCTTCCTGCTGCATGAATACCACCTGAATCGTGCCATTTCTTAGTTCCTTCATCAGTGAAAGGATATAAATCAGTGTTATAACCACTATCTTGTATATCTAATATTTCTTGAATAGTCATTTCAGTTAGTTTTTTTCCTTTATTAGCAGGATGATCTCCGTAAGTTCCACTGAAGCCAAGAACTTCTTTACCTTCATCTGCACCACCTTGATTGAAAGCTTCATATCCACCATGTTTTGTATCCACCGTCGATTCACCAAGATGAATCACATTAAGCATTTTGGTTTCTAGGTCTTTCTTTTCACTGCCTAACATTCCTGGTTGCAAATCACCAGCTACTAATACTCCTTCATTGTTAAGTAAAGAACCTACTTCAAAGTTGTTTTTTTTTTCTGAAGAACTAGAAGAAGAAAAATCTTTTCTATAGAAGGGTTGAGTGTTACCACTCCATCCTTTGATTGTTCCATTCGCTAGGGTTCTAGTAATTCTTGCTCTTAAAACAACGGGCATTGGTTGACCAAAGTGAGCTTGATATTGATTTTCAAAGAATGTTAGTGGATCAATGTTCATCTTCTTTAGAAGAAGATTGGTATCACCTGCATAAGGAATCCAATTAGCTCCATTGTCTAATGCATTTATTTGTTCTGCAAATATATATGTTTCATATAAAGGAAGAGTTTTTGATTCTGTAGCTAGTTCTTTATTGCGTACAACATTTCCTCTTTTTCCAGATCTGCCAGTACCACTTGATATATTGTTAAGTACATCAGTAGGAGTAACACCAAAACTTTCAGCTTTATTACCCTGAACTGTTACAAGTGTCCCTCTAAGATCAGGAGCTTCTGGATTGAGTAGTTGATAGGCAATTTCATTTGTACGTCTTTCTATCCATTCTTCTTTACCAAGAGTATTACTTACTCTTGTAGTTAGATTATTATTAAATCTTCCTTCTGCTTCTGCGACTGCTTGTTCCCTTGCCTTGTTAAGAATAAGATTTTGTTCTTTTTTGTTCTCTGGAAGATTGAGAACAGGAACCTCAGATATCTCACCTCTACTATTAAAGTGAGTAATTACGTTTTCACCTTGCCAATACTTTTGTGTAGTTAAAGATGGATTATCTTTTTCTATTATTGGTGATTCAAGTGCACTGATTTGAGTCTTTAAGTCTTTAATTGAATTTTCATAATTTACTCTGTCTTTAAATGATCTTGTTTTTGGTGGCCCTGCCTCTTGAAGTTCTGCTAATTTAGTTTTCAAAGTTGTTAATTCTGTTTGTGTTTCTTCCGTTTCTGTTCTTTCCGTTGTATTTGTTGTGGATGTTGTGTCTCCTTGGTTATTCGTCGTTTTTGTTGAGCTACTTGGTTGTACGTTCGATCCGTTAATTTGATCTTTATATCCAACTTGACTCAATTCTTCCTTGGCTAGTTGATCGAAATTTGTGGCAGATGTTTGAACTGCTTGGATTATTCCTTTGAATTTCGCTTCTGCATCTGAATATAACTGTCTAATCTCTCGTTCTTTATCAATATCACTTAAGTTTGGATCAAGCAATATTTTTCTTGCTGCTCTTCTGGTTGATAAAAGAAGAGTGCTAATTCTAGTTGCTTCCACACCTGAAAGCCTGTCATCACCTTTGACAAAACCTTCGCCTGTTCCAATAAGATTACCTTTAAGTAATTTGATAACAGAATCTTCACCTTCATTTTGTGCATCTTCTATCTTTGTATCTTTATATTTAATAACAGCATCAATTTGATTATCTAATTGTTTATAAGTTTCTTCATCAAGAATACCTGTTGTTCTTAAGAATTTAATTTGTGTTCTTAATTTTCTTGGATTAATTATTCCTTCATCTAAATCATTTTCAATATTAATTCTAATATTAATACGCTCAAGAGAGATCTGTTTATTTACTTGAGTCTCTAATTTGTCTAGTGCTTCAAGCCTTGCAAGCTTAACAGCAGCAGGATTTGAACTGCTATTAATTTCTCTTCTTTGATTATTTATCCATGTTCTTGCACCTAAGACATTGATACTTGCTTCAACTGATCTTCCGTTTGCATCTGTATATGTGAAAGGTTGATTACCCTCTGTATTAGTATCTGAATCTTGCCAAATTTTTAGTTGAGCATTATTCAATTTTTCCTGTACTTCTCTTCCTTGAATAACAGCAGTACTTCGTTTATTATTTTGGTTCCTAACATTCTCTGAATTTGATAAATTAATAAATTGTTGCTTCAATTGCTCTTTAGAAAGACCAAGCTTCTGATATAGGAAAGGGCGATTATCTCCTTGTTCAGTAGGGCCAACTTTGATATTTGCAATTTCTTCTGCAAGCAATTCTTGAAGCTCAAGGAAATCAGCTGGATTATCTTTTACTCTTGTAAGGAAAGCGTCAACAGCGTTTTTAACTAATGCAGCTTCAAATTTATTAGTAGCATCAAGACTCATTCCCCATACTTTATTTCCATCAAGACTCATTGTTAAAGCTGTTCCTGTTCCGTCGATCTGGACGACAGTACCATCAGCTGATGTAAATGTATTACTTCCAATAGTATTACTTAGTTCTGTATTACCAGCTGTAGTTAGTTTATTGTCTTGTTGAGTTGCATATAAAGTTGACATCCTTGCTTTGATGTTTGCAGTCTGTGAAACTATCTGAGGTCTTAGTCGTGCTAAGGCATTTGGATCTGTTATCTGTTTGTTTAAGTGGTTATCAATTAATATGTCTAGCGCGCTTGGAGTTCCATCTTCACCTGCATTTGGATTAACAATAAACTGATCTCCATTATCTAATTTAGAACCTTCAACGAAGGCAGGTAGTCCTGCTACTACATTCAATCCATTTTGATATTGAATAGCACCTTCTAAATAATCATCAGTACGAGGATCTAAATTTCTAAGGAGTTCGTATCTATGTTTAGCATGTTCTTTCTGAGTATTAGTATATTTACCTGTCGTATCTGTATAGATTTTTTGAGCATTATTCCTTAATTTATCTACTGGAGCTAATAGATTTCCTCCTCTACTTACAAGTTGAGTGGCTAATATATTTGCTTCCTTCTTTGCATCTTCATTTAAAACTTTTTCATTGGCTAAGAAATTAGTAGTTAATCCTTTTAAATTACTATTTAAACTGCCAAGTGATTTAGCAAGTCTGTCTGCATTCTTAGCTGCGGTTGAATCTGGTAAGGGAGGTGGATTAAAAATATAAGTTGCTTGAGGAGCGTTAGGAACTCCTGCTTTTCCAAAAGTATCTAAGAGCCTAGCTTGAGGAACTATGTCAGGTTCTTCTATTCTGTTTTGAGCAATAGCTCCAGAAGAAGAAGTAACACCACCTAACGATCCACCTCCACGAGCAGTAGAACCTCTAGTTATACCAAGGCTAGATCCAATGGATAACCGCTTAGTAGATGATTTAGTTGCCATAGTTTAAGCCTTGCGGTAGTAACCCCAGAAGTTTTTGTTAGCACCCTTAGCAGCAAGATCAGCATTAGCAGTAAAGCCAGATTGCAGCGCAGTTGTATGAACGCCATAACCCATTTGTGCTCCACTCGCTGCTGCTGATAGCCAGCCAATAACTCCTGGCCCTTTCATCTTCGGTGCCTGCAATGGTTTTACTGGATCTAATATTGTTCGTTTTAAGTATGGCTGTTGACTAGCTATACGACTACCTCTTTCAATTTGAGATGCTTCTCGTCGTCGCATATTTTGAGCACCAGTAAATGCAAGATTCTTAGAAGAGTTATAATCAAAAAATTCTTTTTGCCGTCGATAATCAGCAAGTAAAGTTCCGACTGTATTTCCTACACGACCAGCTGCTGTTACTTCTCCCATAAGTTCTAATGCTCTTCGATTAGCTTTCCTTTTCTTTGCTGCTGTTGCTGCTTGCTCTTGTAGTAATTGAGTATTTAATTGAGCAATATCATTACCATGTGCAGCGTTCGCAAAGTATCTAGTCTGTGCCATCATGTCATCTTGCAACATCTTCCGCTGGTTTTCATGCGTTCGATTTGATGTTGCTTGTAACTGTTGGAATGCATAGTTCTGATCTGCCTGTGCATTCGCATGTTCTATCTGTCTATTTTGCGCAGCAACTTGTTGATACTGTTGAGCAATCTGGAGTCCACCAGAGATAACTCCTATTACAACTGCGGTTACTGTGCACATGTTAGATCCTCACAAACTCATAGAAGGGGCGAGCCTCTGGTCCCCATTGTGGATGCTTTCGGATAAAAGTGAAACCCATCCATTGAAGCCAACGGATGTGAACTTTATTCCTAGCATCAACTTCATTGAATAAAACAGAATACTGTTCATGCAATTTAGCTAATTGTATTTTGGATTCTCGCAGAAAGTAGCCTTTATCGCATGGATCTTCGAACATTGACTGATGTCCTAATAACCAGATACGACCAGAACCCAGTTCATTAGGCACTACTCCCCACATTGCTATTGGTTCTCCATGTCTGCTAACCAAAGTCATACAAGGCTTTGACATGAAAAAGCAGAACAGCAATCCACCTTTAGGATCACTGCCTGATTGTGCTTTAACTTCAGCCACGTCTTCCGCTCTCATTCCATTAGCAACTGTTGCAACGTCGCCAGGAATTGTCGGTCTTACATACGTGACGTTCTGCTGTGTAACCATCCCTCCCATTCTGCTGATTGAAACCGACAAGGTAAAGGGCTACTACTAAATAATTCTACTTTAGTATCTGTATTACTAGCCATTACAGGTACACGGAAATTTCCTGTATCAATACTTGGGTTACCAATCAAGGGTGGGCTTTGTCCAACAGTAACACCGTTAAATGGATATGTTTGTATGTCTCTTCCTGCGGGTGTAACTTTCAATTCAAAGGCAGAAGTCTCATCAAAGACAACAGTCCATGTTCTCATTTGTAATTTAGGACCAGCTGCTACAGCTATACCACCACCACTCGGAGATTCTTTTAAGTAAGGTGTACTGAATTCATAGTTCATGTCATATAGCTCACCCACATAAAACTTAGCTGCACTTAGATCTCCTTTAACAACCATTGTTCCGTTACTGCTAGTACCACCTGTAAGAGTTTCACTAGTTGGCATGATGACTTCACCATGTTTAATAGTGTTGTTTGCATTGTTATTTGTACTGTCGTATCTACCAACAACTGCCATCGTTCCTGTTGTAGCCATTGGGTAAGGAAGAGTAATAGTTGTTTGAACTCCTAATCCTCCAGGGTTTGTAACAGCTGTTGTGCAACTAGCTTCTGTTGTCTTCCTATCTAGTAGAAGTTCAATCTCTGTATTCGGATCAATATTCTCTGGTCGTAAAATTATATGTTCTAAGTAAACACCATCTGAATATTCAACAACAACATACATATCACTATCAATAATTGCAGCACCAAGAATTGATTTACTTCCTTTAGCTTCCCAATATGACCATGCAGATTGTAACTTTGTGTCATCTTCAAAGAAGAATTTATATAGATAGATTCTTTTAGGTTGATCTTTACTTACGGCAGCAATCATATCTTCAGATACAGAAGTAATGAGACTAGTAAGATTCTTAGGAATAAACCTTGGAACAGATGCTGTTACTTCTTCTGAGATGGGAACTGATCCCGTGTTGTCAGGAAGAAAGAACTCACGCAATCCAGTGAAGTCTCCTTTAGGAACAGGGAAGTAAATGTTTCTACCAACAGCAATAGGATCTGTTCTGCTGTCCATATCAAAAGTAGTAATCGAAGTTATATTTGCTGTCTTCGGTGTTAATGGATTACCTACACTCGTTCCACTATCTAACCTGAATTGACCATGTGTACTAAAGAGAAGAAGAGTATTAGCAAAAGATGCACTAGATACAAGGAAGTTAATCTCAGTACCACCTGTACTTAAATCAATAGGATCACTATCAACAACTGTTTGTACTGTCTCAGGCCAGAATCTGTCATAACTATCAGCGGCTGAGAGGATTACACTTTCATCTGCTAGGAATACAAGTCTATTTCTAAATAGGTTTAAGTTCTGAATTGTGCTGCCAACAAAGCTAGGTTGTACTGCTGTAACTGCGTCACCTGCTACACGCCCTGACCAATCAAACTTCTGAAAAGTAAATGTTCCATTGGCATTACGAACTAAAGTATGAGGCATAGTTGTTGCATCAAACTTATATACAATCCCTGGGCCTACAGTCTCTCTCCATATACCACCACCAAATCCACTCCCTGCACTAGCTTCAAACTTTACATAGTAATCATCTAATTGTGTCGAAACTGTTCCTTGTATTTTAGTTGTAAATCCATGCTCTGACATTACAGGTAGATCATCCATAGAAGATACAGTCTCTTTAATTACTGATGTATCCATTCCAGTTTTTGTATCACTACTTGTTACTGTGTAATCAGCACCATCATCTTTAGTAATGCGAATAATATAATCACTAGCTGTTACTGTATAGCCAGAGATTGTATTAAGTTGAGAGGCTAATTGACTAGCTATTGTAATAGTATCAGGCGTTCCACTACCTACCGCTGGGGTGGTATAACTCTTCTGTGTTCCAGCTAATGTAACACGATAAGTTGTATCGTAATTAGCTGCCTTAATAAACACCATTGACTTAGTACCCCATGCTGTTGAGGTAGCACTATCCATTGCAACTGTCTTCTCACGATTGGTGATAAAGGTATAGTCAGCAACAGATGCAACTCTAAACTGTGAAGAAGGATCAGCACTATTTGCTACATCTAAATATGTTTTACCATCTGGGAAAGTAATAGTTTTAGCTGTTCCATCCAAGTCAAATACTTTTAAATCTCCATCTGTAATTATCACTAAGTATTGAACAGTTCCATCTCTATCTACTACATGAATAAAAGGTCTTGTACTACCTGCACTACCAGTAAACAACCTTGCAATGTTATTCATTGGTGGTCGCTTCTTCAATCCTTCAACTGCACTTGACATGCAATTAACAACTGACTCAGCTTGAGAAGCAAGTCTTAATGCAGCAGGTTGTTGGCTGACCCCATTAATAAGGTTGGGGATAGAGGTGCTAACTAATGGCATAGTTACCTAACGACGGCACGGCTTGGTCTATATGTTGGGAATACTCCAGTGTGATTTGGATTACCACGTAACATATTGTGTTCACTCTTAGTTGTTTCTTCTTCTAAGAATTGAGCACGAGCTTCTTGTTCTTGAGTGATGTTGATCTTAGTTAGATCTGCACTACCAAGGATTGAATCTTGTAATTGTCTTCCTGCTCTAATCATTATGTATTGATGAGCATGTTCAGGTAGATCATCCCAGTCAAACATATATGTAATGTCTCCCTTTAAGTCTTGAGTAAATTCAAAGGTTTGATTCTTTCTGTCGTATAACTTGTTGCCTCTTTGTGTTACATCGTAGTCAGGATAAAGCTGCTGATCTACTACGACACGACTAACACTTGGGTTAATTAAAATTTCTTTGGTGCTGTTACGAGCGAGTGCAGCTTCGAAGTCTGTATTAAACGACCAGCCTTCTGATTGCACTGTTCTGCTAACTGTCTTGAGCATATCATTAGCTTGCTTTGCTAAGCCAAATGTACTGCTAAGACTATTAACAGGAGCTTCCCCTATCATTTGCAACACACGATTGGTTGCTTCTAATTCAGTAGTACGAGAGAGAGGCATAACAAATAAAAAAAGAGGGGGGCCATGCTCAGCCCCCCATAACAGAAGTTAGCTAGTTGCCCAGTAAACTTCGATTGCACAGTCAGGACGTAGAACGCCAGTACCGTGAGCCATAGAACCGACCATGAATGTTCCCTGCCATAAAGCATGAACATCAGAACCAGTCTGTTCCATCTTGAGATCCATCAGCTTCACAGTACCAACAGCTTGCTTGTTGAATACAAGACCAACACTGTCAGTGTAGTTAGCGTGATAGGTGTTGTTCTCACCTGTTACAGCAGATCTGTTTGTAGTAGGTAGATGGTTGGACTTGACGATGCTGATACCAGCAACCTTCAAGACTGTTCCATCTGCGTATGCTCCAGATCCACCCCAGTCTCTGTTGAGAACATCAGTGGTTTGAGCCAACTTATAATATTCAGTTGGTCCTAAGACGAGAGTACGTCCTTCAGCTGGAACATTATTAATGTCCATCTGTTCAGCTGCTGACCACATAGCAGCTACAAGGTTTGCACCTGTAATAGCAGCTTTGTTTGCAGCAACAATTTTGATACGAGTACCACCTGGAAGATCAGTGTTGAAGTTCGTGGCAGTACGTGCAGCTTGTGCAACAGTGGCAGCTACATTCTTATCAAAAGTATAAGCTAATGCATTGCCCATCTCAGTTGAATACTGAGATCTCACGTCATAATGATTCTTAGCTTCTTCGATGTCTGCAACGAAAACTTGACTGACTAATTTGTCGTCAATATTTATAGTTGCTTCAGCATGCTTGATCGCATTACCTGTTAGCTGTGTACCAGGAGTGTGATAAGCAGTGGAGCTAAGACCTATGATTGGGAATTGAGCTGACTTACCAGAAGAAATAGTTCTTACTGTATGTAAGTTCTCGAACACCGTAGCTTTACGAAACGCAGATAGTACCTCTCCACTGAAGACCTTGAGGAACAAGGCATCATAAGAAGTACCAGTTGCGTTAACCAGGCCGAGCCTGGAAACGGTCATGTTGGCCATAAATTAAAACCTAGAAGAAAGTGAGTCCTCGACCTCGCCTTCCTTCCACTAAGGGTGTCCGTCGCAACGGGCCAGAGTTTCAGTGAACAGGTCTAGGTATTTAGATAATAGCTCCTACATGACATTTGATCTAGCAAGCTTCTTTTCTACTTTCTGTCTGAATGCAGGATCAGTCTCATAAAGAGGATCATTCATAGCGGCAACAACTTGTGCAGTTGATTCAAATTTATCTCTTGCTCCCTTCGGTGCTTTGCCTCCAATTAGATTTGGTTCACGATTAGCAGTGGCATTGTATTTCGATTGCAAACCAGAGAGAGCAATCCTTAATTGATCCATGTCTGAGGTCTTAATCATATTGTTAAAGGCTGTTACTTCACCTTCACTTAGGTTTGAACCTGCCCATTCAATCATTTCTGAATAAGCTTTCTCTCCACCGAATTCATTCTTCAAAGTTAGAACTTCTTTAGCAGCAAGTTCACTATCTTGAGTCGCTCTGAACTGAACTCCAGAAAGATAAGCGTCAACCATTTCACGAGTAAAGCCAGCTCCTTCTAGTTCTCCATAGTCTTCAGTAGTTAGTTCGCCTGACTGTTGCCAGCGAGTATTCATGTCTTGGAAGTCGATCCCATTTTCTTCGAATCGACTACCAATGAAATCTCCATAGAGTTCAGTAGCACTGGCTTCAGTCTCCTCCCCTTCTGGTTCAGATTCACTGACTTCAGACTCTTCAGCAGGTTCACCTTTGCTTAGTTTTTGTTGGAGTTCTTGATAGCCTTTCTCTAATTCCTCAACTGATTTGTATTTACCAGCGAGTAGATCAGGACTTTCAGTCTCAACCTTGTCTGATTCTTGTAATGATGCTTGATCTTCTGGCGAGAGAGCTGGGGTAACTTCCTCTTTAATGGTGATTGCTTCTGGCATGGGTCTGTTTATTTAATGGTGATGTGATTAGGGCTGTCCTTAATTACCTGCGGAGGATTAGGAGCCTTTGGTTGTTTCTTAGGTTTCTCTGATTTGATAGGAGGTAGTTCAGTTACTCCCTCTTCTGGAGGTGGAACTTCTTTAGGGGGTGGGGACTGCTCCACTTGGGAGACCTGCGGCTGCTGCGTCTGCGTTGGGGAGGACGTTGGCTGCTGCTCCTGTGTCTGTGGGGTTGACTCCTTCTGGGAATTGGGGTCCATAAGTCGATCCTTTTTCTGTGTAGTTTTTAGCAATTTGTGCAGCAGCTGGTGATTTCATAATGTCTGAAATCTGCTGTTGCATTTGCTGATCTTGCTGCGCTTGTTGTGCAGCTTGTGCTTCCTGTTCTAATTGATCTGGAGTTTTAACCAGATTAGTAGTGTCAATAGAAGCACTTGCCGCTAGTCTACGCAAGGCTTCTTCCATGTTCAAGTATTGCGCCATCACCTCTGGGCCTAGAGATTGTTGAGCGATTGCAATAAATTCTGTCAACTTATTCATATCATCACCTCTACCTATTGCTTCTAATCCTGTTACTGGTTTAGGTGCAACCAATGGTTCGCCTGTTTCGTCTGACACAGGGAAAACAGGTAGCTTGCCTTTACGTTGAAGGATATACATTAACCTTCTAACTAATGGTAGTTGTAGTTCTTGAGTAAGAATGGAATACAACCCACCGATTGAGGCTTCTAACTCTTGCGCCATATAACGAATTTCTTCTGCTGTTACCCTTTCGCCTGGTCGCTGTACTGCTGTATTGAGAAGGAATGCGAACTGCAAACGACCTTCGATTCTGTCAGCCAAGTTACTAGCTATCTGTAAGTCTTGTCCTTTCTGACTTTGAATGACAGTGACATCAGCTGCATTGCCTTGCACGATTGCACCGTTAGCTGCTGAACTTAATGTCCTTGGTCGTGTAGTTCCATTGGGATTAACTAAGAAAATAATCTTGGCAGCGGCTGCACTACCTTCAAGGATTGATTGATAAAGAGATTCGAGTGCAGTTAAATCACCGTAGTAAGCCTCAACATGTGAACGTCCGTACTCTTCCGTATCTATTCTTTCAAACCTTAATGGAATCCACGGACTACATTCCATTGGACACATGCCATATGTCCCTGGTATTTCTTTCCCTTTCGCTTCTTGATACCAGTAAGCTTTACCTTCTCTAAACTTTACACATGTATATATTTTGATTGTCTTTTTAATAGGACCAAGACTTGTCTTTTCATCTTCATCATCATCGAGGAAATCTTTTGGTAATGCCTCTGGATAAACTTCTTCTTCTGTAATAATTTCAGTGACCGTACCCATTGGATCACGAACACAACAAAACCTATCAAGATGTATAACTTTTATTCCTTCTGCTCCTACATAAAGGAGAACATTCCCAGCTACTAAGAGCTGTTTAAATGCTTCATGCATGGATGCACGGGCACTCATCACTTCCATCATCTGCATTACAGCCAGCTCTACCTTGACTAATGCAGTGTCGAGTTCAGTCTTTAGCTCTGGTCCCTGTTCTTCTATTCGTAAAGCAAGTGCATCTATCTCTAGCTTGAAGAAGCTGGAGTTAGGAGGGAACAAACTAAGACCTAATTTATTAGCAAGATTGCTTAACCCTCTAGCACCTATTGATTGATAAGGAGTTTTCAATCGACCATGATCTCCCATGTGGGAGTCAGGAACGAGTGAAGGGATTGTTACCTTTGCACAATCTCTTGCTCTTTGAAGGAAAGGATCACGAGTAGTTACTAGCTGTTGATAACGACCAGCAACAGTTCCATCATCCTTATCGTCATAGGTTCCACCTTGACGATCAACATCACTTGTAAGGGTTAAGTCCATTTAGTTAAGGGATATTTACACCAGCTCCACCACCACCACCAGGAATACTTAGATCAGTTCGAAGACTTCTTCTTCCGTATCCCTTGGTTCTACGTTGAGGTGCTGTCGCTGTTGGTGTTATTTCTAATGAAGCCCCTGCTACTTCAGCAGTAGGACTAGGAGGTGGGGCAGGTGGTGCGTTCTGAATACGCTTCTGTTCTTCAAAACGTGCTTGACTTTCAGCTCGTTGTAATTCGAACTGTCTCTTTTGTTCTGCCATCTGTTCTCTTTGAAGAGCCAACTGAGCACTGTTGTCAGGTGGTGATGGATTGCCTCCGCCTCCGCACATAGTTAATTATTAAGATTGTTTTGGTCAGCATAAACGGAATAGAGCATCCTTACCACTGACCGTGCCCCTACATAATGCCAGATTTCACGATCTTGCATATCAGTAGAGGGACATTGTTCAGGATAAATCTCATCTAACTTGCGAATAAGAGCCTCATCAAGAGGAGGCCAAAGCTCTTCATCATTCATAGTGTTGGCTCCCAAAGTTTTACATTACCTGTTACACGATCGTACTCTCCATCACGCAAGATACGTGTCAACCGTGCAGTCAGAATGGCATCTGAATAAGTCTTTTTCTTTTTGACATAGGCAGCGTGAACCTTAGCCCACATCTCTTCAATAGTTTCTGAGTCGCCTAATAATTTCTCTGCTGTTACTGGGCCAACCCCTACTAAGCCCTCAATATTATCGGTTTTGTCTCCCGATAAAACTTGACACATCCAGTGACGATCAGCTTTCTTGCGTGTAATTAATTCAAGATCATCACCTGCCAAGAGAGTACAAGGAACACCTCTCATGTCTTTATCAGGCGACACGATTACTGGATTATCACACTGATGACCTGTTGCCAGTAATCCCATAACATCATCACCTTCTAGTCCGTTGAAACTAATGGAATGAAATTCCTTAGCCACTCTTTCTCTTATGTTCTTAAGGCCAAGAGGTTTGCGTTTGCCTATACGATTAGCTTTGTAGTCTTGATAGATTCCATGTCGGAAGGTGGGATAATCAGAGAAGCACATGATGAACTGACCAGGGCTAATGATCTGATACTGAGCAATACGATCTTCAATCAGTTGCATTGCATCACGTTCATCTAGGTGGAGGGTATGAAGATTCTCATCCCATCTGATATCAACCTCTGAAGCGCAGCAGGAACTATAAAGTAGCCAATCGGCATCGATTAATAAAGTCATTAGAAGTAAGAAGACATTGGTACAGATAGACGACCTGTTTCTTGGTCGTAAAGAAGTTTGTCAACAGGGCCAGTAAATCCTGCGTGTCTATTTTTCAGACAGCGCAGTTGCATTTCACTACGTTCAGCTGCGTCTCCCTGTTGATTTCGTTCGCAGCTAATGACAGAATCTGATAAGCAAGCTATGGCAGAACTACCCCTTAAATGGCTAATCGAGACTTGTGCTCCCTCCTCATGGCCTCTCCCTTCGGGGCGTTTGAGATGACTGACAAGAAACAATCCAACACCAGTCGATTCAACAACTTGTCGAAGTTTCGTGCAGACAATATCAAGAGCACGACGCTCGTCACAATCAGAAATCCCAGAGACAACGATGGTCAGGTGGTCAAGGAAGACAACATCTACCCCCTCAACATTGGCAAGGTATTGGATCTGTTCTACAAGGCGATCGGGATCCATTGAACCAAAGTGGTCATAAAGAAAGAGGCGTTGCGTAGCACAAAGACGATCAAAAGCTAATCGAGTTGTCTCTTCATCAGCAAGTGAAGGGTCAAGATGAATAGGTAGGTTGAGTTCAACTCCAACTATCCCTTGCAATGTGCGTTGAATACTTTCTTCGAGTGCGATGTACCCGATTTTTAGCCCTTGCGTGAGGAAATTATGCGCTAACTCCCTACACATGGAGCTCTTCCCCGTTCCGCTACCTGCGCAGATAGTAATCATCTCGCCTTTGCGGAATCCTCTTAGATTTTTATCTAGTTGAGGCCAGGGGTATTTGCATATAGCAGTAGACCCAGGTTTTATAAGTTCTTCCCATAGATCCGCTGCATTAATGATGCCGTCGGGTCTGACTGGGGTGGCTTTCCATAGCAGATCACGCAACAACTCTGCCTCCCCATGTTGGAGCATCTCATTAGCGTCCTTTCTTGGGAGTCGGCAGATAGCTGCTTTTCCAGCAGGTAATACTTCAACTGCCTTTTCTGCTGCGGCAATCCCTGGTTCATCCGAATCGAAACAGAGAACAATACGAGAGAAGTTGGATAGCCATTTCAAATTTGCTGCTATATATTTGCTAGCACTCTGTGCTCCATTGGGCAATGAGACAACAGGGAACTTGTTACCTTGTGCTTGGCTGACTGACATGCAATCAATCTCACCTTCAGTAATAACAACAAACATATTTTGTGAGCCATGTTGTCTCCATAAATGTTGACCCCATAGCTGCATGTCTGAGCAATCACCAATCCAACTGAATCGTTTGTCCTTAGTTCTGATGTGTTGAGCGCATGGTTTTCCTAGTTGATCTCTAAAGGTAGAGACTTGGATAGGATTGCCATGTCTTTCTGTAGATCCATAGCTAAATAGTTTTGTTGTGTCTTCCCATATCCCTCTTTTAGTAAGAGCCTTTGAGATAATGCGACACTGATCTATCAGCTCTGGCTTCTTCATAGGTGTGATAGTCATAGGCTTAGGCTTGCGTTCATCTCTGGTGGGTTGGTAGTCATAGTCGCAGGAGAAACAGTTGGCATGTCCATCGTCATACCAAGCGAGGTTGTCCTTACTTCCACATTCAGGGCATGGCCCGTGTTTCACGAACTTGCTTTTGCTTTTCATGTTTCTCCCAGTGGTGGATCAGGAGTTTTAATTCCTCTATTCTTTTAGTTGCGTATTCAATACGCTGTTGGGTATTCATCTTGGAGTTTTCCAAGTGTCGAGTTGGTCAATTAACCACCCGTTGTACTTAGGGATGTACTGCTTACACCCATGACAAGGATTCTCTGACCATGCCAAGTGGTATGTCCTTTGAACATGCCCACATTCGGGGCACTTAATGTTTTTACCATTGCGAGTAGCACGATCTTTCTTTTGGATCTGTGCATAGTCATCGACAAGTGTTTGTTTTTCTCCTCGGATAGAAATGTGTTTCATTGCAGTAATCATGTTGAGTACCAAGAGTTAGGGATGAAGCCACTACTCCATACAAACCCATGTCTTGTAGCCCATTGGCCATAAGTAACGGATCGTTTTGCACGGGTAAGCTTGTCATTACCGTTCTGAAATACGAACCTGATATCTAAATCAGGGTGTTGTTTCTTAACAGCAATCATCTTTCGTCTGTCCTCTTTCAATAGCCGACCCTTGGTTTCAATAATAATTCCGTTAGGAAGTATGAAGTCAGGGGTATAACGAGCTTCGATTACATAATCAAGCGTGAGTGTTTCGTATTGAAAGGGGACTCGACGTTCGTTAAGGCTGGCAGCAACACCAGCCTCAAACTTACTCCTGTATTTAGAAGTCCCCAGTATCGTCGGCTTCGCCACTGACTTGAGGTGACGTTGCTTCCGACGACCCGACGAACGACCCTTCTGTGGAGGTGAACCCATAACTTTCAGCTGATTTTGTGTATTCTTTAAGGTCAATAATTTGTGCAGCTCTCACCTCCATCCTTAGACCCACTCCTGTTGAGGGATGGCTATAAGGAGAAGCATCAAAAGACAGACGACCAATAGAACCAGGACCAATCTTGTCTACTTTCTGCTTCATATCTTCTGATAAGATATGACCTTTTCCATCGTAAAGAACAGGTGGGGTGTTAGTCCAAAATGTTTGGTCTTTCCTTTGACCTGAAACTTTGCGTTTCATCTTGATATAGAAGACAGCCTCACCTTCTATGTCGTCATAACCATATTGAGATGGAGCTGATTTCCAATTCTTTTTATTAGGTTCAGCTTCCTTGCATTGCTTTTGAAAGCGAGATAATAAACCATCAAGTTGTTCTTCTATATCCTTAGCTTGTTCGGCTGGGATGAGGGCTGTTACTTTCCAAACAGGCTGTTCATACTTGGTGTCAGGTGTAACAAGCCATGCGTACTGAAATTTACATTCAGGTGTGGTGAGTCTGAGAGTTTCAAGTTTCTTTGCTGATGAAGTCATGTGATGAAATAGTTAGAAGTTTGTACGGAAGTCAGATCAAGATCACCAAGCTCAGGCTTAGGTGGTAGTTCATCCTTCCTTTTAATCTGTTGGGTGAGCTGTGTTGTGATTGTTGTGAACCAATCCTCTGAATACATTTCAGAGAATGATTGCCTGACTGCATCCCTCAGTGTGCTCATCTCTGAAGGGGTCGAAGCAAAACAATCGTGTACTCCGCCTATGTTCTTGACACCTAGAGCTACTGCTTTGAGTGTCGAGAAAGACATGTGACTTGAATCAAATGAGTGGATTTGATTAGGCGAAAGAGCGTTAGCCATCCGACCTGAGTCAAGAGTATCTTGATCTATATTTGTTCTGATGTCCAAGTGAACGTCAGATAAATACTTAAGTCGGATACGTGTTTGCTTGGTGTCCTTGTATTCCTGATGGACTAACAAACCTGATGGTGTTGTCCACTCAAGAGGGATGTTGTCCTTACCAGCAAGGCGGCCAAGTTTTCTGAACCACTCCATTGCCTGAACAGCTGGGCCAATCAAAGCTGTTGTCTCTTTATGTAAGAGCTGGGCCATGAAGTGCATGGTTGACATGGCTCCACGTTGGGTAGTCCATGTCTTACCAGCAAACATGTCCTTCGATCTCTTCTGAGCCCAGTCATAGCAGTAGTAGTAGAAGGCTGTCGCTGTCGCTGAGTATGGACTGGTCATCACGCATGGTTTGGCGAGTGACCTATCTGGCTCAAGCATTAACCACTTCCTTGCTCGTGGATCTTCACTCTCTCTAAGTTTTATAAGGACACGAGACATTACTTCGGAGTAAATATCTTGTGGCCTATCACTTGAGATGAGGTTGACTGACTTGCCCATTGATTCACTACGCAATAAAGCTGCATAGTGTTGGATACCTGAGCAGGTGCAGTCCAGCATTATGGGCAGACGGCAGATGTAACCCCAGCCATGTTGCTTGAACTCTTTATAAGTACGAGCGAAAGCAAGAAAGCACCAAGGCTTATCAGCTCTCATCCAAAACTCAGAGTTCAACCACGGGTCATTGCCTGCGCCCGTGATTAATTGTTCATGCTCTAGTACCCAATCAACACGAGTCTGCCAATCTGATTTACCTAATCCATAGAGGTTGGCTCCATGAATTCGTAACCAATTGAGTTCATCTTCTGTGTTGATAGGTGTGCCATTGGCAAATAAGAGAAGCGACCTTGATACATCATTACCTTGTGGGTTGAGATAAGGGGGGCGGTAATAGTAACGACCTCTGAAATCAAGGGACATAGGGAAATAAAATTCCTCTTCATCCTTGAATCTGCGTGCAACCCATAAGGTCTTGGCTTGACCTATGCGTGCACCCTTAGTCTTGTCATTCTTCTCATGTGTTTGCTTAGCTCTCTTCCTCCACTTGATTACACCTGGATCATCTTCCTCTAAGTGTTTAGGGAAAGGTTCAATAGGCCAACCATTACGAGGAAAGAGACAGCCGATCTGTAAGTTGAGATCGTAAGCATGTTCAACTTGGTCAAGCATCCAAAGAAAGATCTTCCAAGCAACTGATTGATGAACGTTGGCTGCCTTAATGAAAGGCTCATCACCTTTACTATTCTTGCCAACTAATTCATCGTTGCTCTTCATTAATTTGAGAGGCAACTTGTAGTACCCACCATTAGGCCACGGCCTTGGCTCAATGACTGTTGGTAGATAGTTCGGTGTCATTAATTCTTGTTGTGCTTTCACGTCGTTGATCCATGCCATGCATTGATCCGTTGCTTTAACAACCCGACGTGCAGGTTTATAACCTTGATCTAAAACGATCTCAATTAATCCTGTTTCTTTAGCAACTAACTCAATAAGGAAAACACCTGATGCCATTTTCTCTTTGACTTGCCAGTTATCAGTCCACTGCATGTGTCTGATAGCTGCCATCTGATGAGCCTTCTTACTGCGACCACGTTTGAACTTGATGAGTTCATCCTTGGTTGCACGATCAAGCATGGTTTCTATCCAAAGCTTGTCGGCTACATCCATTGCGACTGAGTGCAGTGTTGGACATGCACTAAGACTGTCGATGATTGTGCGTAATGCACAAGCTGCTACTTGTTGTGGTGGTAGGTGGGTGATCGGAGAAAGGAGAGCAAAGGATTTACCTGCCACTCCCCTCTCTACTTTTTTCTGATAGCTCGGAGATGGATAACTATCTGATCTATTCCATGTGTAGTGAGTGCTTCACCCCACTTGGTTAAGGACTCCATCTTTCCTTGCTTGCGTTGGTTGGAAAGTAATCTCACTCGGTCTGAACCAAGCGTTAGCATCTCTCTTTCCAAAGCAAGTTGATCGTCGAGTGTCTTCACGGGAATACCATAATAATTCTCTGAAAATGACCGACACAATTACGTGAGATCAGCTGCCCAGAAGGCAATTAGATGTGCGAAATTGAGTTCGATCCACTCATCAAGTGCACGTGTCCCTACTTCAGGAACAGATAAACCCATAGCGTCAGCTAATAGTTTTAATTTCTGTTCTGTTTGTGGAGTGACTGAGATTTGCAGTCTGCTTTTAACACGTGCTTTAGTCTCACACTTTTCAGGTGTTGTTTGTTCAGTCATGGAAATAAAATTTGCGAAGGGTGGATTCAATCAAGAGATTAGGAACTGTTGGCTCAGGAAACTCCCGTTTCAACAGAGATTGGAACCGTTGTTCCTGTATCTCTTTCCACTTGGCAGACTCATCAGTTGATGGTGAGTCAACTGTCATCTGCCAGTGTGTTGCCTCATCTGGGATGTGATCCCAGCGGGCTGACATAGACCAATCGCTCATTCGATAGAGCACATGCTTGTCATTGTTGGCATGTTTCTCTGTTGGTTTGGACTCCGTTAATGGAACCCAAGGATGGTCTGACATGGTGGGTGTACTTAAGGTGAAGGCCAGTGAATAGGCCGTGTTGAGGATGATCTTCCTTCCATCGTTGGTCGATGTAGTAAAGACAATTCATTCTTAGGGTGCGCCATCTCTGACGCTTAACCCATTCGACTCCCATTTCTTCCATTGAATTACTCGTTGGTGGGTGAGTTCTCTAATAAATGCAAAGCCCAGTCACAACAATGTATAGCTTGTTGTGTCGTCGGCTCTGTACCTAAGCTCTCCAGATGCCAGCTCCAATAGGACTCAAAGAGTTCTCTATCTCGCTGGTAGCGGCTAGGTATGTACTCTGTGAGGCTAGTCATGGTGTGGCGGGATTGCTTCTCTACAATACACACTCTTAGTAGAGTGTGAATAGAGTTGTAACAGAACAAAAAAAATAGAGGTCATGTATGACCCCTATAGGTGGACCTCTCTGCTCTCTTCATATGTGGACAGAGGGTGTTGCTTGAACCTTTCTTCCAGCTCCTCATCTGTAATCTCATGGTGAAACCACTTGTCTACAAAGTGAGCTGTAATGTCGGCTTCAATTTGTGGATCAGTCATTGTTAATTAGATCCTTGATAGGAGACTCTTTGTCTTTGATCTTGTCGTAATCAAGACCATAAGATTCAAAGAGTGCACGCTCTGTAAATTTAGGTTCATCGTCAGGACGACTCGCAAGGTAATTAACAAGGCTCACTACGTGATCTTGTTCTTCCTTTGTTAGTTCATTCCATCGGAACCACTCGTTTGGTAGTGTCATAGCTGATTAGATTCTCCTGCTTCTATCCATTCCTTATTACACCTCTCGGCATAACGAATGAGATCAACTCCTAAATCTTTTGTAGGTTTAGGGTTAAGTGTTGAAGCAATTAATAAAACAACTAGCTTCTTTCGCTCTGCTTCACTGAGTTCGAGTAAGCATGTGTCAAAGAGTTCTTTAATCATTGGCTCATCGACTCAATTAACAGGCGTCTTTCTTCTAGCTTGTTACCTAAAGGCGACTCGGTTACGCCTTCATGTAGAGAAGAAAAAACCCAGACGCTCACCAATATGGTGAGGCCTGAGTAAATAATTAAACGTGTCATTTAGTGGTAGGAATTAGCTCAAGGATTTCATGCTTTGCCTGAGTCATCCACTTAATAAGGGTTGACCAGTATTGAGGGCAGTCAATCATATAAAGATTGTGCCACTCATCAG
>CENL01007392.1_pt1 | contig 31186 bp, 25 predicted proteins | sample 530221 | NCBI WGS metagenome assembly CENL01 (sample SAMEA2619791, study PRJEB7988) | marine metagenome | isolation source: saline water (ENVO:00002010), including
AACAGTATACACTTGTCCTACTGGGGCTACTGCTATCGTCAAATCTATATTAGTTACAGAAGATGCAAATACAGGAGCAAACATATCAATAACTATAACAACTAGTGGGTCTGCTGTTTTTAATCTTTTTAAGACTAAAGCGATAGCAGGAAATGCAACTGTAGAGTTACTAACATCACCTATTGTGTTAGAAGCAGGTGATATACTAAAAACCCAAGCAAGTGCAGGTAATTTATTGCATGTAATAGTAAGTATATTAGAGGTAAGTTAGCATGAAAAGTGAAGTAGATAGTTCACAAAAAAAGTTATCTTACCCTGTAATATTTAGTCATGCTATTGTTGCAAAAGCGGAAAAAGAAGGTGATAGCAAAGAAGAGGTAACTAAATCATTCTTAGTTTTAGACGGTTTTTTATCTCAACCAGATGTAAAAACATACCAAAACAACAATACTGTGTTTGTTGTTAAAACTAATCAAGATACAAAAACATCTATGGTTATACCCTTCAATGCAGATACTAAGGCAAATTATATAAACAATATTATTAATGCTGTTAAAAAATTAGAACAAGAAGGCATAGAAAAAATAGTATTCTCAAAAATACAACAGGATATGATAGATGTTTTTTCTGCTGTAAAAGAACAACTAGGTTCAAACATGAGAATAATGAAGATAAAAGACAATCTACTGTGTATTATTGACTTCTCTGCAGAAGGTAGTGTGTAATGGCTTTTATAGATTTTGGTGACTTTTTACCGTCAATTAGAGATGTAATTGAAGACATTCCAAGTTCTGTAACAGATATATTAGAAGATACTGAAGATTCTTTAAATACAGTAGCAAGTTCTATTTCTGATGTATTTGATGCTATTTTAGATAAACCAGTCCAGTTCGTTCTCCAAGTAGGCACTAGTATACTTGCTCCTCATTTGTCACCCTTTGTTAATGCTGGAGTAGCAGCAGCAAATGGTGCTAGTGGCGGGGAAATACTTAAAGCAGCTTTAATTAGCGCTGCGTCTAATAAAATTGGTGCAACTGCTACTAATATATCTAATAACGTGCTAGAAGAAATAAATTTTAACCCCACATATGCAGAATCATTTTCAAACATATTAGGAAATACTGTAAAGAAAGTAGGTAAAGGAGCTGATTCTGGTTTTGCTGCATTATCAAGCCTTATAACAGAGCTACAAAACCCTATAAAAGATTTTACTGGGCAAGTTCTGCAAGACTTTGAAGGTATACAATCTGTTGTAAACAAAGCAGTAGATCAGTTTGGAAACGCTAAAAATATAACAGAAGCTGCAGCTAATGTTATAGCCGAAGACTTGGCCAGAACTTTTTCGGATACGACAACTAAATATTTAGGAGAAGGATTTGGGCCAAACGTTGAATTAGCTGTTTTTGAAGCTATTGAGGCGGGAGTTAAAGGTGAAAATGTACAGGATGCGTACTACGCTAGTTTAAACAAAAGTGCAACTAATGACTTAGCAAAATTAGCTAAAGACCCTGTTGAAAAAGTTGTTGATGGTGTTCTAGGTGAGTTTGGCGTTATAGAAAAGAAAGATGGTACGTTAGTTGCTCCTAACAATGTTATTGTAAATAAAGATGGGAATGCTGTAACTAAAGATGGAAAAGTTCAAACATGGGATGGGTTTGCAGGGTTTCAAACATTAAAAAATGGAGAGAGCATTTATGTATTTGATGATGGATCTTCTATAAGCACAGGTTTTAAAAATAACCAAGACTTTGTACAGGCAGGTGTAGATTTAGGGTCTTATCAAAGTGTAGATCAGTTTCAAGCTGATACCGTTAGAAAACTTTCAGATGGCTATAGCGTAAAAGACAAATTTTACCCCAAATTAGAAAACCTTTTAGGCAATGTAAAAATAAATGCAGCTACTGATACTCGTACATTTACAGATCCTTACTCCGCTGAAATTGAACAAACTCCTCTGAATTTTAAATTATTATCCGCAATAGAAAGTAAAGGAGGTTCTGGGCTAGATATACCTTATGGTATGCCAAGAAGTAACTACCAAGGAGGATTATACAAATTAGGAGAAGAGGTAGACGCAGACCTTGTAAGAAAAATAATAAAACATAACGCGGAAAACCCAGATAACTTAATATTTCCTGAACCTGGTGGGGGTATAAGTAGAAAAGTACAGTCTTTACGCATACCCTCTTTCATAACTGTATCTGATCCAATTACTTTTGAAGAAGGAGTTCCAATAGGAGAAGGTCAATTAAAAGCAATAAAAGAACATAATAAAACAGCTCCACCAGATTTACAGATAGATATACCTCTTTCTAGTGAAGAAACTCTTACAGCTGATGATATTGCTAAGTTAATGTTCGGAAAAAAACTAACTTTAGATAATATTACATCTTTAGATAAAATAGATTTGTCTACTATGAATGTAACAGATTTAACTAGATATGGAGAAAACATCTTTAAAAATAGCCCTGCTGAAGAACAAGTTAAGGCTGGTCAAAACATGAACACTGGAGAGGCGTTTCCTGGTGCAATTCCAATAGGTATTCCTAAAGGAGGAGTAGTTAAGACAGGAGCAAAAATCTTAGCAAAGACAGGTGTTTTAGGGGGAGAAGCTTACGCGGTTGATATTATTAATATGTTAACTCAAACAGCTACTGATAACCCTAACGCATACCTTAAAAAGTTAACTAGTGGGGGTTTTGAATCCCTCCCTCTTTCTGTTGTTAAAGGTATAGCCGAGTTACGTGACCAAGGCATACAAACAATATTTCCTACTCAAAAATCAGATAAAGAACTAACAATGGAGTTTTTAGATAAAGAAGTATTTAAACCTAATAAAGGGTATAGAGGACTTGTTGAACTTACCCAAGAAAAAATGGATGAAATTTCTGCATCTTATTCCCCAGAAGATGCCCAAGTATTTAAAGATAATGTATCAAGTGGGGATATTGTGTTTGAAAAATATGGACCCGCAGCTTGGCAAATTAGACCTGTAAACGTAGCTGATGTTAGTTTAGGAAAAGATCCAAGTATATATGGTACAAGTTTAAGCGCTACAGGGGGTATTGTAGATACTGTTGTTGATGTAGGGTTAGCATCTTTGGGTCCACTTGGTTTTGCACTATCTGCAGGATTGAATATAGCTGAAGCAGCAGGAGGGGCAGCTTTAGAAATAGAACAACAAGTAGTTCAACAACTTGCTGAGATGGAAAAAACTGGGAAATATACAGACGAATATAAAAGGTTACTTTCAAAAAATGGAAACAATCATTTAAGAACTCGCGCAGAAATGATGGCTAACGCAAAAATAGCTATACTGCCCGCAGGTGTATGGGGTTCTTTAGGAGATATGGGGGTAGCTAGATTAATACTTAAACCTGTTAGTATAGCAGGTAGCAAGTTTTTAAGTTCTACAGCAGGTTTTGCTGGAGCAGTTTTATCTGAGTTTGCTTCTGGAGTTGGGGAGCAAGTGTTGGCTAATTCAGGAGTAGATTATGGTATTCAAGGAGCTATTACAGAATTTATAGGTCGAAAAGGTGTTCAAGGAGGATTTGAAGAAGTAAAAGAAGCAGGATCAGGCGTTGCTGCATCAGCTGCTAGTCCATATGTTACTGAAATTTCTAAAGGGCTTACCCCTGAAACAAAAAAAATATTAGGAGTAGAAGATAGTATTTATAATTATGATACTATTCCAGCAGATAAACCTGTTGTTTATAACCCAAGTCAAGCAGCTGCTCAAGATGAAATAAATATGATACTTATGCAAGATGGAGCAGTTAGTCTGGATGATGCGCAACGTATAGCAGATGAGTATTTAGGAGGATCTATAGTTAAAACACAAGATCTTATAGATACAAGTGTAGATGATCCAAATGTATATGTATCTAGATTTGAAAATCTTAATAAACAGTATGATGGGTTTATACCTGCTAAAGAAGCTAAAGCCTATACAGATGATTTTGGTATATCATTTCAAATGTATAATGATATAGCTACCGCACTTAATGTAGATAAGATGAGTGTAGAAGATTATGTAAAAACAAACTATGAAAAAACTGTAGCAGATATAAAAACGCCATCTCAAACAGATACTACAACTATATCTCCAACTTTAAACGTGTTTGGACCAACTGATACACAGGCTCAGACTCAAGCAAATAATCAAGTATCTTCAACTGTTAATGTTGACATGGTAGGGCAAACGGGCGATACTCAAACCCAAACAGATACGCAGGCGCAGACTCAAACGCAAACGCAGACGCAAAACCAAACACAGACACAAAGTATGCAAGAAGTTTTAAATAACATATCTACAAAACAAAACCAAGTACAACAGCCAATGGGTGCGTCACGGCTTGTTAAAGAAACAGTACCCCCACCTGTTGATATTGATTATATCTATGATTTTGAAAGTATATTTGCTACTCCAGAACAAGAAGCAAAGTTTATAAACCCTTTAACAGGCATACCAGACGTTTCAAATAGAGAAAAAGGTGTATATGAAGATATAGTAAACCCTAAAAATGAGAAAGACGAAGAAGAGGAAGATTAATGCTTAATGATCTAATCGAATTTCTGTTTTATAAACCAGGAGATAAAAAAGAATTAGACACGCAAAAAGTAGCGGGTCTTCTAGGTTTAGGTGTTGGCCTGTCGGGCGGGTTTGAACCTTATAGACCTAAAGTAGGTTACCAAGGTAGTATACCTAATTACACTGCTGTAAGAGAACCTGTTAACATACCCTATTCACCAAATAGAAGACCAGGAAGTGGTGGCAGACGTTATTTCTCTGACTTAAGTTACGTTCCAGAAGGTGGGGATATGGAATCGGCACAGTTAGGAGCTAGTCAACAAGCTACTGATTTGGGTTTACAAAATCTGCAAAATTTTAATTCCTACCCGCCTTTCGCATTAGATGCTATTAAGAAAAGTGCTGAAGGAGTCACAGCAGAAGAAACGGAAAAGTTTGATATGGGGCCATATAAGTTGGCCGAAACTAAACCAATTCCAGGTGTAGATGATGCAATATCTTCAGGTATTATTGGTCTTTCTGGACAAAAAGGGTTAGCTAGTGGTGGTATTGCAGGCTACAAACATGGAGGTTTTCATTTAACCGACCCCAGTACATACATGCCTTCACTAAAAAAAGCGGGACAGAGTATTACAGATGGTATCGCTGGTGTATTTGGTGATAACGAGTTTGTAGGTGCTACAGAATACACATACCCTGGAGGAGTAACTTTATCTGCACCTCAAGACAAACCAGATAATGAAAATGAGTCTTATACAAAATATACAGATGCATATGGTACAGGAGACTTAGCAAAAACTGGGGGCTATGGTAATATTTTAGATCCTTCTACGTTTAGTATGAAAAACCTCAAAGAAGGATTTACGAAAGTAGGAGACGCAGACCAAAGAGCTGCCTATGAAGCTTTAACTTTTGATGACAAACAAAGAATAATGGGAACGTATCAAAGAGATCCTTTTGGTGGAGACAAAGACCCAGATCCAGTAGCAGGCACTCCAGGTGGAGCAAGACCTAATATTGCGGGTATGACTCCAGAACAAGCCCAAGCTTATATTAAAACTATGGGTCCGACTACTAAAGGTTATACAGGGGATTATTCAGACTTAGATACTTTTAAAAATTATACTTTTGGTGATCCTAATTTTACCTTTGATGATTTTAAAAAGGCAGCGGAGATTGCTGGGTATGGTAAAAAAGATCAATTAGCTTCTGATACTAATGTTGTTTCTGGTGCAGGCGAAGGAACTTACAGACAAACAGGAAGTAGTTCAGCTACACAATCAATACCTTCTAATATGCCAGCATCTGTGTCTGCGCTAGGTTTAAATTTAGACGCGGATAATATTGGTAGTTATACTTCACTTTCAAATGAGTACGCATCTTTAAGCCCGAAGAAACAAGCAGAAGCTATTGATAATTTTAGTAAAATTGCTGATGGTACTATCCAAGCTAGTATTTCTCCTCAAATGGCAGCTAATACAAGAGCTTATTTACAACAATTATCTGCTATGAAAAAAGATCAATTAAACAAATTTTTAGCTGATATAAAAGCATATGGTGATTTACTGGGTGTTGGAGGGCAACAAGGTATAGGCATGAATGTGGGGGGTCTATTAAAAAGTTCTGAAGATGGTATGACAGATACACTACCCGCACAAGTTGGGCCTGATCCTGTGATGTTGTCAGGAGGAGAGTATATTATGGATGCAGAAATAGTCTCAATGTTAGGAAATGGTAACACTGATGCAGGTGCAAAAGTATTAGATGACTTTAGAGAAAATGTTAGAGGTGCAAAACATGGGGGTAAGGATCAGGGGGATCAAATAAATCCTGAAAACTTCATGTCAAGACTAGCAGGAATAGGAGTAGCATAATGAGTACAGATGATAACTTGTTAGGGACAACAAACACTAGTGCAGGTATGCAAGTTGGGCAAGATTTAGGTTATGATGAAACTCTAGCAGAATATGCGGGTGATTATGTTACAGACATGTTGGGCCAAGGCAAAGCTCTAGGCAACCAACAATATCCAGGTTATGGGGGGCCACTTACAGCAGGTGAATCTGGTCTTCAACAACAAGCTTTTCAAGGACTAGCTAGTTTAAACCCTTCTAGTTTTATGGGAGATTATACTTCTCAGTCTATTGGCAACTATATGAATCCTTATTTAGAACAAGCTCTACAACCTCAAGTAGATGCAGCTATTAGACAAGCCAATATAAGAAATGTTAGTGACGCTTCTAAATTAAATCAAGCAGGAGCATATGGCGGTAGTAGGCAAGCAGTACTACAAGCAGAAAGTAACAGAGGGCTACAAGATTCTATAGCAGAAATATATGGTGAAGGTTACCAAAAAGCGTTTGATAAAGCTGTGGGTATGCAAGATACAATGAGAAACTTTGGTTTAGATGCTTTACAAGCACAACAAGACGCGGGTGGTATACAAAGAGACATTGAGCAAGAAGGTATAGACGCAGACATGGCTCAATTTGATAAGGAGTTTGAGTTTCCTTATAAACAAGTGCAATTTATGCAATCTTTATTGCAAGGGCTACCAATAGAAGCTAGAGAAAGCATATATAGTCAACCAGGATTGTTTGGTCAAGGAGCTACAGGAGCTAGTATATTAATGGAAATATTAAATGCATTTCCAGGTGGAGAGGATAAAAAATAATGATCCCAGGAGGAATAAATAATTTACTTAGCCAAGTATCAAAAACAACAGATGCTTATCGAAACAATCCTAGAGCTTTAGAACAACAAACTAAAGTTAAATCTGGTGTCCAACCTGATCTTATAAAGTTAATTAGTTTGCAACAGTTAAAAGAACAACTAGCTGCTTTGCAAAGAGATAACATGCTTAAAATAGAACAAACTGGTAAGACTGTAGCCGACCAATTAGGAGAAGACGTTTTAGAGACCAAAATGTCATCTGTAAATGATAAGTTAGCGCAAGTTGCTAGTACAATGAACCAAAGAAAAATGGCTCAAAATAAAGCCATGAACAATATGGTTAAAAATGCAACTAAGTTTAAATCTCCCTCCATGCCTATGGGTGTAGCAGGTGTACCTCGTAAACGAACACAATTTGCAGCTGATGGTGGTATAATAGGTTACAGCTCTGCTGGAAGATTAAACACTAGAGACAAAGAAAAACGTAATAAAACTTTTGGCGAAGCAATTTTTGGGCCTAGATATTCAGGTAATCCTTTGTATCCTTATGGACCTAAAGGAGCTGCTGGTTTAGCTGAAAGAACAGCTCCCGCAACTACAGAAACACTTCTTGAAGGAGATGGTGAAAAAACTACTAATTTAGAAGAGATTGTAAAAAAAGCACCTGAAAAATACGATCCTTTAAGAATGATGCGTATTAATGAAATACCTGAAAGCCCTTCTGAATTTAATAAAGACGGGGATGTTAAAGTAGTAAATGATAAGCCAAAAGGTGGCGGTAGCGGTAGCGGTGGTTTAGGAAATATGTACTTTGATTTAATGAAACAAATTAGAGAACAACGTCAAGCAGAAGATCCCTACAGAGGGTTACGGTATATATTAGGACAAGGTGCTGATCCATATCAAATACCTGGGGCTGCAGAAAGATTTAGACGGGGTGAAGAAGCAGTTGCACGTTCAGATGCAGGCACAGCAATGGGTTTTAAACTTAAAGAAATGGAAATAGGGGCAAGATCTGCAGCAGCAAAAATAGCAGCAAAAGCTAATGCATTAGCCAAAGCAAACTTAGATTTTAACCAAAAATTTACTAGGCTACAACAACTAACCAAAGAGTATAATGCTTTAACCATGCAATTTGGAAGTATAGGGACAAATAGTTTTCAAGTAAGAGCGCTTTTAAACCAGGTTGGTAAGTTAGAAGCAGAATATAATGAAACTAAAGATCCTGAACTAGTAAAACAAATAAATGATATACAACTTAAAGAGATACCAAGAGTTTTATCTGATATTCCTGAAATTAAAGAAACCGCAGAACAAATAGCCTTAATAGAAGCGCAATTAGGTTATGGTAAGGGGGATTAATGCCCCTTTATGAGATCCAAAAGAAAGATGGCACACCCGTAAGAGTAGAAGGTCCTCCTAATGCTACTTGGAATGAATTAGTTGATCTATATTCTAGAAAACAACAACAAAAACGACAGTCTACTGTAACACCTACCTCCACACCTTACATATCTCCTTACCTAACTAGACAAACAAAAACTGATCCTGGGATACTTTCCTTACTAAACGAGTTCCAAAAAGGAACAAGGGCAGGGGCAGTACAAATGTTTGAGTCGGCAGCTCTTGGCGCTATAACTCCTTTTGGTGAAGAAACAGAATTAAAAGCTAGAAAAGGTGTAAAAGATTTTTTTGAATTAGATGCTACTAAAGCTGCGCCAGGATTAGAAGACTCTGTACCTCGTAGGTTTGGTGAGGCATTAGGTTCTTTTGGTGCATTAGGTATAACATCTTTACTACCATATGTTGGACTTCCTTTAGCAGCATCTACAGCAATAGGAGCAGGAGCAGGGGAAGCAAGTGAAAGAGCGCGAGCTTTTGGCACAACACAAGAAGAAAGAAACAAAGCTGCTCTTTTAGGTGGGGCTGTTGGTCTTACAGAACTCTTGCCAATTAAATTGTTAAAAGTTCTTAGTCCTGGAGAAAGAGCTAGTTTATTTAAAAGAGCCTATAGGGCTGCAGCATCAGGAGGTATAGAAGGTGGGCAAGAAGCTGTAGCAGGTATTTTACAAAATGCTATTGCAAAAGGTTACAACCCACAACAAGACTTGTTTGAGCAAACTGGTGAAGAGGCTGCGTATGGCGGAGCTGTAGGTGCATTTGTACAAGGAATATTAGACCTTGCGGTTAGAAAACGTGGCAGTGTAACTGATTCTGATATTGAAGAAAAGATACAACAACCTCCACCAAAAAAAATAACCGCACCAAGCCCAAAAGCAAAACCAAAAGAAACAGTTGAAACTAAAGAAACAGTACCTACAATAGATGATACCTATAAAAATCTTAAAGGTACGTTATCTGAAGAAGGTAAACTCAAAAAACCTTTAACAGATGAACAAAACTTTTTAAAAGAAAAAATAAAAGAAACGTTATTAGCGCGAAAAAAAGATGATATCAAGCAAACTGACGAAGAAACAACTGGAGTTGGCGTTTCAAGTAGTATACAAGACGTGGTTGAAGAACTCCCAAGCAACGATACCAAAGGAGTTGCATCATCTACATCCGTTGGATTGGGAGATCGTGGAAGACCTGCTGGAGAAACAGATGGAGTCCAAGAGCAAGAAGACACATCACTAAAAAATCGCTCTTTAAATTTTATTCAAAATGTAGATCCTGATGATCTTGTTGATACGATTCTACCCGACCAAACAAGAAAAATATTTACTGACAATGGTATATATTTACCAAAAGCACCTGCAGGTGATAAACGTATAAATAAAGCGTTTAACGAACTAAAACAAAAATACGGTATTGAAATTGATGAAGACACTGGCGCTGCTACTCCTAAAGAAGAAATCATTGAAGATCAGGGTCGCGCTGCTACTGCTGAAGAAGACATTGATAAAAAAGATTCAGGGAAGTTTGGTATAACTGATGATGCTGTTGACCCAGATGCTGAATCAAGACCTAATCTAAGCTCAGATCTTGATGATTACATACGAGACCGCATGGAAATGGCTACTAACAATGATGTTGTAAAAGACAACGTAGCTACAGCAGATGCTTTGGGTATAGACATGAGTCCAGAAGATTTTAAAAGTGGGTTAAACTCGTTAGGTAAAGAGGCTGAAGGGTTTGGATCTTTTATGGCACGTACTGATGTTATAAACAAAAATGCTCAAGTTCCCACCAAAAAATTAAAAGGTAGCAAGTTTGAAGACCCTAACGAAGTTATAAAAGAAGCGAATAGAAAATTAAGGCAGAAAAAAGAAGGTGAATATAAACTAAAAGTTATAGAAGACTTACAGAAAAATTTAGCAGTAGCGCCTAAAACTGACAAAGAGGGTGTAGATCAATATGCAATGCCTGAAGTGGGTAAAGATGGTAAAGCTTACAGAGAAGAAGTAGATCCTAAAGATCCAAAGAAAATTAAAATAAATGATCCTGCGACTTATGATGATTTTAGAGAAATACTTAGTCTAACTAAAAAAGCCTTAACAACTAGAGACAAATCAAACCCAGCAGGCAAAGCACAAATGTATTTTAGACGATCAGCTTACCCTCAAGCTGTGTTAGATAATATTGCGTCTGATATAGCAGAGGGGTCTGCTACGATACGAACAACTGATTATCCACGTTTTGATAAAGAATTTTATAAAGGCACGGGTACAACTAATGCTCTGTTAGCCAAAGAATGGGTATCAAAAAATCTATCGAAAGAAGCAAATGTTTATTTAAATGAACAAATAAGCAAAGAAATTGCGGGTTACAGAAAACAAATAGCCTTGTCAAAGTCCGAATACAAAAAAGATCTTGTAAAGGGGAGAGAGTTACCTGCAAACGTAAGTGCAAAGATAAGACAATCAGCTAAAAATAAAGACCCAGCTCTATTTAAAGAAGCCTTACAGGATTTAATAGATGCAAAAGAAACATCAAATTACTTTAAGAACGCTAATAGAACGGTAGAAAAACTTCTTAGAAGATTAATTAACGATATGGGCAACCCACGCGTATTTGTTGTAAAAGAAAATACAAAACTAGGTGACGATATTCCATATGGTGCGTATGATCCTAAAGAGAACACGATATACCTTAATAGCCAACAGGGTATGAATACACATGTTATACTGCATGAACTTATACATGCTGTGACATACAAAGCGTTGAGAGATCCTAAAGCACAAGCGTTTGTAAGTCGTCTTAAATTACTACATAAAGATGTTAAGGATACTCTTGGGGGAGATGTAAGTATTGTCTCCTTAGATGATTTTCTTTCAGAAGCTTTAAGCAATGTTAGTTTTAGAAGCACCCTGCAAGAAATAAAATCCCCTCGTAAAGAAGCTCCTGCAATTAAAGTATCTCTATGGGATAGATTTAAAAACAACATAGTAGGTTTCCTAAATGGTAGAATAGGTGGAGAACCAAATGTCAAACCCACTACCGTGTTTGATGAATCAATGGAAATACTTGAAAATCTTATTGCTCCCTCTCAAGAAGTCGCAGAAGGTAAAAGATTAAACTTTACCCCTATAAGAAAGTTTATGAAAAACATACAAGAAGTATCATCTAATTTTCCTAGCCCTAGTCAAACAGCTACTAAAGAGTACATAGAAGAGTCTATGGGTATACTGTCATTCATGTCTAAAAAAGGGCGGGATATATTTTTTAGATTTCTACCTTCTAATGCAGTAAGTGATTTTGCAGGTAATGCAGGTATAGATGAGGCATATACTATGGATACCTTACTTAGGGGGCAACAGGGTGATATTAACAAGGCGCAACAATCTGTAGAAGGTACTATAGAATCAATAAAATCATTAGTGCCTAAAGCTAAAATGGATAAGTTTAACGAAATGTCCACAGACGCTACTAGGCTACAGGTAGATCCTACATTGGATAGAAAACAAGCTATTGATAAATACGGACAAAATACCGAAGAGTTTCAAAATTGGGAGATAGTGAAAAAAGATTACGAAACTCTCGACCCAGATAGTAAACAAGCTTTTAAACTTGTTGTAGCTGAATACAAAAGTTTATTTGAGAAACTAAAGAAAACTATTGAAGGTAAAATAAATAATCTTACAGGAGAAGACGGTAGTCCTATAGACCAAGGAACAAAAAACAAGTTAAAAAGTCAAATATTCAGTAAGTTATTTGAGAAGGCAAAACTTGAACCCTACATACCTCTAGTTAGAAAAGGCCAGTATTGGCTTGCATTCGATGTGTTTGACGAAAAGTTTAACAAAGAAGAACGTGTCGTAATGGCGTTTGAAAGTATAAATCAAAGAAGAAGAGCAGTAAAAAGATTACAAAGTGGGTACGGAGTTAATAATATAGAGTCTTTTGAGAAACCATCACAATACAATAGAGCATACAAAAATCCACCATCTACATCTTTTATGGCAGAAATGTTAAAAGTATTAGATGGTTCAAAGACGAAGATACCACAAGAGACAAGAGACTCTTTGCTACAGTTATTTATAGAAGCTCTGCCAGAATCTAGCTTTGCCAAGTCTTTCGCTAAAAGAGAAGGAACTCTGGGGTACAACCAAGACATAATATACGGTCTAAAAACAAAAGGTTATGATCTCGCTAGGCAAGTAGAAAAGATAAGATACGCAGACTTGTTTAGAAAAGAAATAGACAGGCTTTTAGATATGAAAGTAGACCGTGATAGCACAAAAGGAGCTATCATAGAAAGCCTGATAGAGCGAGGAAGGTTTGCTATGAACCCCCCTCCAGATGCATTAGCTATACTTGGTAACAGGTTTGCTTTTACATTTACACTGGGGTTGAACGCTTCCTCTGCTATTGTTAACCTATCACAAATACCACTTGTTATGGCTCCGATGCTAGGCGGTAGGTTCGGTTATTTAAAATCAAGTAAAGCGTTTATAGACGCAGCTCGTTTCTACACAAATAGTGGTTTCAGTAATAAGATACGTTTGTCTAAACGTGTTAAGGGTAGTATATACAAAGATGTAGCTGCAGCCCCATCTATTGATAATTATTTCCAATTAGATGCGCAGGGTAATTACCAGATAAAAGATAGCGTACTAAAAGATGGCAAGTACTCAAAAGGTTTTATAGAAAAATTAAAAACCATGCAAAAGCTAGTCGAGGTTGCAGAGCAACAAGGACAGCTAAACAGATCAATATTCTTTGATACTCTTGGTATAGAGGGTACTAAGCGAGGAACTGGTATCCTTGATAGATTCCAAATAATTTCAGCAGGTATGTTTCATCAAGTCGAGAGGTTCAACAGGCAAATAGCTTTGATGGGTTCATATAATCTTGAGTTAGACAGGCTTACAAATAAACCTACGCCAGCTGAGAAGGCGTTAACACCTACACAGAAGCAACAACGTGCTGCCGAATTTGCCGTTTATAATACACAACTTATAAATGGCGGTGCATTGTTAGATACTGCTCCACCTATAGCACAACAAGGTGTAGGTAGAGTTGCCATGATGTATAAGGGCTTTGGCATCATGATGTACTACAATATGTTTAAGACAGCCAGATCACTTGTCAAGAATGCTTATACTAATCCCGAAGAACAAAGGATAGCTTTTAGGCAACTTGTAGGTATGGTAGGTTCCTCCTTGTTTTTAGCAGGGGTCGGAGGGCTACCTATGTATGGCATAGTTACCATGATAGCTGACCTGTTCTTAGATGACGATGAACTAGACGCAGATACCCTTGTGAGAATGTACGTAGGTGAAGGGTGGTACAAAGGGGCCGTTACTGCAATGTCAGGTGCTGACGTGTCTACACGTATTGGACTATCTAATTTACTATTTAGATCCAACCCTTACCAAAAAGAATGGTCACCAGAAGTGTTTACTTACGAATTGCTTCTTGGTCCAGCGGGTAGTGTAGGTAGGCAGTTATATAATGGGTTCAAAGAAATCATGTCAGAAGATGGTAACATGGGTAGAGGTATAGAAAATATGTTACCAGCCTCAATCAGAAATGCACGTAAAGCATTTAGGTACACAGAAGACGAAGACCAAGTTCTAACAAGAAGAGGTCAACCCATTGTACAAAATGTTACCCTTTTTGAAAAATCTATTACTGGTTTTGGTTTTGGGTTTAACAGGTTAACACAAGCACAGACAAAGGCTAGAGTTTCAAAACAGTTAGATACAGCTATAAATGCGAAAAGGTCAAAGCTACTACGTATGTGGAATAACTCTATATTAAATGGGGATATACTTATGCGGATAGAAACAGAGTCAGCCATGATGGATTTTAATCTTAAACACCCATTCAATGTTATAGATATGAAAACGTTACTTAGATCACGTAAAAAATTCGTAGAAACATCTCAAAAAATGAAGTTTGGTGTACTGCTAACAGAAAAGAATAGAGATGCAATTAATGAAATGCTTTCTACTTTTGACATACTAGAAGAATCTGGGTTGTTTCCCCCTCTGAATATTAAATAAAAAACCCCCCCTAATTAAAGGGGGAGTTTAGGAGGGAGAACGACAGTGCGAGGATACTGCCACGCACAATGTACCACACCAATATATAGTTTGACTACTTTCTTTTGTAAAAAATATGGTTACCTACCTGTTTTATTAGCTCTACGTCTGTTAACCAGTAGGGTTTTACACGTTTATTATGGTAATGTGTTGCATTTTTGCCGACTTCGTGTACGCTTTCTCTGTTTAACATTATCATTCTTGCCAATCTTTTTGCGCTGTTAAACTCTTTTTCTTCGTATGGCGTGTCTGAAATTCCATCGCAAGTCCAACTAAAGGCACATGCTTTTTTACCTTTCTGGTAGACTACAGAACATACAGTATCTGGGTAGTATTTTGATTCAACCCTATTCAAAGTAACTTCTGCAACTGCAACCCTACCATCTACGGGTTCACTTCTAGCCTCATGGTAGATGTTCATAGCTAAACAAATTAATGCACTCTCGATAACCATTTTCTGTTTCTCACTTTATGTTTTAATCTAATAATAGGCATTCTCCTTGTGCCTAACCAATAATTTACATACCTAAATATGTTACCTTGCCACATCACAATAACCTCCATATACGGATTCCAAGTTTGTTATCCTCTATACGAACATGTATTTTGAACTCCCAGCTTTTCTCTTTAGCTATAGTTTTTGCTTGTTGTGTGGCCTTTTGAGTGTTTACACAAGGTACAAACACCGATGCATTTACGACCATCTTGCCCCAATTTACAATAATTCTAACATGGTCTGGGTCTAAATCAAAGTTCTTCAGTACTTCCTGTCTCATTTTGTATAGTGCAATCTATTATAATAACATGAGTAGGCGGTAAGTTCATGTGCGTACCTTTGCTAAGTCTCACCTTACCTTTCTTGCCATTTAGTTTAAGTTTTAAATCTTGAATAAAAGAAGTATAATTTATCTGTTGTTCTACACACCACTTCTTTAGCGGTTTAGGTAGGAGATAAGCTTTCTTTAAATCGGTTTCATACCTTGCTACTAACTTACCTCTGGGTACAGCTTCTGGTACAACAAGTGTAGATATCTCATCACCTTCCTTACCCCTGAGATCATCTGTACTTTTTATCCAAAGGACATTACTCCAGTGTTCATGTATGTAATCATTTATAACTTCTTCTACAGAGGCAGACATGTCATTAGACATATGTAAGTTACGTTTCAACTGACCCACAGTCCATTTAAAAAGGTTCTTTACATCATAGTTTACAAGCCCTGCTTTCTTAGCCAGTATAATACCTGTCAATGAACATGCAGTTAAAGCAGACCAAAATCTATTTTTCGCTGTAAGACCTGCTGTGGTATCTATCTTAATCTGGACTTCTTTTAATAATTTCTTAACGCCTTCTATATCATTCAGTATAGATTTAAGATATATCCTACCCGCGTGGCCATAGTTATGGGTGAGGAGTAAACTAAACGCATCTGTCTCCTCTTTTGTATCAAACCTCATCTCTTTTGTCTTACATTCCAATATCCTTTGCGCTTCTGCTTTCGGCATTATCTTTATCATACTTATCATTTCTACAATACTTGCATTAGCACTAGTTACTGCTAATAGTCTCCAAGGTTCACCCCGATATCTTTCCACGTTAGAACCAGCAGACATTCTATTTCTTTGCCTACCACCAGTAAGTCTATAGGCTAGATCACTTAGGTCTTTAGGCTTCTCATTTGTTAACTCGTCAATATATAACGGTAAGTTACGGTACACCTCGCCCCTATTCATCTTTGTATTAACTGTATCATTTTCTGAACATATAAGTTGTGATGGATTGCCCCAAACCGACACTGCGGCCATCTGGACAGTTGTTTTACCTATGCCTGTATCTCCATGCAGATGTAAAGTAGCGCAGTGTATGGGCAAAAATTGCATCAAAGGGGAACCAAAAGAAGTTGCGACAACAAATTGGTGTAGTTCAAAATCATCTCTATCGTAAAAATTTATCATCTCTTTCCACTTTTCAAGCTCACCTTTAGGTTCAAAATAAGGAAAGAAACTAGCTGTTTGCAAAGATGGTGCATTAAACTTGACACTATCTTTTGATATCTCTTTGTTACCTAGTATGAATGAACCACATTCATCATTAGTCCAACCAAACTGTTTATGAGCTATATCTGCCATTTCTTGCACCTGTAACTCGTTTACCCATGTTGTAGTGTATTTCATAAGGTCATCCATTTTTGGAACTGCCACACCTTGCATGGACAGTTGTTTTCTAAAATCTTCTTTTGATGTTACAGCAGTTAAAGGAACTGTAAATTCTCTTACCCCATCTCTGGGTAAGTGTAGACGCATCACGACACCTTCTCCAGTTTCTGCATCTGTAATACGATTCACAACATATAGATCGTTGTGATATATTAACTTATCTTCTGGGTCACCATCAGCGTTTTTATACCTCATGTATACACCGCCATTAGATCCTCTAAAGTAGGGCGAAGGGTATTTTGATGGTACTTTATAATCCATCTCTTCATCTTCTGGCAGATCCATAGCCAGTGCCTTCTTTATGTCCTCTTCTGATTCTATAATTCTATTCCCCAGAACAATCGGGCTTTTTACCTTCTTCCAGTTAGGACAATTCGGACATACATCTGGGTTATGTTCGTCAAATGTAGTACACCAATAAGGCCCCTTTATAAGGTCTAATTTCTCTTGTGTTTTTTCTTCTGAGTATTCTAAGTGCTTTTCGGATATTATTTTAGACGCTTCTTCAGAATCAACACAGAACTTTGTTATAGATAGCCCCCCTCTCCATAAAGGTTCGCTTATATCTTTTTGATTTATAATGATATTCTTTATCTGTTCACACCCTCTACCTTCTTTTGTCTTTCTTATTATGTCCACAAACCATGCTTCTGTACTATCAGCAACTTTACTATCAACTTGGTTCATAGGAAGAGTTTTAGGTGCAGGTATTATCTCGCCAATTAACTCTGAAAATTCGTGGAAAGGTATGGTTGTTATATTACTACTTATTGCGTGAACTCTTATAGGTGTATCACCTTTGTGGTTATGTGTTTCTGGTACTCTTAGTACCCTAGCACCGTCCGATGTAACAGCAGGGTCTGCTAGTAGATTGTGTTCTGCGCAAAGAGCCTTTAACCTTTCAGCCACAGGAAACCAATCACTATATATAATAGGAGTTTCCAAAGGCCAGTAACAATGTACCCCATTACCAGAACTCACTATAACAGGTTTAGGTAAAGTATTCTTCTTACAAAACCCACGGAGGGCTGTCAAAGCATCCTGTTGAGTTGGGTAATCTTTCTTATCGCCACAATCTAAATCAAGAAAGAAAGACTTATATTGTTTGGCATTCTCTACTTTTCTAGAGCCAGACTTTTCAAATGTCGCCAATGCAAAGAAAGCATTGTATCCATTGCTGTCTAGTTTTGTAGCTGTATCTATGACCTTATCAATGGAGTCGTAAAACTTGGTTACGAGTCGGTCACCTTTAAAACCCCATACGCAGTAGTAACCTTCTGAAGCTACTACGCTCTGTAAAAATTGTTTTGTTTCCATAATACCACCCCTAATAAAGACACCGTGGCAGGAGTATTTGCATTATACTCTTTTCGGGGCGCAATGCCCTAGCCACAGTGAAGTTCTATTGCTTACTAGTCATCCCAACTATCAACAATATCACTTAACTCACTCGTTGCCTGTTGGGGTGTCTTTACTTCTTTTTTATCAGGTTTCGGAGTTAGTTTCTTTGGTTCTTCAATGACCTCTTCTTTCTCAGTCGTAGTATCCGAAAATACTTGATCCATTTCAGAAGAAGAATTGAATCCCTCTACCTCATCAAAAGGAGAAGACTCCTCCATAGGTATATATTTAACAACTTGCACTGCTTTTAATCTTAACGATACGCCAGATCTTCCCCCCATATTCCAAGGATAAAAACCAACAAGCACATTTATCTTACTGCCAGTGGTAAGTTTAAAATCGGAATCAAGTCTATTACCTTTCGCATCATATTGTGATGGCTTTCTAGTGGGGTCTGCACCGTATGCACCCTTTAGACGTGCCTTACCAATGTACATACCTTCTTCATCCTTTTCAAAAGGTAAAGGTAACTTGTCCTCCCAACCTTTCTGCTTTTTTGCTTTATAGGCTGAACTCATTGGCTTATATAAAGCTTGAGCAGTCGCTTCATCCATTTTAAATTGTAAGCTGTACTCTGAATTATCATCCAAAGCACTGCAAGGTACAGATCTGTTTTCGGTACTGTCAAATCTATAGGTAGTATTTATCTTAGGCCATAAAGCCTCAACGTTCTCTATTTTGTAGCTCTCGCTCATGTCGTTCTCCAACTATTAATTATCTTCATCAAGTAAATCTAATTCGTCATCCATATCAACTGTACTCAAAGTATCTTTTGAAAACTGAATTAGGGCTTCGCTTACACCACTAATCTTAAATCGTAGTGTATTACCTATACGTATATAGGTATCTTTCGGTATACGGTTCTCTCTTACCCAACCACGTACCGTAGATTTTGAAACAGAAAAATGTTTTGCAACATTATCTATTGTAACAAAAGGTTCTTCACTTATCATTTTTATTTTTCCTAACAGATATGACATACTCCGTATCTACGTTTAATCCTTCTGGAAGTTTGTCTGGGTTCTCGTCTAAATACTCCCTTACATTTTTTTGATTTAGACGTTTGTCAAAGAACTCTGGTGTTTTATTTTCTACAACAAACTTGTACATAGACTCCCAATCACTTGTCCAGTATCTGGTTTTTGTAGTCCTATAAAACATACCCTCACTTGTTCCTGCTCTATCGACCTTATTCATGTCAGCATACTCATTGATAGCTTCTTTAATAGTGTCTTGTTGTTTCAGTAAAGTGGAGTCTTTGTCGGCATAGTCTGATTTCAATACGGAACGTTGGTCTCGTATTTTTATATAGGTTTTTATTAGTTTACTTATATCCATTTATAGATTCCTCACTCTCTATACTTAACATATAGTGTCATAAAATACTTTAGTCAAGTATTTCTTTGTATAAATCTATAATTTTTGTGTGTATGTGTATTCTGTTATCAAGAAGTCTGTAAACATGTTTCTCAGCATCAGATCCTTGCAACTGCACCACTGTACATTTATGGGTCTGCCCACTCCTGTGTATACGTGCATTGGCTTGAGAGTATGTTTCTAAGCTACTCACAGGCGCCCACCACACTATTGTATTAGCGCGTGTTAACGTGACACCATGTGCAGCTGCTTGAGGTTGTATCACGAGTACCTGTGGGTCAGCAGTAGTCTGAAACTTCTTGAATATGTCAGTTCTTTTATGGACAGGTACAGACCCATCTATTATTTCTGTAGATATATTATCTTCGTTTAAAGCGTTTGTTAGTATTCGTATAGAATGTTTGAAAGGGACAAACACTAATACCTTTTGACTAGATTCATCTATTACTTCTTTTAGAACTTTGTATCTATTCTTTATATCAAACTCAAGTGCTTGACCACTGTCAGTATATACTGCCCCTGCTGATATCTGTAGTAACTTGTTTAGATGTACAGCTGCATTGACTGCGGTGATCTCCTCTCCTACAACCTCCATAGTCATCTGGTCTTTTAGTTTCTTGTAATATTTACTTTGTTGCGGTGTTAGTTCCACCTTTCTTTTTGTATATACCATGTCTGGTAAATCTAAACACTGTTCCTTCTTATAACGTATTGCAGGTTGTAAAGCATAGTATACTGTATTTATAGCATTATCTCTTGGCTTCCATGTAAACTGTGAAACTCTATACAGAACTTTGTCTTTGAACGTACTAAAAAACATGGGTACACCAGAAGGGTTTACCAACTTAGCTAGGCCATAGGCATCCACTGGACTTTGAGACGCGGGTGTGCCTGTCATCATCCACAACCATGTATCATCTTTCATAATCTTCTTTAGTTTCTTCCATCTTGTAGTTTGCGCGTTCTTGTAATGTGTTGCTTCGTCTACAATGATTAAATCAAAATCGCCTTTAGCTATTTCATCTACTACAATGGATACTCCATCATAGTTTATAATAACAAACTCAGCGTCTGACTTTATAATTTCTTTTCTTTTGTTCGCTGAACCATAAGCTATAGCCACTTTTCTATGAGGTGCAAATGTAAACAAGTCAGTGCGCCATGCGCTATCCATTATCGAGAGTGGGCATATAACTAACACACGTCTTACCATCCCCAAGTCTATCAGATAGTCTGATGCCCATATGGCACTTGCTGTTTTACCTGTACCTTGTTCGTTAAAGCAAAATGCTTTTCTATGTAATGTAAGAAAAGAAGCTGTTTTCTTTTGGTGTTCAAACGGAACCTTCCCAGGCCACGCGTACTGTCCATATATGGGTGATGGCACGTAAATGTTTAACGCATTTAATATTGTAGTTTCTCTTAGATTCCAATCTACAGTGACCCCATTAGCACCACTATGTTTGGCAGTATCTAAATGTTTCATAACCCTTGCTGGATTACGCAGGCGTAATAAGACACTCTCGTTGTCCACTATTTGCATTTCGTTCTCCTCTACTTCTTCGGCTTTTTGCCGTTCCTACTCCTATTCTTTGATGGACTTTCTAATTTTGTACCATCTTTGTTAGATCCCCCTCGACTTAACATTTTATTGTGGGATACATCTTTACCTTTACGACTTATCCCCTTCTTATCATACTTGCGCCTAGCTCTTTGACGTTCCATCCTATCAGGGTGTTCCCCTCTTTCTTTTTGTTTCTTATATTCTTTTTTATAAGGTCTTGGTGACTTAGTGTAGGGCATTAGTACTTACTCCCATTTTTGTTTTTCAATATCCATACTAAACCTGTTAGTACGAAAGTTAGTGCTACTGCTAGGGACAATATAAAAAACCATATCATCCTCTTTTTTTATACCGTTGTACTGCTTCGTACAATTTCATTTGTGCGTCACTTAATAACTTATAGTCTTTGTCTAGTTTATCTTCTTCTTCATGTGTCTCGTATTTTAAGTTTATGAAGCGCGAGAAAGACTTTTCATCTAAGTAATAATTAGTAGCTAAAATAAGTAGCTGTATTTGTTTTTCTTCTAAATCTACTAACATTATCTATTCGCTCCATTATACACACATTCTACCACAGGACAGTGGCGATAGCAAAGACCGCTTGGGTTCGGGTTCCATACATTCGATGTTACAGCCATCTTCATTCTATCATGCCTTTCCCTCCAGTTTTTCCAAAGAGTTTCGCTATCATCTACATGATACTTAGATGTTATAAATACTTTTTTAACTGTGAATAGCAAACCTGCACTGATGTTTTCTATAAAAGGAAAGTACTTAAATATAGCTAAAGCCATCAATTCAAGTTGGCCTTTATCTGCATTTTGTGGATTCTTTCCAGTCTTATAATCTATGATCCATGCCTTATAATCTTTGATAATAACCAAGTCAACAATACCCCTGAACCAAGCGTCTTTAGAATTAAACTTACAAGGCTTCAGCTCTTCGGTTAAGCCTAACTTCATTTCTGTAAACTTGTTACCACGCTTATTGTTAAGAGCCTTAAGAGGTCCCTCCATGTAAGCAAAGGGTTTTGGTATCGGCTTACCATCACGTATGTATTCTTCAGCAATCAAGTGTGCCTTAGTTCCATACATCATAGCTTCTGACACTTTATCCTCATAATCCTTTACCATCTTTAAATGGAAGAACTGTTTAGGACACTGCTCAAAAGACTTAAGTCTACTAAAAGACCAAGGGGTTATGCTCACTCGCAATCTCCATATGATTTACCTTTTCCACTCTCACAATTAACTGGGAGTCCGCCTGCCCATTCTGGTGTCCAACGCATACATTCTTCTATGTATTGTTGTGCCTCTTCTGCTTCTTTATCTCTTACACAACAAACGATGCTATCGTGGACAGTCAGAACTACCTTATATTTATTAGCTATCTTTATCATTTGTTCGCCTATAATGCAACGTGCTATGGCCTGACATACATTTTCTATTATCTTTCCGCCATAGATTCGTGTCTTACCATTACGTGTCATGTAGCTATACTCAAACCCCAAGTCTGTTTGAGTAGCTTCCAATCCATCATAAGATATATAAAGACCAGAAGGTAATTTTATTCTACCCTTCTCTACTTTTAGAACACCGCGCAACCCAAATTGATTATCGTCTCCATTTACAGCACCCTGGAGGAATCGTTGGGCATCACGCCACAACTTGTTTATATTGTCGTTAGTATCTCTGTATATTTTAATGACGTGCCTAGCCTCGTCTATACCCATACTAAAACCAAATGTTTGGAGTTGGTTCTGGAACTTCAACGCACCCATACCATAACCTGCGCCAAGTATAGTAGTCTTACCCACGAACCGTTGGTCTTTAGTTACACTATCTTCTCCTACATTATATATAGCTGATGCCATCTTCTTATATACATCTTCGTCATTTTTAAACGCTTCTGTAAGCTCAGTTTGTTCCGCAAGCCACGCTAATACCCTTGCTTCTATTTGAGAAGAGTCGGCATCAATCAACGTGCAACCACGCGGAGCAACAATACTGGACTTTAATCTTTTTGCGTGATCCCCTCTGCTTGGTAGGTTCTGTAAGTTTATCTTGTCATCACCACCCCATCTACCAGTGTGTGCCGCGTAGTATTTTACTGGGACAGGCAGTAGACCACGTTTACCTATGTTTATGAATCTCTCAGTTCTTGTTTCTTCTAAGGTGCTTTTTAGTTCAAGCCTAGCCCCCACTAGTTTTTTAACCTCTTCGTTGGGGTGATGTATGAGTTTCTTAAAACCCTCATCAGACTTGGCAAGTGCTAAAGTTTTATTGCCAGTTGTAAGGCTTGTCTTTGTGGGAGGCTCAACACCAAACCCTTTCAGTAGTTCTGCAAACTTGGGGTTACTCATCAAATCTTCTTTGCTACACCCTGCATCTACCAACATCTTATCTTTACGTTGACGTGTTTCTCTAAGATGATTCTCTAACCATATCACGTCCAAGTCCAAGGTAGGTTCTATAAACATACGTAAAGTTAAATCGACTAACTTAAATTCTTTCTTGGGGAAATTCTTACCCATAAGTTTAAACAACTCAAACGTAAGGTCTACATCATTAACACAATAGTCACCAAATCTAGACAGTTCTTCTTTGGTAAAATCTTCTCTTCGCTTACCTAAAGTGTTTAGCACTTCTTTACCTTTAACACCTATGTCGTATCGTTTAGTCAAAGCATCCAGACTAGCACTCTTATCTACACCATGTATACCTCTAGCCATACACAATGTATCTGCAAACAATTTTGGTTTTATATCAAAGACCCAATTAAGAATACTCCCATCGAACATAGTGTTATGCGCATTTAGCACACTGTTGCACCAGGGGAAGGTAAGTAAGTACTCCTTAACTTGTTTGTGTGTACCACTCGCCCATTGGGTTTCTTCTTCGTTTAGCTTTACACCAACACCTATAACTTCAAAATCTTGACTGCGTATATACTCTTCGGTTGTAACCTTCTTCAACGAGTAATCTTTGTCATAGTATGTTTCAAAGTCTAATGTAATTAAATTCATACTCATTGCTCATCTTCCTCTTCCTCCTTTGGTTTTTGACAAGTTAAACCGTTACAGCAATCGTCAACAACACTCATACATAGTATGCATTGGTAGTGTCCATGCACAGGTATCATAGTAGTTTCTTGCCCACATCTAGGGCATATCGTCATTTGTTTTCCCACTCAACTCCCCTCCTAATCCTGCGTAACCACATATGTCTACCCAACTATCGGCCTTATCTGCATGGATCAAACGAGCTAGTTTCACACACAACATACACATCATAACATCTTTTACTGTTATCTCTTTGTCTATGATAACGGACCATAGCTTGGCTATACGGTCATGGTTGATATAAGCATCACCATAATCCTTTGCCCTGTCGTTATTTATGAGGCGCATTGCTTCTCGTAATATCTCATCCCTCGTCATTATACTTACCTCTAACTATATCATTCACAATGTTAGAAACAGTGGCAGACTTCTTGGGATCGCGCCCCTCCAAGAATATTAGTAACTCGCGTAGAGTCCAGAGCTTAATTTCCTCACTCTTCTTCGTGTAGGCTTCATACTTTTCTTTTCTTTTGTTCAATCGTTCAGCTCTTTCTTTTGCTACATTATTCGTTTTAAGCCCAATCTTTACGGCTACTTTTCGGACCTGCACCTTGCCAGACTTTGTCTTAACCAGTCTACGCCTATTTGGTGCGTACCAACCCTTTGTTTTTGGTATTTCTCTAAGTTTAAATTCGTCAGCTATACTCATATCGTTCTCCTTTTTTAGTCGCCCCCTATTACAGTAGGGGGCTAGATTTTACGTACCCTACTCGACAAGATCAGTAGTTGGAGGTGCATCATTAACACTAAGACTACCTCTTGTTGCAGTGGATATTCCATGTCGTAAGACTCTCACTGCTTGTCTTACTCGGTGTCAAACTCAAAAAAACACCGACAACAAAACTCATTGCATCATCTTATAGATGTTGTTCATATCTATTTCTTTGCTCTCTACTTTTGCAGTGAACCTCACTATTTTATCAACAACAGTATGCATACTCTCTTCATTAATGACTAATGCCAATCCCTCGCAGTTTTTTATATCCCTAATATTTTTTTCTTGTAATGGTGTGGGCTTGTTGCTACCTGCTTTACATTCGATAGCTATAAATTTACCCTCGTAACAGGCTATGATATCTGGTACTCCGCTACCCCCATACCCACCTGTTACTGGGTAAAAATAGTATGCACCCATGTTCTTTAAATAACTTGTTACTGTACGTTTAACTTTAGCTTCTGGTTTCAAAACGGTATCTCCTCTTCTTTATTTGTTGGTAACCACACCTTATAAGTTAGTGTAGCACTAACCGTTTTATTTGGTAAAGCCATGTCCTCAATTAATCCCATCTCTCTCAGGAACAAAGTTAAATCAGTTGGTAAATCTTCTGTCTTCATCGTTTCTCCCTAATAGTGGTGGAACTGGCATCAAACCCACTCAGCCGTAGCCAAGTGGGTCAATCAGTTAGTAACGCACTAACCAAATATGTAGAATAAATCCTCTCGCACTCTCCGACCAACTCCCCTTATCTCCTCGTTAAAGTCACAGAGCATAAGCACCGCTATCTTGCCCTGCAACCAATTTGGTAAGTCATTAATCGAATGGTAGCAATTCTTTAATTCCTTGTCAATACATTCTATGCCAATACATATCACAGTTATGTATTTCCTATCTATCGGTATCTGTACACGGTATACCCTGTCACTAGATAACAAGTCATCGTGTAATGTAGAAACAACCTGCTTCATCTCTGTACCCCACATCATCAACAAAAGTTTCAGCACTGACCATGGATAATACGGACACCTTACCAACTATATATTCTGGTACATTGTCTACAGTATATGTTACAAGGTCTCCGACAGATTTGTGTACATCTCCTTGTACGTTGTCCATAGGTATGACATCGAAGGTCTGTACATCCTCTTCCATGTACACCCTAACGTGATATAGGTTGAGTGCCTTACGTTTCCTATCGGCCAGCTCGTCTGTATCATGTATCCATCTTTCAACATTACTACGGAAAACATCATGTATGAACTTATGATCTGTGTCCAAAAGATTTCTCAACTCTCTTATCAACATAACTTCATCGTTCAAAACCTCTTTGGCACTACTCCTTACCTTGTATTCTATATTATCACCAATATCAGTGAACTCTCGTTTAGCCTTGAATGCATTTAATATCGCTACGTCTTTCGGTGCAGGGTTACGCAAATAAGAACTCGCATTCTTTATAGCCTTGTCTATATGCATAGACCTAGCCATGTAGTGTTGCTCAGAATACGAATCATACTTGTAGTTTTGTATAGGGTAGGAACTAACCATGTACTCGTACTGGGCAGGGGTAGTTGTTGTATAGAAATCCCCATAGCCAATCTGACCCATCGTATAAACTTGTTCCTCCATGAATACCCAAAATACACTCTTAGTCCTTTTTATCGAACACACTGCAAAGTCAACACCTCTGATCTTGTGTGCTAACTCCTTGGCGAATACAATAGCTTTATATGTCGTACTGTGGTGTAATAATTGTGGGAAGTTTACATTGTATTTGTCACCAAATAGAGCCTCCCCTGACACATCAACAAACACCTCACTAATCTCTGTCTCATCATTAATGACAGGAAGGTTTCTCAAGGTCTCACCTTTGACAATACATTTCTTACTCCTAGTCACTGAGTGTAACTTCTCTAGGCTTTCCTTCTTATAGTTGCTATCTAAAAATCTACTATCACTCATTGTCATTCTCCTTTTCGGTTAGTGACCCACTAACTGATTGTAAGTTAGCGAAGTCGTTTTCTATTGTTCTGTTTATAAACATGACCCGATCTTGCATCTCTCCAAGCCATTCCCCATGTTGACAATCACTTGCCTTCTCACGCATCTCTTCATCGGTCACGTCTTCACCAATACGTAGAAACTTGTATGCGTATGGTACACCCCTTTCTGTGTTAAAATCTTGGCAGATTGTAAGTAAGGAATTAATGCAAGCTACATCCTCATACCCACCAAATTGGCTTTCCTCATACCACTTCCATTGTTCGCCAACCACCACAAGGTTAAACATATACTTGTCTTCATGTGGTATGTACTCCTCGCTGGTGTAGACGTGGTCTGCCAATTTGTACTCAGCAAACCTCTTATCCAATGTCAGTACGGTAAGCACCTCTTCCATGTGGCTCTTAGAAATGAAAGAGTGTGCAATGACTACATCGCTACGGTAACCCATTACTTCACCCTCGCTATGGTTGCCTTAGTATGTACATACTCAAGATCAAATATTTTGTTGACCCATCTGTTCCATTGGTTGCGTATGACACTTGATAACTTGTCATCAGGTACATGAGAGTTCCCTACCTTGATCTGGTGCAACTCACTGTCAATGATAAACAACTCTAGAAGTACGACCCTACATGGGTGATCCTCTTTCTTTAGTACATGTTCAACGAAGTCGTGCTTATTATCCCAGTCCCAATGTGTGTAAGGGTGTTGGTTTCCTTCCTTCACAAGTGTACCTGAGAAGATCTCAAAGTGTTCTTGCAAAGAAGACAGCTTGTCTTGGTATACAGACCAATGCCAACCACTATCTTTTAACTCGACCAATGGATACATGGCTAGTATGTACTCATAGAACTTATCGCACAGAGGTTTGACCCTAGCCTTACGTTCTAGATCTATCCTCTTCCTTGGTGGGCTAAATGTAAACGTGTTACCCTTGATACTCCAAGGGGTATGGGGGTTCTTATGATTTATGGGTCTGGTAAAGTACAACTGCCTACCATCATCTTTTGAATCTCCATCTTTCCAATTATATTCACTCTTTGGTAGGAAGAAGTTTTTATGTTCAGCCTCATGATTGTAGTGTCGTATAAGTTGAATGTACTGCTTACCACTATCAATAAGAAGCCCCATATTCTCTGGTAGGGTATGTTGAAGGAATGCGTATCGTGTTTGGTGTGACCCTTTACCAGACCCATTACGTATCTTGATAACCTCGTTACCCTTACGATCAATAGACCACACTATCGGTGCGAGTGCCTCGACCTCTTTCATGGTTGGTAATCTAGTAGCATTGTTGTGGTTGTAACCATGCCAGAATGGTATTGGATCGCACTCCCCATCATTAAGTATATACTTGTTATCACTTACTTTGATGATGCGTTCATTCTTTCTAGTGCGAACACCTATCGGTCTAAGGTCATCTTCTCTACGGTGGTTCTTACTGACCACAGGTTTTACTGTGTTGTATAACTCAGCAACTTCAGCAAAGGTATTAAGGTTTGTTGAATGATATCTATATGACATTTAGTTTCTCCTTGTTTAGTTAGTGCGTGACTAACAATTACAGTTCATGTGAATTGATGTGAACACACTTGCCCACATCTGGTTGTGCAGATGCATTGTCGATAATGCACCACAGGGTGGGGCAAGTCCATTGACCCCAAGAGCCACCAAGGTAACCATCAGTAAGAATGATAGTCGCTTGTGGTGACACGTTATGCTCCGCAAGATGTTCTGGGACACACTCGATCGTAGTACCACCACCACCTTCTGGCTTTGTGGATTGAATGAGTTTGTCAACTTCCTGCGTCTCATAAATTTCTTCTTTGCATACCTTGGTATCCCAATACAACATACGCACTTTGTCTGGGTGTACGTTGTCAACGATACCTTTGACCTCTGAAAGAAATGCTTGTAGTTCGTGGTCACCGATACTACCTGACGTGTCAATGGCAATGACAAGTTCACCGACCTTCTCAGATATACCACTAGGCATGTATATACCCTGACCAATGAACCTACGATTGGGTCTGTTCCAAGTCGAGAAGTCCTTACCCTTACAAGTAGTGGTAATGAAATCACGTAGTACTTGTTTCCAATCTATCTTTGCTTTGAGTAGTTCGTCAAAGTCTCGGTCACCACCACTGCCCATCTTACCTGCAATCATAGCACCCTGACGTATCGCTTCATCAATATCTTTGGCAAGGTCTTTCTTTTCTTTCTCACTCATAACCTTGGCATTCTCATGGTCGTGTGTATCGAACCCACCATGCCCCTGTACGGTGGTAGTAGTACCATCACCTGATGACGTGTTTGTAGGTGTACCATCTCCATTGCCTGGTAGGCCCTTTTGCTTGGGTAGACCATTCTTCTTGAGGTCGTGATACACCATTGCAGTATCCCAACCCTCATACTTTTTGTCATAGCAACCGATTGATAGTTCACCTGTCATTGTAGCAAACAAGTCTTTCTCATTCTCAGTGACAAGTTTAGTATTGATAACCATATCCATAGCTACGTTGGCAAGGTGTGGATCGTCTTTGACCAAGTGTTCCCAAACAAATAAGTGTCTGTATAACTTGTGGTAGCACTCATGCAATACGAGGAACCGTAGTTCTGCGTCATTGAGTTTGGTAATAAACTCTCTGCCATACCACTCGTTCCTACCATCAGTGCAAGCCGTTGGTATACCATCTTCGATTGATCTATTACCAATCATAAGTACACTCGCCAATCGCATGTACCTACTGTGACCCATAGCATCGACAACTGCTTTAGACAATCGTTGCTCAGGTGTGAGTTGTTTTCCTATCTGTAACATGTTATCTCCTATTTTTGGTTAGTGTATTACTAACTGCTTTGCCCCATTGTTTCTTGTCCACCTCTACATAGATGTTCAAATTCCAAATAGGATTATGGTTAGTATCTTGACCGAGAACAGATCGCCATTCTGACTTGAAACCATTTGCGTCAAGATGTTTCTCTAGTGCTTCAAGGATCTCACAGATAGCAAACGTTGATCCTTTATCCATCATAACTTGTTTCTTCCTACGAATAGCATAGAGCCTTTCTCGTTGGGTCTGTCTTTTCTTAGTGTCTTTGTGTAACATGTTATCTCCTACTTCTTATCTGCTACGAACATGTAGTTGTTTTCCATAGCCCAATCGGTGAACTTCTTATTCGTCATAACCATAGATCGCTTGGCATACTTCTCTGACCGAACACCATTGGCGAATAGACCTTGTGCTTCCTTGTCAAGACGCACCATGTAATCCATCCATGCATTGATCCAATCCCTTTCCAAGTTGGCAAGAGTACGATAGACCACCATGCATACTGCACTAGCACTCGTAGGTACTTTGGCATTCTTAGGATCGTTCTTGACCTCTTCAAGTTTAGGTAGATCATCTGCAAGTTTGACAAAGGCCATCAAGTCCATTGCCCCGCGTTCACCTATCGTACCCATGAGTAAACCTGTTAACGTGTGGTCATCAAACTGATCCCGTACCTGCAACCAGTCGCTTGCACACTCTAATGATCTAGGTGTAACAAAAGATGTTTGGTTAGATTGTGGGTGGTATATGTGTGGGTTGTCGTCTGGGTTCTTTACATCTTCAAAGGTCTGCAACAAAGATGGATTGTCCTTGATCCAACCAAGTACACTACTATCCCAGTTGTTGTTAATACCATATTCGATAAGCTCCATGTGTTCTGGTTTGCGTACCTTGACCACAGTAATACGATTGAGCCCATGTGGGGGTATGATATCACCAACACCCTCTGCCCCAAGATTAGTAGTTGCAAACAATATACTTTCTGGATGCATAGTATAAGAACCAATCTTTCTTTCATATATCAATCGTAGCATACCATTGAATACGGAAGGGTTTGCCTTACCAATCTCATCAACCATTAGTATGATCGGAGTGTTTGCAAGATGTAACCCAAGTTCTTCGTTGGTTGCAAATGTAACATAGTCGTTACCGTCTACGTCTTTGAGTTTAGGTATCAACAAGTCACCCAAGTCTTTGGTGGTACAATCAAAGTAACAAGCCTTGTGTTCTGGTAACTTGTTATCAAGCATTGTAAG
>CENL01050733.1_pt1 | contig 31086 bp, 32 predicted proteins | sample 530221 | NCBI WGS metagenome assembly CENL01 (sample SAMEA2619791, study PRJEB7988) | marine metagenome | isolation source: saline water (ENVO:00002010), including
GTTGGACATGTCAGACTATTTAGGGCGCGCGCCGAGTTCTGCCAAGGGCATTAGCTGTCGCTCACGCGGCTTTGAACCACACGCCGCACCATCTTCGCCCGTTTGACATCGTGTTTGCCAAGGCTTTTCAGCCATGTTTCGGCGGTGCGCGATACATCTTTGTCGGCATCTTGCAGCGCATAGGTCAGCCAAAACAGCACGTCATCAATGGCCAGTTTCTCGGCATCCGTCGGGTGGGCCAGTTTCGCCAAGGGCATGGACAACATCAAAGCGGCGCGGCGATCCAGGCCACGTTCGGATTGGACCAAGGCATGCACCTTTTCCATTTTCGACAGGTCCGCGGCGATGCGACGGCCGCCTGCGGCAGACAAGGCGTCAATGATTGGCCATGTTGTGGCTTGCTCCAACCAGTCGCAAATCTGCGTCCAAATCTCAGCATCGTCTTTGATCCGGGCCTGTGTCAAAAGCTTGGCCGCCATCAGTTGCGCATCAAACACGCCCGTGGCCCAAAGCACGCGCGCGAGGTCTAGCCGCTCGGGAAAGGCCACCGCCTGACGCCAATCGCGCGCCATCTCTTCGAGGGCGGCGGGGGCCACGCCAAGGTAATCCCCATCCCCAAATCGCGTGGCCAAATCGGCGGCGCGGGTGGGGTCCGCGGCGGCGTTCAGCGCGCTGATCGCGTCCTGTGGCGTCATTGATCTTCTCCCAAATTGAGGCGCAGAATGTCGGTGTCAAACCCGTCAATCGTTTGCGTGTTTTTGCGACGCCAATAGTCGTGAATATAGTCTTCGCCCCGCGTCTGGCCCCATTGGCTCAGCACCGGACGGTCTTTGTCAAATGTCATATAGGGCACGGCAAAACCACAGGAGCTTTGCACCAAATCGACCGTCATGTCATAGAACTGCCGCGTGTGTGGTTCCACCGTAAGCAGCGCGGCCATTTCGTCCCAATCGGGGTCGGTCATATGCACGGAGCGGGCGGTGCCATAGGCACGCAGGATCAGCGGCTTTTTGTCAAACGAACACCACATGAGCGTCATTCGGTTCGCGCGCGGCAGATGCCCCGCGGTCTCATTGCCAGACCCTGTGTAATTCATCCAAACGATCCGGTTTGGTCCCATAACGCGCAGGCTGTCCATGCCCTTGGGAGAGACATTAACCCGGCCCTCAGGCGCCGCTGTGCCGACGAAATACATGTGTTGCGCTTCGATAAAGGCGCGGTGCTCGTCACTGATGTTGGGAAACTGATCCGACATTTTGCGGTTACTCCACGGTCACAGATTTCGCCAAATTGCGCGGCTGATCCACATCCGTGCCCTTGGCCACCGCCGTGTGATAGGCGATCAATTGCGCCGGAATGGCATAGAGGATCGGGGCAAAAAGGTCCGGCACTTCGGGCATTTGCACCGTTTGCCAGACGCCCTCGCGTGCCACTTCAAGTCCCTTTTTGTCCGAGACCAACAACACTTTTCCACCGCGCGCCATGACCTCTTGCATGTTCGACACGGTCTTGTCGAACAAGGCGTCATGTGGGGCAAAAACGATCACCGGGGTGTGGCTGTCGATGAGCGCGATGGGGCCGTGTTTCAATTCGCCGGACGCATAACCTTCGGCGTGAATGTAGCTGATTTCTTTGAGTTTTAATGCGCCCTCCAGAGCCAGAGGGAACATCATCCCGCGCCCCAGGAACAACACGTCTTTTGCCTCGGACAGTTCGTTTGACACCGCGTTCAGCGTTTCATCAAGGTCAAGTGCACGGGTCAAAAGCCCCGGCAATGTGCGTAGTTCTGACAGGCGGGTGGCCAGCGTATCAGCGCTCATTTCACCACGTGCGCGGGCCGCCTCAAGCGCCAAAAGTGCGAGGACCGTCAACTGGCACGAAAACGCTTTGGTCGAGGCCACGCCGACCTCGACACCGGCCAGGATCGGCAGGGCAATGTCGCTTTCGCGCGCAATCGAACTTTCCGCCACGTTGACCACCGACAGGATGGTTTTGGCCTTGCCCTTCATATAGCGCAGAGCCGCCAAAGTGTCAGCGGTCTCACCTGATTGGCTGACGAAAATTGCCAAAGTGTTGGCGGAGACGGGCGGTTCGCGATAGCGGAACTCGGACGCCACGTCGATCTCGACGGGAATACGGGCCACCTGTTCGAACCAATATTTCGCTGTGTAACAGGCATAAAACGCCGTACCACAGGCGACCATGGTGATGCGATCAAAAGCGGAGAAATCAATGCCCGGATCGGGGAGGATGATCCCCGCACCGTCATTGGCCAGATAATAGGCCAGCGCCTCGGAAATTACCGTTGGTTGTTCGGCAATTTCCTTGGCCATGAAATGTTTGTGCCCGGCTTTTTCGATCCGCGCGGAATCCATGCGGATTTCGCGACGCTCGCGCTGGACCTGTGCGCCGGTTTCGTCGAAAATCTCGACGCTCACGCGACTGAGCACGGCGCGGTCGCCATCTGCGAGATAGGTGATCTGATGGGTCATGGGGGCAAGCGCGATGGCGTCTGAGCCAACGAACATCTCGCCGTCACCGTAACCGATGGCCAGCGGCGCGCCTTTGCGGGCCGCGATCAAAAGATCCTCCTCGCCGTCGAACATGAAACAGAGCGCAAAGGCGCCTTCAAGCCGGTCCACCGTCGCCATGGCGGCTTCCACCGGCGTTTTGCCCGCATCCATGAAGCTATGACACAAAAGCGCGACCGGCTCGGTGTCGGTGTCGGTGTTGTGGGGATAGCCCTTTTCGGCCAGCTCTGCGCGCAATTCGCGGAAATTCTCGATGATCCCGTTATGGACAACGCTGACAGGACCGGATTTATGCGGGTGGGCGTTGGTCACGGAGGGGGCGCCATGGGTGGCCCAGCGGGTTTGGCCCACGCCGGTTTTCCCCGCCAGAGGTTCATGCACCAACAAATCCGACAGGTTCGCCAACTTGCCAACGGCGCGGCGACGCTCGATCTTGCCTTCGTGAACCGTGGCAATCCCGGCGCTATCATAGCCGCGATATTCCAACCGTTTAAGCGCCTCGACAAGGATCGGGGCGGCTTCATGATTTCCCAAGATACCGACAATACCACACATTTTACTGCCCTTTTTGCTTTTTAGCTTTGAGAGACTTTAACTTTTCGAACATTCGCACCGCCAACATAGGTTTGTTCACTTGCTTGGCGCGTCCAATTGCCAAGGCGCCGTTTGGCACGTCAGAGGTGATCACAGATCCGCTCGCGGTCATCGCCTCATGGCCCACGGTGACCGGGGCGACCAGCATTGTGTTGGAGCCGATAAAGGCATCGCGTCCCACCGTGGTGCGGTGTTTGAAGACGCCGTCATAGTTACAGGTGATCGTGCCCGCGCCGATATTGGTGCCATCGCCGATGTCGGCGTCGCCGATATAGCTGAGGTGATTGACCTTGGTGCCTTCGCCGATCTGAGCGTTTTTGACCTCGACGAAATTGCCGATATGGGCGTTGTTCGCCAGTTCCGCGCCGGGGCGCAGCCGTGCAAAGGGACCGACGGTCGATCCCATCGACACATGACAGCCCTCAAGGTGGCTGAAGGCCCGAATGCGCGCGGTGCTTTCGACCGTCACGCCGGGGCCAAAGATCACATTCGGTTCAATCACTGCGTCCCGGCCCAGATAGGTGTCGAGCGAGAAAAATACCGTCTCAGGCGCCATCAACGTGACGCCATTCTCCAGCGCCTCGGCGCGTTTGGCGGCTTGGAAAATGCCATCGGCGCGGGCCAGTTCCGCGCGGGTGTTGACGCCTAAGGTTTCGGTTTCGGCGCAAGAGACCGCCGTCGCTGTCCATCCCGATTTCCAAGCGATTTCAATAATGTCGGGCAGGTAATATTCCCCCGCCGCATTGTCATTTCCGACTTGGTCCAACAGGTCAAACAATACGTTAGCGTCTGCGGCGACCAGCCCGGAGTTACACAGGGTGATCGCGCGTTCGGCTTCCGTGGCGTCTTTATATTCTACAATGCGGGTCAGTTTGTCACCGACCATCACCAAGCGTCCGTAGCGACCCGGATCAGCGGCCTCAAAGCCCAGCACCACCACGTCATGGGTCCGGCGGGCTTCGGCCATGCGCAAGATCGTATCTTCAGACACAAAAGGCGTGTCGCCATAGAGGATGAAGACGTCGCCCTCGAACCCATCCAAAGCCTCCTTTGCCTGCAACACCGCATGGGCAGTGCCCAGTTGTTCGTCTTGGCGGGCGATGAGGATGTCCTCGTCAATCTTATGCGCTTCGCGCGCCACAAGATCGCCGCCGTGCCCAACCACGACCACCGTGCGGGCAGGGTCCAATGCGGCACCGGAGGCCAGCGCATGGGCAAACATCGGCGCGTTGCCGATGGGGTGCAACACCTTGGGGAGGTCGGAGTTCATCCGCGTGCCTTGGCCTGCGGCCAAAAGAATGAGGGCTGTGGCCATGTGATTTGGGTCCCGATCTGCTCTTTTCTTTATCTGTCTGTCGTTTTACCCATGGGAGAGAGGGCCGCAAGGCCAGTTGCGGTGAAACCGCTTCACTTATTTTGACGTCACATTACAGCGATGCGCGACAGTTTGCCAAAGCTGGGTGACCGGGTCGGAGTTGCGACAGCGAAGAAGAGGCATAGGGAGAGACCATGCGCACGGTGATTTTCGATCTCGATGGCACGTTGGCGGACACTTCCGCCGATCTGATCGCCTCCGCCAATGCCTGTTTTCGTGGGCTTGGCTATGGTGATGTGTTGGACCCGGTCGCGGACGCGTCCACCGCCTTTCATGGCGGGCGGGCGATGTTGACGCTTGGGTTTTCAAAGGTGCAGCCGGGGTTTTCCGAGGCCGACGTGATGGCGCAATATCCGCTTTTGCTGGCAGCATATGGCGAGGCGATTGATATCCACACACAGCTTTATCCCGGCGCGGTTGCCGCGATTGAGGGTTTGAAATCAAAGGGCTATGCGGTGGGCATCTGCACCAATAAGCCCGAGGATCTGGCCGATCGGTTGCTCACCCGTTTGGGCGTGCGCGATTTGTTTGCCTCGATGATTGGCGCGAAAACAGTGGGGGTCTCGAAACCTGATCCCAAACCCTATCTGGCCGCTGTGTCAGAGGCGGGCGGGGTCTTGGCGCAGAGCTTTTTGGTGGGGGACACCGACACGGACCGCAAAACGGCGCGGGCGGCGGGCGTACCTTGTGCGTTGGTGACCTTTGGCCCGGATGGCGAGGGCGTGCGTGATTTGTCTCCCGAGGCGCTGTTGCATCATTATGATGATCTGGCCCGCGTGACACAGGAGTTGATCGGATGACATCTGAGGTCTTCACCGGAAATTTCACGCAACAAGAGCCAATCCCGGAGGCGGCGATTGAGGCCGCCGTAGCAGTGATGCGTTCGGGACGGCTGCATCGTTACAACACTTTGCCGGGGGAAAAAGGCGAGGTTGCGCTTTTGGAGGAGGAGTTTGCCGCCGTCACCGGGGCGAAATATTGCCTCGCCGTGGCCTCGGGCGGCTATGCGTTGGGCTGTGCTCTGCGCGCGCTTGAGGTGCAGCCGGGGGAGCCGGTTTTGACCAATGCCTTTACCTTGGCCCCCGTGCCGGGCGCGATTGCGTCGGTCGGTGCGCGCCCGGTGTTTGTTGGGGTGACCGAGGGGCTGGTGATTGATCTCGATGATCTTCAGGTGAAAATCTCCGAGAGCGGGGCCAAGGTTTTGATGCTGTCGCATATGCGTGGGCATATCGCGGATATGGATGCGCTGATGTATATCTGTAACGGCGCGGGTGTGGCGGTGATCGAAGATTGCGCGCATACGATGGGTGCGGCTTGGGATGGTGTGCCCTCGGGGCGGCACGGGATCATCGGCTGCTATTCGACCCAGACCTATAAACACATCAATTCGGGGGAGGGCGGGTTGCTCGTCACCGATGAGGATGAAATCGCGGCGCGCGCCATCATGTTGTCCGGTTCGTACATGTTATACCCCAAACACACCGCCGGACCGGCCCCGGAAGTGTTCGAAAAGATCAAATATGACACGCCAAATGTGTCGGGTCGGATGGATCATTTGCGGGCGGCGATCCTGCGGGTGCAGTTGCAAAACCTGACCTCTCAGGTGGACAATTGGAACGCGCGTTACCGGATGGTTGAGGAGGGGCTGGCAGATGTGCCGGGGCTGACGCGCATTGTGCGTCCGCAACAAGAACGCTTTGTTGGCTCGTCGATTCAGTTCCTTTTACTCGATTGGCCGGACGAAAAAATCGAAGCGGTGGTGGCGGGCTGCGGCAAGCGCGGTGTGGATTTGAAATGGTTTGGCGCGGCGGAGCCGGTGGCCTTTACCTCGCGCTATGATTCTTGGCGCTACGCTGATCCTCAGCCTTTGCCCGACAGTGACCGGGTGTTGCGGGCGATTGTCGATATGCGCCTGCCCTTGACCTTTTCGCTTGAGGACTGTGCGACACTGGCGCGGATCATTCGCGATGAGGTGGCGGCGGTCGCAGAGTGCGCTTAGGCGGTCACATCATATATCGGCGGGGTACCCTATATCTTCTGGAGGGGACGTGTCCCTATATCCGAGTGAAACGATAGGGTAAAGCGCTTCGAATCGCGTCAAAGCTGAATTTCACGGCACAATCCGCTCCAAGTCGCATTTCGATCAAAAAAACTTGTCAGCGGCCTCGAAACAAAGGGCTTTCTCCACCTCGGTTCGGTTGACCCCTCTGCCACAGAGGGCTAAACCACGACAAGCTAGCATTGCCGCGCGCCTAAGGTCGCTTCTCTTTCAGAGACCCGCACGCGCGCCTATCAAGGAGCCGCACGTGGACGTTTTGCTTCGGGACTACCTCCCCATCGTCATCTTCCTTGGCCTCGCCATTGCGCTGGGTCTTGTGTTTATTTTCGCCGCCCTCATCATTGCCGTACGCAACCCGGATCCGGAAAAAGTGTCGGCCTATGAATGTGGCTTTAACGCCTTTGACGACGCGCGGATGAAGTTCGACGTCAGGTTCTACCTTGTGTCGATCCTGTTCATCATTTTTGACCTCGAAATCGCCTTTCTCTTTCCTTGGGCCGTCGCCTTTAAGGACCTGAGCATGACCGGATTTTGGTCGATGATGGTGTTCTTGGGCGTTCTGACCGTAGGTTTTGCCTACGAATGGAAGAAAGGGGCGCTGGAATGGGCGTGATGACCTCTGCAAATACTGCGGGCGTGGACAAAGAGAATTCCACTCAAGTGCTGAACAAAGAGCTTCAGGACAAAGGCTTTCTGTTGACCTCGACCGAGGATCTCATCAACTGGGCGCGCACCGGCTCGTTGCACTGGATGACCTTTGGTTTGGCCTGCTGCGCCGTCGAGATGATGCACACCTCGATGCCGCGCTATGATCTTGAGCGCTACGGCACAGCGCCACGCGCCTCTCCGCGTCAGTCCGATTTGATGATCGTTGCGGGCACCCTGACCAATAAAATGGCCCCGGCTCTGCGCAAGGTATATGACCAGATGCCAGAACCGCGCTATGTGATCTCGATGGGGTCCTGCGCCAATGGCGGTGGTTATTATCACTACAGCTATTCGGTTGTGCGCGGCTGTGACCGCATTGTGCCCGTCGACATTTATGTTCCGGGTTGCCCGCCGACTGCTGAGGCGTTGATGTATGGCATTCTTCAGTTGCAACGCAAAATGCGCCGCACTGGCACGATTGCGCGCTAAGGAGATTGACGATGAGCGAAGCCCTTCAAGAACTCGGCGCCCATATTGAATTCAAACGCCCGGAGGATGTGATTTCGACCGAGATCACCTTTGGCGAATTGACGATCACGGTGACACCGGCGGGGATTGTGGATTTCGTGGAGTTTTTGCAACTCGACGGCACCTGCAAATTCTCCTCGCTGGTGGACATCACCGCGGTGGATCACCCAAGCCGCGAGGCGCGGTTTGACGTGGTCTATCACTTTCTGTCGATGTATCAAAACCACCGCATTCGGATCAAAACCGCCGTGCGCGAAGATGAGACGATCCCTTCGATCATCTCGGTTCACCCCTCCGCCGGTTGGTTTGAGCGCGAAGTGTTCGACATGTTTGGGATCATTTTCTCCGGCCACCCGGATCTGCGGCGCATCCTAACCGACTACGGTTTCCGTGGTTACCCGTTGCGCAAGGATTTCCCAACCACCGGCTACACCGAAGTGCGCTATGACGATGAACTCAAGCGCGTGGTTTATGAGCCGGTGTCCCTGGTTCAGGAATACCGCCAGTTTGACAACCTTTCTCCGTGGGAAGGGGCCAAATACATCCTCCCCGGTGACGAGAAGGGAGCGTAAGCCCCGTGAGTGACGATCCGGCCATCTTGATCTGTGTAGGTGCGACCAAAGCGGGCACAAGCTCGCTTTACCGCTATTTGCGCAATCACCCGGACGTCTATGCGCGGTCCATCAAAGAGATTCACTATTTCGACACGGTGGACTTCGATACTTATCAGTATCAGTTGAAGACCTTATCGCGACGGCGGGCCGATCTTGAACGGCAACTGGCCGCGGCCGAAGCTGATCTGGATGTGTGGAAAAGCCTGAATATTCAACGCCAGATTGCCGATGTAGCTGCCGTGGTAAGCATGTTGGAGCGTGGTGAAGACGGTGAGGAAGATTATCTCGTTTACCTTCTGGAGGGACTCGACGAGCGCAAAGTTGCTTGTGACATCACGCCTGCCTATGCGCTTTTGTCCGAGGCGCGGCTGCGACGGATGGCGCATATGGCGCCCGATGTGCGCTTTGTCTTTTTGATGCGCGACCCGGTGGGGCGGTTGTGGTCGCATGTGCGCATGCAGGCGATACACCAGCTACAGCCCGGTGAACAGATTCCAGACAAGGCGCAGCGGATCATGGACCGCGTCGTGAAACAAGGGCTGGAAACCCAAATTACGTCACGTGGGGATTATGTGGAGATCGCGGAAAAGCTCAAACGCGCGGTCCCCGAAGGCAAGCTCCTGGTGGGCTTTACCGAAGACCTTTTGACGGGCGAGGGGCTTAAGACGCTCTGCGCCTTTTTGGGGATCGCGGAGAACCCCGTGAAAAAAGAACTCCGTGCCCATGAGGGCGTGAAATTGAAACTGAGTGACAAACAGCGGTGTGAAGCGGCGGAATTTCTGGCCCCGCAATATGCCTATGTAGAAAAGACCTTTGGCCCGTTACCCGCGCGGTGGCAGGCGAATATGGCGAGGATCTGAATGATGGACGGCGACATCCGGCAAAATACCTATGATGATGGTTCGCGGGACGCCCAACCGGGCGAACAAAAGATCCGCAATTTCAACATCAACTTTGGCCCCCAACACCCGGCTGCGCACGGCGTGTTGCGGATGGTGCTTGAGCTTGACGGTGAGATTGTGGAACGCGCCGACCCGCATATTGGGTTGTTGCACCGCGGCACCGAAAAGCTGATGGAAAGCCGCACCTATTTGCAAAACCTGCCCTATCTCGACCGCCTCGATTATGTGGCGCCGATGAATCAGGAACATGCATGGTGCTTGGCGATCGAGAAACTCGCAGGTGTCGAAATCCCGCGACGCGCTTCGCTCATCCGCGTGCTCTATTCCGAGATTGGCCGCGTGCTCAACCACCTGTTGAACACCACCACCGGCGCGATGGACGTCGGCGCGCTGACTCCGCCGCTTTGGGGCTTTGAAGAGCGCGAAAAGCTGATGATCTTTTACGAGCGCGCCTGTGGTGCGCGTCTGCACTCCGCCTATTTCCGGCCCGGTGGTGTGCACCAGGACCTGCCGCCGGAGCTTTTGGCGGATATCGACGCCTGGGCCGATCACTTCCCCAAAATTTTGGACGACATCCATTACTTGCTGACCGAAAACCGGATTTTCAAACAGCGGACCGTGGATATTGGTGTGATCTCCGAACAAGAGGCGCTGGATTGGGGCTTTTCGGGTGTGATGGTGCGCGGCTCCGGCATGGCATGGGATTTGCGCCGGGCGCAGCCTTATGAGTGCTACGACGAATTCGATTTCCAAATTCCGGTCGGCACCAATGGCGATTGCTATGATCGGTATCTGTGCCGGATGCAGGAAATGTACGAGTCGACCAAGATCATCAAACAGGCGGTGGCCCTGCTGCAATTGCCGGAAAACCAAGGCGATGTCTTGGCGCGTGGCAAGCTGACCCCGCCGAAGCGGGCGGATATGAAAACCTCGATGGAGGCGCTCATCCACCACTTCAAACTTTACACCGAGGGCTTCAAATTGCCCGAGGGCGAAGTGTATGCAGCCGTCGAAGCGCCCAAAGGCGAATTCGGTGTCTATATGGTCTCGGACGGCACCAACAAACCCTACCGCGCCAAATTGCGCGCGCCCGGCTATCTACATTTGCAGGCGATGGATCATATGGCGAAAGGTCACCAATTGGCTGACGTGTCCGCCCTCATCGCCACCATGGACATCGTGTTTGGGGAGGTCGACCGCTAATGCTGCGCCGTCTTTATCATGAACAACCGGCCTCTTTCGCATTCACCCCGGCAAACCTTGCCTGGGCCGAGGGCCAAATCGCGAAATATCCTGAAGGGCGTCAGGCCTCTGCGGTCATCCCGCTGTTGTGGCGGGCGCAGGAACAGACTGGTTGGTTGACCAAACCGGCGCTGGAAACGGTCGCGGATATGTTGGGCATGCCCTACATCCGCGTGCTCGAAGTGGCGACCTTCTATTTCATGTTCCAACTCGCGCCTGTCGGTTCGGTGGCGCATATTCAGGTTTGTGGCACCACCACCTGTATGATTTGTGGCTCTGGCGACATCATCTCTGTGTGCAAAGAGAAAATCTCCCCGACGCCGCATACGGTCTCTGCAGATGGCAAGTTTTCGTGGGAAGAGGTCGAATGTCTGGGCGCTTGCGCCAACGCGCCAATGGCCCAGATCGGCAAAGACTATTATGAAGACCTGACGGCGGAGAATTTCTCCAAACTCTTGGACGACATGGCCGCCGGCAATGTGCCGCTTCCCGGCTCGCAAACCGGCCGCTTCTCGTCCGAGCCTGCGGGTGAACTGGTGACTTTGGCCGAGTACAAAGGCACGGGCGCACAGTACAACGGCTCTGTGCAGCGCGCGGTGGACATTGGCGACACGATCAAACGCATTGATGGCACCGAAGTGCCGCTGTTGACGCCATGGATTTCCAAAGGCGGATCAAAACCGACCCCGCCGAAACCCGCAGCCCCGGCGAAATCCGCCGTGCAACAGGCGGCAGAGGCGAAAAAGGCGGCCCCCAAAGCGACGCCCAAAGCTGTGGCACCTAAAGTAGACGCCGCTGTGGCAGACGCGCCCGCCCAAAAGAAACCCCGCACGATGAAAGCCCCGCGCAAAGCCGGGGCCGATGATCTCAAGATGCTCAAAGGTGTGGGCCCGAAATTGGAAGAAACGTTGAATGCCATGGGATTCTGGCATTTCGACCAAATTGCCAAATGGACCGCTGAGGAAATTGAATGGGTCGATGAGAACCTGAAATTCAAAGGCCGCATTGCACGTGATGGTTGGGTCGATCAAGCCAAGATTTTGGCGGCAGGCGGCAGCACCGAGTTTTCCAAACGCGCCAAATACGACTGACCTAAGAGGCCAAAAGGCCCGTATGGTATTGAACCAACAGGGATTAAAGGAGCGATGCGATGACTGAGACGACTTCGGGGAAAACCCTTAAGATTGGGCTGATTTCAGCCATCATAGGCGTTTTGGCCTTTATGGCGCTGTTGTGGATTGCAGGCTATTCCACGGCGGCTTCTTTGATCGTTGGCGTTCTTGTGGCGCTTTTGGTGGCGATCCTGTTGTGGATCGGCTGGTATGAGGACTCGGAGACCGAGGACAAGGAGACCGAGGACAAGGAGACAATGCGTTCCGTGGACAACGGTCACCCTGAGGCGGATGTGACCACGGCTGGCTTGATGGCGGCGACCTCCGTGGGCGATGAGCCGATGTCTGCGGCACCGGAGATTGCGGTGGAGCATCATGCGGCGGACACGCGCGAAGTGCGCTCGGCTGCGGCTGCGGCCTCTGAGCGGGCGCGTCCCATTGAGGATGAGCCTGCTGAGGTGGTTGAAGAGGTGGTTGAGCCGGTTGCCGAAACCGTGGCTGAAGTCCCGGCCGCTGCGGCCGTTTCTGGCGCGGATGATCTCAAAGAGATCAAAGGCGTGGGGCCGAAGATCGAGGTCCAACTCCATGAACGTGGCATCGTGACCTTCGCCCAGGTTGCGGCCCTGAGCGCCACCGAGATCGAAGATCTGGGGGCAGCACTCAAAGGCACCTCGGCGGCACAGCTGAGCAAATGGGCCGAACAGGCCAAAATCCTTGCCGCAGGCGGCGAGACAGAGTTTTCGAAACGCGTCCAAAAGGGCGACGTCTACTAAGGAAGAAAAATGGCCCCCGATAAAGACCAAGCATTGGCGAAGAAGGCACGGATGGTCTCCGTGGTGATCGCCGTGACAATGCTGGTGTGGCTCGGGGCGCAATGGTTGGGCGGGAAATTCGCGATGCAAACGCGTTTCGTGTTTCTCCTCGATCTGGCAGCGCTCGCGGCATTTGTCTGGGCGTTTGTGGTGATTTATCAGATCTGGCGCGACCGGCGTCAGCAGGACTGAAGGGACGAGAGCTATGCTCAAGGATCAGGATCGGATCTTTACCAACCTCTACGGTATGAATGACCGTAGCCTTGCGGGCGCGCAAAAGCGTGGCCACTGGGATGGCACGGCTGGCATCATGGCCAATGGCCGGGATTGGATCATCGACCAGATGAAGGCCTCCGGCCTGCGGGGTCGTGGCGGTGCGGGTTTCCCGACGGGCCTCAAATGGTCGTTTATGCCGAAAGAGTCTGACGGACGCCCGGCCTATCTGGTGATCAACGCCGATGAATCCGAACCCGCGACCTGTAAGGACCGCGAAATCATGCGTCACGACCCGCACACGCTGGTCGAGGGCGCGCTGATCGCCGGGTTCGCCATGGGTGCCTGTGCCGCTTACATCTACATTCGCGGTGAATATATCCGCGAAAAAGAGGCGCTTCAGGCGGCAATTGACGAGGCGTATGATGCCGGTCTGATCGGGCGCAACGCGTGCAAATCCGGCTATGATTTCGACGTCTATCTGCACCATGGGGCAGGGGCCTATATCTGTGGTGAAGAAACCGCGTTGCTCGAAAGCCTGGAGGGCAAAAAGGGCATGCCGCGGATGAAACCGCCTTTCCCGGCGGGCGCGGGTCTTTATGGTTGCCCGACCACGGTGAACAACGTGGAATCCATCGCTGTTGTCCCGACTATTCTGCGGCGTGGCGCGGAGTGGTTCTCGTCCTTTGGGCGTCCGAACAACGTCGGCACCAAATTGTTTGCCCTCACTGGCCACGTCAACACGCCCTGCGTGTTTGAGGAATCCATGTCCATGCCGGTGCGTGAATTGATCGAACGTCACGGCGGCGGTATTCGCGGCGGGTGGGACAATCTCAAAGCCATCATTCCGGGCGGGGCGTCTTGCCCGATCTTGCCGAAAGACGCTTTGGAAGATGCGATCATGGATTTCGACTGGATGCGGGAAAACAAATCCTCCTTCGGCACCGGCTGTATGATCATCATGGACAACTCGGTCGATGTGATCAAAGCCGTCTGGCGTCTGGCGTCGTTCTTTAAACACGAAAGCTGTGGCCAGTGTACACCGTGCCGCGAAGGCACCGGCTGGATGATGCGCGTCATGGATCGTTTGGTCACGGGCGACGCGGAGATCGAAGAGATCGACATGTTGCTCGATGTCACGAAACAGGTCGAAGGCCACACCATTTGTGCGCTTGGCGACGCCGCCGCCTGGCCGATCCAAGGTCTCATCCGCCACTACCGCGAAGAGATCGAAGACCGTATCAAAGCCAAGAAAACCGGGCGCATGGGCGCCATGGCGGCAGAGTGATCTGGGACTGAAGAGCAATCATGAACACCAGCCATCATATCGCGGAACTCAACGTTGGACGCCTCATCGCGCCCACCGATGACCCGCGCGTGGCGGAGTTCATGGGCGCGCTGGACCGGATCAACGGGCTTGGCAAACGCATGCCGGGTTTCGTGTGGATGATGGAGGGCTCCGGGGAGCCGGGGACTGGCAACACTGAAAACGCCATCGGTGGAGACGCGCAATTCGTCTCCAACCTGACCGTGTGGGAAGATGTCCAGTCTTTGGAAAACTTCGTCTATAACACGGTCCACAAACAGGTCTACGACCGCCGCCAAGAGTGGTTCGAGGTCATGACCAGGCCGCATTTTGTGATGTGGTTTGTCGAGAAAGGGCATAAGCCCACATTGGACGAGGCGCTCGAACGCCTGGCCTACAAAGACACACATGGGGACAGCGATCATGCCTTTGGCTGGTCGTATCTGACGGAGGCCACGCTTTTCAAAACGAAAAGCTGTCGGCCCATAGCTGCGGAGTGACCCTATGACATCTTTCAAACATATCGCCTCTTCTTTGACATTGGCCTTTGCCCTCATCGCCGGGCCTGTGGCCGCCGCCGATTTGCCGCCTCTGCGCGAGGTCAAAGAGATTGACCAAAACATGCTTTGGGCCGGGCTGGCGATTGAGGTTGCGGATGAATGCCCGACCATCGACGTGAAGAAAATGAAAGGCCTGTCCTTTCTGTGGGGGCTGAAAAGCAAAGCCTCCGCGTTGGGCTATTCGGACGATGAAATCCGTGCCTATGTCGATAGCGACGCCGAAGAGGCGCGCATTCGCGACCTCGGAACCGCCTATATTCGCGCCTCTGGCTTTGACCCGACCACATCGGAGGGGCTTTGTGCCTTTGGCAAAGCGGAGATTGCACGCGGCTCGATCATTGGGTCTTTTTTGAAGGATAAATCATGAGCGCGCGTTTGACATATCATGTCGCTTTGATCGCGATGACGCTTTTGGCCACGCCCGCACTGGCGCAGACACAAAAGCTGATCACCGAGGATACCGTGATCAAAGAGATCATGGTTCAGTCGCTGATTTCGACCCGGTTGATTTCAGAGTGTGACACGATTGCGCCGCGCAAGGCGCAGCTTAAAAAACAGACGGCCGAGATGGTCGCCTATATCGACGAGACCGGGTATGGCTCGGCTCAAATCATTTTGCTGCGCGACGAATCCTATCTTGCGCAACTGGCACAAGCGGCGGACGACATGTTGTCGGCGCGCGGTGTCGATCCTAACAATACGAAGGCGCTCTGTGCCTTTGGAACAGCTGAGATTGCCGACAAGACAGCGCTTGGCAAACTCATGAAAAACAGGTGATTAGAACATGGCAGATACGCGCAAAATCATCATTGACGGGACCGAGATCGAGGTCGATCCGCGCCTGACACTGCTTCAGGCCTGCGAACAGGCTGGTGTCGAAGTGCCGCGGTTTTGCTACCACGAACGGCTCTCTATTGCGGGCAACTGCCGCATGTGTCTGGTCGAAGTTGTCGGCGGTCCGCCGAAACCCGCCGCAAGTTGCGCGATGCAGGTCAAAGATTTGCGTCCGGGGCCGGAGGGTGCGCCGCCGGTGGTGAAAACCAATTCGCCGATGGTCAAAAAGGCCCGCGAAGGGGTGATGGAATTCCTGCTGATCAACCACCCGCTCGATTGTCCGATTTGCGACCAAGGCGGCGAATGCGATTTGCAGGACCAAGCCATGGCCTATGGTGTGGATTTCTCGCGCTACCGCGAACCGAAACGTGCGACCGAGGATCTTGATCTTGGCCCGCTCGTCGCGACCACGATGACCCGTTGTATTTCCTGCACCCGCTGCGTGCGCTTCACGACCGAGGTCGCGGGCATCACCCAGATGGGCCAAACCGGGCGCGGCGAAGATGCCGAAATCACCTCTTATTTGAACGAAACGCTGGTTTCGAACCTTCAGGGCAACATCATTGATCTTTGCCCGGTCGGTGCGCTGACCTCTAAACCCTACGCCTTCACCGCCCGTCCGTGGGAATTGACCAAGACCGAATCCATCGACGTGATGGATGCGCTCGGGTCTAACATCCGCGTCGACACCAAGGGGCGCGAAGTGATGCGCATCCTGCCGCGCAACCATGATGGCGTGAACGAAGAATGGATTTCCGACAAGACCCGGTTCGTGTGGGACGGTCTGCGTCGTCAGCGTTTGGACACGCCGTACATCCGTGAAAACGGCAAGCTGCGCAAAGCCACTTGGTCTGAGGCTCTCTCTGCCGCCGCTGCGGGTTTGAAGGGCAAAAAAGTCACCGCTTTGGTTGGCGATTTGGCCCCGGTTGAGGCGGTTTTCGCGCTCAAACAAATGGTCGAAGGTCTGGGTGGGGCGATTGAATGCCGCATTGATGGCGCAAAACTGCCAAGCGGCAACCGTGCCGCTTATGCGGGCACTGCGACGATCGCTGACATTGATGAGGCGAAATTCATCCAACTCATCGGCACCAACCCGCGCGACGAAGCACCGGTGTTGAACGCGCGTATCCGCCGCGCTTGGGCCAATGGCGCCAATATCGGTTTGGTCGGCGAAGCCGTTGATCTCACCTATAAATATGCCCATGTTGGCACCGACCGTGCCGCTTTGGACAGCCTGTTGAACAAAGACTACGGCGCGGTTCTCGATCAGCCTTCACTCGTGATCGTCGGCCAAGGCGCAATCAACGAAGCCGATGGCGAGGCCGTTTTGGCCGCCGCGATGCAGTTGGCTGAAGCCACCAAATCCAAGCTGATGATCCTGCACACCGCGGCCTCGCGCGTCGGTGCGATGGATGTGAATGCCACCACCGAGGGCGGCCTGGCGGCGGCGCTCGACGGGGCCGAAGCGATTTACAACCTCGGCGCGGATGAGGTCGAAGTGGGCGAGGGCGCGTTTGTCATCTATCAAGGCAGCCACGGCGACCGTGGTGCACACCGCGCTGACGTGATCCTGCCGGGCGCTGCCTACACCGAAGAAAACGGCTTGTTCGTGAACGCCGAAGGTCGCCCGCAGCTTGCGCTACGCGCCGCTTTCCCACCTGGCGAGGCAAAAGAAAACTGGGCGATCATTCGCGCGCTCTCTGCCGAAGTCGGGGCCAAGTTGGGCTATGACTCACTGGCGCAGTTGCGCAACGCTTTGATCGCTGAGGTGCCGCATCTGGCACTGATCGACGAGGTGGCGGAAAATACATGGTCACCCTTGGCCACCAAAAAGCTTGGCACGGCCACCTTCCGCAATGCGGTCAAAGATTTCTACCTGACCAACCCGATTGCACGGGCATCCGCATTGATGGCGGAATTGTCGGCGCAGGCGAAAGCCCGCAAAGACACGGCGATGGCTGCGGAATAATGGCCGCACCCACCGCATATCCCTCCGCCGTTCAGGCGCTGGCGCTGGCTGCGCTCGTCCCGCTTGCGGGCTGTGCGATGGCGGCTCCTGCGACCCCGAACGCACAGGTGGGGCGTGCGGCGCAGGTCCGTGAGTATCTCGGTGTTGAGACCCGGCTTTTGGACGGCGATCTGGTCAATTTTCTTGTGTCCTTTCGGGGCCATGAGGGCGAAAAAAATGTGGTGGCTTATGCAGAATGCGCCGCCGCGCAATATACGCTGATCCGTGGTTTCGGATTTGCACGACATGTGCGCACGAATGTCGCACAAGAGGCTGGAATTTGGCGCGCGGATGCTGTTTACACCATCTCGCCAGCGCTCCCCGATGGTGTAAGCAAACTCGACGCTGAGGTCGTGGTGGCAAACTGCCGGGAAAATAGAATACCGATGGTGTGAGAGGCTAAGACATGGTCGAATTTTTCACGACAACAAATCTGGGCATTGCGCTCCTGGTCCTCGGACAATGTCTGTTGGTCTTGGTGCCTTTGTTCGTTGCGCTCGCCTTTTTGATGTATGGCGACCGTAAAATCTGGGCGGCGGTCCAGATGCGCAAAGGCCCCAATATCGTGGGCGTCTTTGGTTTGTTGCAGTCCTTTGCGGACTTTATCAAATACATCGTGAAAGAGGTGGTTGTGCCTGCGGGGGCGGACAAATTTGTCTTTTACCTTGCGCCGATGATCACCTTTGTCACCGCCTGTATCGCCTGGGTAGCGATCCCATGGAACGAGGGTTGGGTGATTGCCGATTTGAACGTCGCGATCCTTTATATCTTCGCCATCTCCTCGCTTGAGGTCTACGGCGTGATCATGGGCGGTTGGGCGTCGAACTCGAAATACCCGTTCTTGGGGGCGCTGCGCTCTGCGGCACAGATGATTTCCTATGAGGTCTCCATCGGCTTGATCATCATCGGTGTGGTGATTTCCACCGGCTCGATGAACTTTGGCGACATCGTCGCGGCGCAAGACGGGGCCGGGATTTTCTCTTGGTACTGGTTGCCGCATTTCCCGATGGTGGTGTTGTTCTTCGTCTCCGCGCTGGCCGAAACCAACCGCCCGCCGTTCGATTTGCCCGAAGCGGAATCGGAACTCGTGGCTGGTTATCAGGTCGAATATTCCTCCACACCGTTCCTGTTGTTCATGATGGGCGAATTGATGGCCGTGGTGCTGATGTGCGCGCTCGTGTCGATCTTGTTCTTTGGCGGCTGGAACTCCCCGGTTGAATTCCTGCCGGACGGTATCCTCTGGCTCGTCGGCAAGATGTTGTTCTTCTTCTTTATCTTCTCGATGGTCAAAGCCATCGTGCCGCGCTACCGCTACGACCAGTTGATGCGCATTGGTTGGAAAGTCTTCCTGCCGCTGTCGCTGTTCTGGGTCGTTCTGGTGGCATTCCTTGCAAAATTCGAAGTCTTCGGTGGGTTCTATGCCCGCTGGGCGATTGGAGGCTGATCATGGCTCAAACCGACACTCCCTTCGATTACAGCCGCGCTGTGAAATACTTCCTGATGACCGACATCATTGCCGGTTTCAAAATCGGGTTGCGGTATTTCTTTGCGCCCAAGGCGACGATCAACTACCCGCATGAAAAGGGACCTCTGTCTCCGCGTTTCCGCGGCGAGCACGCGCTGCGTCGCTATCCGAACGGCGAAGAGCGTTGCATTGCCTGCAAACTGTGCGAAGCAATTTGCCCGGCGCAGGCGATCACCATTGATGCCGAACCGCGCGAAGACGGCTCGCGCCGCACCACGCGCTATGACATCGACATGACCAAATGCATCTACTGTGGCTTTTGCCAAGAGGCTTGTCCGGTCGATGCCATCGTCGAAGGTCCGAATTTCGAGTTCGCCACCGAGACCCGCGAAGAGCTGTTTTACGACAAGGAAAAACTGCTTGAAAACGGCGCGGTGTGGGAAGCGGAAATCGCCCGTAACCTCGAACTCGATGCACCGTATCGGTAAGGGATTCCCATGAATGATTTCACCAAACTTTTCGCAGAAATGATCGAACAAAGCCAAAAGATGGCTGCCTCTTTCAACCCGGCTTTGGAAAATTTCCAGATGCCGGCGTTCGACAAGCTGTTCCCGACCATGTCGAAGGAACAATTGGAAATGTTTTGGGGAAATGCGTTCAACAAGGACGGTTTGGATGCCAAAACCCGCCTGCTCGTCGTGCTTGCCGGGCAAACGGTTTTGGGGGCTCAGGCCGAGGTGCCGTTTAAAATGACCGTGCGCCACGCGATACAAGCGGGGGCCACGCAAAAGGAGATCGCGGAAGTGATCTATCAAATGTCGATGTTGGGCGGTGTGCCCGCAATGTCAAAGGCACTGGAGTTGGCGCAGGCCGTCTTCTCCGAGACGCAGGAGGGCAGTGAATGACTGTCGTAGATTTCGCTTTTTACACCTTCGCCATCGTGATGTTGGTGGCCGGGCTTTTCACTGTGGTTTCTAAAAACCCGGTGCATTCCGTGCTTTGGCTGATCCTGACGTTCTTGTCCGCCTCCGGGCTTTTCGTGCTGTTGGGCGCGGAATTCGTCGCGATGTTGTTGATCATCGTCTATGTCGGGGCCGTCATGGTTCTGTTCCTCTTCGTGGTGATGATGTTGGACGTGGACTTTGCCGAGTTGAAAGCCGGGATGGCGAAATACCTGCCCTTCGCTTTGCTGATCGGTGTGGTGTTGCTGTTGCAGATGGGGCTTGCCTTTGGCGATTGGACCACCTCGGAGGGGGCACAAGCCCTGCGCCAGTCGGTCACCCCGGACGCGGCAGAGATTCACAACACCGCCGCTTTGGGCCTGTTGATGTATGACCAATATCTGATGTTGTTCCAACTCGCGGGTCTGGTGCTTTTGGTCTCGATGATCGGTGCCATCGTATTGACGCTGCGCCACCGTTCGGACGTCAAACGCCAAAACGTGTTGCAACAGATGTACCGCGATCCGGGCAAAGCCATGGAACTCAAGGACGTCAAACCGGGGCAGGGGCTTTAAGCCTGCCTGACGAAATTACGAGGGGCACGCCTGCGCGATGCGCGCCCCGAACCAAAGGCCGCGATACGCGGCGTGAGAGAAAGAACTGAGGGACGGCATGGTCGGACTTGAACATTACCTGACAGTCGCAGCGGCGCTGTTTGTCATCGGCATTTTCGGGCTCTTTTTGAACCGAAAGAACGTCATCATCATTTTGATGTCCATCGAGATGATCCTGCTGTCGGTCAATATCAACCTTGTCGCTTTCTCCTCGTATCTCGGGGATTTGACGGGGCAGATTTTCACGATGCTGGTGCTCACCGTGGCCGCCGCTGAAGCGGCGATCGGGTTGGCCATTCTTGTGAGCTTCTTCCGCAACCGCGGCACGATCGACGTCGAAGACGTCAACGTGATGAAAGGGTAAAGTCCATGGAAACGATCATCCTTTTTGCGCCTCTTGTGGGCGCGATCATCGCGGGCTTTGGCTGGCGTGTGATTGGCGAAAAGAGCGCGCAATATCTGACCACGGGTCTTTTGTTCCTGGCGGCATTGCTGTCTTGGGTCGTGTTCCTCGGCCAAGATGGCGAGACCCATCACATCACTGTGCTGCGCTGGATCGAATCCGGGGCGCTGTCGGTCGATTGGGGCATTCGCATGGATCGCCTCACCGCGATCATGTTGATTGTGGTCAACACGGTCTCCGCCCTCGTGCATCTCTACTCCTTCGGCTACATGGCCCATGACGAGAATTTCAAAGACAGCGAACCGTACCGCGCGCGCTTCTTTGCCTATCTCTCGCTCTTCACCTTCGCCATGTTGATGCTGGTCACCGCCGACAACCTGGCCCAAATGTTCTTTGGCTGGGAAGGCGTGGGTCTCGCCTCTTACCTGTTGATTGGCTTCTATTTCAAAAAGCCTTCTGCCGGCGCCGCCTCGATGAAAGCCTTTATCGTCAACCGCGTGGGTGACTTTGGCTTCTCTCTCGGCATCTTTGGTCTGTTCTTCCTCACCGACAGCATTCGCTTGGATGATGTCTTTGCTGCGGGGCCGATGTTGGCCCAGACGCGGTTGCATTTCCTGTGGACCGACTGGAACGCCGCCAACCTGATCGGCTTCTTGTTGTTCGTCGGTGCGATGGGGAAATCGGCGCAGTTGTTCTTGCACACCTGGTTGCCGGACGCGATGGAAGGCCCGACGCCTGTGTCGGCGCTGATCCACGCCGCAACCATGGTCACCGCCGGTGTGTTCCTGGTCTGCCGCATGTCGCCGATCTTTGAATACGCACCGCAAGCGCAGATGTTCATCATCTACATCGGGGCCACCACGGCGTTCTTCGCGGCCACCGTCGGCCTTGTGCAAAACGACATCAAACGCGTCATCGCCTATTCGACCTGTTCGCAGCTCGGCTACATGTTCGTGGCCGCAGGTGTCGGCGCCTACGGCCCGGCGATGTTCCACCTTTTGACGCATGCGTTCTTTAAAGCCATGTTGTTCTTGTCTGCGGGTTCCGTGATCCACGCGATGCACCACGAACAAGACATGCGCAACTATGGCGCGCTGCGTAAGAAAATCCCGTTCACCTTCTGGATGATGATCATCGGTACGCTGGCGATCACCGGTGTCGGCATTCCGTTGACGCATTTCGGTTTCGCGGGCTTCCTGTCGAAAGACGCCATCATCGAAAGCGCCTATGCCTCCGGTGTCGGCTATGCCTTCTGGATGCTGGTCATCGCGGCCTTGTTCACCTCCTTCTACTCGTGGCGCCTGATTTTCATGACCTTCTACGGCAAAGCCCGCGGCGATCATCATGCTCATGATCATGCGCATGAAAGCCCGCTTGTCATGCTGGTGCCGCTTGGCGTCTTGGCGTTGGGTGCGGTGTTCGGCGGGATGATCTGGTACAACAGCTTCTTTGGCGATCATGAGACATTCACCGAATTCTTCGGTCTTCCCATGCAGCATGAAGAGGTCATGGCCGAGGGCGAAGCCGCTCCGGCACATGGGGACGCGGCGACCACGACCCACGGGGAACCGATGGTTGCTGCTGAAGCAGGTCACGGCGACATGGCGATGGCTCCGCAAGGCGCGATCTTTGTTGGGCCTGAAAACACCGTGCTTGATGACGCGCACCACGCGCCGACCTGGGTCAAGGTCTCGCCCTTCATCGCGATGCTCATCGGCTTCATCACAGCTTGGATTTTCTACATCAAAAGCCCGAGCCTGCCGAAACGTCTGGCCGACAGCCAACCCGTCGCCTACCGGTTCTTGCTGAACAAATGGTATTTCGACGAGATCTATGACGCGCTCATCGTACGTCCGCTTTTGGCACTGGGGCGGTTCTTTTGGAAACGCGGCGACGAGGACACCATTGATGGTGCGATCAACGGCGTCGCCATGGGCATCGTGCCCTTCTTCACCCGCCTTGCTGGCCGGGCGCAGTCGGGCTTTATCTTTACCTATGCATTTAGCATGGTCTTGGGGATTGTGATCTTGATTACCTGGATGTCGATCGGCGGGGGGGCACACTGATGGATAACGTGCTTTCTATCGTCACCTTCCTTCCGACAATGGCCGCCCTCGTGCTCGCGCTTATCCTGCGCGGCGAGGATGCGGTGGCTCAACTCAACGCAAAACGCGTGGCGCTTTTGGCGACCGTGGTCACCTTTGTGATCTCTCTGTTCGTGCTCTTTGGCTTTGATGCCTCGGACACTGGGTTCCAGATGGTCGAAGAACACAGCTGGATCATGGGGATGAAGTACAAAATGGGCGTGGACGGGATTTCGGTTCTGTTCGTCATGCTCACGACCGCTTTGATGCCTTTGGCGATCTGGTCCGCGTGGGACGTCAAGCTGCGCGTCAAAGAATACATGATCGCGTTTCTGTTGTTGGAAACGCTCATGCTCGGCGTGTTCTGTGCGCTCGACCTGATGCTGTTCTACCTGTTCTTCGAAGGCGGCCTGATCCCGATGTTCCTGATCATCGGCATCTGGGGCGGCAAAAACCGCATCTACGCGGCGTTCAAATTCTTCCTCTACACCTTCTTGGGCTCGGTGCTCATGCTGGTGGCGATGGTTGCGATGTATATTGACGCAGGCACCACCGACATCGTGCAATTGCTGGCCCATGATTTCTCCTCCGAGACGATCAAGGTGCTGGGCTTTAACATCGTTGGCGGTTTCCAAACCCTTGCCTTCTTGGCCTTCTTCGCCTCGTTTGCGGTGAAAATGCCGATGTGGCCGGTGCACACCTGGTTGCCCGATGCGCACGTTCAGGCCCCGACAGCGGGCTCCGTGGTCCTGGCCGCGATCCTGTTGAAAATGGGCGGCTACGGCTTCCTGCGTTTCTCGATCCCGATGTTCCCGGTGGCCTCCGCCAACCTGGCCGATTTCGTCATGGTCCTCTCGGTGATCGCGATCGTCTACGCCTCGCTGGTGGCCTTGGTGCAAGAGGATATGAAAAAGCTCATCGCTTATTCCTCGGTCGCGCATATGGGCTATGTCACCGCCGGTATCTTTTCGATGAACCAACAAGGCCTCGACGGTGCGATCTTTCAAATGATCTCGCACGGCTTTGTTTCCGGCGCGCTCTTCCTTTGCGTTGGCGTGATCTATGACCGGATGCACACCCGCGAGATTGACGCCTTTGGCGGTCTGGTGAACCGGATGCCCGCCTATGCGCTGGTGTTCATGTTCTTCACCATGGCCAACGTCGGCCTGCCGGGCACCTCGGGCTTCATTGGTGAATTTCTGACCCTCGTCGGCATGTTCCAAGCCAACACCTGGATCGCTTTGGTTGCGACCTCGGGCGTGATCTTCTCCGCCGCCTACGCGCTCTGGCTCTACCGCCGCGTGGTCTTGGGCGATCTGATCAAAGAAAGCCTCAAGGCGATCACCGATCTGAGCGCGCGTGAAAAATGGATTTTTGCGCCGCTGATCGCCATGACCCTTCTCCTGGGCGTCTACCCCGCGCTGGTGCTGGATGTCATCAGCCCGTCGGTCACCGCCCTCATCGACAATTATCACGCAGCTCTGCCGGCCGATCTGGTCGTCGAAGCGGCAAGCCACTAAGGGATCAGGACCATGACCTCCAACGATTTCTCCATCGTCCTCCCAGAAACCTTGCTTGCCATTTACGGCATGCTCGCGCTCCTCTTCGCGGTCTACACCGGCAAGGACAAACTCGCGGGCGCGATCACTTGGGTGACGGCCGCGGTCTTTGTCATCGTCGCTTTGCTCATCGGTTTGGGGGGCGGCGGATCGGTGGACGCTTTTCACGGCATGTTCATCGACGACGCCTTCTCGCGCTTTGGCAAGGTTGGCATCCTCTTGGCCGGGGCTGCCGTTTTGGTGATGTCTTATGACTTCCTCGACAAACGCGGTTTCGCCAAATTCGAATACCCGATCCTTGTGCTGTTCTCGACAATCGGCATGATGGTGATGGTCTCTGCAGGCGATTTGATGGCGCTCTACCTGGGCCTCGAGTTGATGTCTCTGTCCTTGTATGTCATCGCGTCCTTCCGCCGTGACAGCGTGAAATCGACCGAAGCGGGCCTGAAATATTTCGTGTTGGGCTCGCTCTCGTCGGGGCTTTTGCTCTACGGGTCGTCCTTGGTCTACGGCTTTGCCGGCACCACGTCTTTCGCCGGTATCCTCTCGGTCGTCTCGGTTGACGCGCCACTCGGGGTGCTCTTTGGTCTCGTCTTCATCATGACCGGTCTGGCGTTCAAAGTTTCCGCCGTGCCGTTTCACATGTGGACCCCGGACGTCTACGAGGGTGCTCCGACACCGACCACCGCCTTCTTCGCCACCGCGCCGAAATTGGCCGCGATGGGTCTTTTCGCCCGCGTGTTGCATGACGCCTTTGGTGGTATCACCGGCGATTGGCAACAGGTGCTTGCGGTCATCGCCGTGGCCTCGATGTTCTTGGGCGCGATTGCCGGGATCGGTCAGACCAACATCAAACGCCTGATGGCCTATTCCTCGATCTCCCACATGGGCTTTGCGCTTATGGGCTTGGCGGCGGGCAATGCCGAGGGTGTGCAATCGGCGCTGATCTACATGGCGATCTATGTCACGATGAACATCGGCACCTTTGCCTTTATCATGACAATGGAACGCGATGGTCAGCCGGTCACGGACATCGCCTCTCTGAACCTGTACTGGCGCAATTCCCCTGCCAAGGCGCTGGCTTTGCTGGTGCTGTTGTTCTCGCTCGCGGGCGTACCGCCGATGCTTGGGTTCTTCGGGAAACTGGCCGTGCTTCAGGCCGCTTGGGGGGCGGGTCTCGTCTATCTCGCCATCTTCGGTGTGATTGCGTCGGTGATCGGCGCGTTCTACTACCTGCGCATCGTCTATTACATGTACTTCGGCGCTGAAACCGATCCTTTGGACAAAGTATCCTCGCCAGTGACCTTTGCGCTTTTGACCCTCTCTGCGCTGATCATGCTGGTCGGGATCGTCAATATGTTTGGCGTCGATGGTATGGCGGCGCTCGCGGCCGAAGCCCTTGTCAAGTAATCTGCACAGATGGCCCGAAGGGGTAGGGCGCACCGTCCTGCCCTCGGTGGACAGCACCATGTCGGAGGCCGCGCGTGTCGCGGCCTCTTCCGCATTTTCGCAATGGATTTTGGCCCTGTCGCAAACCGCCGCCCACGGTCGGCGCGGCCGGGCCTGGTCCATGCCCGAGGGCAATTTTGCCGCCACCTTGTTGATGTTCCCTACAGAGCGGCCGGAACTGGTGGCTTTGCGCTCCTTCGTGGCCTCGCTGGCGCTTTATGACGCTTTCGTCGCCGCCACCGGGCGCACCGATCCGTTTTCACTGAAATGGCCCAATGATGTTTTGCTCAATGGCGGCAAGGTCGCGGGCATCCTTTTGGAACGTGGGCCTGCGCATTTGGCCATTGGCATTGGCGTCAATCTTGTCGCAGCCCCCGTTCCGGCGCAGCTTGAGGAGGGCGCGGTGGCCCCGGTCTCCTTGGCCGATGAAACCGGGGCGCTGGTTGTGCCCGAAGACTTCCTGGACCTGCTTGCCCCGGCTTACGCCCATTGGGAGGCGCAATTTGTCACCTATGGCTTCGCGCCGATCCGCACCGCCTGGCTCGCGCGGGCCGCGCGTTTGGGCCAACCGATCCGGGCGCGTACCATGCGCGAAGAGCACCATGGCACGTTTGAAACCGTCGATGCCTTTGGCAATCTTGTGCTCGCCACATCCAATGGCAAACTCACCATCCCCGCCGCTGAGGTTTATTTTTAAATGCTTCTCTGTATCGACACCGGCAACACCAACACCGTCTTTTCCATCTGGGACGGGACCGATTTCATCGCCACATGGCGCACCTCGACCGAACATCAACGCACGGCGGATCAATATTATGTCTGGCTTGCGACTTTGATGAATTTTCAAAAAATCGAGGCCGACATCACCGAGGTGATCATATCCTCCACCGTACCGCGGGTGGTGTTTAACCTGCGGGTTCTGGCCAATCGTTACTTCGATTGTCGTCCCCTTGTGGTCGGCAAACCCGAATGTCTTTTGCCCCATGCGCCGCGTGTGGACGAGGGCACAACGGTCGGCCCCGACCGTCTGGTCAATTCCGCCGCCGCGTTTGACCGCTTTGGCGGCGATCTGATTGTGGTTGATTTCGGCACGGCCACCACATTCGATGTCGTGGCCGAAGATGGCGCTTATGTTGGCGGCGTGATCTCTCCCGGGGTCAACACCTCGCTTGAATCTCTGCACCTCAAAGCCGCAGCTCTCCCGCATGTGGACGTGACCATGCCGGAAAAGGTGATCGGCACCAACACCGTCGCCTGTATGCAATCGGGGGTGTTCTGGGGCTACGTCGGCCTCGTGCGCGAGACCTGCAACCGGATCAAGGACGAATATGCCCGCCCGATGCAAGTCATCGCCACCGGAGGCCTTGCGCCTTTGTTCAATCAGGGCCACAAACTCTTTGACGCATTTGACGAATTCCTGACCATTCGCGGCCTCGTGGTCATTCACCAATATAATAAGGATCAGGGCAACATATGAGCGATAGACTTCTTTACCTCCCGTTAGGCGGCGCCGGCGAAATCGGCATGAACTGTTATGTGTACGGCTATGGCCCGGCGGGCAGCGAACGCTATATCGTCGTCGATCTCGGCGTGACGTTCCCCTCGATGGATGGCACCCCCGGTGTTGATCTCATCTTTGCCGACATCGCTTGGCTGGTGGAGCGCAAGGACCGGATCGACGCGATTTTCATCACCCATGCGCATGAAGACCACGTTGGCGCGGTCGGCCATCTTTGGCCCCGTCTCGGCGCGCCGATCTATGCCCGCGCCTTCACCGCCCACCTCGCGCGGTTGAAATTCGAAGAGCACGGTCATGATGAGCTGCAAATCAAAACGGTTTCGAAATGGCCGGACACGACGACCGTTGGGGCCTTTACCGTCGGCTTCCTGCCGATCTCGCATTCGATCCCTGAAAGCTCGGCCTTGGTCATCGACACGCCTGCCGGACGGGTCATCCACACTGGCGATTTCAAACTCGACGAGACCCCGGTGGTGGGCGAGGCCTTTGATCGCGCGCTGTGGGAAGAGGTGTCCAAAGACGGCGTCAAAGCCATGGTGTGCGATTCCACCAATGTGTTTTCGCCCAATCCGGGGCGCTCCGAATCCGAAGTCATCGGCCCGCTCACCGAGCTGATCGCCGGACTTGACGGCATGGTTGCCGCCACCACATTTGCCTCCAACATTGCCCGGGTCAAAACCTTGGCCGTGGCCGGGGCGCAGGCGGGACGATCCGTGGTGCTTTTGGGCCGCGCGATGCGCCGGATGATCACCGCCGCGATTGAAACCGGGATCATTTCCGATTTCCCCGCCACGGTATCACCCGAGAACGCCACCGATATTCCGCGTGAAAACCTGATGTTGCTGACCACCGGGTCGCAGGGCGAACATCGCGCGGCCACCGCACAATTGTCGCGTGGCAAATACCTTGGCCTGAAATTCGCAGCCGGGGACACGATGATTTTCTCCTCGAAAACCATCCCCGGCAACGAAGTTTCTGTCGGTCGGATCGTCAACGCGTTTTCCGAAATGGATGTGAACGTGATTTCCGACCAGGACGGCTTGTTCCACGTCTCAGGTCACGCCAACCGTCCCGATCTTGCGACGCTGCATGAGGTCGTTAAACCGCAGGTCGTCATCCCGATGCACGGCGAACACCGCCACCTGCGCGAACATGCGAAACTTGCGGAATCCAACGGGTTTCAGGCTGTGGTTGCGCCGAATGGTGTGTGTCTTGATCTGGCGGGCAATGCCCCACGCGTGGTTGAATATGTTGAAACCGGGCGGACGTATCTCGATGGGTCGATCCAAATCGGCGCGATGGATGGCATTGTGCGCGACCGGATTCGCATGGCGATGAACGGGTTGATTGTTGCCACGGTGATCATTGAGGACAACGAGCCTTTGGGCGATTGCTGGTGCGAAGTGCGTGGCCTGCCTGAAGTCGGCCTGTCACGCGCGCCGTTGGTGGATGTGTTGGAAGAGGATGTGAACCAATTCCTGATGCGCGCCAAGCCCAAGACCCTTTCGGACGACGGCAAACTCGAAGAAGAGATGCGCCGCATCATCCGTAAATCGACGCATGAAGAGACTGGCAAAAAGCCGGAGGTCCAAATCGTGATCTCCCGCCTGTCCAATTAAATTTGCCCCCGTAGCTGTTTTGGCTGCGGGGAGGGTTTTGGCCGAATCTGCAAATGCACAAAACAAAACCCGCGCCAAAGCGCGGGTTTTTGAATTTTTGCAAAGGGTGCTTTGGCTTTAGCTGGCGCTGCGTTCGTCAAAGCTTAGTGCAATGAAAGAGGGTAGGTGATCGCCCAGACCCACAACCTTTTTATCATCGTCGCGCCGACCGCGGCTGCGCGAACTGCTGCTGCGGTCGCGGTTCTCTGAGGATTTGCTATCGGAGGCGGCCTGTGACGTGCGCGACGACTCGCGCTGTTCACGCGGAGCGCGTTCTCTGGTGCGCGATTCCGTCTTTGCCTCCACAGTGGCCTCGCGGGCCTCTTGCGTCTGGCTCTCAGGGGCCTGCACCTCTGTCGTCTCGACCGCAGTCTCCGTCTTGTCAGATTTGCGGCTTCTGCTGCTGCGCGAGCGGGTCCGTTTCGGTTTGTCCTCAGATTTGGCCTCTGCCGGGGCTTGGTCCGGCGTCGTGGTCTCCGCCTCGGCCACGCTGCCCAGAGGATTGTCCAAACGCGGGATTTCTTTGCCAATCAGACGTTCCACATCGGCGAAATTCTTTTCGTCGCGCGGCTCACAGAGCATGATGGTTTTGCCATCGCGGCCGGCACGCCCGGTGCGGCCGATCCGGTGAACATAGTCCTCGGCGTGGCTTGGCACGTCAAAGTTGAACACATGGGTCACGGAGGGCACATCCAATCCACGCGCGGCCACATCGGAGGCCACGAGGATTTTCAATTTGCCACCGCGAAAGCCCTCAAGAGTGGCGTTGCGTTGACTTTGCTCCAGATCGCCATGGATCGGAGCCGCGTCATAGCCGTATTTTTTCAGGGATTGCGAGACGATATCGACATCGGTCTTGCGGTTACAAAACACGATGGCATTGTCGAGTTTCTCGCCCTCCAGGTCGATCAGCGTACGCAAAAGCTGACGTTTCTCCGAGGCTGCGCGGTCGCGACGCGAGCCTTTGAACATCACCACATGCTGTTCGATGTTCTCGCCAGAGGTGGCTTGGCGGGCCACTTCGATGCGGGCCGGGGCTGACAGAAAGGTGTTGGTGATCCGCTCGATTTCCGGCGCCATTGTGGCCGAGAAAAACAAGGTTTGGCGGGTGAACGGCGTCAGGCCAAAGATGCGTTCGATGTCGGGGATGAACCCCATGTCGAGCATCCGGTCGGCCTCGTCCACCACCATGACTTTGACGTCAGAGAGGATCAATTTGCCGCGTTCGAAATGATCGAGTAACCGACCCGGAGTGGCGATCAAAACATCCACGCCCTTGTCGATCAGGATGTCCTGTTCCTTGAACGACACGCCACCGATCAACAGAGCTTTGGTCAGCTTCATGTATTTGGTGTAGGTGTCAAAGTTTTCCGCCACCTGTGCGGCCAATTCGCGGGTCGGACAGAGCACGAGCGAGCGTGGCATCCGGGCACGGGCCCGTCCACGGCTCAAGAGCGTGATCATTGGCAAAACGAATGAGGCGGTTTTGCCTGTCCCGGTCTGGGCGATGCCCAAGACATCCCGGCCCTCAAGGGCGGGGGGAATTGCGCCAGCCTGAATCGGGGTCGGCGTTTCGTAGCCAGCGTCCTCAATGGCTTTGAGAACTTTGGGAGCAAGGTTTAAGTCGGAAAATTTGGTCAAGTCGTGCCTTTCGCGATATTGCGGCTGTTTTTTCGGCCGCAAATCCCGCGCGGCCCGTTCGGCCATATTGCCGATACGTCTGTGGGACGCCTCATACGCTTCAATCACGAAAAGGTCAAGGAATGCTGCGATTTGCGCACTGATTGCAACTGTGAATCACTTTGTACGTCTGGCACAGTGGTGTCAGAGGAAACCAAAGAGGAGATGCACGATGATTAAAAAGCATGGATCTGCGACATGGAGTGGTGACCTGAAGGAAGGCAAAGGGCGTGTGTCGACGCAAAGCGGCGTACTCGCGGACGCGCGCTATGGGTTCAACACCCGCTTTGAAGACGGCGCAGGCACCAACCCCGAAGAGTTGATTGGCGCGGCCCACGCGGGCTGTTTCTCGATGGCGCTGTCGGGTCAATTGGCG
>CENL01045418.1_pt1 | contig 30736 bp, 29 predicted proteins | sample 530221 | NCBI WGS metagenome assembly CENL01 (sample SAMEA2619791, study PRJEB7988) | marine metagenome | isolation source: saline water (ENVO:00002010), including
ATCCCGCCGTACCAATGATCCGTGCCCATCAATGCGGTGGTGGCGGCGCGGTCAAGGTATTCGACCTCAAGCCCAAACCGCGTCCAGGCCTCCACCCGCTTTTGGCTTAATTTGGTGCGTCCGGGTGAGTGCGCCGGTTGAAACCACCCGGTTTGCTCCGCTTCGGCCTCAATCCCCTCATCGCGGATTTTGTCAAACAACATCCCCGCAGAAGCCCCGATCAATTCGGCAAATTTGCGCCCGGTCTCGCCAAAGCGCGCCACCCACATATCGGGTTCGGCGGCGGTCAGTGTGGGGATCACTTGGCCGTTGTTGCGCCCCGATGCGCCCCAGCCCACGGCCTGACCTTCGAGCACCACAACATCGCGCCCGGCCTTGGCCAGATGCAGCGCGGCAGACAAGCCGGAAAAACCGCCGCCGATGATCACGGTGTCGGTCTCGATCGGGCTGCTCAGGGGCGCGTTGGGCGGACGTTTGGGGGCGGTGTCGGCCCAAAGCGAGGGCGGGAAGGAAACGGGGCTTTGCATTTTGGGTCTTTCGGTAGTGTGATAGGTAAATTCTACGGAATGGGCGTTTTGGCGAATAGGTTTCTATGGTTTGCGGAAACGTGGGTCTGTACTGAGAGGCAAAAGAGGCGAGGCGATATGAGCGACACAAGTTTTGATGAGATTGACCAACGCATTCTCGACATTTTGCAGGTGGACAGCGACCTGCCGATTGCCGAGGTGGCGGACCGGGTGGGGCTGAGCCCGACACCGATTTGGCGGCGCATCAAACGCATGGAGGCGGCGGGGTTGATCCGGGGTCGGGTCGCTTTGATCGATCAAAAACTGGCGAATGTGCCGATGACGATTTTCATCGGCGTGACCGCGCCGCGTCACGCGATGGAATGGTTCACGCAGTTTCGCGCGCTGATCGAAGACATCCCGGAAGTGGTCGAGGCCTATCGTCTGACCGGGGCGACGGATTACATCATGAAGGTCGTGGTGCCCGACATTGCCACCTATGACGTGGTTTACCAGCGGATGATCGAAGAGGTGGAATTTTCGACGGTGAACTCGTCGATCTCGATGGAGGAGTTGAAATTCACCACCGCCGTTCCGACCAAATACCTGTGATTTGGGCGGCTGGGGCAGGGGCATAGGGTGCCCCTGCCGATATGTCGGATGTTTAAGCGGTCTCATGGACGTGGCCGCCCAAATAGGCCTCCGCCACACGCGGATCATTGGCCAAAGCCGAGGCGTCGCCTTCGATCACGATCTTGCCGTGTTCAATCACCGAAGCCGTGTCCGAAATCCGCAGCGCGGCTTTGACGTTTTGTTCGACCAACAGCACGGCATAGCCCTCAGCGCGGATTTTCGACACCAGCTCGCAGATAAAGCCCACCAAGCGCGGGGCGAGGCCCAGCGAGGGTTCGTCCAAAAGCAACACTTTGGGTTTGCGCATCAACGCCCGCCCAATGCAGAGCATCTGTTGCTCGCCGCCCGACATCGACCCGGCCTGTTGCTTCAGGCGCTCTTCGAGACGCGGGAACAGGGCCAAGACATGATCCAATTCCTGCCGCCCCAGTGGCCCAGCCCCGATCACAAGGTTTTCCAACACGGTCATGTTGGAAAAAATCTGACGGCCTTCCGGGGCCTGCATGATGCCGCGCTCAACGATCTCGTGGCTTTTGAGCTTGGAAATGTCTTCGCCTTCCAAAAGGATTTCCCCGCCCGTGGCGTGATAAATCCCGGAGATACAGCGCATCAGGGAGGTTTTGCCCACCCCGTTGGCGCCCAGCACGGATACGATGCCCTGCTCCGGCACGGTGACCGAAATGTCGTGCAAAATGTCCTGAATGCCGATTTTGAGCGACAGGTTTTTGATCTCAAGAATGTTGCTCATCCCTCATCTCCCCCAAGGTAGGCCTCTAACACGCCGGGGTCTTGGCGCACCACTGCAGGCACGTCATCGGCGATTTTACGACCCGAGGCGAGCACCACAAGCCGTTCGCAAATGCCCATGACCAGCCCCATATCGTGCTCCACCAACATGATGGTCAGCCCCTCTTTGTTCAGCCCGGTGATGAAGTGCGCCAGTTCCGTGGTCTCGGAATCGTTCATGCCTGCGGCAGGTTCGTCCAAGATCAAAAGATCGGGTTTCATCGCCAAGGCACGCGCGATCTCAAGGTATTTGCGCTTGCCGTAGCTGAGGTTGGCGGCGAGGTCATCGGCATGATCGGCCAAGCCCACCCGTTCCAACATCTCATAGCTGCGCTCCGAGATGTCTTTTGCCCGCGCCTTGCCGCCGAAGAGCGAGGAGATAGGACCGACGCCAATCATCCCAAGTGCGCCGACGGAGATATTGTCGAACACGGTCATGTTCGGAAACACCCGCAGGTTTTGAAAGGTGCGCGACATGCCTTTGTGGGCGATCTTATGCGCCGACAATCCGGTGATGACCTCGCCCTTAAACCGCACCTCGCCAGAGGAGGGTGGCGTGAAGCCGGAGATCAGGTTGAACAGCGTGGTTTTCCCGGCACCATTCGGCCCGATCAGGCCAAACAGCTCGCCTTGATGGACCTGTGTGCTGACATCATCGACCGCTTTGAGGCCGCCAAAGGCGCGGGTCAGATGGTCGAGTTCGAGAATAGCGGTCATTTCCAACCGATGCCTTTCTCGCCTTTTTTGGCGGCCCAGCCTTGGCCAAGGACACGGCGGGCAAAGTTGAGGGCGGAGACTTCGCCGAACAGACCTTTGGGCAAAAACAGGATGGCGGAGAACATCAGGACACCGACGATGATGTTGCGAATATCCCCAACCGAACGCAGGGCTTCGGGCAGAAGGATCAACAACAACGCGCCGATCAACACCCCCGGAAGGCTGCCCAGACCGCCGACCACAACCATGGTCAGGATCAGGATGGATTGCGAAAAATGGAAGTCATTGGGCGAGATGTAGCCCGTGGTGTAGGCCCAAAGCGCACCGGCGATGCCAGCGAAAAAGGCAGAGATCACAAAGGCTTGGATTTTCATCACGGTGACATTGATGCCCATGGCCGAGGCGCATTGATCGTCTTCGCGCAGGGAACGCAACGCATTGCCATAATAGGAATGGCTGAGCCGGTTGAGCACGAGGATAGAGATCGCAACGATGCCCGCGACGACATAGTAGATGCCCAGATCACTGTCGATTTCTAAGCCAAACAGGTTGATGCCAGAGAACAACATCACACCATTCGGCCCGTTGGTCAGGCCAACCCAATTGAGAAACACCAGATAAAGCATCTGACCAATGCCCAGCGTGGCAACGGCGAAATAGATCGACATCAGGCGCATGGTGGGCAGGGCGACCAAAAAGGCGATGGCGGCGGCGGACAGGCCCGCAAGCGGCAGGCCAAGGGTGAAGCCAATGCCATGATTGGCCCCCAAAATCGCTGCCACATAGGCCCCTACGCCGTAAAGCGCGGCATGACCCAAGTGCAGCAGTCCAGCCACCCCGGTGACGAGGTGAAGCGAGGCCGCGAGCAACATGAAAATCGCGGCGATGGTGGCGATCTGATAGTAGTAGCCTTTGTCAAAACCGACGAGCAGCGCCGGGATCAGGGCAAAGGCCAATACGAGCAGGCCGAGTTTGATGAGGAGCGATTTAGACACGTTCCCTCCTTGCGCCAAAAAGGCCTTGCGGGAAAAAGATCAGGGTCAACAAGAGGAAGGCATAGGCCACCATGTCGGACCAAACGGAGGGCATGAAGCTGGTCGAAAGGCTCTCGGACAAGCCCAAGATGATGGCGGAGATCACAGCGCCGGGCACGGAGGACAAGCCGCCCATGACCATGGCAACAAAGGCCTTGATGCCGGGCGTAAAGCCCATTGAGGGGAAGATCGCGCCGTAATACAGACCCACCAAGATGCCCGCGAGCGCGCCCATGGCGGAGCCGATGACAAAGGTGATGATGATGGTGCGGTCGGTGTTGATGCCGCAATATTTCGCGCCCAACGCGTTGTTTGAGACGGCGCGGATCGACAGGCCGATGGGACTTTTTTTCAGCAACCATTGCAAGCCGCCGAGCATCAGTAACGTGACGCCCAAGATGATCAAATCGCCGTTGACGATGGTGATCGGGCCGATGTGGATCGGTTTGTTGATCAGATAGGCCAGATCGACGGTTTGGAATTGTGAGCCAAAGACCATCTCCATCGCTTCGCGGGCGATGATCGACATGGCGAGCGAAGACATCAGCGTGGCCTCCCGCATGGCGCGCGATTTCAACGAGGCCTCATCCGAGAAGCGGCGGAACGGGCGAAACGCCATACGTTCAAGGCCAAACCCGGCCAAGGCGCCCGCAGCCAATGCGATAAACAGCACCACCAAAAGCGGCGGTCCAAAGGCCGAAATTGCCATAAGCCCGGCAAAGGCACCGATGGTGTAGACCTCGCCATGGGCAAAGTTGACCACGTTCAACACGCCGAAAATCAACGTAAATCCGATGGCCATAAGCGCGTAGATCATGCCCAAGGACAAACCGATGGCCAATTGTTGCAGGATATAAGGATCGAGCACGTCGTCCCCCTTTTTGGTATGGTCCCCGCCCGGTCAGCCCGGAGGCTGTGCGGACGGGGAGAAGGGTTTATTCGACTTCGACAAACACGCCGCCCACTACGGAAGCCTTGGTCAGCTCCTTCAGCGGTTCGCCGTTTTCATCGAATGTGGTGTTGCCGGTGACGCCCGGAAAATCACTCGTGGCGGCCACAGCATCGCGCAGGCTCTCGCGGGTGAGATCCGGGTAGGCTTTGACCACGGCGGCCAACATGATGTTCACCGCGTCATAGGCCTGTGCCGGGAACTGACCGGGGGCGTGATCATGGGTTTTGTCCCATTCGGTGACGAAGTCCTGAACATTCGCATCCATCCGCGTCGGCAAGAAGGTCGCGGTCAGCAACAGGCCTTCGGCAGCCTCGCCCGCCAATTCGATCAACTGGTCATTATAGGCCGCCGAGGTCGAATAGATCGGGATTTCGGCGTCAAGCTGTGCCATTTGTTTGAGGAACTGCGCGCCATCTTCATAGAAGAAGCCGGTGTAGACCGCGTCGGGTGCCTGATCTTCGAGCTTGGTGATGATGGAACGGAAATCGGCCAGACCGCGGTTGAAGAATTCGGTGTAAACCACTTCGCCACCGGCGGCTTCAAACGGCTCGACAAAGCCTTTCGCCACGGATTGACCCCAGTCGGTTTGCTCCGCGATCACCGCGACTTTTTTGATGCCTTTGTCCATCATCCACTGGGCGTTCACGGCGCCTTCTTGGTCTTGGGTGGTGATGTTGCGGAACTGCCATTTGGAGATTTTGGCAAAATCCGGGTGCGACGCGGTTTGCGACAATTGCACCATTCCGGCTTTTTTATACACCTGAGCCGCGGCCATCGACACGGTCGAGGTGAAATCGCCCAAAACGCCGACGATCTCTTTGTCATCGACAAATTTGCGCGCGATGGTCACGCCCTCTTTGGCGTCAGAGCGCGAATCCTCATAGATGATTTCGACCGGAACAGGCAGCGCGCCCGAGGCGTTGAATTTGGTCAATGCGATCTCTGCCGCATCTTTGAAATCCTGACCATATTGCGCGGTGTTGCCGGTGAGCGGCAGTTGGTAACCGAGTTTAACACTGTCTTGGGCAAAGGCTGCGACCGGGGTCAACGCGGTGGCAGCAGCAAGCAAAAGTGCCGTTCTGCGTGTGAGTTTCATGGTGAGTTCCTCTGTTGGTCGGAAGGGTGTTTGAGTGTGAAAGAGCCCGGTTGATCCGGGTCTGAGGGTGTGGACTTTGGCGGGCTTATTCCACCGCCACGGGGCCGGGTTCCACGATCAGGCGGCAACATCCGGTTTGGCCGGGTTTCCAGGTTTCGCCCTTAAAGGTAAACCCTGCCGCGCCAAACATGCCCGCGTCAATCGCGCCCGCCGCACGGCAGAGCATCTCAAGCTCTTCGCCCTCGCGCCCGGCGGCTTCCCAATTGTCTTTGAGTGGGCAGCGGTGAAACTGAATCTCCATCCCCTCAGCGTCGCATTTGCGCAGCTCAGGCGCAAACAGGTGATCGCGGCAGGGAATGCCAGCCAGAAACTGTTCGGTCAGAGCTTCGATATTGGCGGGGCCATGCGGTTTGAGCTTTTGCCCCATTTCGGCACCAAGGCGGTAGGTGGCTTCGCCCATCAATTCGATGGTCTTTTCCGGGCCAAATTCTTCGCGCAGCACATCGAACATGTGCATATAGAATTTGGCGCGCATCGCGTAAGCGCCGGACAGTTGTTCCAGAGTGATTTCGGGGGCGTCGGTCATGTCGGTCTCCTGTGGTCCATTTATATCGGCGCGCCTCACGGGCGTGTTTTCGATCAAGCCGGGGGATGAGACACCACATCCTGTGGCATCCAAAACCCCCGCAGAGCTTCGCAATTCGGCTCAAAGACGGGGCTGTGTTTCAAAGCGGGACGGTCCCGCGCAGCGGCCAGCTCGGCGGCGAGCGTAAGAAACATGTCCCGTTGCGCAAAGGGTTGGCGTTTGGTTGGGGTGTCGATCCTCCAGAAGCCTTTGAGTGTGGCGGGGGTGTTGGCCGCACCGTTTTTATGTCGCCAAAGCCCCTGAGCCACATCCACATCATAGTCCGAAAGGAAGCGCAATCCATTGTTACATATAAACAAAATCGAAGATATGATGTAGTCAACCGTCTGCGCGTCAAAGAAGTAGTTGAACCCCAGCCGCACCCAGCCGGGCCGCATCAGGCTTTTGCCCTGCGCAATCGCGGCCTCATAGGCGGTGGCGGTCTCTTGCGGGATATGCAGCAATTCGTGACCATAAGGGCCAGCACAAGAACAGCCACCCCGCGCCTGAATGCCAAACAGATCGTTGAGCAGAGCAACGACATAACCATAATGCAGCATTCGCCCTTCACACGAGATGTTGAAGGACAAAACCCCAAGCCGATCCGTGTCCAGTGGCCCAAGAAGACTCAGACCCGGCGCGGTGGAGAGGCGGGCAAAGGCCTCGCGCATCATCGCGCGTTCGCGCCGTTCGATCTCGGCTGATCCCACCGCCTCTTTCAGCGCCATGACGGCCCCTGCGCGGATGTCGCCGACGATGCCGGGCGTGCCCGCCTCTTCGCGCCGTTCGATGTCGCGCACATAGGTGTGGTGGCCTGCGGTGACATAGCTCACCGTGCCGCCACCTGTGACGCCGGGGCGGGTGGAGGTGAACAGCGCCTTCTCCGCCACCAAAACGCCAGAGGCACCGGGGCCACCAATGAATTTATGCGAGGAATAGAAAATCGCGTCGATCCGCGCATCCGGGTCCGTGGCGTCAAGGGTCAAAGACATGTCGACATAGGGAGCCGCAGCGGCGAAATCACAGACGAAGCGCGCGCCATGTCGGTGCAGCAGCGTCGCGATGGCTTTCAGATCTGAGCGCACGCCGGTCACATTGGAAGCGGCGGAGAAGGCACCGATTTTAAGGACCTCTTCCGGGTGGGCCTTCAGGCGTTCGGCCAGATGGGCGAGGTCGATTTGGCCCAAAGCATCAAGGCCGATCCGCTCAATCACCGCGCCGGTTTCGCGCCATGGCAGATCGTTTGAGTGGTGCTCATAGGGGCCGACAAAAACCACCGGAGCGTCGCCCGCGCGCACTTTGGCCTCAACATCCATACCCCGCACCAGCCGATCCACCGCCGCCGTCGCGCCATTGCCGGTGAAGATCACCACGTGATCTTGGGTCGCGCCAAGCGCCTCGGCGATGATGCCTCGCGCCTCTTCGCGCAGGGCCGTGGTTTCGCGCCCGGTGTAGGAGGTTTCGGTGTGGGTGTTGCCGTAAACCGGCAGGGCGATGTCAGCAATCGCGTCTTCGATCATGTGAAGGGAGCGCCCCGAGGCGATGAAATCGGCATAGACCAAAGGGCGTGGACCATAGGGGCCGGGGATGGCTTGACCCTCGCCAATGACACTGTCGCGGATGCGCGTAATCAAATCCTCTTTGGCATCGCGGTCAAAGGTGACCTCTGTCTCAGGATGTATCGGAGTTGCCGCAGGGTAGGCCATCGTCAAAAGTTCCTTGCATGATCTTCACGTTTCACCGGGGCCGACGCTGATGCGGTGGCGGTGATTTGAGGAAAAAGTGACACCTACTCGCCATATCGAGCAATAGGTTTCTAGTATTAGTTATAAGAAAGCAAAATTATTCTAGTATATGTAGTTTTTGAGGGGGGACGGAGCGGGAAACGTTCAGAAATGGCGATTTCGGAGAAAAATTTTCGACAGTTTCAATCTGTTGAATAAAGCCCCGTGTTTCAAATGCCTGTTTTAACGGCAAAATGAAAACGGAGAGGCGCGTGCCTCCCCGTTTGAAATGTTCTTAAACCGCATAGAAATTGGGCTAGATGGCGATGCGGCACCAGACACAGTCATGATCGGCCAAGGGGCGACCCGTGGTATCGAGAGAGCAAAGAATCCCCTTATCCCGCGCCATAAGATCGCGACCAGCCAACCAATCGAGCTTCATCACCCGCTCCGGGTGCGGCGTGATCAGGGAGGGGCGCGTGGTCATGCCCTCGGCGGTGAAGTCCCAGCTATAGCCGTGATCGCGCCCCAGCGCGAACAGCGTCTCTTTGCGCCAATCGAATTCTGGCGGTATGTGATTGCCGGTGTTGAGATCGCCCCCGATGAGCACGGGCATGTTGGGCGCAAAGTCCTCCACCGCCTTGAGCAAAATCTCAAATTGTGCGTGCCGATGCGTGGGGCCTGCGTTGCTTTCCAGATGGGTGGAAACGACACAGATCGGCCCCCGCTCGGTCGGGACAATCGCCGCCAGTGCCATCCGCCCGCCCAAACGCGGCTGATCAGGATCGGCGCCGCTGTCGGTGCTGAACCAATGGCCATGATCATCGAGCCGGATCAACGTCACCGCCTCAAACGGCACAGAGGATAGGATCGCGTTGCCATGCCACCCCAGCGCGTTGAAATCATCGGTGCAATAGGCCCGCTCGGTCGCGCCGCCCAAATCCAACTCGTGAAACTCGACGCCAAAAGCGTAGACCATGCCCAAAGCCTCGGCCATCTCAGCCGTGGTGTGGCGCTGGCCGGTACGGGCCATGCCGTGATCGACCTCGGAGAGCAGGACCACGTCAGGGGCGAGCGCCCCCAGATGCGCGGCGGTGTTGGCGGGGAACAGGCAACGTTCGACATTCCATGCCGCAACCGTGATCTCGGCGGGCAGGGCGGTACGGGTGGTTTGGCCCCCCAATTGCACCGCGCTCATCGCCATCACATCGGCCATCAGCGCGCGATGCGCCTCGGCGGTGCGCGGCGCGGCAAGAAGCGCGCTGCGTTGTTCGGCGGTGACGGAGGGGAGGTGATCCAACAGCGAAATCACGCCTTGCTCTCCACCGTGGTGTTGGATCGCGCCTGCAGTGTCGCCTTATGACGCACGTCCATCCGTTTGCCGGTGTCCGGGTGAAACAGGCACAGATGCGAGGGATCGCAGGACAGCCGCAGCGGGCCGGATTTGGCGGCGATCTCTTTGGCCAGATGCACGGTCAGCTGTTGTCCGTCGACGCGCCCATGCAGCAAGCGATGCGCGCCGAGTTCTTCGACCAGATCGACCTCCATCGCAATCGGCCCTTTGGCGTCGATGAACAAATCCTCAGGCCGCAGGCCAAGCGTGACCGGGCCGCGATGATCCACTGTCATCGACACGTCAAGCCCGGCAAAAGACAGGATGCCCTCTGACAATTCGCCCGCGACAAGGTTCATCGGCGGAGCGCCCATGAAAGAGGCGACAAAGGTCGAGGCCGGGTTGTGATAAATCTCGGAGGGCGTGCCGATTTGTTCGATGCGGCCCCCGTTCAACACGATGATGCGGTCGGCCATGGTCATGGCTTCGACCTGATCATGGGTGACATAGATCGAGGTGACACCAAGGCGACGTTGCAGCGCCTTGATTTCGATCCGCATCTGATTGCGCAGTTTCGCGTCCAGGTTGGAGAGCGGTTCGTCAAACAGGAACAGCGCCGGATCGCGCACGATGGCGCGGCCCATGGCAACACGTTGGCGTTGCCCGCCCGAGAGTTGACTGGGCTTGCGATCAAGGTAGTCATTGAGGTTGAGCATCGCCGCGGCTTCGGCCACTTTCGCGTCAATTACGTCTTTCGGTGTTTTACGGTTTTTCAGGCCATAGGCGATGTTTTTGCGCACACTCATATGTGGGTAAAGCGCGTAGTTTTGGAACACCATGGCGATGTCACGATCCGCGGGATCGACGTCATTGACGATGCGCTCCCCGATGGAGAGCGTCCCTTCGGTGATGTCCTCAAGCCCTGCGATCATCCGCAACAACGTGGATTTGCCACAGCCCGAGGGGCCAACGAGGACAACGAATTCGCCATCTTCGATGTGGAAAGAGGAAGGGGTCACGGCCTCTGCGCCGTTGGGGTAGATTTTGCGGACAGAGTCCAAGCTAACCTGAGCCATAGTTGTAGTCCTTATTTATCGGATTCCGTGAGGCCCTTGACGAACCAGCTCTGGAAGAAAATGACGACGAGCACGGGCGGCAGAATGGCGATCAGCGCCAACATATTGGCCCGGCCAAATTCGGGGATGTTGTTGCCTTCGAGCGTCTGCACGATCTGTTTGATGCCGCGCACGAGGGTGTACATGTTCTCATCCGTGGTGATCATGGTGGGCCAGAGATATTGGTTCCAGCCGTAGACAAACATGATGATGAACATCGCCGCGATCATGGTCTGCGAAAGCGGCACAAGGATATCGATGAAGAATTTGATCGGCCCCGCCCCATCAATCCGCGCCGCTTCGATCAACTCTTCGGGTACGGAGCGAAAGAACTGGCGAAAGAAAAACGTCGCCGTCGCGGACGCAATCAGCGGGATGATCAGGCCCTGATAGGTGTTCATCATGCCGAGTTGTTGCACAATCTCGTAGGACGGAAGGATGCGGACCTCCAAGGGCAACAGGAGCGTGGTGAAGATCAACCAAAACGCCAAAGTGGCAAAGCGCAGGCGGAAATAGACGATCGCATAGGCGGCCATCATCCCGATCACGATTTTGCCCAAGGCAAAGCCAAGACCGAGGATCATCGAGTTTTTCAGCATGTTCATCCCGGTGTTTTGACCGGAAAAGCCCGAGGCTTCGAACATCGCTTTGCGAAAGTTGTCATCAAGCTCAGTGCCGATGGTCAGCGTCGGGCCGAGTTTCATCGTCTCAAGGTCCGGCGTGGTCACGGTTTGCAACACGATCAACAGCGGCAACAGCATGAGCAGCGAGCCAAAGATCAGGATCGCGTGATCAAACACGGTTTCAAGTTTGAACCATGTACGTTTGCGCGTCTGCGCGATGGCATGGGCCGGATGAGGGGAATGGGCGGAAATGTCAGTCATGTCAGATCCTCAAGTGTAATGAATGCGCCGCTCAATCAGGCGGAACTGAAAGACGGTGAGGGCCAGGACGAGGATCATCAGGATCACGGATTGCGCCGAGGAACCGCCAAGATCATTGCCGCGGAAACCATCGACGAAAACCTTGTACACCAGCGTCATCGGGTTGTTGCCCGGCTCGCCTTTGTTGAGCGTATCGATCACGCCGAACGTGTCGAACAGCGAATAGGTGATGTTGGTGATCAACAGGAAAAACCCGGTGGGTGCCAAAAGTGGGAAGGTGATGTCCCAAAACCGGCGCGTGCCAGAGCGGTTGTCCAAAAGCGCGGCCTCGCGCACCGACCGCGGGATGGATTGCAGGCCGGAGAGGAAAAAGATGAAATTGACCGGGACCTGTTTCCACACGGAGACCACGATCATGGCAAAGGCCGTGTCAAAATAATTGACGCCTAAGGTAAAGTCCCAGCCAAAGAATTTGAACAAATCCGACAGCGGTCCCCAGGTTTGGTTGAACATCAAAAGCCCGATGAAACCCGCAACGGGCGGGGCGACCGCATAGACCCACATCAACAGCGTGCGGTAGGTCTTGGCCCCGCGCAGAACCTTGTCGGCCTTGACCGCAAACAACAGCGCCAAAGCGAGCGAGAAAAACGTCACCAACACCGTGAAGAGCACGGTGAACTTCGCCACTTTGAGATATTCGACGGAGCTGGTGAGGTGGGTGTAATTCTCAAGCCCCACAAAGGTCTGACCAAAGCCAAACGGGTCTTGCAGGTAGAACGAAGAGGTCACGGCATGCAACGCCGGCCAATAGAAAAAGATCGCGATGATCAACAGTTGCGGCAAAAGCAACAGGATCGGCAACCATTTGGTGGAGAATCCAGCGCGTTTCATGGGGGAGGGCCTTTCTGAGAAAGCCTGACGGCCGCAGCGGGTGCGGCCGTCAGTGTGGTGTCACAGGCAAGGCTTAGCCTTGGGTTTTTGCGAAACGGGCCAAAAGCTCGTTGCCTTCTTTTTCGATCGTCGCCAGAGCGTCATCGACCGTGGTCTCACCCGACAAGATGCGGCTGAACTCGCGGTTTTCGACGTCACGGATTTGAACGTAGAAGCCCATGCGATACCCTTTGGTGTTTTCACCGGAGGTCAGCATCAACTGTTTGATGCCGGTTTCCGCAGCCGGGAAACGGTCATAGTGGCCGTCTGCTTTCGCCATCTCGTAGGCCGCAGTGGTGATCGGCACATAGCCGGTTTCACGGTGCCACATGTACTGAACTTCCGGCGAGGTCAGGTAACGGAAGAACTCAGCCGTGGCTTTGTTTTCCTCGGCGGATTTGCCGGACATGGCAAAGAGGGACGCGCCGCCGATGAAGGTTTGGTAACCCTCTTCGGTGATGGAGGACCAGAACGGCAGGTTGGTGGCGGAGAAGTCAAACGGAAGGTCTTTTTTCATCAACCCGCCGAAGGAGCCGGAAGAGCCGATCCAAAGGCCAACTTTGCCCTGTTCGAACTGGGCTTGGTTGTCGTTCCAACCGGTGCCGTAAAAGCCAAAATACCCATCGTCCAGCCACTGCTTGACATGAGTCCAATGCATTTTGAATTCGTCGGTGTTGACGAGGATTTTGGTGCCCTCAGAACCATCGTAGCCATTGTCATTGGTGGCAAACGGCAGGTTGTGACGGCTAAAGAAGTTCTCGGCAAATTCCCACGGCAGGTGCGATTGCACGAGCGGCACGTAACCGGCGGCTTTCAACGCGGGGGCGGTAACGGTTTCGAACTCTTCATAGGTTACAGGAGCTTCAACGCCCGCCGCTTCAAGCGCCTGTTCGTTGAAATACATGATCGGCGAGGAGGAGTTGAACGGCATGCCGATCATTTTGCCGGTATTGTCGGCGTAGAAGTAACGCACACCGGAGATGTAGTCTTCGATGTTGAAGTCCACGCCATTCTCGGACAGCAGATCCTGCACCGGAACAGTCGCGCCTTTGGCGCCGATCACGGTGGCGGAGCCTGCGTCAAACACCTGAAGGATGTTCGGCTGTTCACCGGCGCGGAACGCCGCGATGCCCGACGTCAGGGTCTCTTCGTAAGAACCTTTGAACACGGGAGTGATTTTGTACTCATCTTGCGAGGCGTTAAAGCCAGCCGCGATTTCATTGACGGTTTCGCCAAGATCGCCACCCATCGCGTGCCACCACGTGATTTCGGTTTCGGCAAAGGCGGCTGTGCCCAACAGGGTGAACGCGGTTGCGGCCCCCAGGAATTTCGATGTTGTCTTGATGGTCATGTCACATCTCCGGTGTCTGTTTAAATCACGCAGGCATCCCAAGCGGGGCGCAAGCGTCGAAAAAGGTCCGTCCTCCCTCACGGGAGAAACGCGCAAGACACGTGCAGGCCCCGGATGTCCATCAGGGCCTGCACGCCTGTGCACACGTGTTCAGATACCCGGCGGATGTAATGGGAATGTGAAAGATTTTTATCATTCTTGACAAAATATGACCCAAAGCCCGACAGAGACGCCGTGGATCAGGATAAGCTCATATCACCCAAGCGTCACCGCCGTGTGACAGCTCAAGACGTGGCCGAGGCGGCGGGCGTGTCGCGCTCTGCGGTGTCGCGCGCCTTTACCGAAGGCGCGTATTTGGACGAGGAAAAACGTGAGCGCGTGCGCGACGCCGCTCTCAAACTGGGCTATCGGCCAAATGCTTTGGCCGCGGGGCTTCAGGGCGGGCGCTCGCATCTGGTCGCGATTTTCGTTGGCGACATGCGCAACGCCTATGACACCGAAGTCGTCACCCGCCTTGTCGGCGCACTGAACGCCATTCAAAAATGGCCGATCCTGATTGATGGCGGCGGGCTTTCATCCGTCAAAGAGGCGATGGGCGAGGTGCTGCGCTATCCTTTGGATGCGTTGATCCTGCGCTCCGGCTCCATGGACCCCGCAATTGCCAGAGAATGCACCAAGCTGCACATCCCGGTGATCTCGTCGGGGCGCGTCCTCAATCATCCGCAAATCGACAATGTCTGTTGTCGCAATGCGCAAGGAAGCCAGGCCGCCGCCCAGCTTTTGTTGGACCGTGGCCGCCAAAATTTTGGCTATATCGCCGGACCCTTGGGCTATAGCTCCTCAAGCGCGCGCCAAGACGGCATGATGCGGGCTTTGGCCGCCGCCGGGCTGGCACCTGTTGCCATTGAGGCCGGGGATTTTACGGTTGAGAGCGGGTTTGCCGCCGCCGAACGCCTGTTTGAGCGCGCGCGCCTTGATGCGCTGCTCTGTGCCAATGATGCCATGGCCATCGGCGCGCTGGGGGCTGCGCGCGCGCGCGGGATCGACGTTCCGGCCGATCTGTCCATCGTCGGATTTGATGATATTTCCATGGCGCGCTGGCCGGGGATCAATCTGACAACCGTCTGCAATCCGATCGACATTTACGCCGATAAAGTCGTCGAATTGCTGAGCGCACGTCTGGCCGATCCCGAAAAGCCCAGTGACGTGGCCTATATCGACACGCATCTGGTTTTGCGCGGGACTCATTAGGTCGCAGCCTCTGTTGCAGCCCTCTGGCCCGGATCACATCCGCCCGAATTTTGACCCCCTGACCCGAAAATCGCCCGTAGAATGACCAAAAGCCCCTGTCGGAGGATTTCCCCTATAGGTTGTGGTCTTCACCTGATCCGTTGCCGCATATCCTGATCTCAGTCAACGCGATCCGCCTGTAGATCGTCCTGGGGAGGAGGATACAGGCCTTATTTGAAAGAGAGAGATATGTTTTCAGTCTTGGATTTCCGGGCATTTTCGTCTGGGCAAGATTCGGTCGGGTTTACGACAGCACTGGGGGAGGCCTGTCGCGACAGTGGCGTTTTTTTTCTCACACATCACGGCATTCCGCGCGGGCTTTTGACGGATGTGGGCGAGGTGGCCGATACGTTTTTTGCCCTGCCAACGCGGGACAAAACCCCCCTCGACATCCGCCATTCCAACACCAATCGCGGCTGGGCGGGCTATGGTGTCGAAGTGATGGCGGACCGCCCGGATGTGCCTCTGTACAAAGAGAGTTTTAGCATCGGCTTGGATCTTCAACCCAACGATCCGCGTGTGCTGGCACATGAGCCGTTTCGCGCCCCAAACGCGTGGCCCGCGATCGACATGTTTCGCGATGTGATGTTGGATTATTACAAGGAAATGCTGGCGCTGGGGCGGCTTTTGATGCGCGCGGTCGAACGTGATCTCGATCTGCACGCCGATTTTTTCCAGCCGCATTTCACCGAACCGATGGCCACCCTGCGCCTGTCACATTACCCGGCCAACCCGTGGGACATTGCCGCCACTGACACCGTGGACGGTCCGGCACAGCATGATTACGGCGCGTTGACGATGGTGCTGACCGATGGCTCCGCCGGGATTCAGGTTCAGGACAAAGCGGGCCAATGGGTCGATGTGCCGGACATGCCGGACAGTTTGTTGGTGTTGGTCGGGGATTGCCTGATGCGGTGGTCCAATGATCAATATCGCTCGGCGCCGCATCGGATTTTACCGCCCGCCGCGCCGCGCCGTTTGGCGGCCTTTTACCTTGATCCCAATCCCGACAGCCTGATCACCCCGCTGCCCGGCACGGGTGCGGCGCATTACGCGCCCATTCGCGCCGCGGAGTATTTACGGGCGCGTTTGGACGAGATTTATCTTTCGGCGGCCGTGGCGCAGTAGCGTTGGATTGAGACTGGCTGGACAGGGGCATGAGCGGCCAGTAAGGCTGCAGTATGACCCATATTTTTGATCAAGACCTCGATGCCATCGACCTGTTGTGCCCGCTGCCCGTGCTCAAAGCCCGCAAGCGGCTTTTGGCGATGGCACCGGGCGAGATATTGCGCCTGCGGGCCTCTGATCCGGCGGCGGTGATCGACGTGCCGCATTTTTGCGCCGAGGCGGGGCATGAATTTGTGTCGATGTCCGACGAGGATGGCGTGCAGAGCTATCTGATTCGCCGCAGCAAAACCACGCTTTAAGAGGTCAACATGGCTTCGGCGCGGGCGAGGTCTTCGCGCGTGTTGATGTTGAAAAACGGATCAAACGACGGGGATGTCTCAAACACCACCGGCACCACGCCTTTGCTCTCGGCAAACTGCCGCATCCGCCGTTGATCGTGCCGCAACGCCTCCCGAAGCTCATCGCGCAATGCCACCGGCCAAAGCGCGAAGGTCGGATGCCAAAACCGTCTGCCTTCTGCCTCGGTCACGGCCAGGCCAAAACCTACGGGCGAGGAACCCGCTTGCAGCCGTGTCACAAGGTCGGTTGGGAAAAACGGCGTGTCGGTGGCCACCGTCACAATCGCCTCAAAGCTCATGCGCGCGGCCCAGTCCAACCCGGCCAAAACCCCCGCCAAAGGCCCCTGCGACTCTATGCTGCCATCGGAGAACACCGGATAGCCAAAGTCGGCAAAGCGGGTCAGGTCGCCATTGGCGCTGATCGCGAGTGTGGCGCATTGCGGCGAAAGCCGCGCGATCACCCGCTCGATCAAAGGTGCACCGCCAAGCCGCATCATGCCCTTGTCCTGCCCGCCCATTCGGGTCGCTTGCCCCCCCGCAAGGATCACCCCGGCGATCTGCGTTATTCTTGGTGTCACTGCGTGCTTTCCTCTCTGGCGTTCCGTCTGTATGTCCAGATACCATCCAATCAAGGCTCGCGGACTGCAAGGGCCAGACAGATCAAGGGCTGGTTCATGTTGGGATATGTGATGATGGCGGGGCGCGGCGAAACCGATGCGGTGTTATGCGCCTTGGCCGACCGGCTGATCTCCGAGGGCCGCCGTCTCGCGGGCGCGGTGCAAATCAATCGCGAGCGTCCCGGCGCAAGCAAATGCCATATGGAACTGAAGCTGCTGCCCTCGGGGGAGAGCCGATCCATCACGCAAGCCTTGGGTGAGATGTCGCAAGGCTGCCGTTTGGACGCCGAGGGGCTTGAACTGGCCGTGGCACAGGCGGAACGGGCCTTGGAGGCAGGGGCGGAGTTGGTTGTGATCAACAAATTCGGCAAACAGGAAGTGGCGGGCCGGGGCTTTCGCGCGCTGATCGCCGAGGCGCTGCATCGCGGTGTCCCGGTAATCCTTGGGGTCAATGAGAAAAACCTTCACGGCTTTGACGCCTTTGCTGGCGACATCGCCGAACCGCTTGCGCCCGATCTGACGGTGCTGTTGGAGTGGTGCCATGCAAAGTTGCATGTCGATTAAAAAATATGCGCATAAGCTTAATTTTTGACATATTGCCAAAGGGCACAGCGCGCGCCGCGCGGGAATCGTTTACTTTATAGGCCGATCGCCGCGATCTGAGGCCATGAGTGCCCCCCTATCCATCATCGTCGTCGAAACCGACCGCACCCGCGCGCAGCTGATCGTGGACAGCCTGCGGCAAGCGGGTGACTTCGACATTTATATCATCGCCGAAGTCACTGGGCTGGCGCGCCAAATACAGGCGCGTAACCCGGACATCGTGCTGATCGACATCGAAAACCCGTCTCGTGACACGATGGAAGAGCTGACCTTGGCCTCCGGTCCTCTGGATCGCCCGGTGGCGATGTTTGTGGATCGTTCGGATGAGGGCCTGTCTGCCGCTGCGATCGAGGCGGGGGTCTCGGCCTATATTGTTGACGGATTACATTCAAACCGGGTCAAACCGATTTTGGATGCCGCCATCGCCCGGTTTCGGATGTTTCAGCGGATGCGCACGGAATTGGCTGAAACCAAAAAGGCGCTGGAAGAACGCAAGGTCATTGACCGCGCCAAGGGCATGTTGATGCGCGCGAAAGGCATCGGCGAAGACGAAGCCTATGCGCTTTTGCGCAAAACCGCGATGGACCAGGGGCGTCGCGTTGCCGATGTGGCGCAGGCTTTGGTCACGGCGGCGGGGCTTTTGGCATGAGGGCGGTGACGGTTTCGGTCGGGTTCATACCGCTCGTCGATGCAGCCCCTTTGATTGTGGCACAGGAAATGGGATTTGCCGCCGAGGAGGGCATCAACCTTGCCCTCAAACCTGCGCCCTCCTGGTCCTCGCTGCGCGATATGTTGTCTTTTGGTCAGGTCGAGGCGGCACATATGCTGTCGCCGCTTCCAGTCGCCACGGCGTTGGGTCTGGGCGGGGCGGGGGCGAAACTGTCGGCCGTCTCAGTGCTGTCGGTGAATGGCAACGTGATCGGCGTGTCCAATGCTTTGGCTGCGCGGCTGCACGATCAGGGCCATGATTTCGGCTTTAACGATGCCTATAAGGCGGGCACCGCCTTGATCGCGGCCGCCAAGGGGCGGTTGCGGATCGGTGTGCCATTTCCGTTTTCGATGCATGCCGAGCTTTTATATTACTGGCTCTCGGCGCTGGGCCTTCCTGCGCCGCAATCGGTCGATATCCACACCGTGCCGCCGCCTTTGATGGCCGATGCGATGGAGGCAGGCGACATTGACGCGTTTTGCGTCGGCGAACCTTGGGGGTCGCAGGCGGTGGACAATGGCGTGGGGCAGCTTTTGTTGCCTGGATCGGCAATCTGGTCCTGTGCGCCCGAAAAGGTCTTGGCGGTGCGCTCAGACTGGGCCGAACAGGAAAGCGCCTTGATGGGTCGGTTGATCCGGGCCGTGTGGCGCGCGGGGCGTTGGTTGGGCGAACCGGACAGCCGGATGTTGACCTCCGAACTTTTGAGCCGCCCCGAATACCTTGATCTGCCCTCGGACATGCTGGAGCGCGCCTTGACGGGGCGTTTGGTGATCGGACCTGCGGGCGAAGAGCGTCATGTCGACGGGTTTGTCGAATTCTTCAAAGGGGCTGCGACTTTCCCATGGCGGTCGCAGGCCGAATGGATCGGAATGCAGTTGGCCACCCGGATGGGGTTGGATCAGGTGATGGCGCGCAGCGTGGCCGCCGGAGTGTTTCGTTCCGATCTTCACCGTCAGGCGCTTGTGGGAACCACCGCGGATTTGCCGGGTGCCTCCTCGAAAGTCGAGGGCGGATTGGATGCACCCATGGCGGTGGCTTCTGAGGCGGGGCACTTGATCCTTGGTCAAAATCGGTTCTTTGATGGGCGTGTTTTTGATCCAAAGGGGGATTGATGCGCAAATAATGGGCAAAACTGTGCGTTTGCAGCATTTTTTGGTCCGCACGACCCGACGCCTTTTGCATGTGCAGCGCGATTCCACGCATAGATAAGACATCGAAGGCAACGATGCCGCGATACGAGATTTCCATCCCGATGATCGGGATGACTGAGCAAAGCCGCTCGACAACCGCCCCCTCCTCCCGGGCGATTTGTCGGCGGCTTTTTTTTATTTTTCGCCTCCAACAGGGCATGCACTGACTAAGGGACACACAGATGAAACACCTTCTTCTCGGCCTCGCGGCCACCACGGCGCTCGCCACTCCTGGCTGGGCTGAGATGCTTGATCTCGAAAAAGATCAACTGACCTTTGGTTTTATCAAGCTGACCGATATGGCGCCTTTGGCCGTGGCCTATGAACAGGGTTTTTTCGATGACGAAGGCCTGTTTGTGACGCTGGAAGCCCAAGCCAACTGGAAAGTGCTTCTGGACGGCGTGATCGACGGCACCCTGGACGGCGCGCATATGTTGGCCGGGCAACCCTTGGCCGCGACCATCGGCTATGGCACCGAAGCGCATATCATCACGCCGTTTTCGATGGATTTGAACGGCAACGGCATCACCGTGTCGAACGAGGTGTGGGATGAGATGAAGCCGAACATCCCATTGGATGCGGAGGGCAAGGTGCAGCACCCGATTTCCGCCTCGGCTCTGGCTCCGGTGGTTGAAAGATTCCGCTCCGAAGGCAAGCCCTTTAACATGGGCATGGTCTTTCCGGTCTCCACGCACAACTACGAGCTGCGCTACTGGTTGGCAGCGGGCGGGTTGCATCCGGGGTTCTATTCCCCCGACAACATCACCGGCCAGATTGGCGCGGATGTGTTTCTCTCCGTCACGCCGCCGCCGCAGATGCCGGCCACGTTGGAAGCGGGCACCATCAACGGCTATTGCGTCGGTGAACCGTGGAACCAACAGGCCGTGTTCAAAGGCATCGGCGTGCCGGTTGTGACCGATTACGAACTGTGGAAAAACAACCCGGAAAAGGTGTTTGGCATCACCGCTGAGTTTGCCGAGGAGAACCCGAACACCACCAAAGCGGTTGTCAAAGCGTTGATCCGCGCCGCGATGTGGCTGGACGAAAACGACAACGCCAATCGCGCAGAGGCCGTCAAAATCCTGTCGCGCCCGGATTACGTCGGGGCCGACGAAGAGGTGATTGCCGCCTCGATGACCGGGACTTTTGAATATGAAAAGGGCGACAAACGCTCGGTTCCCGATTTCAACGTGTTCTTCCGCTACAACGCCACATATCCGTTCTACTCGGACGCAGTGTGGTATCTGACCCAGATGCGCCGTTGGGGGCAAATCTCTGAGGCCAAGCCGGACAGCTGGTACGACGAGGTCGCCAAATCCGTTTACAAGCCAGAGATTTATTTGGAGGCTGCAAAACTGTTGGTCGAAGAGGGTCTGGCCGATGAGGCCGACTTCCCGTGGGACAGCGATGGCTACAAGACCCCGACCCCGGCCGAAGATGTCATCGACGGCATCGGCTATGACGGCCGCGCGCCCAACGCCTATCTCGACAGCCTGCCGATCGGCCTGAAAGGCGAGCAGATCGTCATCGGCACCGAAGTCAAAGGCTAACCCAAACCTCTCCTGGGGCGCGCTTTCGGGTGCGCCCATTTTTCCGACCCTGATTTTCCCGCGAGGACCCTGCAATGACCGCCATAGATCCGCACGCTCTGGACACACAGGCCAAAGCGGCCCGCCGTGCGAAACTGTTCACCCGCATCAACAAAGCCGACACTTGGTTTCAGGTCTTGGGTCTGAGTTGGATGACCCCGATTTTGAAAGCCATCGCGGGCGACAACCCCAAGGCACAGGTCAAAGAGATCTGGAAACTCTTGGGGGTGCCGGTTTTGGCGATCCTGTGTTTCTTGATGCTCTGGGGCACATTGGCCCCGAAAGTGCAAACCTCATTGGGCGCAATCCCCGGCCCCTCGGCCGTTTGGGAAGAGGCCGTGAACCTACATTATGACGCGATGGCCAAGGCCGAAAAGAAGGCCGCGTTTGAAGAGCGCGTGGACAAACGCAACGCGCGGTTGATCGAACAGGGCAAAGCCGACGAGGTCAAAGACATCGCCTACACCGGCTCGCCGTCCTATTACACGCAAATCTGGACCTCGATCAAAACCGTGTTTTTCGGCTTTCTGATCGGCTCGGCCATTGCCATTCCTTTGGGGATTTTCGCGGGTCTGTCGCCCTATGCCAACGCCGCAATCAACCCTTTGGTGCAGATTTTCAAACCGGTGTCGCCGCTCGCATGGTTGCCGATTGTGACGATGATCGTCTCCGCGCTTTACACCAACAATGACGGGATGTTCGCGAAATCCTTCCTTGTCTCCGCCATCACCGTGACGCTGTGTTCGCTCTGGCCGACGCTGATCAACACATCGCTGGGGGTCGCCTCCATCGACAAGGACCTGATCTCGGTCTCCAGAGTGCTCAAAATGAACACCTATTCGAAAGTCACCAAATTGGTGCTGCCCTCGGCTTTGCCGTTGATCTTTACCGGGCTGCGTCTCTCGCTCGGTGTGGGTTGGATGGTGTTGATCGCCGCTGAAATGCTGGCGCAGAACCCCGGCCTTGGCAAATTCGTCTGGGATGAGTTCCAAAACGGCTCCTCGCAATCTCTCGCCAAAATCATCGTCGCGGTGCTGACCATCGGCATCATCGGCTTTCTGTTGGATCGGGTGATGTTCGCGCTGCAATCCCTTTTCACCTTCTCCAACAACCGGTGACCGACATGAGCATTCTCACATTCGACAATGTCTCCAAAGGCTTCGGTCAGGGTCTCACGCGCTCCGAGGTGTTGAAACATATCAACCTCGACGTGAAAGAGGGCGAGTTCCTTGTGCTCTTGGGCTTTTCCGGGTCGGGCAAGACCACGCTGATCAATCTGATGGCCGGGCTTGAAACGCCGTCTGAGGGGACCGTGTCGTTTAAGGGCAAGCCGATCACCGGGCCGGGGCCTGAGCGTGGCTTGATCTTTCAAAGCTATTCTTTGATGCCTTGGCTGACGGTCAGCGGCAATGTGCGCTTGGCGGTGGATACGATCTTTCCGGGTCTGTCCAATGCCGAGAAAGAGGCCAAGGTCGATCACTATGTCGGCATGGTTGGCCTGTCGCATGCCGCCGCGCGCCGCCCCGCTGAATTGTCGGGTGGGATGCGCCAGCGCGTCAACGTTGCCCGCGCCTTGGCGATGAACCCTGAGGTTCTGTTGCTCGATGAGCCGCTGTCGGCGCTTGACGCCCTGACCCGCGCCAATCTGGCCGATGAGATCGAACATATCTGGGAGGCGGATCAAAAGACCTGTGTCCTGATCACCAATGATGTCGACGAGGCCATTCTTTTGGCCGACCGGATCATTGCGCTCAATCCCGATGGGACGCTGGGCCAAGAGTTCACGGTCACCATTCCGCGCCCGCGCGACCGGATTGCGATGAATACGGATGATGGGTTTAAAATGCTGCGCGCGCGAGTGACCAAATATCTGATGGATGTCGGGATCGAAAGCAAAGCCGAGGGCACCAAGGTTCTGCCCAATGTCATGCCGATCCATTCGGTACCCGCCGCCGTCGCCAAGGCACAAGAAGGCATGATCGAAGACCGCTTCCTCGATTTCTCGCAAATCCATAAAATCTATCCCACCCCCAAAGGTCCGCTGACCGTGGTTGAAAATTTCGACCTGAAAGTGAACCGGGGTGAGTTCATTTCGATCATCGGCCATTCGGGATGCGGCAAGTCCACGGTCCTGACCATGGCGGCAGGGCTCAATGACATCTCCAAAGGCGTGATCAAACTCGACGGTTATGAAGTGCGCGGGGCGGACCCGGAACGCGCCGTGGTGTTTCAGTCGCCGAACCTGTTCCCCTGGCTCACCGCCAAGGAAAACGTGGCGATTGGGGTGGACAAGGTCTATCCGAAAGCCTCGCAGGCCGAGCGTCAGGACGTGATCGAATATTACCTCGAACGGGTCGGTCTGGCCGATGCGATGGACAAAGAGGCCGCGTCGATGTCGAATGGCATGAAACAACGCGTCGGCATCGCCCGCGCTTTTGCCCTGTCGCCGAAACTGCTGTTGTTGGATGAACCGTTCGGCATGCTCGATAGCCTCACGCGCTGGGAGCTGCAGGAGGTGTTGATGGAGGTCTGGGAGCGCACCAAAGTCACCGCGATCTGTGTCACCCATGACGTCGATGAGGCGATTTTGCTTTCGGACCGGGTGGTGATGATGACCAACGGCCCACAGGCGACCATCGGCAAAATCACCGACGTCAAACTGCCCCGCCCGCGCACCCGCAAGGCGCTGTTGGAACACCCGGATTATTACCACTACCGCCAAGAGGTGCTCGATTTCTTGGAGGAGTACGAACATGGCGCCAAGCCCAAATCCATTCCGACCCCAAAAGCCGTTGCGGCGGAGTGATCTCGATGGATGATCCGAGCATTTTTTTCGTCGGGGGGGCCCTCTGATGCCACAGCGGCTTGTCATCGTCGGGGCGGGGATGGCCTCTGGGCGACTGTTGGAGCATCTGTTGGCGCAGGCCCCTGAGGCCTTCGACATCACCCTGTTCAATGCCGAGCCGCGCGGCACCTATAATCGCCTGATGCTTTCGCCCGTTTTGGCCGGGGAGATAAGCTATGACGAGATCGTCACCCATGATGATGCATGGTACGCTCACCATAACGTGACCTGCCGCTTTGGCGAATGGGTCATCGCGATTGACCGCGAGGGCAAGCGGGTGATCGGTACAAAGGGTGCGGTGCCCTATGATCGTTTGGTCATCGCCACCGGCTCGACCCCCTACATCCCGCTGCTTTCGGGGCATGATCTGCCCGGTGTGATCGCCTACCGTGATGTTGAAGACACCGACCGGATGATCGGGTTGGGCGCGGGGTCCAAGGCGGTGGTGATCGGTGGCGGGCTTTTGGGGCTTGAAGCTGCGGCGGGGATGGCGGCGCGCGGGGTTGAGGTCACCGTGGTGCAGCGGGCGGGTCATCTGATGAATCGCCAACTCGATGCGCCAGCCGCCGAACTGTTGCAACAGGCGCTTGAGGCGCGCGGCATCACCGTCCGTTGCAATGCCCAGTCGCAAGAAATCCTGGCCGATGCCGCCGGACAGGCGCGGGCGCTGCGCTTGGCCGATGGCTCTGAACTCCCCTGCGATCTGGTGCTGATGGCCGTTGGGATTGTGCCCTCTGTCGGCCTTGCGCGTGAGGCGGGGTTGAGGGTCGGGCAGGGGGTTTGTGTCGATGATCAACTCGCCACCTCTGATCCATCCATCTATGCGTTGGGCGAATGTGTTGAACACCGGGGCGCGGTCTTTGGTCTTGTCGCGCCGCTGTTTGATCAGGCCAAAGTACTGGTCCAAACCCTGCGCGATCTGCCCGGCTGTTTCGTCAACAAAGACGTCTCCACCAAGTTGAAAGTCACGGGCTGCGATCTCTTTTCCGCTGGCGATTTTTCCGAGGCGGAGAGGCGTGAGAGCATCGTCTTTTCCGATCTGCGCGCAGGCGTTTACAAACGTTTGGTGATTGAAAACAACCGTCTGATCGGCGCGGTGATATACGGCGACACCCAGGATGGTGGCTGGTTTTTCAACCTGATCCGCGACGGTGTCGATGTGTCTGCGCTGCGCGACACATTGATTTTTGGCCCGGCCTATCAGGACGCGCCCAAACCCGAACCCGCTGCGCCTGCGCCGGTTGATGTACCCGTTTTGATGGAGGTTTTGGCATGAAACGCCCCCAATCCGCCTGTTCTTTGCGCTCGACCTGCCCCTATTGCGGGGTCGGGTGTGGCGTCCTTTTGGCGGTCGATGATCAAGGCGCGCTGGAGGTCCGGGGCGATCCCGATCACCCGGCCAATTTCGGGCGGCTCTGTTCCAAAGGCTCGGCTTTGGGCGAAACCGTCTCCCTCGACGACCGCCTTTTGACGCCGCGCGTCCATGGCCAAGACACAGATTGGGACAGCGCGCTGGATTTGGTCGCAACGACGTTCAAAGACACCATCGCCAAACACGGGCCAGATTCGGTTGCCTTTTACGTCTCGGGTCAATTGTTGACCGAGGATTACTATGTCGCCAACAAGTTGATGAAAGGCTTTATCGGCTCCGCCAATATCGACACCAATTCGCGCCTTTGCATGGCCTCGACCGTGGCCGGGCACAAACGCGCCTTTGGCACCGACACGGTGCCGGGCACCTATGAGGATCTGGACGAGGCCGATGTGATCGTGCTCACCGGATCGAACCTCGCGTGGTGTCACCCGGTGCTCTATCAACGTATCCTTGCCACCCGCAAAGCGCGCCCGGATCAGAAACTCGTGGTCATCGACCCACGCCGTACCGCCTCTTGCGATCTGGCGGATTTGCATCTGCCGCTGGCGCTTGGTTCGGATGTGGCTCTGTTCAACGGGCTTTTGGCCGAGATCGAAAAACGCGGCCTGATTGATGCGGAGTTTGCCAAATATGTCTCCGGACTGGATGCAGCTTTAGTGAGCGCACGCGCCGATGATCTCGCGGCCACCGGCCTCTCTGATGACGTTCTGGCCGAGTTCTTCGATCTCTGGTGCGGTACGAAAAAGGTTGTCACGATCTTTTCCCAAGGCGTCAATCAATCCTCGTCGGGCACCGATAAAGTCAACGCCATCACCAATTGCCACCTCGCCACCGGGCGGATCGGCAAGCCGGGGATGGGGCCGTTTTCCGTCACTGGCCAACCCAACGCCATGGGCGGGCGCGAGGTCGGCGGATTGGCCAATATGTTGGCCTGTCACCTCGATCTCGAGAATGCCGATCATCGCAACGCGGTCAAAGACTTTTGGTCCGCTCCTGTCATGCCAGAGGTTGCGGGGCTGAAAGCGGTTGAGATGTTCAAGGCGGTGGGCGAGGGCAAGATCAAGGCGCTCTGGATCATTCACACCAACCCCGCCGTCTCCATGCCCGATGCCGATAAAGTGCGCGATGCCATTGCCGGATGCGATTTTGTCGTGGTTTCCGACATCACCGTCGCCACAGACACCGCCCGTTTGGCGCATGTGCTTTTGCCCGCGACCGGATGGGGCGAAAAGGACGGCACGGTGACCAATTCGGACCGGATGATGTCGCGTCAACGTGCGGTTTTGCCGGCGCCGGGATTGGCCCGCCCCGATTGGCATCAACTGGCCGAAGTCGGACGGCGCATGGGCTTCAACGCCGCGTTTGAATATGAAACCCCGGCGGAGATTTTCCGCGAATATGCGGCCCTTTCGGGGATTGCGGGCGGCTTTGGCCGCGATTTTGACATATCCGGCCTCGCGGACCTCTCGAACACCGCTTATGCCGATCTTGCGCCGACCCGTTGGCCGGTTTCAAGCGGCAAAAAGGGCGGTCGCTTCTTTGCCGATGGCGGGTTTTTCACCCCTGATGGCAAGGGGCGGATGCTGCCCGTGGCGTGGAAACCGCCGGTGGCCAAAACGGAGAAACGTTACCCGTTCCGTCTGAACACCGGGCGCATTCGCGATCAATGGCATACGATGACCCGCACTGCGCGCTCACCACGTCTGTCGGCGCATTTGGCCGAACCTTTCGTGGAAATTCACCCAGAGGATGCGAGCGCACAGGGTATTGGCCCGACCGCATTGGTCCTGCTCAAAACCCCGAATGGCCGGGCGATCGTGCGCGCGATGATCACGGATCGGACTCCCAAAGGCGAGGTTTTTGTACCGATGCACTGGACCGGGGAAAATGCCCCCTCGGGGCGGATTGACGCTTTGGTGCCCTCGGTCACGGACCCGATTTCCGGCCAACCCGAAAGCAAAGGCGCAGTGGTTTCGGTCACGCCCTTTGCCGCCAAATGGTACGGCTTTGCCATTTCGCAAATGCCGATCAAACCGAAATACGACTATTGGGCCTTGGCCAAAACCTATGCCGGATACCGGGTTGAATTGGCCGGGATGACCGTGCCCGAAGATTGGGTCGAAGAGGCGCGCAGGCTGTTTGGTCTGCCCGATGCCGATGTTCAAACCATGTTGGACCCGGCCAAAGGCACGGCGCGGGTGGCATTTCATGTCGGCGGTGCCTTGGTCGCCGCTTTGTTCGTCTCACGCACGCCCGTCGCAGTGATGCGCGACTATCTGGCGGCTCTGCCGGGCCAGGAGGTGCCGGGTGTGTTGGCGGGCAAGTCGCCTGCCAATCAACCGGACCCCGGTCCGGTGCTCTGCTCTTGTTTTAATGTCGGGATCAACACTATCTTGGCGGCAATTGAAACGCGCGGGTTGATGAGCGTGGAGGCGATTGGCGCGGCATTGGATGCGGGCACGAACTGTGGCTCCTGTCGCCCGGAAATTTCCGCCCTCATCGCCAAGGCCCAAACCAAAGAAGCCGCTGAGTGAGCCCCGATGAGCATTGCTGAATTTGTCCGCATTCTGGGCCGTGGCCCCGGTCGGTCCCGATCCTTGACTTTTGAGGAGGCGCAAGAGGCGCTGTCGCGGGTGTTGCGTGGGGAGGCGGCACCCGAAAGCGTCGGCGCGATGCTGATGCTGATGCGGATGAAAGGCGAGGTGCCCGGCGAGATCGCTGGCTTTACCGCCGCGTTGCGTGCCGGGTTGACCGCCGTGCCGAGGCCGGATTTGGACTGGCCGTCCTATGCCGCCGGACGCACGCGCGGCTTGCCGTGGTTTTTGCTTTCGGCGCGGCTGATCGCTTTGGGCGGGCATCAGGTTTTGATGCATGGCTGGAACGGGCTGGGCGAAAACGGTCATTTGATCCGCGAGGGCCTGGCCTTTGCCGGGATCGAGAGTTGCGGCAGTCCGATTGCGGCGCGCGACACGATGGCGCGCGCGGGTATTGCCTATCTGCCGCTGGAAAATTTCTCGCCCGAGCTGTTGCGCCTGTTGCAATTGCGCGCCGATTTTGGCCTGCGGTCTTGCCTCAACACCGTGGCGCGGATGCTCAACCCCGGCGGTGCGCGGGCCTCGGTCCAAGGTGTGTTTCACCCGCCCTACCGAGAGCTTCAGGCCGATGCCTCTGCCCTTTTGGGCCTGCCCGCGATGACGGTGATCAAAGGCGGCGGCGGCGAATTTGAACGCAACCCGTCAAAGGACATTCAGGCCTTTGGCTTGCGCAATGGGCAGAGTTGGGAGGCGCTTTTCCCGCCTGCCGGGGAGGAGGCGCGCCGGTTGAACGATGGCGAAACGGAGCTGTCACGCCTGTCTGATCTGTGGCACGGGCGTCTGGATGATCCGTTTGCCGAGGCGATTGTCCTCTCCACCGCAGCTCTGGCGCTTGACACATTGGGCGAGGTGGCGCCGGAGGAGACGGCGCACAGGCTTTGGGCCCATCGCTTGGCGTAAACGTGGCATTGGGTGCCCTGTCTTTACCTTAAATTCCCTCGGCTTTTACCATGCCCTTGCCCGATTTTTGCCGTTTTACACCAGCACTGTGAGGGCATGACAGGCGATGGAGGCCCGGAACATGGACTATGCACTCGACTATGCACATATGGCACAAGAGGCGCTGACACAGTGGATGGCGGGGCTGGATGCTGCTGATCAGGTGACGATGATGGCGATTGGATTTGGCCTGATGATCTTTGCGGTCGCAGCCCTGATGATCCAACGCCACCGCGAGGCCAAAGCACAGCACCCGACCCGCAGCACGCTGGTTGAGGAGAGCGCGAGCTATGTGACCCCCGGCGAACGCCATATTGCGCCTGCGGGCAAGCAAAAGGGCGATGCGTTCCTGCGCCGGCTTGATCACTTGGCCTAACCAAAAATGGCCTAACATTCTCATTGTATTCAGATATTTTCCACGAGCGTTTTATGTATAAATTGGTTCTTCAGGCGGTTTTATTTTCGGCACTGGCGATTGGATTCGTCGTCTTTAAATCAGACGGCTTGCGTCAGGCGGCGCAGACCGGGGACATCTCACACCTGTCCTCAACCAGCGTAGCCGCCGCGTCCTATATGTCGTTGACCGATCAGCTTTCGGGCAAGTCTGGCCATGCTTCCGCAGGCTACGGTATATATGATGCCTATGGCAGCCCGAGCCAACCGTGGTACGCCAAATATGACCCGCGTCAGCTATGGCGCGCGCACCCGAGACAGATCAAATTGAACCCCAAAACCATCCTCGCACCGCACAGTGACGGGGAGAGCCCCGACAGCCTTGCCGCGCAACTTGCCAAAAAGGGATTGAATGCTGAAGATGTGAGCGTGGTCAAATTGAACTGAGCGGCTCGCGCCCGGTTCAAACCTGATCAAAAATCGACGTCAACATTGGGTAATTTCAGCTCTTTCATCAAGTCGCGAAGCTCCTGACGGGCGGCAACGTTGGAAATATTGAGCGCCGATTTCACACCGATGTCTTTCAAATCCAAAAGCGTCAGACCGCGCGGGAACAGTTCGCGGTAAATCACCCGCTCGGAAAACCCCGGCGCGACGCGGAACCCGATCCGTTTCGCCAGCTCCTCCATCGCGTCACCGATCTTTTTCTTGTTGTGCATCTGTTGCGCGCCCAAACGGTTGCGCAAGACCACCCATTCGATCGGTTTCAACCCGGCCTGTGCCCGCAATTGCCGGGCGTTCCAGACCATTTCGGAATAGACGGAAGGGCCGAGAATTTTGTTGGTGTCAGGATCAACCCGCGCCAAAAGGTCAAAGTCGATGAAACTGTCATTCATCGGCGTGATCAACGTGTCGGCCAGCGAATGCGCCACCTGAGACAGGCGGGTGTGTGAGCCGGGACAGTCGATCAGGATGAAGTCACAGGATTCCTCAAGCCCGGTCACGGCCATCGACAGACGACGATCATAGATGTTCTCGCCCTCGGCCAAATCCGCGGCCTCGATTTGTGGCAGGTCGCGATATTCGGGCGTCGGAAGGTCCATGCCTTCACGCACGCAATAGGACAGGCGATTTTCCAAATAGCGGGCGAATGTTTTTTGGCGCAGATCCAGATCCAGCGCGCCCACCCGTAGGCCCAGACGGGACAAAGCCGTTGCCACATGCATGGACACGGTTGACTTCCCGGCCCCGCCCTTTTCGTTCCCGACGATGATAATATGCGCCACGTCCCGTATTCCCACTTCTCTCGGCGCGCTTGTTGGTCTGCGCGCTCATGTCGTTTGAGTTCTTGTATGCCGTTGTTCGGGGCTTTTGTTCAAGTGCGATCAACACGCGGGAAGGGGCAACCTCAGGGCCGTTGCCGAAATGTGGCATTGCTGC
>CENL01122010.1_pt1 | contig 30266 bp, 21 predicted proteins | sample 530221 | NCBI WGS metagenome assembly CENL01 (sample SAMEA2619791, study PRJEB7988) | marine metagenome | isolation source: saline water (ENVO:00002010), including
GTTTCAGGGCGAAGTGTTATTTGCGACGGGGATGTCCCTAGTACCCCGTAAACAACGGCCATTGGGTATTCCGACCCTCCGGGATCGGATTGTACAACGTGCGATGCTCATGGCCATGGAGCCTATCTGGGAGAGCGACTTCCATCGTCTCTCCTATGGCTTCAGGCCGGAGCGGAGTGTGCATCACACGATTCGTACCGTGAAGTTCCAGCTTCAGGATGGTACCGAAACATCAGGACGCTGGGTGATCGAAGGTGATCTCGCCAGTTACTTTGATACGGTACATCACAAACTGCTGATGAGCTGTGTTCGGAAACGGATTCGAGATAAGCGCTTCTTGTTACTGCTTTGGCGATTCATAAAAGCAGGCCACGTGGATAAAGGCCTGTTCCGAGCTTCCAGTGAAGGCGTACCGCAAGGTGGGGTCATCTCACCGCTCCTGTCGAATATCATGCTCAATGAGTTTGATCAGTGGCTGGAGGCGAAGTACCTGAGCAAAAAGGCCCGGAAAGACCGTTGGTATTGGAATAACAGTATCAAGCGGCAACGTCCCATAGCTCTCCATGAGAATCGGCAATGGCTGCCCGCGGTAGCCTACTGTCGATATGCGAACGACTTTGTGATCGTCGTCAAAGGCAGCAAGGCACAGGCCGAGGTCATTCGCGAAGAATGCCGGGAGTTCTTGGAAGGCAAACTGAATTTGACGCTCAACATGGATAAAACCCATGTTACTCACGTCAACGATGGTTTTATCTTCTTGGGGCACCGCATCATTCGTAAGCGGGGGCCACGGGGTACGATGCGGCCGGTCACGACGATACCCATTGATAAGTTCAGAAACTTTGCACACAAACTGGTTGAAGAACTGTCCGGCAATTATAGCGTGAACAAGATTGATATGGTGGAAAGCCTGAATCGCAAACTGGCGGGATGGGCAAACTTCTACCAGTTTACGGACTATACCGCGGTCATTTACGGGAAACTGGACAGAATTGTCTTCTGGAAACTCGCACGATGGCTGGCAAGGAAGTACCGGACCTCCATCAAGTCGCTGATGCGGCATTGGGTCCGGCGCCCGGCCGATGGCAGCGCTAAGATATGGCAGCTCTTCGGCAGAAGTGGAAATGGCAATCTATGTGGAGTGACACTGCGGCGTCTGGTTACCAGTCGCAAGTGTCAATTCCGGTGGCGTAATCCTGAAATCAACCCATTCATCACTCGGGAAGAGGAACGGAACACTGTCACCTCACGTTACGATGATGTCGCCATGGCTTTGAGCCATGCCTAAATGGAGAGCCGTATGCGCTGAAAGGTGCACGTACGGTTCGGAGAGGAGAAGCAGGGAAATAGTTCGACTACGCCCTGCTTCTTACTCTACTCAGGACCTGGGAAGGCTGGCTTTATCTGGCCATTGTTATGGATCTCTTTTCCAGGAGGATCGTTGGTTGGGCCACACGATCCACAATTCATCGAGATCTTGCTCTTGATGCAGTGATTATGGCCGTCATTGAGCGCGGACCGAAAGGGACAATCATACACTCCGATCAGGGTAGCCAATACGGAAGCGATGACTGGCGAAGATTCTGTCGAAGCAACAACCTCGAACCCAGTATGAGTCGGCGCGGCAACTGCTGGGACAATGCCGTGGCCGAGTCATTCTTTAGTAGTTTAAAGAAAGAGCGAATCAAAAAGCGCATATACAAGAATCGTGAAGAGGCGACCAGTGATATCGCAAACTACATTGAGTCGTTCTACAATCAATCACGCAGACATCAGCACCTTGGGGGCATTAGCCCTGAAGAATTTGAAGCATCAGTCAAATACGCTTGAATGCGTGTCCGTGAAAGGCTGGTAACTCCATTGCTACTCTCGTAGAGCGGAATACCCGATATGTAATGCTGGCCAAGATCGAGAACAAGAACACTTCGACCGTCGTAGATGCATTGATCAAGCAAGCACGATTACTGCCCCACGAACTTTATCAATCGCTAACCTGGGATCGCGGTTCTGAAATGACCGATCACCAGAAATTTACACTCGCGACTGATATTCAGGTTTACTTCTGTGACCCGAGAAGTCCTTGGCAACGCGGATCAAACGAAAATACAAATCGTCTTCTAAGGCAGTACTTTCCCAAGGGAACTGATCTTTCGTTGCACTCCCAGGCGATGCTCAATCGGGTGGCAAGATTCCTGAACGAGAGGCCCAGAAAAACGTTAGACTTCGAAACTCCGGCAGATCGCTTTGCCGCCTGTGTTGCATCGACCGGTTGAACCCACACCTCAAAGCGGACATCGCAACCACTTTTCCCGAAGTTCCGGAGCCGAAAATATCTAAAGCGGCTGCTGGGCAACGATGCTTTGCGCTCAACTTCCTGCTTCCGATTTGAGGGCGAGCGCCCTGTCCCCCAACCCGCTATCTCTGCACGTCTATCCGGGCAATTGCCAGCCGGTCACGTTGTACAGGGAAAGGATCAGCAACACTAGCAGGCCATTTAGCATACCAAGCCAAGCGAGGAGACGCGATTGCCCGCCATGAATCCCGCGCAACAAGCGCACGGCCTGCACCAGCACTACAATAAACAGCAGGTTGGCCTGTAGCGCGAGCAGCGCAGAACGCCCCAAATGGCCATGATGCAACAGCTCCGTCATGGTCTGCCCGGCCCCATAGCCGGTGTACACCACTACCGGCAGTAACAGGACCACAATGCTTTGCAGGACACTCCCCACATCCCACCCTTTACCACGACTCAGAACCAGGTGGCAGAGCAGCAATGCCGCAGCAATGCCGAGAGCAACGACAAACAGCGTCGCGTGCAGGGCCGGATGCCGCCAGGCCGGCACCCGCGTATAGGTGTAAATACCGATATCAGGTGTCAATTGCGGTGCGCCGCTGACCGGACTGTCCTGCAGGGCAACGGCATCGCGACTTTCGGCGTTGACGAATACACCGTCGCCAACCGGCACATAGGGCCCTGCGCCGGAGAGGTAGAGCCCCCTTTCCCCCGCGGTGATGTTAATTCCACCGCCACCGCCGGAAAACAGCAGCCCGGCAGACTCGATTGTTGTGAAGGGACGGCGGTCGGGCAGATAGGAGCCAACCCAGTGTTGCAGGTCGGCATTGACAGCCTCTGGTCGCGGGCGCTTGGCCCCCAGGAACTCACCGAGAAACGCCTGGTTGAAGCCCGCCGCCGACAGCAGCGCCGGAGACCGTGCCAGAGCCTGCCCGCCAAGCTGAGCCGCCAGCGCCGCGCCCAGCGAGGGTCTGGCCGCCTCACTCAACAGGGAAATGAACACGCCGGTGTCCTGCTCAGGCAGCACGCTCATCCAGCTGTGAAACCCCACCCAGTTGCCCCCGTGACTGAACACCGGACTGTCGTTCCACTGTTCCAGGAAAAAGGTTGCCCCCACCTGGGTCAGGCCATCGGCATTGGTCGCGTAGGGTGTGGTCAGGAAGGTAAAACCCGCCGGCGACATCAGTGCATCATCACTGCGCCCCCCGTCAAGGTGGGCGAGCATATAACGCGCCATATCGTCGCCGGTGGCAACCAGGGCACCGGTCTGCGCCAGCGCCGGGTTAATAGCCGCAAATTCTGTGGGCGTCACACTGCCGTTGGCGGCAATAGTTCCCGGCAGCGCCACTCCCGGACGGCTATTAATATCGTTCAGCAGTTCAGCGCCCGTCATGCCCAGGGGCTGCAGTATCCGCTGCTGCATCAGTTCGGCGATGGGCGCCTCGAGTTGGTCTTCCAGCAATACGCCGAGGGTTGCTACGCCAAAGTTGGAATACACCACCGCCGAACCGGCTGGGCGAACAAAGGCCGGGCGCAGGCGATCGTACTCCTCCCCTGACAGGGGAATGTCCTGGGGTGCGTCTGCAGCGATATGGTAAAAGCTGTCCTCAAATCCCGCCGAATGGGTCAGAAGGTGCCGCAACGTAACAGGCACGCCGTTGTTGTCCGGCAACTGGTAGCGCTTCAGGTACTGGTTGGCGGGGTCGTCAATAGAGCCTATGACGCCTTCATCCACCAGTTGCGCCACCAGGGTGGCGGTAAAGGTCTTGGTGATCGAGCCGATGCGAAACCGGGTACGCTGGGGGTCTACAGCCTCCCCAGTCTCCACATTGGCCCGACCATAGCCCTTGCTGAAAAGCAGCGCGCCGTTCTTGACCACCGCTATCACACCACCGGTGATCTGTTGCGCCTGTAGGGCGCTGCCAAACTGCTCATCAGCCCAGCGCTCAATGTGCGCGCGATCCAGTGGTAGTGGCGCGGATGGTGCGGCATTGGCGGTTCCAGCCAGTAATAATAGGATGGCCAGTAGCAGGCGGCACGTCGATCGCATTGTGTTATCCAGTGAATGTGTGCAGATCAGAATACCCGACGACGAGCGTGAGTATCGTCGCCGGGCAGACACTTAGAAGCGGTAGTTGATACGTGCGCCAACGGTGCGGGGCCGGCCCATGTAGATGCGACCGTCGGGCATTTCGGTATCCGCCACGATCTCAACCGTTTCATCCAGCAGATTGTTGGCAAATATCTCGCCGCTCAGGTTGCCGAACTCCGTGCGCCAGCGAAGGTTGACAGTGGTGTAGTCACCGGATTCCCTACGGCCGGTTTCCGAGGGCAGGAAGTTGTAGTAGCCGCCGACATACTGGGCATCCAGGCGAAGGCCGCTGTTGTAGCGATCGGCCAGCTGGAATTCGTATTCCGCGCCCAGAGACAGGGTCAGGTCCGGAACCCCCGGTGTGTCGCCACCGGGGTTGCGAATGTCGCCGGTAGCCGGGTCCCGTGACGGATCGAGTTCAGCATCGGTATAGGATCCGCCTGCATCCACCCGAAAGTTGTCACTGATCTGAGCGGACACTTCCAACTCCACACCCTGACTGGTGGCGGTGTCGGCATTGAAGCCAAAAGAGAAGCCGCAGGGCAGAATCACACTGGCGGGGATGTCTTTCCAATCAACGTAATACACGGCGCCGTTCAGGTTGACCCGGCCGTTGGCCAAGCTCAGCTTGGTGCCAACTTCGTAGCTCCACAGGGAGTCCGGCTCGGTGCCGTCGGGAGCCCGGGCAAACCCAATGTTGCTGAGGTCCGCGTCGCACACGTCCGGCAGTGGGTTGTTAGGTGACCCTGGGCGGAAGCCCTTGGTGGCAGAGGCGTAGTACAGTTCGTCGTCACTCGGCGTGTAGTCCAGCGCCACCTTCGGGTTGGTGGTGCTGTCGGAGGTGTATAGTTTATCGACACTATTGCTGAAGATGCCGAACACGCTGAGCTCCCGCTTGTCCTCGAACTCAAACCAGCGCAGGCCCGCGGTGGCTTTGAGTTCCGGCGTCAGCTGGTAGCTGACTTCACCGAATAGCGCCTGTTGGCTGGCATCGTGCGTGTTGGCGCGTGAATGCAGCGGGTCGCCGGCATTGGCGCCAAACAGCGAATACAGAAGCGATTGCTCGATACTTGCCTGGCTGCCGTACCAGTACAGGTTGTTGTCAAAGTCGAGGTCCTTCTGCAGGTAGAAAGCCCCCACCAGCCACTGCAACTTGCTGTCGGAGTTGGAGGACACGCGAACCTCGTGTACCCACTGTTCTTCCTGATTACCGTCAAACAGGGCCAGCGGCGCATCGGGCTGAAAGCTCAACACACCCAAGGTGTGCACATCGCGGGTCTGGTTCCAGTCACGCTCCATGTAGGCTGAGGATGCCAGGACATCGAAACCGTCGCCGGAATAGCTCGCCACCATGTTGTATACGTCAAAGTCATCGTTGAGATCTTCGTCAGTCCAGCGGTTCTGGGCCCAATCGCCGTCCTGTGGAGTCACTTCGGGCAGGCCGTCAACAGTTTGATTCTGGGTTATCACCATGGCGTCCAGGTCGAATCGGTCACTCACCCGCCACTTCACCGCCAGGCGCGCCCCGCTGGTCGACTCTGCGGCAATATCTGCGATGTTGGCATCCTGGATGCCGTAGGCGCCGCCACCGCGGCGGCGATTGTCAACAAAGCCGTCGTTCTCGTAGTCGTAAATGGTCAACCTGGCCGCCAGCTTGTCATCGACCAATGGAATATTGATGGAACCCGCGCCGGAATAATTGTTGCCGCCTTTACTGGTGGTGGACAGCACAGCCTCGGCCTGCCCTTCGAACTCGTCCACGCGAGCACTGTTGGGCACCACTTTGATCGTGCCGCCCATGGAACCGGAGCCGTAAAGGGTTCCCTGGGGGCCACGCAGGATTTCCACACGCTCGATATCAAACAGTTTGAGATCGGGATTGCCCCGCGCCATGTCTGACACCGGAACCTCGCCGAAGTAATAGCCCACCGTATTGGGGTCCACTGCCAGCACGCCGGAGGAAATACCGCGAATGGTGATCTGGCTACGACCGCCGCCGCGCTCGTTGAAGGCCACGCTGGGGACTGATGTCAGGTAGTCGCCCATACTCTGGATTCCCCGCACGTCGATTTCGTGGGCATCCAGCGCGCGAACACTCATATTCAAATCCTGCAGGCTCGCGGTGCGCTTACTGGCGGTCACAACCACCTCTTCCAGGCGGATTTCACTGGTGTCGGTCTGCGCCAGGGCCGGACTGCCCTGCAGACCACTGGCCGTGGCCAGCAGTGCGCCGATACCAAACAGCTTATTGCGTTGAAATGTCATTTGTCGTACCCCCGGGGTATCAGCGTTGGTTGTTATCAGTGTTTTTCATATTTGAAAATAATTTCTACAGCAGAAATGCGGCGTTGTCAAACAGATTATCTCCCGCACCGGGGTAGCGCCGTGATGGCGGGCGACGTGTCAGGACTCTGGAAAACGTGCGGCACTGGCCGAACAGCTTCGGCGGATCGGAGTTTTCAGCATGCGGAGTTGATTTTCTAAGTTGAAAGCGAATCTAATAGCCCAAGCTTTTATCGCAGACGGGCGCAGGCCTTGCCCGTCGCAGTACAACGGGGAGTTCCGCATGGTCAGCGAAGCCGCAAGTTCTACCACATCCGGCAGCACCTTCCAGGAAGGTGTCGGCCAGCGCATTCGCGAACGCCGCAAAGCGATGAAATGGACCCTGAAAGACCTGAGCGAACAGGCCGACCTGCCCCTGTCGACCCTGTCCAAGATCGAAACCGGCCGGATGAACGTCAACATCCAGAAGCTCGCACGTATCTGCAGGGCGATGGACATGGACATAATGCAAATGGTGGCCCCCAACGACGGGCAGACCGGCAACGAAGCCCAGGTCACTGGGCGGCGCAGCGTCACCCGCCACGGCGAAGAGCGGCGCGTCCAGTCCGAGAATGCGGTGTACCTCCATCACGCGGGGGACTTTTCCCGCCGCCGCTTGACGCCGGCTGTGATGGAACTGGATCCCGGGTGCGACCCGGGCCTGATTTCACACCAGGGCGAGGAGTTCATCTATGTACTGGATGGCGCCGTGGAGGTATTGACTGAATTTTACGAGCCTACCCGGCTCGAGACAGGCGAGAGCATCTACCTGGATTCCACCATGGGGCACAATGTGCGCGCCGCGGATGGCGAGCCCGCACGTATTCTCAACGTGATGACCGCTACATCCATATGATTTCTCATATTTGAAAAATATTATCCCTGTGGTATCGTCCTACCAGCCTGAGTCGGCGAAGTTCCCGCCCTCAGTGGCTGGCACCTTTTTCACTGGACAATGGACGATATGCGTATATTCACCGCCTTCCTGGCGCACGAAACCAACAGCTTTTCGCCAATCAGAACAGCTTTGGCCGAATTCGAGGAAATCGGCATCTACCGGCCGGCCCTGGGGCACCCTGAAGATCACCTGCCACTGCTCAAAGGGGCTGCGGACTTCTACCGGATCGCCCGCGATAACGGGGATGAGGTTTTTGTGGGCACCTGCGCCCTGGCCCAGCCCAGCGCCCCCTGCGAACGCAAGGACTACGAACAATTGCGGGACGAAATTCTCGGCCAGATCAACGACAACGGCCCCTTCGACGCCATCCTGCTAATGATGCACGGGGCCATGATGGCCCAGGGCTACGATGACTGCGAGGGCGACCTGCTGACCCGGGTGCGCGAACGGGTGGGAGCGAACGTGCCGGTGGGTGTCCTGCTGGACCTGCACTGCAATATCACGCCCGACATGCTGGCGGCGGCAACTGTCGTGCTGCCCTGCAAGGAGTATCCGCACACCGATTTCGCCGAACGGGCGGCTGACCTCTACCGACTGGTGGCATGCAGCCATCGTGGTGAAGTGAACCCGCACCCCCACTTCTTCCGCATCCCCATGCTAGGGCTGTACCAGACAATGATTGAGCCGATGCGCTCTTTCGTCGACAAGATGCTCCGCTGTGAACAGCGCGAGGGAATACTGGCGGTGTCACTGGCCCACGGTTTTCCCTGGTCGGATATGCCGCATACCGGGGCCGGCATGCTGGTCTACAGCGACGGGAATACAGCCGCAGGTGCCGCCCTGTCGGAGCAACTGGGCCGGGAGTTTTTCGCCCAGCGGCAGGCGGTGCAGACCGCGCCACTACAACTTGAGGCATTGCGGCCAGAACTGGACGCGACTCCCTCCGGCACCGTGATCATTGCGGACATGGCCGATAATCCAGGTGGCGGCGCGCCCTCCGACGCCACCTACCTACTGCGTTACTTCCTCGACCAGGGCCTGACAGACGCCCTGTTCGGCCTGTTCTGGGACCCCCATTCTGTCAATGCAACTTTTGAGGCCGGTGAAGGCGCACGGCTGCCTCTTGCCATCGGCGGCAAGGCGAGCACAACGTCAGGCACCCCGGTGGAGCTCGAGGTTGAGGTGCTCGCCCTGCGTGAAACCGCCAACCAACCCCATATCGCCGACGGCAACACCACCGCCCTGGGCCGTACCGCCGTGGTGCAGGCCCAAGGACTGACGCTGGTGTTAAACGATATCCGGCAGCAACCCTTCCACCCCCAGGCCTTTGTCAGTGCTGGTGTGGACCCCTGGCAATTTCGCTATGTTGTCGTGAAATCCTCGTTTCATTTTCGGGCGGGCTTTTCCCAGCGCGCCGCGGCAACCCTGTTTGTGGACACCCCCGGTACACTTCATGCCGACCCGCGCCAGCGTCCCTATCAGTTCGTGCCGCGGCCCCTGTGGCCGCTGGACAGCGTCAGCCTGTAGGGCAATATGACCGCACTCATCATCCTGCTGGCTATCGTGGCGCTCCTGATGTCCGGAGTGGCGCTGGCCTATATTACCGGTGTCGGCGTGGTGCTGGCTTACCTGCTCACGGGATTTGACAGGTACCTCGCGATGGCGCCGCACCACATCTTTTCCAGCATGGATGTATTTGCCCTGATGTCGATGCCCCTGTTCATCCTGGCCGGCGAACTGATGAATCGCGGTGGCATTACCCGCAGCCTGATCGATTTTTCCATGCTACTGCTGGGGCGGATACGCGGTGGCCTCGGCTACGTCAATATCGCCACATCTGTATTCTTTGCAGGTATCAGCGGCTCGGCTGCCGCCGATGTCGCATCACTGAGCAACACCCTGGTGCCACAAATGGTGCGCCAAGGCTATGAGCCGCGCTACGCTGGAGCCATCACCGCCGCCTCATCAGTCATCGGCCCCATCATTCCACCGTCAATCATCCTGATCCTCTATGGCGCCATTATGTCCACTGACATCGCGGCCCTGTTTGCCGCCGGGCTCATTCCCGGCCTGCTGATGGCGGCCGCACTGATGGCCACCAATGCCTGGTTCGCCGTCCGCGAGCGGCACCCCGGAGGTGCCGACCTGGACATACCGCCGCTGGGTCCGACGGTGCGCCGCGCGCTGCCGGCGCTGACGCTACCGGTGATTATCCTAGGGGGTATTGTATTCGGCGTAACCACCCCGATAGAGGCCGGCGCACTGGCGGTGTTTGCCGCCATTGCCATCGGTATGGGACAGCGGGAACTGGCGCCAAACGCCATCGTGCGCGCCATGCAGCGCACCATTGTGCTGACCGGTGCCCTTTTCATGGTACTGGCGGCGGGTTCACTGATCGCTTACCTGCTGGCCTTGGTACAGGCACCCCAGGCCATTGCCGATACTGTCCAGTCCCTGGGGCTCACCGGCTTCACCTACCTGGCATTGTTGATGCTGGTCTTTGTGATCATGGGCATGGGAATCGACCTCATGGTGGCACTGGCCATGGTGGCTCCCCTCCTCGTGCCCCAGGCCATCCAGGAGGGCTTTCACCCGGTGCAGCTCGGTGTGTTGATCTGCCTCAACCTGACAATTGGCCTGATTACGCCGCCCCTGGGCGGCGCCGTGGTCATGGTATCGACCATCGTTGGCACACCTTACTGGTCGCTGATCCGCCGGTTGCTGCCCTTTGTACTGGTGGAGTTTGCAGTGCTGTTCCTGGTGATGCTGTTCCCGGCGCTGACCCTGTACCTGCCAACAAGGCTGGGGCTTCTATGAGCGTCCGCTCGCGCTCGTTCACGCTGCTCTGTTGCGCCATACTGGCACTGGCACTGGCACTGGCGCTGCTCAGTACCCCGGCGAGCGCCATTCCGGAAAACGATGGGGAGCAGGCGAAGGCAAAGATCGGTATGTTCACCGCCCGCGACTCCGAGGGGAATGGTGTGTATATCTGGCTACAAGCCTTCGTCGAGGCGCTTGAGGACAACAGCGACCTGCAGTTCGCATTTTACCCCAACGGCAGCCTGGGTGGTGACCGTGAACGCATGGATCAACTGGCACTCGGCCTGCTGGAAATCAACAGCACCAACCCCGACGAACTGTCCCGCCTGTCGCCCACTTACTACACAATGGCCCCGCCTTTCCTGTTCAATTCCTACGCGCACATGGACCGTTTCCTGGAGCAGACGCCCTTCCTCGCGACAGTCAATCGCGAGCTGGCTCCCCATGGCATCGTGCTACTGGATTTGGCTTACACCGGCGCCATGGTGGGACTGCTGACCCGGGAAATCCCCATCATGTCCATCGGCGACCTGAGTAAAATCCGCTTGCGTTTCCTGTCCCGCCCCGATCTTGAAATGCTCAAGGCCTGGAATGTCCGCGGCGTGCAGGTGGCCTGGAGCGAAGTCGCGCAAGCCTTGCAAACCGGGATGGTGGACGGCTACCTGAACCCTCCCTCTGTCGCAACGCTCTATGGCCATGGCAGTGTGCTGGACTATTTCACTGACCTGAGAATGGGGCCCTCGGCGCGGATGATCGTTGCTTCACGTGACTGGCTGGACAGCCTGACACCCCGGCAGCACGACGCAGTGAACCGCGCCATCAGCATCGCCCGGGCACGCAACCGGGCCTGGAACCTCGGTTACATAGACCAGGAAAAAGCGCGCCTTGAACAGGCCGGCATTGAGTGGCTTACCCCCACACCGGCCGCCCGCGACGAGTGGGCCCGCCACCGCATCGACTACAGTGGCGTGGACTGGTACGACGCGGCCGCCGAGGCACAGGTACACAAGTGGCTGGAAGCAACCCGCACCGGGCAGGCCAATGAGCGCTGACAGCGGGCTCGCCGCGACCAGCCGGGGTATCGAACGCTTGATGTTCGCGCTCTACCGGTTATGTCTGGCCGGTAGCCTGAGCCTGCTGGGCCTGATGATCACCTGTATCCTGATCCAGATCGTGGCCCGCTACCTGCTGGCGATCCCCCCCGCCTGGACCGAGGAACTGGCGCGCTACGCAATGGTGTGGTGCGCCATGCTCGGCGCGAGTTGCGCCTACTACTTGCGGGCCGAACCCACGCTGTCACGTGGCATAACAACACTCAGCCGTGGTGCGGCGCTGTTCAAGCAGACCCTGGAGACACTGGCCATCGGCCTGTTCAGCTGGCCGGTACTGGCCTATGGCCCGGCCACTCTGGTGCGCCTGGCCAGCCGTGAAACGGAAACCCTCGGTGTGTCATTTGCCCTGCCCCTGTCGGCAGTGCCACTGGGTTTCGGCCTGTTACTGACACTGGCGGTGTTGCGCTGGGTGCTCGCCGTGCTGGCGCTACCCGCCTACGAGTCAGATTACCCTCCACCTACTCAGTAATGTCAAAGGGAAGCTCCCATGCCCGCCCCCCTTGCCTCACAAACTCACACGAGCTGGCCACCACTGCTACTCCTGCTGGCATTGATAGCCCTGTTCACCGCCATGGGCAGCCTTCTGCGCGCGCCGGTACCGGTAACCGGTGACGATGCACCGACAGCACAGTTTTCCGGCCAGCGGGCTCTGCACATCATCGACCGGTTACTGCCCGACGACGCGCTGCACGCTGCTGGCTCCAACGAGAATCGCCGCGTACGTGACGCGATTGTCGCAGAGCTGGACGCCCTCGGCCTCGACGCCGAAATACAGCGGGACTTCAAATGCTCGACTCTCGCACCCGGCTGCTCCACCGTGGAAAATATTGTGGCGGTTATCCCCGGCTCAGGTGATGAGGCCGTTCTGCTGACCGCCCACTACGACAGTGTTCCGGGATCACCCGGTGTGGCGGACGACCTGCACGGCGCCGCGGTGATGCTGGAAAGCGCAGCCAATCTGCTGGCCGGCCCCCCGCGCCGCAACAACATCGTACTGCTGTTCTCGGATGCCGAAGAGACCGGGCTGCGCGGCGCCATGGCCTTCCAGGACAGTCACCCGCTGGCACGAAAGGTCAGGCTGGTGCTGAATCTTGAGGCTCGCGGAGTAACGGGCCCGGGCACCCTGTTCGAAACCGGCCAGGGCAACCTGGAGCAAATTGCCCGCTTCGCCGCCAGTAGCGACCACCCGGTGGCCAACTCCCTGTTGGTGGAAGTGTATCGGCGCATGCCAAACGGCACCGATTACATGGTCTACGGCAAGGAGGGGACGGCCGGCTTGAACTTCGCATTTTCCGGCGGCGTAGCCCTGTACCATTCGGCCCGGGATGACCGGGCCCACCTGGACCCTCGCTCACTGCAACACCAGGGCGACAACATCGCCGCTGCACTTGACGCCTTCGCCGACAGCGACCTGGGCACTGTAATGTCAGGCCAGGATGCTACGTATTTCGACCTGTTCGGCCAGACACTGCTTTACTGGCCCGCCGACTGGAGCCCCTACATCGCCGCTACGGCACTGCTGTTACTGGGGACCGGACTGTTCCGGGCCGGGTCCGCAAACTCGCTACCGGCGGTGAGCCACTGGGTCGCCCTGGCAGCAACCTTCATCGCCCTGCCCCTGACAGGCTACCTGCTTTCCTGGCCCCTGAGCCAATGGCATTCACTGCATCCGCTGGATCACCCCTACCCCTGGCCCGCGCGCATCGCCCTGCTATCTGCAGCCGCATTGATTCCCCTGCTTGTCGCGGAACGTCTTCCCCTGCACCAGCGCCCATACGGCCCGTTTGCCCTGGTTTGGAGCCTGCTGGGCCTGGCTGGGCTGGTCAGCGCATTGCTCCTGCCCGGAGCCAGCTACCTGTTCCTGGCGCCGGTGGCCACGGTAGCACTCGTCGCCCTTCTACTGCCGTTACCCGTCCCACGCCGCATTCACTGGGCCTCGTGGGCCGGCGTCATCGTCGCGGGGTACATCGCCTACTATCACTTCCTCATCTTTGAGGCAGTATTCAACTTTAACCAAAGCGCCATTCGCCTGGCCGGCCTGTTCCCGCTATCCTTGGCCCTGCTATGCCTGTTCCACGAGTGGCGCGAAAGCGACGCGTTCAGCCTGCGGCCACTGCGCTGGTTGCTGCTGGCCTCGCTCGCTGGTAGCTGCATCACTGCCACACTGGTACCGGTCTATACCGCTGACCGGCCGCGGGCGATGAATGTGCAGTATGTACTCGACGTCGACCAGGGCCAGGCCTGGTGGGAGTTGTTCAGCTACGGACCGGTGGACACCGCCTATCTGCAGGCGGCGGGGGTGCCTGCAAAGCCGGCGCCAATACAGCGCTTTGGTGCGATAACCGAGGAGACTTACCGGAAGGCGGCCACAGTGCAGCCACTGGCACCCCCGGAATTCACACTAAACCCTCAACATGACCGGCCCAATTCCGTCAATGGCACCATACACTCCGTTAACGGGGCCTTCATACTCGGCCTGGCCCTGGATAACCCCGATGCGGTTGACAGCCTGCTTATCGACGGCCAGCACGTCCTGCGGCACCCGGACACAGCTCGCACGGGTGGCAAGCTGGTGCGCATGCACGGCGCCGGCACGCGCCGCTTGCGTTTCGAGCTGAACCTGCGCCCCGGTGAAACCACCAACCTGTGGCTGTTCGAACAAAGCGTATTGCCGTTAGACGCAGAAGCGCGGGCCCTGCAATCGCAGCGCCCGGACAATGCTGCCCCCATTCACTTTGGCGATCACGCGCAACTGTACCGTCGCATCCCTATCGCCGGATCTACAGGAGACTGACCATGTTAGACGCGAGCCTGTTCCACCTGCCCAAAGGCATTGTGAGCCGCGCCATTTCCTTCGAGAATCCCACGGGTGAAAAGGGTCGTGGCGCTACTGCAGCCAGCCCCCTGGGCGTGGGCCGCAAGGGCGATCCCGCCCGCCATCTGCATCCCGGCGAGACCCTGCAGCTCGCCGACATTGGGGGCCCCGGTATCATTCGCCACATCTGGCTGACAACACATCCCAAACCCGCGTTACTGCGGGGCGTGGTACTACGCTTTTACTGGGAGGGACAGGATTCCCCGGCCATTGAGTGTCCGGTGGGTGATTTTTTTGGTTTTGCCCACGGCAAAACGCCTCCCTTCCAGTCCGCCGCCCATTCTGTCGGTGAAAAGGTCGGTATGAACTGCTGGATACCCATGCCATTCTCCCGGCGGGCACGCATTGAGATTCACAATGAAAGCACGCTGCGCATGCCACTGTTTTACCAGGTGGACTACACCCTGGGCGACTCACTGCCGGAAGATGTTGCGCACCTGCACGTGGCCTTTCAGCGTCAGTGCCCAACCGTTCTCGGAGAAGACCTGGTACTGCTGCAGCGTCAGGGCGGCGCTGGGCGCTTCCTGGGTGCGGTTTTGGGCGTGATTCCGTCGGACCCACGCTGGTGGGGCGAGGGTGAAATGAAGGTATACCTTGACGGGGACAACGCCTTTCCCACCATCGCCGGCACCGGCGCCGAGGACTACGTGGGCCTCTCCTGGGGCATCCAGCCCAATGCCTTCCTCTACCACGGCGCCTCCTGGCGCGCCAATAACGACATCTCCGATACCGGCCCTGTGTCAATGTACCGCTGGCACATAACGGACCCGATTTACTGGCGCGAGGAAGTCCGCGTCACCCTGCAACAGATTGGCCATTCACCGAACAACGCTACCAGCATGGACGAGTACAAACAGGAGCTGTACGAACGCCAGGACGACTGGTGCGCCGCCACCTTCTGGTACGAAACAGCGGCCGCCCCGCTCCCCCCGATGCCCAATGTCGCCCTGCGTTTGCAGGGCCTGGATGAACTACCCAATATCCCCAACGCGGAGATTCCCGGTGCCTGATCATATTCATATCTACTTTCCCGGTGACTACCGGGCAGCTCCCAATCAGCTCGCCCTGCCCACTATCGAGGCCGCCACGGTACAGCTGGAACGTGCTCTGGACCGACTGGGAAAACCCCACCGACGGGTAGAGGGGCTACTCAGCAAGCCCCACCATGCCATTGAGAAGCTCCGCTGCATCGACGAGCCCCTGATCGGCCTGTACAGCCATTGGGTGTACGGTCCGCACACCACCGAGGGCGTGGTCGGCAAGGACAACCCCCTGTTGCTGGCCAGCAATTTCTCCGGTACCTGGCCTGGTCTGGTGGGACTGCTCAACACCGCCGCCTGCCTTGAAATGGTCGATCGGCAGGCCAGCCGCGCCTGGACCGATGCTGAGGACTGGAGCAGCGACGAGCGATTCATGGCGCAGTTGCAGGAATGGTGTGAGAAGGGCGCAATTGAGCACGACCGTTCCGCCCTGCACACTCCGCCGGCGGTTAGTGAGCCGGCACGCACCACGGCCGAGCTGGTCGCCAACGACATACGCCGTCGCCGCCCCCTCGCCTTGATGCTGGGCGACACATCGATGGGGATGACCAATGGCTACCTGGGGCCCCGCCTCCTGTCTCGCATCGGCTTCTCCGAGCACAAGGTGGACCAGGCCTGGCTGATCGAACGCGGTCGCCAGATTGACAACAAGCGAATCGACGACGCCTATCGGTTTGTCCTCGATCGCGGCGTTACCCTGCATCACGGCGGCGACTTCGGCCCCAACGACACTCGCGAACAGTTGCGGGACTACCTGGCGGTTCTGGACCTGGTGGATGAATTCCAAGCGGACTGTATTGGCTGGCAGTACCAGCTCGGGTTAATTGGCCTGCGTCCGCCTTCAGACTTCGCCGAGGGTCTGCTCAACTCGACCTGCCGCCCCGAGAGCAATGGCGACACCATTACCGACGCTACCGAGGCGGACCAGGGTAACCTGGTACCCCAGGAAATGCTCAAACGTCTGTTGCACGCCAAGGGTCTTCACCAGGCAGTATTCTTCCACGATATCCGCTGGGGCGAGCAGCGTGGTGATCGTTTTATCTGGCTGTTGCTGAACTCCGGTTCCAGCGGTGCCTACGCTTTCAATCACGACCCCGACACACTGCGCGGCGTACACTCGTACCGGCAACCCGCCGCCTACTTCCCTGTGCCCGGCGGTACTTTCCGTGGAGAGAGCCTGCCCGGACAGATTACCTGGGCCCGGGCCTACCTGGCGGGCGGTGAACTGTGGATGGATGTTGGCCGCGGCGAAGTCGTTGCCCTCGACCCCGGCACCCGCGATCGCTGGTGGCAGGACACGACGCCGGAGTGGCCGCTGATGGCCGCCGACCTGGGCGTTGGCCGCGACGCCCTGATGGCCCACTACATGAGTAACCACATCGCTGTCGCCTATGGCGATGTATTCGAGGAAATGGTAGCCCTGTCCCAGACCCTGGGTTTCAAAGTACGGGAGCTGCGGGACAGCCGTGTGGAGCACACCGGCCATGGCTGAGCGTTATGTACTGGGCATCGACGGTGGTACCGGCGGTATCCGCGCCACCCTGTACGATCTAGCCGGCCGGGCGATCGGCAATGGCTCGAGCAACTACACCACTGCACATCCCCACCCCGGCTGGGCCGAGCAGGACCCCGAGGACTGGTGGCAAGGCTGTGGCCTGGCGGTGCGTGCCGCACTGGCCGATGCCGGTATCAATGCGGGCAGTGTGATCGGCCTCGCGGCGGATACCACCAACTGCTCAGTGGTCATGCTGGATGAACAGGGCCTTGCTCTGAGGCCGGCGCTGATCTGGATGGATGTACGCTCGGCACGGCAAAGCGAACGCATAGCGGCTACTGGCAGCCCGGAACTGGTAGTCAACAACAATGGCCGCGGCCCGGTCTCCGCCGAATGGATGCTACCGAAATGCCTGTGGCTGAAGGAAAATGAACCAGCGCGCTACGCCGCCGCCCACAGCATCTGCGAGTACCAGGACTTCCTCAATCTACGGCTCACCGGCCGGCTTTGCGCGAGTATCAATAACACCCGCATTCGCTGGCACTTCAGTGAAGACGGACCGCCCAGCGACCTGCTCGCGGCGTTGAATGCGCGGGAACTGCTGGAGAAATGGCCCGGGGATGTCCTTTCCCTGGGGCAGCGCGTCGGTGTACTGACTACCGGGGCCGCAGCTCACCTTGGCCTGGCCCCCGGCACCCCCGTCTACCAGGGTGGCGCTGACGCCCAGATTGGTGTAATCGGACTCGGGGTAACTGCGCCGGGTGACATGGCCCTGATCACCGGTTCCTCTCACTTGCTGCTGGGCCTGAGCGCCAACGCCATTCACGGCGACGGTTTCTGGGGCACTTATGCCAGTGCCCTGTTACCGGGGCTGCATGTGGTTGAGGGAGGACTGACATCCACCGGCTCCGTGATCAGCTGGTTCCAGCGACAGTTCTGTGGCGACACCGGACTTGCCGCGCTGGACGCCGAAGCCGCGCTTGTCGCGCCGGGCAGTGAAGGTGTCGTAGCCCTCGACCACTTCCAGGGCAATCGTACGCCCCATACCGATCCCCATTCGCGCGGAGCGCTGGTTGGCTTGAGCCTGTCCCATACCCGGGCACACGTCTATCGCGCGCTGATGGAAAGTATCGCCATGGGTACGCGCCTGATCCTGGACAGCTTGGCCGACGGCGGCTATGACATCGGTGATCTTGTTCTCTGTGGCGGTGCCAGCCAGTCTCCCCTGTGGCTGCAGATACACGCCGACGTGATGGGTCGGCCATTGCACCTGCCCCGGGTAAGCGACGCGCCGACACTCGGCTGCGCCATCCTGGCGGCCGCCGGGGCCGGAGAATACGACAGCATCGAACAGGCCGCCACGGCGATGGTGCACAGGCAGTCGGTCATCGAGCCTGATCCACAGACCCACACCGCTTACGCTGCACCTTACGCCCGCTACCAGGCTTTGTACCGGGCGCAACGGCAGGTACTCGGCACCCAGGCGTGACTGGATCCCTCTCCCGTGAAGCACGGCGTTTCCTGGCTAGCCTGCCGCCCATGGCGGAGCGGCCCCTGCCGCCGCAACCTGAGGACCTCGACGGCTGGGCGGCATTCCGTGAGCGGGTGGAACAGCGGGTAAGCGAACGCGACCGGGAGTGGCTGGCGCAGGCGCAAGTGGAATACGGGGTCACCATTGATGCGCCCTTTGACAATCGCTGCACGCTGCGCCTGCGCACTGGTAACAGTAAAGATCGCCCCGCCATCATCTACCTGCACGGCGGAGGCTATACCTGCTTCAGCCCGCGCAGTAGCCTGCGCGCGACTTTACCACTTGCAGCGGCACTGGATACGACGGTCATCAGCGTGGATTATCTCAAGGCACCGCATCACCGCTTCAGGCAGGTAGTCGAGCGCTGTTCACAGGAGGTGTCACGCTACCTGGGACCGGGAACGGCGTTGGTCGGTGACTCTGCCGGCGGTGGTCTGGCACTGGCGGTAACCTTGCGCCTGGCGGCGCTCGGCCAGCCACTGCCACAGGCCCTGGCGCTTTGGTCACCGTGGGTGGACCTGGATGATTGGGATGATTCCGTCGACGACCCCATCGTGCGCTACCAGGGCGACCTCGCGCACGCTGCAAGCTGCTATGCACCGGGGGCAGACGCGGAACACCCGCTGGCGTCTCCGGTTCGGGCCAATTGGCCTGCGAGCTTTCCTCCAGTACTACTGCAATCGGGCGCCCGCGAGGGGCTACGGCGGTCTATTCGAAGATTGGCCCGTCGCCTGCAGGAAGCCGGTATCACCTGCCAACATGCAGAAGTTCCCGGCCTGTTTCACTCCTTCCCGTCGCTGGCGCCGCTTTTACCGGAATCCGTTAATGCCATGAGCCAGGTTCGCACCTTCCTGGCGAAACATTCCCCGGTTCCTCCCTGAGTTCCTCAGCTCACGCTATTCTTCAGGGCGCCAGGATGACGCCCGCATCCGTGGTGAACTGCGGCGGTGGCAGAGCTTCCAGGCAAGTCATATCCAGCGGGCTTTCCGGATGATTGAAGAACGCAGCCGCAACATCTGTCTGACAGGCGGTGTAGCCGCTGAGGGTCGAGTGACCGTAGTTCGGCACCTGCGCCAACACTCCCCGGGACAAGCCCTCGAGAACCCGGGAGGCATAGCGCGGGGGGGTAATCAGGTCGAAATTACCCGAGAGCAGCAGTGTTGGCACGTCCGATACCAGCGGCGCGACCAGGGGAAAGTCGCCGTAGTCCAATCCCGGCGCTGCACAGACCGAGCCCATGAAACTGGTCAGTGCGTAGCCACCGAAGTGGTCGTCCTCCGCACCGGGCAACAGGGCGGGCCGGTACTGGTCGCGGCATACTACGGCGAAGAACGCGCCCGCCGCGGCGTCCTCAGCCAGCGCCGGCGCCGGAAACACCCGGGACAGCAAGTGCTGCAGCAGACCGAAACGTCCCTGGTCGGTCTCGTCGATCAGCACAGGGATCCAGTCCAGGGTGGTGGCGCTATAGAGCATCCAGTGGGTGAGGCCGAGGAAGTCGTGCCAATTCACTACCATGTCGAGAGCAGTGTCGCCGCCCCCGTCGATGACCAGTTTCAGCGGGTGTTCGCGCAATCGCTCCAGCACACGGTCGAGGGAGTCACGCAGTTGGGGAAAGCGGGCCTGGCAGGTAGTGTCTTTTGCACAGGCCTGTAGCACCCGCTCGATGCCCGCGCTGAAATTTTCCGCGGCCTCGCTCATAAACAGGTCACTTTCGGGCGACACCAGGGAGTCGAGCACCATGCTGCGCACGCCCTTCGCGTCAACCCGGGCGACTTCCTGGGCGATGAGGGTACCGTAGGATACAGCGAGGAGGTTCCAGCTCGACAGACCGAGTGACTGGCGCAGATCGCGCAGGTCGCGGGCGATAGCGGCGGAAGACCAGACGCCGGGCGGAAGTCCCTGGTTCCGCAGTTGGCGCAAGCAATCGGTGGCGACGCGGCGGATCGCCCGGTCGCGTTGCTTGAGGTCATGGTCTTCAAGGTAAACCAGCTGGCGCTGATCGCGCAGGCGATCACAGCGCAACTCCGGGGTAGTCCCGAGACTGCCACGCTGGCTAAATAGAATAATGTCGCGATTCTCCCCGAAACGGTGTGCTGCGAACTTTTCCAGCGTCCTCGCACTGGCCACCGGTGCGGCGCCCGGCCCACCGGCAATGAATACTACCGGATCAGGCTGGGACGGGATGATCCTGCTGCGGATGATGGCAACCGGCAGGCGCACCTTGCCGGCTTCAGGGTGCTGCCGGTCCATGGGCGCCTCAAGGTAACCACAGTGCAGCCGCTCTGGCGCCACGTTGCCTGATGAGGGGAAAGGGCAGGGTTGTATCGGGATGAAGCGCGACACCTCACCGCCAACGATAGGCGTTGCAGCAGTGCTGCCTATTGGCCACAGGATGGCGAGACAGAGGCCGATGAAGGGGACCTGGTTTCGGTATCGCGCGAATCGCATCATCAATCTCCGTGGCGGGTTTGTGCAGCAGGGTGCCGGGGCTGCAGGCGCTCAGCGACGAGCGAGGTGCGTACCGCCGCTAGCGATTCGCAGAGTAGCCCAACAATCGCCTAATTATCAAATAAGAAAATACAGGAACAACGCCCGACCAACGCCTGCCCGGGAGCAACCGCGCTCCGGCCTGACCTTTATCTAGCGTCACTGTTTACAGTTTACCGATCTATAAACATAGGCATAGGAGAAATACTGAGGGGAGAGAACCCCGGTCACAAAGGGCTTGTGCCTGTAGCGGATGATGGTAGTATCCGAAGACAAATATTTCATATATGAAAATTATTTAATCAGCCGGATCCGGAGCAATCCTATGAAAGCGTTCAACAAACACACCATGGCCGCAGCGATTGCCGCCTGCGCGGGCGCACTGGCCGTCAAGCCGGCCCTGGCCCAGCAGGACGCGGGCAACCTTGCCGCGATTGAAGAGGTGGTAGTGACCGCCTCTCGCCGCGAGCAGTCACTGCAGGACACGGCGCTGGCAGTGACTGCCACCAACCCGGAGCAACTCGCCAACTCCGGACTGGTACGGATGCGAGAAGTGATCGAGTACTCCCCCGGGGTTCACTTTTCCGGGGGGGGCGTACCCACCGGCAACACCGTAACCATGCGCGGCGTGGCCCAGCTCGGGCGCATCAGTACCGTAGGTATGTACCTGGACGATATCCCGCTGGGGTCCTCTACCTCGTTCGCCGCCGGCCCCACCCTGCAGTTTGACGGGGTACAGGGCGACATCCAGCGTATCGAAACCATTCGCGGCCCCCAGGGGACACTCTACGGCAGCTCCGCCATGGGTGGTGTCATGCGCTACATCACCAAGGACCCCAGTGAGAGCAATTTCGAGGCCAGTTTCTCAGGAGAGTTGTCCAATGTCGCACACGGTGACACCAGTAACGCCATCAATGGTCGGGTAGCCATTCCCATTATCGAGGATCGCCTGGGCTTGAGCCTGGCAGCGTACCGCGAAGACTGGGGCGGGTTCATCGACCGTATTCCGGAGTCACCCTCCGGAGCTGGCAGCAACGTGGACGCCTACGAGCGATCCGGGGTGTACGCCAAGCTCAATGCCCGCCCCACAGACCGGCTGTTCGGCTCGCTGTTGCTGGTGGACTCAAGAACCGAATCCGACGGCAGCAACCTGGTAGCCCTGGACGGCCCTCCCTACCAACTGGCGAACGGCCGCTACCACTCCGACGCGGGCGAAAACATGCTGGAGGACGACTTCACCATCGCCGGCCTGACACTGAAATACGATTTCGACGGCGCCCAGCTGGTGTCCTCCACAAGCTGGCAGGATCGCAGCAACAGCAATGCCTCCGACCTGGTCGCAGATTTTGGCGGCCTCATCGACCTGCTGGAGGGCAATACTCCTGGAACCACCACCAGCGCCCTGTTCACCGGCGAGATCGCCACCGAGCGCTTTGTACAGGAACTGCGCCTGGACTCCAGCGGCTCCGAAGAGTTGGAGTGGAATGTGGGTGTGTTCTACTCCAGTGAGGACAGCAGCAACATCCAGCACCTCCTGGGCAAGCCGACCAACTTCCTGGCCCTGGACGTGGACCTGGCCAGCGGCCTGGACGAACTGGCCGGCTTTGGCAACGTGACCTACTACCTGAGCGACAATTTTGATATCGGCGCCGGTGTGCGCGTAGCGCGGATCGAGTCCACCGTGGGGCTGACCGACGGCCCGCAGTTGATCGTTGCCAACCTGCCAGAGTCAACCAGCTTGGATAACGTGCAAACCTACAGCTTCACCGCCCGCTACCGGCCAAGCGATGACCTCTCCCTGTACGCCCGCGCCGCCAGCGGCTACCGACCGGAGAACGCCAACCTGCCGTTGCTGGACGCTAATGGCAATAATGCGGCCCCGCCAACCATCGAGACCGATACCCTTTGGAGCTACGAACTGGGCGCCAAGGGCATCGCCGCCGGCGGGCTGCTGGGCTATGACGTGGCGCTATACTACATTGCCTGGGACGACCCCCAGGTGCTGGCCTACGTCAACGGCGCCCAGACCGGAGGCAACGCCAATACCAGTGTAACCGCCTACGGTTTCGAAGCATCCGCGACGCTGGCGCCGACCGACAGGCTTTCCATCACCGGTGCTTTGTCTTATACCCACAGCACCCTGGACAGCGACGAAACCGCGGCCTTCGGTGCCCTGGAGGGCGAGGAACTACCGATGTTGCCGGAGTACACTGCCTCGCTACGGGCCAACTACGACTTTACAGTGGCAAGCTATGACGCCTTCCTAACCGGTGGCGTACGCTATGTCGGTGAACGTAATACAGGTTTCGAAGGTGGCCGTGGCAGCAATGGCACGATAATCACACCGCTGGTAGTGAACTTCCCAGTTGATTCCTACACGGTGGCGGACCTGGGCATTGGAGTACGGGCGGGTGGCTTTACAACCACGCTGTTCGCCAACAACCTGTTTGACGAATACGGATTCACCGGTGGTAGCGCGCGCCCGGGCGTGGGCTCCGTGCGCGCGACGGCCAACGTGCTGCAACCGCGCACCTTCGGGGTTCGTCTGGCCTACGAATACTGATTCCCCGGCTACCCGCGCCCATCCCGTTTGGGCTCGAAACGACGCTTAGTTTGAACGTCGTTAATTACTCGTTCTCCCGGGCCGACGACTGCCGTGGCACCGGGGGAGCTCAGCCAGAACCAATACAAGACTTCGCCGTGATGCGGCATTCCAGGTCGGGAGGCAATCAATCATGAAACGTTTCGCACAGGTAACCTACGCTGCAGTTCTGGCAGTGGCAATCAGCGGAACGGCTGCCACGGCAACAGCAGAAAGCTATGACCTGGTAATCCTGGGAGGACGGGTCATTGACCCGGAAACCGGTCTCGATGGCCCCAGAAACGTCGGCTTGAATGGCGGCACCATTGCCGCTGTGACTTCGGACGATATTACCGCCCCCAGGGTCATTGACGCGGAGGGGCTGGTGGTCAGCCCGGGCTTTATCGACATGCATGCCCATGGACAGCGGATACCCGCGGCTCGCATGCAGGCATTGGATGGCGTGACAACGGGGCTGGAACTGGAATCGGGGGTGTTGCCAGTTGCCGACTACTACGAAAAACGGGAACAGCAGGGGCGCCCGATCAACTACGGCGCATCGGTCAACTGGGCCGCGGCGCGCATTGCCGCCATGCTCGATATAGAACCGTCGTCAGAGCCAGACTGGTTCTTCTCCAAGTTCAGCATTAGACACTGGCAGGAAGAGCTGGCCAGTCCAGAAGAGCTGGAAAGTATTCTGTCGCTGATTCAGCAAGGTATCGACGAGGGCGGCCTGGGGGTGGGCATTCTGCTTGGCTACGCCCCCGACTCGGGCCGCAAGGAATACTACGCCGTGTCCAGGCTGGCGGCGAACGCCGGGCTTCCAACCTATACGCACGCTCGCTACCTGTCGATGATAGAACCTGAAAGCTCGTTTGAGGGGATGGCTGAAATCGTAAACGCTGCGGCGGCAACGGGCGTGCATGCCCACGTTGTACACATGAATTCGATCAGTCTGAGGGATTCCGGACTTATCGGCCAGATGTTCGCCGGGGCCCAGAAGCAGGGTCTCAGGATCACCACCGAAGCCTATCCCTACGGTGCGGGCTCCACCGGCATCGGCGCCGCCATGTTCCGCGGTCCCGACTGGCGTGAACGAACAGGAGGCATGACGGCACACAGCTTTGACGTCGGCGGCAAGCGCCTGACGGAAAAGGAGTTTGCCGACCTGCAGCGGGATAAGCCGGGCACCGAAACAATCATGCATTTTCTCGAACTGTCGAACCCCGAAGACCAGGCATTCCTGGACACTTCGGTACTGTTCCCCGGCGGCGTCATTGCCTCTGACGGCGGCACCTGGCTCATGGATGGCGAGGCAATTTCCCAGGACACATGGCCCGTGCCAGACAACGCCTGGAGCCACCCAAGAAGCGCAGGAACCTATGGCAGATTTCTGCGCCACTACGTGCGCGACAGCGGACAGGTGACGCTACTGGAAGCCATTGGACGCATCAGCTACAGACCAGCCAAAATCCTTCAGGACGCGGTACCGCAAATGAAGAAGAAAGGGCGTCTCCAGGTGGGCGCGGACGCAGATATCGTTATTTTTGATCCGGAAACCGTATCCGACAGGGCAACCTACGAGAAACCGGCCCAAGCCTCGGTTGGGTTTCGCCATGTCATCGTAAACGGCGTGCCACTGGTGACCGACGGTGTGCTCGACACCTCCGTACTGCCCGGGAAAGCAATAAGAAACGCTGTTAAATAAGAGCCCTCCGCACGTACATCCTTCCCGGCCTGATTTTTCAATCGGTAGTCATCGGCGGCGGCTATGCGACCGGGCGTGAGCTGGTGGCGTTTTTCCTTCCCTCCGGACCGGTGGGTGGCGTGCTCGGCCTGCTCCTCGCTGGACTCATCTTTGGCCTGGTGCTTGCTGCCGGCTTCGAATTCGCCCGGGTGACAGGCGCCTACGACTACCGGCACTTCTGCCGCGCACTGCTTGGGCGCGGCTGGGTCGCGTTCGAAGCCGCCTACTTCGTTCTGATGCTACTGATACTGTCTGTCATCGGTTCCGCGGCCGGCGCCCTGGCGGCTGATATGACTGGCGTTCCGGCCCTGGTGGGTACCATTGTGTTGATGGCCCTGATCGGCCTGCTGACCTTCAAGGGCTCTGGCTTGATTGCCAGGGTTCTGTCTGCCTGGTCACTGGTGCTCTACGCCGTATATATCGTTTTATTCGTTCTCGCCTTTACCAGGCTGGGTGCTGAAATATCCGATACATTCAATCACGCCCCCAACACCTTGGGTTGGCTGTCCGGCGGATTTTTGTATGCGGGCTATAACCTGGCGACACTGCCTGCCGTACTGTTTGCAGTAAGGCACCTTTCCAGCAGAAAGGAAACGGTGGGGGCCGGTTTCATTGCGGGAGCTATCTCGGTCATTCCCGCGATCCTGTTCTACATCGCCATGATGGGCCTTTACCCCGAGATTGGCAACGAACCCGTACCCAGCACCCTCCTCATGCAGTCGTTGCACGCGGGGTGGCTGGGGCTTGTGTTCCAGCTCGTAGTGTTTGGCACCTTCGTAGAGACGGGCACTGCACTGCTTCACGCGGTGAATGAACGGCTGAGCGCCGCGTTTGAAGACAACAACCGGGAACTACCCCAACCGGCTCGCCCGCTGGTCGCCGTGGCCTTCCTCACCGTATCCATATTCGCCGCGGAAACCGTGGGTATTATCGACCTGATCGCCAGGGGCTACAGCGTTCTTACCCTAGTGTTTATCGCCATCCTGGTCATACCGCTACTGACAGTCGGTATTTATAAAATACACAAGCCCAAGGCATTGTCGTGAGTTTTACCACTGCCATACAATGGGCTGTCGCCGCTATGGCCCTCCTATCCTTTGGATTGCCGGCGATCGCTACTGATTATGATCTGGTCATCCGCAATGGTCGCGTCCTCGACGGCGCCGGCAACCCCTGGATCGTGGGTGACATCGCGATAAAGGACGGCAAGCTCGCCAAAATTGGCGTAGTCACCGCCAGTGCAGACCACGAAATAGACGCTTCGGGCAAGTACGTCTCACCCGGCTGGATTGATATGATGGACCAATCGGGGAGTATCCTGAGAGAAGTCGGCCTGGCACCGAACAAGGTGACCATGGGCGTCACCACCCTGATCAGCGGCGAGGCCGGAACTCCCGTGCCCGCCGCCGGTATTGACGCCTACTTTCGCCGCCTGGAACGCCAGGGCATATCGGTCAACTTTGGCACCTACTACAGTGCGACCCAGGCCCGCGTGGCCGTACTCGGCTGCGGTGATGCCGACCCGACGCCGGGGCAGCTCAATCGAATGAAATCACTGGTCGCCCAGGCGATGGAAGCTGGTGCAATGGGCATTACAACCGCGTTGATTTACCCACCGGCGTCGTATCAGAAAAAAGAAAACATCGTCGAACTTGCCAAAGTAGCGGCTGCGCATCATGGCCTGTATGCCAGTCACATACGGGGGGAGAGCGCTGAGTTTCTTAGCTCTGTAGAAGAAGCCATTCACATCGGCGAAAAAAGCGGTGCCGGGGTGGAGATTTTTCATTTAAAGGCGGCCTATTCCCCCAACTGGGGCAGGGATATGCAGGCGGCGATTGAGCTTATTGACGCCGCGCGAGAAAGGGGCGTGGACATCGCGGCCGATCTTTATCCCTATGTTGCCGGCGGCAGCGGACTCGAACTCACTGTCCCCACCTGGGTGTATGCCGATGGTAAGAATAAGGCACTAGAGCGCTTGCGTGACCCGATTGTACGAGAGCAGTTGAAGGAGGAACTCGCGGCCGGCCCGACGCCAGAATGGACCAATATGGTCTACGCCTCAGGCGGATGGAACAATGTGATTCTGGCCAACTCCCACCTGGAGGCGTATCGCAGGTTTCATGGTCAGAGCTTTGCAGACATTGCCAGCGCACTAAACGGTGACCCCGCAGATATCGCCTGGGACATTATGCTCCAGGCACAGCCAAAAAGACCCTATGCGTTCTACTTTATGATGAGTGAAGCGGATATTGAAACAGCACTAAAGGCGGACTGGACCAGTATTGGCTCCGATGCGGCCTCTTCCAGACGTTTGGGGGAGACTGACGACCTGGGCTTGCCACACCCGCGCAGCTATGGCACTTTCCCCAGAATCATCGCGAAATATGTGCGTGAAAAAGGATTGCTCACGCTGCCCGAGGCCATTCGCAAAATGACTTCTTGGCCAGCGGCCCGCATGGGGCTGATGGACCGGGGGGTACTGCGTGAAGGACTGTCTGCCGATATCGTAGTATTCGATCTGGAAACGATTGCAGACAACGCTAGCTGGAAAAACCCTACACAACCCGCAAGCGGCATAGACTATGTGTTGGTCAATGGCGAACTGGTATTAGACGCTGGAGTCCTGACCAACGCGAAACCGGGGAAAGTTTTGCGTGGCAAAGGCTACAAGGCCAGAGAAAGCGACGTTCAAGCAAGACCGGAGGGAAATGACACTTTCCCTTCACCACAGAGATGCAGCTAGCCGGCCGGGATACCCCCTAATCACCGTCAATCATCACTTCCGCCTCAACCTCCACCGGGCAGCCGAAGGGAATTTCCGCAAAGCCAACAGCCGAGCGTGTATGATTGCCCGTATCGCTGCCGAATACTTCGATCAGCAGTTCGGAACAGCCATTCATGACTGGCGCCGTCTGATGGAAACCGGGTGCCACATTGACCATTCCCAGTACCTTTACCCAGTGGGTGATCCGATCCAGGCTGCCAAGTTCACGCTGCAATGTCCCCAGCATGGCCAGTGTCGCCTGCCGCGCGGCCTGATAAGCCTGATCAATATTCACATCGCTACCAACCTTGCCAGTCACAAGCCACAGGCTACCATCCTCATTGGTCGGCAGGTGGCCCGAGAGAACCACGCGATTGCCGATCACCCTGGCCCAACTAAAAGGCAGGCTCAAGCCAGCAGGTAGTTGCAGCTGCGCCGGCAGAACCAGCCCAAGTTGCTCTAGTCGCTGTTCGATCTGGCCGGTCACGATACCTTCTCCTTCAGTTGATGGTCATTCTGTTGATAGTCATCATCGGTCGATCTTAGCGCGGCACGAATTGGAGAGACTGTGGCGACATCAAATCCACTGGCTGCCAGCTCTCCATCGGGCGCTTCTCCACGAACCAGATGGCCAGCAAGGCGAGCGATGGCAGGCGCGGTCTGTATGCCGTGCCCCCCCTGCCCCGCCAACCAAAAAAAGCCCCGCGGATCATCGGCGAAGCCGATCACCGGTGCCCGGTCAGCAACGAAACTGCGCAAGCCCGCCCAGGCGTGAGGTACTGTACGCACCGTAAATCCCAATACGCTTTCGGCAAAGTGCGCCGCGTACGCAATGTCCAACTCTTCAGGTTGTGCGTCACAAGGCACGCTCAGAGTCTCATCCGCCGGCGACGCCAGCAGCAAACCCGCGTCGGGTTTGAAGTAGAACTTGCCCGCATGATCCATGAGCAGAGGCCAGTCGTCGAGTTCGACACCCTCCGGCGGCCGCAGCAGGCAGGCAGTACGCCGCAGGGGACGCAGGCCAATACCCGGCACTCCTGCCAGTTCAGCCACCTTCCCTGCCCAGGCTCCAGCCGCGTTGACGAGCACAGGTGCCTGGTACACGTCACCACGAGTACTTACCCTCCACAATCCGGCGCGATGATCGATATGCTCTACCGACGAGTCAGTGTAGAGTTCGCCACCGCGCGCACGAAAAGCACGCAGGTAGGCATCATGCAAGGCATGTACATCTATATCGAATACACCACTTTCAAAACAGCCTCCGTGGCGGTACTCCTCCACCAGGCAAGGAACCGACGCTGCCAGGGCTTCCGGCCCCAGCCATTCGATTGCCGGAAAAACTGATTGCAGCTTGGCATACTCAGCCTGTAGTGCCGGGACTTCGGACCCTGCTGCAATAGTGAGCAAGTCCCGCGGAGTGAGCAGTTCGTTCTCCAGGTGCTCGAAGGGCGGCCGGCGAAAGAATGAAAGACTCGCTGCGGTCAGCCGGCGCAGGGCGTCATTTTGATAGCCATAGGACGGAATGTAGGCCGCGGCGGAACGGCCGGTGGAGTGATAGCCGGCCTGAGGCTCGGCTTCCAGTACTGTTACCCGGCAGTCGGCAGCCATGTCCCAGGCCGCCGACACCCCCGCCATACCGGCACCGATAATAATGATATCGCTGGTGCTCAAAACAATTTCCTGACGTTAGAATCCAGGATGCATTGTAGCCTATATTTTCATATATGAAAAATTTGTTTGGGCTGGAGATGCTCGAATTCTTTCGGAAGCGACCCAGAGGCACTACCCCGGCGCTGATTGTATTGAGATCAACAGTGACCGCTCCGGAAAGATTGCAGTTTTCTGTATATCTGTCACTCCGTCCTGTTGGACAAGAAAGGGCCCATTCGCCAAAGACGCGTACGACTGCACTCTACCCCCCTCCACACTGGGCATGGCACTGCTTGATCGCTTACGGTTATTCACAAGACCGTTGCGGAAAAGCAGCCTCACCAAGTTGTCTTCATAGGAACAGCGACAGCAAAGTCAGGCTTAGTCGAGTTAGAACTGTACATATAGTCAGGTCACATCCAGCTGATATAGGTGTCCGCTCTGGCGTTTTCTGCCATTCCGCTCACGCGGTATCCAGACTCTATCAACGGCATATTTCCGTCGCCCTAGCATCATTAAATACCATACGGAAGCTTCCATTGACGCTTTTCGCGTC
>CENL01009700.1_pt1 | contig 29120 bp, 28 predicted proteins | sample 530221 | NCBI WGS metagenome assembly CENL01 (sample SAMEA2619791, study PRJEB7988) | marine metagenome | isolation source: saline water (ENVO:00002010), including
GTAGCTACAGCATTTATGGTTGTATGGAATACATTAGCTAAAAACTATATACTATTTCATAAAAATCCAGAAGGAGATAGTAATGAGTAATTATACCAATGATTGTGACCCAATTATGTATCATTTAGCTAAAATAGTTGATATGTATTTAGAGCAAGAAGAACAGCATTATGAAGAAGAAATTAATAGAGGTATAGATAATAACCATATATTCCATTCTTTATTAGCTGTATCTCATTGGATTAAAGAAAATCATAAGGAGAAAGTATGACAGATAAACAGATAACTAAAAAATGGACAGGAGTAGCTGAAAAAGCATTGCTTAACAAAAGAATTATTAAAGTTGAGTATATGCCTAAAGAAGAATGCGAAAGATATGATTGGTATAAAAGACCAATTACATTTTTCTTAGATGATGGCACCAGAGTTATAGCTCAGATGGATGATGAGGGTAATGATGGTGGAGTATTAACATGTTTAACAGAAACGACTGAAGAAGTATTACCAGTCTTAAGATAAAGGAAAACGAAATGTCAAATAAAATAAGTGTACAACAAAGAAAGTATTTTACTAAAAGAATAGAAGAAGCTATTGATGAAAAGATAGCTGTACTTAAACAACAAAGAGCATCAGATGTTCAAAAGCTATCTGAAGCAGAATACAAAAGGTATTTAAAATCTCTTAAAGTAGACAAATCAATGGCTCAATATAGAAAAGTTAAAGAAAGATACGATAGATTGTCTCAAGGTTTAGTTGCTGTTTATGATGAGCTTTTAAAGAATCTAGGTAAAGAAAGATACGACTCTGGAGTGCCATCATTATACAGCGGTTCTTCTTACAGTGATACAGATAAAGCATTTAGATATCTTTGTAATCAAACAGCTCTTGGTCAAGAAACTGAAACTAAATCAGGTAAAATGATTAAAGAGTTGGAAGCTAAGAAAAGAGCTGCTTGTGATAAGTTGCATGGAGTAGCTGAACTTGATGGTTTGATGCATGAGGTTAATAAAATACTAAAAGGTGCTAATGTGCCACAACTAGGAGCTTAAAATCATGGCTTTAGAATTTAATAACTTAAAAGATGATATAAAAACATTAGAGACTGTAATAGAGAATCTAAAAGGTTATCATAAAGCTGAAAGACTCGACTTTTCTAAAGAAATAGAATCAATTAGAAATAGAATTGGCGATACATTAGATTCAATGGTAAGTGCAGAAGATGAAATGTCATGTGCAAGAGATAATCTAGATAATATTGGAGAAGCTTTAAATGAGCTTGAAGATATGTTACAGGAGCATGCATAATGGGATTCGATATCTACGGGCTAGACCCTCAAACAGAAAAAGGTCATTATTTTAGAAACAATGTATGGTATTGGAGACCATTATGGAAACTAATATGTGTACATTGTGAAGATATATTGACTGAAGACGACATAGAAGCTGGCGGTTGGAATAATGGCCATGCTATAGTAGGAAAGAAAGCTAACAAAATATGCAAAAGACTATTAGATAATCTAGAAGAAATACATGCTGATATAAAAGAATACGAAGAAAGAAGAGCTGAAGAGAAGGAATTTAACAAAAATTATCCTCTTACTCTAGACAATGTATTAGATTTTATAGAATTTTGCAGAGATTCAGGAGGCTTTACAATACATTAAGGAGATGCTATGGTAAAATATAGTGTAATGACAGGAAAATTGAAAGGTATTCCTGGCTTAAACACATCTCCACTAAATAACAGCTTCTGCAAAGCTATGAGCAAGAAACCTGGTAGTATTTGCGGAAGTTGTTATAGTATTAACATGCTTAAAACTTTCAGAAAAACTGCTGATCCAGCATTTAGAAAGTATGGAGAATTTTTAAGCAAAAAAGTTCACCCATCAGAATACTTACCAAAGCCACCAAACGCTTTGTATGTAAGATTTTCTGCACACGGAGAACTAATTAACCTTAATCATACTATTAATTTATTCAAAATATGCAAACTTGCACCAAAAACTACATTTGCATTATGGACAAAAAGGAAAACTTTAGCCTGGAAAGCTATTAAAGCTACGGGAAAACCAAATAACTTAATCCTTGTTTATTCAGAAGAAGATGTAGACGGAAAAAGTAAGCTACCAAAGCATTTTGATAAGATATTTATCGTACAAAGTAAGGTAGATAATAAAACAAATTGTTTTGGTTCTTGCATAGATTGTTTAAAGTGTTATGATAATAGTAATAACATAACTCATATCTATGAGAAAATCAAATAATACAATTAGGATAATATAGCATTTTATTTGTATATTAACATCAGTTTATCCCCAAAAAGTATTACAATAAGGGGATTGCTGTCCCTAAAATAACCCTAAAATAATAATTACAGGAGTATTATGGATATAAAAGTAAATAAAGTAAAGAACGATTGGAAAGCATTGCCTGGAGGCATAACTTGGTACATAATAGGCCAGCCTAAGACTGGAAAAACAACACAAGCATCCAAGTGGAGTTCAAAAGGTAATGAAGGCGTTCTTTTAATAGACACTGATTTAGGTAGTGATTTTGTAGAAGGTGCAAACACCGTTACAGTTACTGACTTAAATCAACCTATAAAACCTTTAACTAAAGATGGTAAACAAGTAATGAAGAATGGGCAACCACAATTCGTTGTAACACCACCTAATGAAAGAGGTTATTATTATAGGAATGGTAAAGACAAAGGTAAGCCAATGGAAGTCTATTCTTTTGGAGAAATTCTAGAGTGGTTAGAAAAGAAATGGAATGAATTACCTTATGATACAGTCGTAATTGATACGATTGATCAGATCAATAGATGGATAGAGCAAAAGGTAGTTAAAGAGCTAGAAATAGATGCTATGGGTCAAGGACAATGGGGAGCTGACTGGGGAATGGCAAGGCGAAACAATCTAGATATAATAGTTAGATTACAAAGATTAATGAAGAAAGTAGGTGGTAACCTAGTTCTTTTAAGTCATAGTAAGACTACTACTATAACAGATGGTAAAGCACAGCTATCACCTGATCTCCCAAGAGGTCTGGCTTATGGATTAACAGCTAAAGCTGATGTAATAGGATATACTACAGTAGAAAAAGATTCTAATGAATATAAAATATCATTTAAATCTTATGACGAAAGAACTGTAGGTAGTAGACTAAAACCATTAGCTCAAAAAGAGTTACCTTTTAGCTATGAAGAAATCATTAATGAAATAACTAAATACAAGGAGAAGTAAAATATGGCTTTATTTAAACCTGAAGTAAAAGAAAGTAATGGTGGTGGTGATTGGTTAGGATACAAACAAATGGGTATCCAATCAGTTACAGAAAAAACTGCTAATTACGAATGGGCTGATTTATATCTTGAAATTGAAATGAAGATAGATGGCAGTCAGTACCCAAGAACAATGTATCTAGCAGGTTCTTTTGATAAAGAAATAGATGGAACATTAAAAGAATCAAGTTTCTTGAAAAGAATGTATCATGTATTTGATATATTAGGATTTGATGGTGGTGTCAATGCAAAAGGTCAATTTGAAGATGCAGATGGCAATCCAATCAATAATATAGGTGAAATTTTAAATGATAAATTATCACCTGGACCTATTGATGATCCTGAGATGAATTTAATAGGCTATATTTATAGAGAAGCACCAAAGCCTGGTAAATCACAAATCTATACAAGGATACACCATTACATTCAAAGAAATACTAATGAAGGAATGGCTTATATGAAAGATAGAATAGGTTATTTGAAAAAGAATAACTTTATTAAAGAAGCTAGTCCAGATCAAGTTAATGGAGTAATGGGAGCTGATAAAGTTCAAACTGGCACTCCAAGTAATGTTGAAGGAAGTGTAGTAAATCAGCTATAGTGGAAAAGTTAGTTGAAATAGCGTATGGGCATCCCTCGTCAAGAGGGACGCTTGTACCTTTAACTCAATTACCTGCTATATTAGAGCAAGCTAAAACAGAAAAAAGAGCCTTATATCGTTCACATTATTTATATGATAAAGAAGTATACGATCATATGAAAAGAATGAATACCATAAAAGATTACTTTGGAATCAGATATATAGGTCACTTATTAGTTGATATAGATAAGCAAGATAATACTCATGATCAGACATTAAGAAATGCAATAGATGTATGCAATACACTTATGACAGATTATGATGTACCAGATTATGCTATACAACCATTCTTTAGTGGTAGTGGATATCATTTATTACTATCACAAGATTTGTTTAATTTTAAACAATCTAAAGACTTGCCTTATATAGTTAAAAACACTATGAAAGGTATATTAAATGGTGTTTGTGATCCTGCAGTATATATGAGATCATCCATTTATAGAGTAGCACATACAATAAATCATAAAACTGGAATGTTTAAAATTCCTTTATCAGTAGGTGAATTAATGCAATTAAAGTATGAAGAAATACATCAATTAGCAAAAACACCTAGAAATGATTTCCAATATGGAGAACTCGAAGCAAATGGTGAACTTGAAAAGTATACTGAAAAACTAATTCCTTCAACAAGAGAGTTGTCAAAAGTAAGAGAACCAAATACGGTTGTCCCTTGTGTACAAACTTTATATAAGAATGGACCACAACAAGGCACCAGACATAATACTTTGCTTAGAATAGCTAGTCATTTTAGAAGAAATGGCATACCTTCAAAAGCAACAAAAGCAGCGTTATTAGAGTGGAATAACAATAGCCTAGAAGAAGAAATAATATTACAACAGGTTGAATCTGTTTATAGAGGTCAATATTGTTATGGCTGTAACGATTCGCTGCTAAAAGAAGTATGTCATACTAAATGCATATATTTTAAAAGGAAGGATTATCTTGTGGATATAAAATCAGCAGAAGAACTGCAAGGTGAATTAGCAAAAAGATTGACAACAGATTTTACAGGAAGAACATTTAATCTTGGTCATACACTAGGTATACCAGATAAAGATTTAAATATATATCCTGGAGAATTAGTCACAATCTTTGGACCAACAGGCGCTAATAAGACAACTTTAGCACAAAATATAGCTTTAGGTTATAATAGTGTAGAAAATGAAATAGATGGGCCTATAATGCCTACTTTATTTCTTTCATTAGAGTTGTCAGATTGGTATATGCATAGAAGGAATATGCAAATAGTTTCTGGAAAATCTAAATGGGAAGTTAACAAAACTTTTGATGTCACATATGAACAAAATAAAGAAAAGTTAGACCATTTAGTTATTCAAACTATATCGCCTACAATAGATCAAGTTAGAGACAAAGTTAGAGAAATACAGCCTAAATGTGTAGTTGTAGATTACATAGACTTAATGCAGACACCTGTAGCATATAAGGGTGAGTATGAGCAAATAAGGTATATTTCTCATTCATTAAGTAGTATGGCTGTTAATTTAGACATAATTGTCATACAAGTATCTCAAGTAGCAAGAGATTATTCTCGTAACAAAGTCCTTGATTTATATGCTGGTAAAGGTTCTGGTGCAATAGAAAATGCATCTAGAAAAGTTATTGGTATAAATGGTCAGTCTGACTCTGCAGTTAAGAAAGTTAGTATGTATAAAAATAGCGATGGAGATTTATTTGAAGATGTAGAAGTCGAATGGACTCCGTCATTTAGATTAAGGAGATTAAATGCCGAACAACAAGCAGTATAATGTAAATATATCATTTACTCAAGAAGAATATAACGTCATAAAAGAAAGAGCTAAAGATAGAATGAGGTCTATTAAAAGCCAGGTAAAATATGATGTTTTAACCTCTATAATAGAAGATGAAGCTTATGATAAACATATGAATGGAGCTTCATAATGGCTACTACAAAAGATCTTGTAGGAAAGCATATAGATATAGAGATAAAAAGAGAATACGCTGAATCAACAGAAGAAAGGAGAGAATGTGATTTAGCGTTAAAAGAAATAAAAAAAGAAATAAGACAAAAAATAGATAAAGTAGATATAGTAGTAATGGAAATGGATAAAAAGTTAGCATTAGTAAAAGCTGAAGAAGATCTGATATCAAAAGAAATAACACGATTAAAGAAACGAAAAAAAGCTATAGAAAATGCTAAAAAGTATTTCAATAACTACATACTACCTGTCGTAGTTAAAGAAGTAGGAAGGGATGGTGTATTCGAAACAGCTACAGCTAAATATAAATTATATGAAGCATATGGACCTGTAGATGTCAATGAAATAGAATGTCCAAAAGACTACTTAAAAATCAAAATGGTTGAAGATGTTGATAGAAAGTTAGCACGAAAAGATGCCATTGAAGCACATAAAGAAGGAAAAGAAATTCCAGGTGTTAAAATATCTCTGGTAGAAAGGGTAAGAAGAAGTTGATAAAAAAAACAAAAAACTCAATTGAATTATCTTTTTTGATATTTAAGCTTGGAATATTAAAAGAAGAAGATCATAACGGTCCATTTTTATTGTTATCTTTTGCAATATGGAGAATAGGAATATCAATATGTTTTACATATTATGATAAACTACCAAAAATGTGGATAACAACCGTAGGTGAATCTTAGAGCACATCAAAATATCTTGTATTTATAGATATATAATGTGTAATTTTTAGGCAGAGGAAGGCACAGCGTACTTTCCTCTGTCTTTAAATATGGCTAATAAAATAACAAAATACTGGGAAAGTAGATTCAAACGTAAGCTAATGCGCATGCATAAGAATCACTGGAAAAGGATTTTTCATAAAATAATGAAAAAGTCTTCCAATCTACGAACATCACTAAAGAGAAGGAGCAGAGATTATGACACTATATTTAAAATTACTCTTGAAGAAATTAGGGAAATTTTATATAAATCTTACGGCAAAAGTTGCTGTTACTGCAATATTACTCTTACCGTGGCTAATATTGTTTGCGATCATATATACCCTATTTCACATGGGGGAGATAGTACTCCTGAAAATCTTCAATTAATATGTAGAAGATGTAATACAAGAAAAGGAAACTTATCTGATAAAGATTTTAAACGATTATTAAAGTGGATCAAAAGACAGCCAGAAGAAATGCAAAAATACATACTAAGAAAGTTATCGAAAGGAGACAATTACAAATGATAACATTAACTGAAATGAGTAAGGTGGCTAAAAGTGGAGTTAAAATTCACAAAGAAAGGAAGCCGTATATATATACAAGTCCTTATCATAAATACACTACACATCAAAGACATATAAAAGCAGCTAATATAGCTTCTGATAATGGGAGATGTTGGTGGATTAAAAACTTTTTGATTAATAATCATATAAAGTATAACTACTAAAAATTAAAGCAGGTACGCTTCTTAACGCCTTAAATGAACAAATCTAGCACAAGTGCATTCGCACACTTCATTTAGCTACCTGCTTTATAAATTAAATGATAAAATACTTAGGAATACGAAGAGATAAATGTGAAATGTGTAGCAAGTACATACCAACACATTCATATCAATATGTATTATTATTTAAAGAGTTGTATCCTTTAGATTCAAAAATAGATTTTATTATTTGTGAAAAATGTGCACAAAGAGAAACAGGTAAGAAAAACTGGTCAAAAGTAAAAAGGAAAAAATAATGAGATATGTAAATAGAAAAGCTATGATTATCAGAGAATCTGGTAGAAGTAGTGATTATATAACACCAAGCTTTGGCTTTGGATGTATGTATAAATGTTCTTACTGTTATATGAGAAGACATGTTCCTTCTGGCTTAACAATAGCTAATAATCCTGAAGATATATTAATAGCTATAGAAAAGCATTGTGAAGAATTGTCTTGGCCTAAACAGCAGAATCAAACACATAAAGAATATTATACATATGATTTTAGTTGTAACGAAGATTTTGTATTGCACGCTAATTACCATGATTGGAATTTAATATTTAATTATTTTAAATATCATGAAAAAGCCATGGGTACAGCTGCTACAAAATATGTAAATAAAGATTTGTTAAATTATGATCCTGACAGAAAGATTAGAATAAGATTTAGTCTTATGCCACAATCATTATCAGACAAATTAGAACCTGGTACAAGTAAAATTGTAGACAGAATAAAAGCAATAAATGATTTCTATGAAGCTGGATATGATGTTCATATAAATTATTCTCCAATAATAATGTATGAAAATCATAAAGAGGATTATAGAGATTTATTTAAATTAGTAGACAATATAGTAGACCCAAGCATAAAGCCTTATGTAAAAGCAGAATGCATATTCTTAACACATAACGAAAAAATGCATAAATATAACATAATACACAATGTTAAAGGAGAAGGCTTTTTATGGGAACCTAGATTGCAAGAAAGAAAAATATCACAATACGGTGGTGTAAATATTAGATATAGATACCAAGCAAAACGTATGTATATAAATAAATTCTTAGAAAATCATAATAAACACATACCTTGGCAAGAAATAAGGTATATATTTTAAAGGAGACCAAATGTCAAATAAGTTAATAGAAAATCTAACGAATAGAATTGCTAGTGCAGAATCAATATTAGAAATATTTGCTAAGCAATCAGATACTAATCCAGATTGGGCTAGTAAAAAATCAATAGAACACTTTAATGAATATAGAAAGGAGGAACCTATGGAAACTGCTAAACCTTTTAAACTTATATCAGGAGCAGATATTGTAAATATGAAATTTCCTACTGATGGTATAACTATGGATGTAAAAGGAAATTATATAGTATTTAACAATGCTAAAGGATATGAATTTTATCATATAGATAAAAGACATTGCCTAACAAGAGAAGAACGCTATGATTGGATGGCTCATATGTCAGAAAAACAATGGTGTGATATGCATTTGTTAAAAAAGACTATGCTTAAAGCTCTAAGTAAATGGGGGATCTGATGAAAAAAAGAAAACGTGGCAGACCAAGAAAAAGGCCTAAAACTGATTTAGAAAAGTTTAAGGAAATAGTAAAAATGTTAATAGGTAGTTAACTGCCTATAATGCTCCTCTGGGTTTTATCCTTTCTCACCTGGAGGAGCTTTTTAATACTTTTTCTTTCTATTTTTAAAATGAGGAGATGAAAAAGATTTATTTATAGCTCTTTTTGTATCACTTTTAAAACTTTTTCCCTTTGCTTTATATACTATTGAATATGCACTATCTAATTTTTCTCTATTCATAACAGCTCTAGATTTTCTAACTAACCCAGATATAGATGTTCCATGTTTTTTAGACTTTGATGTTAAAAAATTTCTAGCTTTATTGGATAATTCTGCAGTTAATTTTCCACCTTTATTCTTATTTTTTACACCTTTTTTAAATGCATTTAATATTAATCTTGCTGTACTTAATTTAATTGACATATTTCTCTCCTATTCAAGTTCTCTTTGCTCTTTTAAATACCTATGTAATTTAATATAAGGTAATCCTGTACTTCTTTCCACAATTTGCATTGGATTTTCAGCCGATATTTTAACATCCCTTGCTAACCTTCCAAATGGCAATACCGTCCATAAATAATAATCAGACATTCTACTCCAATCATCATCTAATAATGCTTTCATAGTAGGTGGTAATAATCTTAAAGCTGGAGGAGTAACCATTTGTAATGGTGCTATTGCTTTAGGATAAGCTCCAAAAAATGCTCTATCTCGTTCACTTTCATCTCCAAACATCCAATCTGCTAAATCCTGGAACCAATTTAATGGTGCAGGTAAAGTATTTTCAAATAAACTATATGCAAATACATTTGCTAAAGAAAACATCATAAGATCCATTTGCATTGTTCTTTTAAATCTTTCAAATTCTTTTGTTCCTCTTTGAAATCCTCTTTCTTTGGCCTCTCTATATACCATACTTCTAAAAGCAACTGAGTTCCAAGCCCATATTTGGAATCTTGAAACAACCTTTCCTAATGCACTCGATGCAAAAGCTGGTCTATTTGAAGCATCATATAAAAACTGAGTATTCTTTACACCTTCTTTAGCCCACCATACAAGAAACGGATGATTAATATCGTTTATAGCTCCTTTAAATATATCTAATCCTTGTAATAAATGAGCCATATATGAATCTGTTCTCAACATTCTTTCAGATTTTCTCATAAAATAAGCTGCTTTTTCAAATAAACTATCAGATAACCCTGATTTTTTCCATATATCTTTTAACTCTTTATCTTCAACACTTGGATCTCTTTTAATCTTTTTAGCCAAAAGCTCTAATCCATCACTTACTTTTTTACTTTTAGCTGCACCAGACAACCCAATCTCTTTCCTTAAAAAATCTTCTTGAACACCTAATTTTACAACATGATCATATATAGATTGCCTAGATGTAAAACTAGAATCTACATTATTTTTTAACCATTCATAATTTCTTACCTTTGACCAATTTCTTAATCCAACAGACTGAATTGTCATAGTAGATCCACCAAATATATTTGCTATCGCAGTTTTTGGATGAGCTAATAATGTAGCTAATTGATATTTAGCTTCCATATTACTCCAGTTTCTTATTTTATTATAAGATAGCATCTCATCTATTTCTTTTGGTATATCCTTGTTTTTTATACCCATTTTTTTAGCTATGATGTTCATTCTATTTTTAACAGTAGAATCAGCAAACCAATAATAAGGCGTTCCTTTTATCCCCATATTTGGATTGTTTAATAGATAATCTGGTATTACTTCGGGATAGCCCAACGCTCTATTAGCATATAATTTAAAGAAATTACCCCAAGCTTGTATATTATCATACCCAGCCTTATCTACAATCTTTCCATTTTTTAAATATTTCTGACTTTTAGCTTTTTCAAATCTATCTATAATTTTTCTACTTAATATTTGAGATGTATTTTTATAGAAATTCTCTATAACGCTTTTAGCGTATCCTTCCCCTGCTGATGGACTTCTATCATATCCCGCTATATGAAGCTTTCTTCCCATAGTATGTCCCGATCTAATCTCAGCATTTTCAAATTGTATTTTATCAACCATTTTATTTTTTATAGCATCCGTAACTTCATCAAACATATTCCAAGATTTATATGCACTTAAATCAAATTCATCTTGTATATTTCTCATTCTTAATGCTAAATTTGCTGCTTCATTTACTATTTGCTGTCTATCTTCTTCAGGTATATTCTTCTTTTTTAGCTCTTCCATTCTGCTTTTTAAAGCTTTTTCTATTTCAGATTTTTCATAGTTTCTATGTCCCCAAAATCCTGATCTATACTTTGTAAACTCTCCAAGTCTATTGTAAAGCTTGTTTCTTAATTTAGGATTATTAGTTAAGCTTAATTGAGTATGAGTAGCCATTTTATTTATACCATCTACACCTATTTTAACAGCTTCATGTACTGGTCTACCTTCTTTAATAGCGTCTGTAATTTCTTTTATAAAAGTATCAATATTACCAGACTCTACTCCTTTTTTATCTCTAGAAACAAATCTTTTTATAGATTGATTATCCCCAAAAATCCAATTATTATACATATCATCAAATGTTTTATTCCAAAACTTATTAATCTTATCCATTATTTGACTACCAGTAAGATCCTTTTTAGTCTTTCCATCTAAAATTCTATATTTTTTATCAGATAACTCATCTATTCTTTTTTGAATCTTTGGCTGTAATCTGCCATTCCTTACGCCATAAGCTGTAGCTTTTATCTTTTCACCACTTTCAAATAAAGCAAGCCCAGTTGGTAATTCTCTTTTGTATATAGCTAATTCATGCAATTCAGTTCCTTCTTTAATGGAATTTAAAAACTGTAATCCATCCCTTATCTTGCTTTCCATTTTATTAACTTCATGAGCTGCCATTTGATTTAATGCATTATTATTATATTGCATCTGCCCTATAGCGTGCAATGGTTTATATGTTATGGATTCAACAGGTAATTTTTTCCCAGGCTCCCATTTATATCCTATTCTTTCAACCAGATCTAAATCCTTTTTTAACCAAGCTTTATCTACAGTTCTTGGGAATATATGGTAAAAATATCCACTTAACTTTGGATCTCCTTTAGTCCATTTTATAAATTGATTATGTATCCAGCCAAGATTGTCACCTTTTCTTCTTGAGCCAAGTAAATGATTAAATGCTCTTACATCCTCAATGGTCATAGCATCTGGTGATTTATTAAATAGATCTGCTATCAATCCTTCAAGCTTAATTCCTATGCTATTACCATAAGAGTTTAAATTGTCTAAAAGCTCATCATATAGCTTTTGATTTTCGTTTGTAAGCTTTACTTTACCTGCTTTTTGCTCTGATAATCTTCTAAAGCCTGGAATCTTATCTAATACTCTTAATTTTTCTAACTTAGATTCGTAACCTTCTTCAAGATTTGCTTTTACTTCTTTTTCACCAACCTTAGTTTCTACTTTTTTAACAGATTCAACAACATTATCAATATCTTCACTTAGTTCTTTAGATGGTTTTCTTGACATCTTATGATATACACCATCAAAACCCTTCCAAAAATCTTGTATAACATTATCTGATATTGCTTCACTAGCAAAACCTAAGCTATTAGAATTGGTAGCATATACTATATCTCTCAATCTTGCAAGCTCAATCTCCTCTAAAGGCGTTAATCTATCTTTTTTGTCTAACAACTTGTAGTATTTATCTACATTTTTACCATCTCCAGGCTTAAAGCCACTTATTATTAAAGCGTCAAATGCTTGTCTTTCTTTTGGATTTAAAGTTCTTTTATAATCGTATATAGCTTTATCTGTTTTTGCCTGTGTAACTATAGTAGATTTCTTCTCTAAAGGAATATCTCTTAATACTTCAAATTGTTCACCAGATCTTTTTAATATATTCATCTCTTCGCTAGATAATTCTTTTACTTCTTTACCTACCTTAACTTCATATCTAATAGCTTCTTTATCTTCCATTCTACTTAAGAAAGATTTATTTTGTATTTCTTGTGCCTTTTTTGCCATTTCAGTTAATTTAGCTGTAGGTATCTCTTTCCAGTATTTTATAAACTGATTAAATGAAGCCATATTATGCATGTCATTCGATAGAAATTGCTCTGCTTGTAGCTTCTTATCCATATTTTCTATTTTATAGCCTAAATAGTCTCTAATCGGCTTATTTAAAGGAACCTGCCATCCAGCTTTTCCTATAGCTTTTGCAACATCATAATAATCTTTTATATTCTTAGAATACTCATCATATACTTTTGCTACCGATTTTTTATTCAATCTTCTGTCAAGCCCATCATAGAAATTAATATTCTGCAAATCTCTACCCTGTCTTGCTATAGAAGAAACTATATCGCCATTTTGTGCTATAATATTTATAAAAGAACCTTTGTCTTTCATTTCTTCATAAGTCCATTGCCTGTTTTTAGAGTAATTCTTACCATAATAAGCAGAATTTATATTAGAATATGGAGCTATTATATATCGCTTCATCCAAGGTTCTATTTGCCTGACAGGTTTATTTTCCCATTTCTTTGTTTTTAAGTTTCTTCTTCTATAAGCTGTAACTTCAAATATTGAATCAAACATATTAGAAAAGTATTCACTTCTACCTTTAATTCCAATTTCATCTAATGGATCAGAAGGTATAGCTATAGATGTTCTTAATTTTTCTAAAGCCTCGCTTAATTGTTTTACATCAGTTCTTAATTTAACATCGTATTCAGCATATCCACTTGGCTCAATAGTCTTACTTTTTACGCCAGCTGAAAATAAATCAGTATAAGCAGCTAATAAATTCTGTTTATCTACTACAGCAACTCCCAATCTATTACGACCATCTGCTGCAACATCTGAAATAACTTTTCTCTGATTAACACTATAAAACATAGAAGGATTTTGTCTTACTTCTTTAGCTTCTCCTTCTGTTATAGTATATAAATGTCTCCAATCATTTTTATTATTAGATATAGCAGAATACCAATCTTCTTTTTCTTTTTTAGGTAAAGCTTCGTATTCTTCTTTAGTTAATTTAGAAGTCAATTTATTTGGGTTTTTTAAATATTCTGATTTTTTATAATATCTAACAAATTCATTTGCATTATCTCTAAATACTTGTTTATATTCAGGTTTAATACCAAAATAACTAAAGAATTTATCACCATCAGTATCTGCACCACCTATTTTAGACATAACTTCACCATGAACTATTCCACCAAAACCTTTTCTACCAGTAAATCCACCAAATTTTAATACAACTGATCCGCTTGTAGAATCAATAGGAACTCTTGTAGTAATACTTTCAAGAAAATTATCTATATATTCTTGAGTTTTTGTTCCAACTGCTTCATTTCTATAATTCCATAATTTTTCTAAAGTATCATTTTTTGTAATCTGTTTAATAACGGATTTTCTAACAATAGGATTAGTTCTTGACTCTAAAAATGCTGTTAAATCTTCGTAATCTATCTTCTTACCCTTAGCTCCATCATCTAAAAATATCAGATCTTTTTCTTTATTTAATCTTTTAGTCGCTGGATTTATTTGAAGCTCTACATCATAAGGCCTTATTCTTCCACCTAATGAATTTGGAACTAAAGGTCTAGTTATTTGACCTACTATGTAATTCTTAATTATATTTCTTTTTAAAGGGCTTTGAGCTTTATGTAAATACACGGCTATATTATTATCTGCTAATTTAAGATTCCTATCTGCAGTAGATTTGTATTGATTAAGTTCTCTTATAGTATCTGATATTTCCTTTTCACCAATTTCACCCTCTTCTAAAGAAAGCAATTCATTTTGCCTATTAATTCTAAATAGCTTTTCATAAAGTCTTAGTTGCAATTCTTCTAATCCAGGCTCAGTAAGAACTCTTGCTACATCAGTTGTAGATATATTTTCTATATTTTTTACTATACTTTCTATTAAATCAGGATTTTTAGTAGCTTCATATTCTTTTAACAGATCATTATATCTTTGTTTACCATTAAAATGCTTTAAATTGTAATCATTATAAAACTGTTCTGTTAATTCTGGTGTTACGTTTTTATTTAAAGATGAAAAATTAGTCTGCATCTGTTTTACAAGCTTTTTATTCTTTATATTCTTAGTATCTGTTGTTTCTGATAGAACTGTTTTTAAATCTCTAACATCAACATCAAATATTTCAGGTTCACCATATTCTTTTACCCATTTGCCTTTTTTCTTTACCCAATTAAAAAACTTATACTCACCTTTTACAAACTCATGAAACATAGCTTTCCTATTACCATACTGTTTAGCAGCTGTAGTATTAGGCATAAAATGTACTCCAAGCTTTTCCATTGCCTTAGATTGTTTTACTCCAGCATCAAAGTTCATATCTTTTAATAGCATAGCACCTTTACCTTCGTTTCCTATTGATATTGTCATATTTTTACTATGACCACTAGGATTTGAAGGATCGTACATTCCTGTTTCTTTGTGTATAGCAGTCATAACATCATCTCTTGTAGGAGTTCCACCATCAACATGCTCTACAGTATCCGTATTTTTCATCTTTTCCCAAGGTAATTTTCTCAATTCGCCTGGCAAATCATCAACAGATTTTGTTAAAGTCATTCTAAATTGACCATCTTTCATGTCTTTTATTTCTCTTTGTAAAAAAGCAGGTTCCATTTCATAACCAGATGTAAACCATATTTGAGCTCTTTTATTAAACGCTATTGGATTAGTAATGAATCCTTTGGTATTTACAAAATTATAATTCCCTTTTACAGGAGTAATCCCATTCATACTCATATTGTAATATAAATTAGATACAAATCCTCTGTTATAAACATCATCTGCTATTTTTAAATCTTTAAACTTTTTAACAAAATCAGATTTATCTTTATTGATTAGATTTTTATCATAATTATTTTCTCTTATAATATCATTTAATATTTGCTTTATTTCATAAGGTTTCTTAGCTTCTATTTCAGGATGATATTTCATAAACATCATTTTATCAGCGTCACCTCTTCCACTAAAGTAGTAATAACCCTTCTTTCGCATACCTTCATACATATTGCCTATAAATTTATTATAAGCTTCTTCAGACACTCTTTTTGCCATACTTTCAGCAGCAACATGACCTTTTAACTTTAAATTGTCATTGTATACTTGTCTTTCTACTTGATCTTTAAAGCCTAACATATTAGTTTCTTTTGGAAATCCTGATTTAGATTTAATAATAACTTCATCAACTACTCTAAGAGGTCTTTGGTTTGGATCTGATAGATTCAGATTACCACCTTTTATAGAATTATATATATTCTCAATATTAAATACAGGCATTTTAATAGACTTTCTATTGCCTGCTATATTTTGAGGGTTATCAGGAGTAAGCTCAGTAAAATTAATATCTTTTATATCTTGAAAGTTTCTATAAAACTCTACATTTCCACTTTCATCTTTTACTACTTTACCTTTTCTTTTCTTTGGAGTGAATTTATACTCTATTTCAAGCTCAGGAGATACTATTCTAACATTTTGTTCAGCAATCTTTCTCTTTAAAAATGTTCTAAAAAAGTTTCTTTCTGTAGCTTCTGGACTTGTAATGTCATAGTTATACCTAACTTTCATCCAGTTAGTTAACTCATCTATGTCCATATCTCTATTTTTAATCTTTTCTCTAAGCTTTAAATTTAAGTCTTCAATATTAGCTTTCTTTTTAAATACATCAGTAGTTCCATCTTCTTTTAACCAGCTTTTAACTATATTATCAGATGCCCAATCTTTTATATTTAATGGAGCATCTACAACTACTCCTGTATCTTCTCTTTCTAATTTTTCTTGTTCAACTTTTTGAGATTGTTCTGTATTTTTTACTTCAATCTCTTTTATCATATTCTCAGACTGAACTTCTTTCTTTAAACCTTCAAGCCTTTGTTGTAAATATTCCCAAGTTCTAGGAGCTTTTTCAGGAAGCTTTGCTAACCCAGTTCCTAGTCCATCTTCTGGAAAAACTATTATTTTATTTTTAGGAATTGCATTTATAGCATTATCTATTGCTACTTTATTAGCTTCAAATTCTGCATCCATAAAATATGCATCAGAATCTCTTCTAGGCGATTTTTTAGTAGGTATGCCAAATGAATTAGGCTCATCTCTAATTACAGCTTGACCACCCTTTCCTCTACCTTCTAAATTATCTCCAAATAAATAAACTTTATCAGTATTAGCTCTTAGCATACTTTTGTTATATCTTTTTACAGTTTCAATTCTTGGAGTATCTGCTAATTCAGTAGGCTCAACAGGTGTTTCTGTTTTGAATATATTATCCTTTATACGCTCTATTTGCTCTTGAGTAGGAGGTTTCCCTTCCTGAGCAACAAAACGAGCTTCTAAGGCCTGATTTAGAGCTGGATTGTCCCTTCCAAGCTTTCTCATTATCTCCATAACTTGTTCGCTTTGTATAGTTTGTTCAGAAAACTCTCTAACAACTTTTTGAGTTTCTGGAGACCAATCTTTTTTAAGCAAGTCTTTTTCAAGCTTTTCTTGCATTTTTTGAGCAGTAGGTTGTTTTTGAAGCTCTTCGTATCTATATTTTTGTGCTACTCTTCTTGATGAAGGTGATTCATTAAATCCAAAATATGCACCTAATAAATATTCGTATACTTGCTCAGGAGCTGTAGCTCCCCTCATTGTGGCAGGAAGACCTGTAAATAAGGCACCAGCAACAGATCCAAGTACATTTTCTGCTACTGCATTGTCTTTTGGTAAAGGAGATTTTAATAAGTTTCCTATACCTCTAAATGCACCACCTGCAACACCTCCATGTATAGCAGAATCTATCATAGCATCAACACCATGTGTCCAGGATGATACTGCAGATGCAGTACCCAAATGAAATGCTCCTTCAACAGCATCTCTTGCTGTATCGTTGTATAATAACTTGGCTACTCCAGATACAGCTTCGCTTCTTTTTCCAAAACCTTTTTGAACCATTTCTGCAGCAAAATTAGAAACAGGTTTTTGAACAGCATTAGCTGCAACTAGTGGAATTGATTTACCTTTTAAAACAGATAAAGCTCTTAATGCTGCAAAACTACTTTTAGCATGAGCTCCAGGCACCCATCCAACAAATCCTGCTAAATGACCTAAACTATGAGCTATATTTTCATAAGGATTTTTAGGGGGTTCACCATAATTAAGTGTAGTAAAACCAGACATAAATCCAGTTCCAACTTGTTTTATAGTATCTATTGCATTAAAATCATCAGACGTAGTATCACGATTAAATCCAATATTATAATGATTAGCATGCTCCTCTAATTGAGAAACAAGTTTTTCATTGAATTTATTAGGATTTTTTCTATAATTAGTAACTAAACGATTAGTTAAATCTGCTGTGTATACAGGCTTAAAAGAGTAATCTTCAGTTGGGTTTTGATAATCTTCCATTCATTACATTGATAGCTGTGCTTGCCCTAGCAATCCACCTACTTGATTTCTTTGATTACGACTTTGAGGAAATCTTGCTGCATCAAAAAGTGGATTCCCAGCTCTATATGGTATTCCTCTTAAAACTGGACCTGCTGCTTGAACTGCTTGACCAGCTCCACCAGACCCTCTATTTATAAAGTTTACCCAAAATTGATCTCCATAAGGAGTATTTGCTCCTCCAAAATAATTCTTCAATCCTGCCCATATATTAGGATTTCCACCTTTTTTACCAAATTTTCCTCTCATCCAAGCGGCAGCTGCTGCATTATAATCTTTATATTTACCTTTAGGACCTATATTATTAGCATTTTTAGCAAAAAAGCTTCTTAAATCAGCTTGATTTTGAGGCTCTTGCATTCTTTGTTCAAATCTTTGTCCTATTTTTTCTGGACTTACAAATTTTCCTTTAGACTTTCTCCCTACTTTTGCAGCTTGTTGAGCTACTTTTTGTGAAGCTGATGTAGCTACTCCAGGAGTTCCTCCAGCAAAAGGCCATCCAAATCCTTGAGCAAATCTACCACCTAAACCAGTACCCATCATTCCACCTACTTTGTCTGCTGCTTTACTCCCACGATATGCTGCCATTGCACCTCTCGCTGCTTTCATAGGTAATCCAAATGGTAAAGCCATGCCAGCTAATCCACCAACACCAGTAGCCATTCTTTCTGCTTGATTTAATGGAGTATATAATTCATTAGGAAGCATTCCAAACAAAGCACTATCAGCAGCAGATGCAAGACCTTTACCTACTGTTTTCAATACATTGCTTTTTGTATCAGGCATAGGTAGTCCAGCTTCCATAGCTTGTTGCTCCATAAACATTCTTTGATCAGCGCTATATTTGCCTGGATTTTTTCTATAATCTCCAAGCATTGCTGCTAATTTAGCTTTCTTCTTAGCATTAGCTTCTAATTGTTTATATAATAATCTTTCTTCAGGCGAAGAAGCCATCATTGGTACGTTTGCTATTGTTTCATAAGCCATGTTTAATCTCCGTAAATTGTATTAAAATAATCATCTTCACCCAAATCAAAACTAGCATTAGGGTAATTAGGCAATAATTGTTCACCATAAGGACCCGTTCTTAAAGCTATAGGAAGTAATCCAGATTGCATCATAAAATTCCTATAATCATCAGGTTGTTGAAATTTCTGATTTTGCAATATAGTACCTATCTGATCTGTCAATTCCATTTGAGGTCTTTCTATTGCATCCATAAATCTTGATTTATCAAAAATACCAGACTGATCTACTCTTTGCCTGGCTAAATTTATTGGTATACCGTGCTGGCTAGAATATGATTGAGCTATTCTTTCTCTATATTCTGTTGGGTTTAAAGGTATATCTCCACCTTCATATTTATATTGAGTAACAGGAGCTTCTGTAGGAGTTTGTGATGCTAAACTATTTGCTAATCCTTGTTCTACGGTAATATTAGGACTATTATACGGATTATCATCTTGTCTACCACTACGACCATAAGCATATGCTGAGCCAGCTTGACTTAATTTATCTTGAGGCAAACTTGCAGTATTATTAAGATTAACAGGACTATTATTAGGAGTTACAAAATTTTGATTTTGAGACACCCAATTGTCATAAGCATTTTGCATATTACTTGAATCTGATTCATATGGAGCAGGTTGCATATTACCAGCATTTTCAATTGCTTGTTCTATAGGATTTAAAGTTCCTGTATTAAAATTAAGACCACTAGCAATACCTCTCATTCTTTGATCTTCTAAAGTATCTCTATGATCAAACATCCTTTGAGTAGCATTATTAGCTCTACTAAATGCATTATTTAAATATCCGAATAAAGCTCCTGGTCCTGTTGCTAATTGACTCATTATTCCATTGCTCCTTCTGGCATATATCCATATCTAAAGGCTTGCCAAGGTGTAAATCCACCTGTTTGCATACTACCATCTGCATTTGCTTCTAAGAATGGATTTGCAGCATTTTTTAATCCACTCATACCTATTAATCCACCAATACCTTTTGAAAGTACATTTGCTCCCATTCCTACCATACCTTGTGTAAATTGTGCTTTAGCTTGCCTATTAGCAGCATCTTGTGCTAAATATTGTTGAGTAGATATTTGATTTGCATTATTATAAATACCAGATGCTTGATTACCATAACCTTGAGCTAATTGTTGTCCTTGTTTCCACATATCCATCATACTTCTACCTGTTTGATTTGCAACATTTTGATTAATAGAATTTAAAGCTTGTTGTGATTGTGCAAATCCAATGCCAGGCGATACTCCACCTCTAGCATTTAATCTATTCATAGCATTGTTTTGAGTAGCTAATTGATCTAATCCTTGATTACCATACATATCAGAAAAGAAACTTCGTCCTTTCTGGTAATAATCAGAATCCATATCATACATTTCATTAGATCTATCTTCAAATGTTTGTAGCATAGGATTATTAAGCATCATATTTCTAGTAGTATCTGCTACGTCATTAGCGTTTCTAATACCTAATACATTTTTATCTACCCATTTTGAAAGCCTACTCATAAAACCTCTTTTCTTTCATAGTTCACCTCAGAACTTACTAAAACTTTTTATTTATCTACAATAGGATTTTTTAAATAATCTAACTGACTATCATCAGATTCTTCTCAATGTGCTTCGAATCCACAATTTTTGCATTGATAATAGCAATTCATTACCCATACAGCCTCTCTACAAACCATACACTTAGCTCTAGTTATCACTTAAAATGCCTCTTAACATATTCTTTAAAAAGAAACATAAATAAAACTATAAATAAAACAGAAAATACATCTGTAAAATGATTGCCTGAGTCGCTTTTTACACTCCCGATAGGAGTTTCTATAGCGAATGATCTGTCATCTGTCATTTAAATATACACTCCAGCTATTGTTATTGTTACATAATATAATTTGTTTGTAGGATCAACATGTATTTGCATCATATCTCCTGCTGAATATGTATTAGTTTCAGCGCTAAAGTCCCAAGTAAATACATTACTTAAATCATTAGTGTCATAACCTACTGTATCAACATTAACTGAAACAGCATTAGAAAGAGCTGATTCATTCTTATATAATCTTACCGTAGTATTACCAGCAATCTCCCCAAAGCTACTTGATCTAGTAGCATTTAAATAGACTGTATTTATCTTTAAATTGTATGGCACTATAAAGAATATATCATCACCATATACATCTGTAGATGTGCCAGTAAGAGTTGAGTATTCGTTTTGCGAACCACCAAAAGGAACCCATTCTCCATTGTTTCCACCATGATAAAAGCTAGATATTAGGTGAAATTTTTGCTCATTTAAGCAACTAGCTACTCCGTCTTCACCTTGATAGTAAAGATTATTATCATTCAAAGAGTATATATGGCTATATCCAGTAGCTGCTGTAGGCGCACTAGATTCTTTAAATTTTACACCAGAAGTTACTGTAAGATGTCCAGCTATAATAGTATTTGAATCCGTTCCATGAGCTATGGCTACATCTACTTGAGTAGTATCTGCAACACCTGTCCCCTTAAAAGCAAGTTGTTCAAATGAATTTGTCATAGCTTTTAAAGATATATATCCAGCTTCGTCACCAGCGGTAGTAGATACAATCCCAGTATCTATTACTGAATAATTTGTATCAGCATTTCCAGCATCTATGCCTTTAAATCTTATTATTCCTGTGCTTGCTTGGCTTGCAGCATTCCCATCTCCTGGATCTTTGCGAAAATTTATAATAGAAGCTCTATTATTATTAGTAGTATTTTCTAAGATTAACTCTGGCTTTAAACTAGTTGCGCTTGTAAAGGTTAATAGTTCTCCATTGCCAAGTAAATCGCCTGATATAGTCGTACTTACACTAGTAGAATTACCTATAGTTATACTTGTATCAATTTCACCTAGTTTTCCTTCTAAATTACCTATACTTACATTAACATCTGTATTAGTTACTTTTGCATCATTTAAAGCAACTCTATTTTCCAATCTACCAAATGCTGCTAATATAGTATCTGTTGCTGCAACAGCACCTCCACCGCTAACATTTAAACCTGTCAATACTTTACTTATAACTCCTGCATTGTCAAGTTGAGTATTGTCATTCGCAGCAGTTATTGTCATATTATCAGCATCAGCATTTGTTAATGTTATATTCGAACCTGCTACAAATTTAATGTCATCTGTACCGCTACCAGCACCGCCTGTTGTGTTTCTCAATATAGTATCATCACTACTATCTACAAATGATAGCGTAGTAGTATTTTGAGTATTAGTATCAGTATAAACACCACCTATAGCTGTTTGCATCTCTCCTTGAGTTATACTAGATTTTAAAGTAGGCGTTCCACTATTATCATATATAGCAGCGTTACCACTATCTCCAGTTGGAAAGCTAGCAGAAGGTATTGCAGCCCATGTACCATCTTTTCTTAAAAATTCAGAGTTGTGAGTCCCAGATCCAGCAGCAACAAGTCCAGCAGCATAACTATTTCCAGATGCCATTATACTATATTCTGTATTAGTATAATTTCCAGCATGGATGTTAGTACCTCCTTGATCAGCAGTCCAATCTATAATAGCATTACCCGTTGGCAATGAAGCATCTATTTTATCTTTAACAGCTGCTGCAGTCATTAGCTTTGTATCAACATTATCAAAAGATTCGTCATTTTTTATTAAAGCACTAGTTGCAATATTTGCAACATCAATTACTTCAGAATTTATAGTTAATTTAGGAGCATAAGAATCACTATCAAGTTCTATTTTTACATCTGTAGTGCTATCTATAGACATTGCTTTTAATCTATGTGTATCACCTTTAGGATCGGCATCAGTACTTCCAGCGCATATCACTCCTTGTCCGTCTTCTCCTGCAGCGCTTGGTACATTTTTTAATCCAATAGCTGTTACTTTATTAACAGTAGCAGTTGTAAATAGAACTGATTTACCAGGGCTAGACATAGTAGTTTCTTGGACTTCATCCATATTAGTCCATTCAAAAGTTTCTGACTCTGGATTATAAACTATTCCAGCATATTTATCAGGATTTCTTGGCATAGTTATAACCTTATCCCATCCTTCATCAGATCTAAACTCTAATTTGTGCTTTGTTGTGCTTATTTTAGAAGAGGAATCTTTTACTACTCTAATGTCTCCAGCTTTTCCACCAATAGAGGTAGATAAACTTACTTCTTTATTTACTGAATTAATAATATCATTTATATCGTCATAAATCTTTTTTACTGCACGGTTTAAATCTCCTACATTAGGAGTTCTTTTTGTTGATATTGACACTATTTAACATTCCTATCTCTATATATAGTAGCAATAGAATCAACTTCATTTGATTCATTAGTAATAGTATATTGTATCCATTTACCTTTTCTAGTAGCACCTGTTGGATGTGTATACTCAGCATTATCAGTATCATCTGTATAGGTAGGGCTAAGTGATCCTTTAGATGTAGCAGTCGTATCTATAACATTAGCATTAGTACCTGTTACTCTTGTCTTTTTAAAGAATTTATCTTGACTATCAAATCCCATAGTTAATTTTTTACTTTTCCAAGTATAATTTTCTCTACTAGCAGAATTACATGCTAAATTATGAAATTCTCCATAAGTTTCAGATAAAAGTAATTCATTATCTTTCCCTAAAATACCAGATTCTATATTAGTAGTAGTCCATCTATCCCATCTTCTAGAGCTAACATTATAAAGCCAAGAAAAAGAACTATTTACTATAACTATAAATGATGTAATCTTTGATATATAATAAATTTTAGGATTAAATGTAGATGGATTTAATAAATCTTGATAGCCTGTGCTGTCTCCTGCAGTAGCAATTGGATTTGATATTATTTGCGGATATCCTTGTGTTTGTAAATAAATATTATTAGAATCAGCAAAACACATTCCTGCATCACAAGATGTTACTGCCTTAGAATTTAAACATCCTATTCCTTCATATGTATCTTCTATTATTAAATTAGAATTAACAACATACATATTACTTTCATCCCAAACATATAGTCTCCCTAAATAAGATTTCATTGCAGTAGGAGTATTTGGTAACTTTAAAAAATCTTGAGACCAATTAAATTGATTAAAATTTCCAGGCTGAGATTTAAAAATATAAGTAGAACCATCAACTATATTAGAATGATAGCAATTTCCAATAAATAAAGACCCTTCAAATACTTCAGAAATTGTATAATTAGGCTGTGTTTTTCTTAAATCTTGTGGCATATTATTAATAGCTTCATAACTAGCACCGCTATTCCCAATATCTATATATGTTTTTTGAAAAATTTGATTTTCATCCTCTACCCAAGTACTGTCTAAAGGAATAGATTTAATTAATCTATATAATTTATTAGGATCATCAGTTCTATAAATATTTAAATGCGAAATTCTAGGAACTATATTAGATAATTTTAAACTTAATTCTAATTGTTCATAGTTATCAGTATCAGCATTATAATTTCCGCTATCTGCTGCATTCGCATTAAATGTCCATGGAAATGAAGTTAAAGGACTTTCTTGGTATCCATCATAAAGAAATGATACTTTATAATAATAAGTAGTATTATATATAAAATTACTTTTACTTTGACTATGTGCTGATGGTGTAAAAGCAGATATAATAGAATCGGATCCTCCAAAACCAAAATCTGTTAAAGTTTGACCAAAAGCTTCAAAAGTATAATTTTCATTAGCATTGTTTGCATCTTGATCAACAGGATCTGTTGAATTAATTAAATAATCATCTGTAACTAAATCCATAACTTTTAAAGACATAGATCCTGACCTATCAAAAAATACTAATCTAGTATCTACAGTTTTAGAATGTAAACCAATTGCATTACCAGTACCACCAGCATTAAATTCTTCTACAACAAAAGTAGGATCTTGCATCCTTGGATTATGAGCAGATATCGTACCTAAGCCATCTAAATCTCCATCCCCATCAAATGATATACTATATGATGATTGATTAAAAGTAGCAATTCCTTCAAATATATTTGCATCAACATCTCCAGATGCAGCAGTCCCTTTGTTATTACTACAAACTCTTGCATCAAGAGCTAATAGTTTTGTAAAATATTCAAAATTTTCAGGTCCATAAATTTGATGTTTTTTATATAAAACAAAAAAGGTAGATTCCTTACTAGAAGCATTATCAGTATTGGCTTGCGAATCTGTACCAACTTTTCGTATCATAGATACACCATGAAAATCTGATGGAGATATAGTATTAAAATCATCATTATTAAAAAGCCTAGCTTGTCTTAATGCAGTATCTGGTGCATCAGATGTCATTGTAGATGTTTTATGAGCACCACTTGCAAAATCACCATCATTACCTAATCCAGCTGGCTCACCTCCAGCAGCAGCACTTGTCCAGCCATCTGTATCATTCATATGCATAGCGCCTTCATTTCCTAAATAACTACAAACATACATTACAGTTTTACCAGATACGTCAACTCTATACTCATCACTGCTAGAGCCTTCTACATAGGTTCCTGAATTACTATCTACTGTATCGCATATCATCCCATTCCAATAACTATTTGAGCCACTATTATTACATTGAGAATCTATTCTATTAACTAGCCATATTCCACTAGGTTGAGTATTATATTTAGTCATACAACCTACTACTGCATTTCCACTGCCACCATCTTCATCTATTCCATAATCAGCAGATAAGTTTACTAATGAAAATTCTAAAGGAGCAATTCTTGGAAGAACATCATCTCCAATATTAGATGCTCCAGCTCCAGTATCAGTCCATCTTCTATTTGCAGTTCCACAATTATCTCCTATATATTGAGAAAAATTATGAGCGCAAATCATACCAATATTTTTAGCTATAGTATAAACAGTTTGGTGAGTAGCATCATGAGCATCATACGATGTCATTGTAAAAGTTTGATCGGATTCTTTGTATGTAAAATTATAGAAAAACGCCCAAATACCTTCCGTCATTCCTTTATTTCCATCATTAAATGAAAATCCTGAATAATTTTGATATATAGGAAGGTTAAGAGGATTGTTTTGTAAATTTGTATTACCTCTTGTTTCTAATAAACCCATATGTTGTGGTGTTTTATCATTAAAAGTTATAGTCTCTACTCCACCCGACTCATCTACTGCTTCCATTCCATTAGCAGCATATAACCATCTTGGAATACTATTAGCTATGCCTTTAGCTATTGAATTTGGCTCATCATATCCATTATGATTTCCACTTGCATCATTTCCTATCCAATTTATTCTTGTAAATCTAAACCATTGAGATAATTCATTTTCATCAGAATAAACTGGAATTATTAAAAACCATAAAATTCCTTTTGTATGATTTCCAGTTTCCATCATATCACCTAATCTTGCTTTTCCAGAATAATATTCATTACTATCAGTATTATCATGAGTCCAATCCATAGCTTTATTTGTTTCAAAAGCTATATTTACTTGTTTTAATGAACTTAAAACTGGAGGAGAAGATTCCCAATCAATAGGAGTACCAGCATTAACTTTTAATTTATAAAAACTTCCTGGATTATCTTCTGTCTCATCATCATTATAATTTTTATTTGAAAATGAATTATACTCAAGAGAATTAGGGTCATTCCCAGGACCATCATAAATCCATACATAACTATCAGATGCACTAGCAGAAACACAATTACACATATGATCTACTTTAAAATTTAATTTAGAACTTCTAAAAGCTGAGCCTAATGTTCCTGCGCTTGTATGATCAAATTTAATTCTCCATATATATGGTTGTCCTTTAATATATCCATATAATCCACTATCATCATTAGAAACTTTTATAATTCTAGTAAATCTACCAAAAGGATTAGTTCCATCAGGAGGGCTTAATTCAGCATCAGATTCAAAATAATTTCCCTTTTGCCCTTCCAAACTATCGTTATTCAAATATCCAAAAGCTTTCGGATTTAATGATTTCCCTCTTCCTGCTGTTATGATTTTATTAGTTTTAGAAAGACTTAATTCTTGATCTGATATGTCATTGCCTTTTTTTAATTCTTGATTGCTATTTTTATTGTAAAAATCAGATATTCTATTTAATCTATTTGTAAAATTATCAACATAAAAAAAATCATGTTCTTCTCCATCTTTTATAAAAATAGAACTTTTAGTATCTATATTATATAAAACACCAGGAGTTGTTACTGCAAAAGTAAATCCTGAATTATTTGCAGTTGGAGCATTAAAAATTCCTTTTCTACCTTGAGTAACTGTAATAGTATCATTACTAACATTATAAGAAGCACTAAATACACCTATAGTATTTATTTTGGCTCTAATTTTTTCACCTACTTGATCTATAGTATCATTATTTGTTATATCAACTTGAATTTGTATAACATTTTCATCTTCAGTGCCAGATCTAGCAGCTGGTGGTTGTGCTGCAGGAGAAGCTCCTGTCGAGCTAAGATAGAACAAATAATCATTATGTGGAGAACTTATATTGAAATTCAAATTATTCAAAGCATGACTAGTATTAGCTGCAGTAATAACAATAGTAAATACTCCATTTGTATAATTATTTGTAGTATATCCACCAGTATCATAACTCTTATTCCCATATCTACCTTTTAAAGATCCAGCTGATAAATGATTGTCTATGTCTAAACTACTAACATTTGAATCAGCTGGAACGTCAGTTTCAGATGGATTACTAATAGTACCAGTGTGAAATCCCTTTATTTCATGTAGCTTTTTAGGCATTATTTTCCTTTTTTACCAGATTTCTTCTTAGGTGGTCTTCCTCTTTTTTTACCATATGTCCCTTTACCGTAAGGCATATTATTTCTCCTTTTTTATTACTTTTTTAATTGCACCACTTATTACATTAAAGATTACTGTAAATATTTTTTCTTCCATAGATTCTGATATCCAAGGTATATCTATAGCATCATTAATTTTTTTAATCATTTGTTTTTTACCTTTTTCACTATCAAGGTAATGCATAACTTTCTTTTCAGCTTTTAAAGCAACTTCTTTTTTTACAATATCAACTTCTTCCTTAACAGCAGCTTCAAGATCATCTTTTATACTATCTGGATCTATATCAAGCTTCTTTAATACATTACCTAGTTTTTCTAGTTTCATCTTTTTCATCCTTTATATGTTCATGTTTTACTTTACAATAATCTGGGCAACTATAATTACCTAAATTACCACCATATTCTATAGCGTAATGTAAGAATATAGCTAAAATTATAATAATTAATTCTTCATGCAATTCATTTTTCGCTTTCTCTCCACTGTTTCCATTTGATTTTAATAGCTATATATATTATAAATATAGGTATTGATATAAAGAAACTTTTAAATAATGCTATTAAAAATTCCATTACCTTTTCTCCCAATACTTTTTACGAGCTTTTTCCTCAAAACAATTGTCTGTAGAATCTATAGGAGTTAGTATATGTTGACCATTTATTAAATAAAAATCGTCTTCCTCCCAATTACAAACATATCCTTCACTACTATATCCATCTTCTACTCTAGGATATTTACAATTAAAGTATTCTCCTACTCCCAATCCCATTACTATAACTATAAAATGAGTAAAACTTACCATATTCACTCCTTTCTGCTGGGGCGGTAGGAGTCGAACCTACAACCCTCGGATTAACAGTCCGTTGCAACTGCCATTGTGCTACGCC
>CENL01000523.1_pt1 | contig 28793 bp, 36 predicted proteins | sample 530221 | NCBI WGS metagenome assembly CENL01 (sample SAMEA2619791, study PRJEB7988) | marine metagenome | isolation source: saline water (ENVO:00002010), including
CAAACAGCGACGATTGAATACTGCCAGCAATATGGCGTTCACCCGCAGGTTTGTTTGACGGAAGTTTCAGGGTATGTAAAATATACGGGCGAAGCAATCGCCAAAGGAAAGCTGCCTCACGCTAATGAGCTAGAAGATTTTTTAGATCAGATGGCGGATAAATACACGGTCAATGTAGACAAGACTTCTGAGCGTTTATTTGGTAAGTCTAAGTTAGCTAACACCGATTACATGCTTAAACTGGAGAAAAAAGATGATACTTGAGTATAAGTTAGACGCGGGGCCGCAAGGTATGCACTGTCCTTATTGGGTAGATAATGGCGGTTATTATCCAGACCCAGACAATTTTACAATGGTGGGCGTTAGCCCCACTAAACGCGAGTATAAGGTTCCGGATAGCGTAACTAAACTTACAAAAGACCAGCTTACTACGCGGGTATTAGATATTCACAGGCGTTACCCCATGGTGGATGGGACAACTAATAAAACAATGACCACGCAGCAAGTAACGGATAATGTTGCGGCATGGTGTACCGCATTCGATAGTTAAGGGTTTAACCGATGCTGGGCTTTTCTCCTCTTGGCGCTGCGCCACTAGCTAGTTCAGCTACGTTTTCCACAGAAGTATCTGTTACAGGTGTTTCTGCAACAGGTTCTGTTGGTAGTGTAACGACTACAAGCGCAGCGGATATATCTGTTACGGGTGTTTCTAGTACAGGTTCTGTTGGCAGTGTAACGACTACAAGTGCGGCGGACATTTCTGTCACAGGTGTTTCTGGGACGGCCTCTGTTGGTAGTGTAACAACTACAAGCGGTCTTTCTGTTACTGTCACAGGTGTTTCTGGGACGGCCTCTGTTGGTAGTGTGACTACCACGAGTGCGGCGGATATATCTGTTACGGGTGTTTCTAGTACAGGCGCTGTTGGTTCTGTCACCACAACCAGCACTGCGGACATTTCCGTCACGGGTGTTTCTGCCACAGGCGCTGTTGGTTCAGCCACTACTACTACTGCTGTAATCAATAATGTCACGGGTGTTTCTGGTACAGGTGCGGTTGGTTCCCCTACCGTTACAGGTTTTGCAACTGTCACTCCGACAGGAGTATCCGCCACGGGTGGCGTTGGTGCTGTTACTACCACCAGCACTGCTGACATATCCGTTACGGGTGTTGCTGGTACAAGTGCTGTAAGTGGCGTGGCTACTACTACAGATTTAGATATAGGTGTTACAGGTGTTGCTGCCACGGGTTCTGTGGGCTCTGTATCCATCGTAAGCAGCTCTGTCTTGTCCGTTACAGGTATTGCATCTACAGGTTCTGTAGGTTCCGCGATAACTACTCTTGGAGCAACAGTTCCTGTTACGGGAGTTGCTGCTACAGGCTCCGTGGGCAGTGTTTCTACCACTAGCGGTGCAGACATTTCTGTCACGGGAGTTTCGTCCACGGGTTCTGTTGGAGGCGTTTCTGTAACAATAGATTCCGATGTTCCCGTTATAATGGGTGAGGCGCTTCAAGCGTTTACTGACGGTCTTTTTGTGGGCGGCGGCGGTGTTAGTGGTGACGCAAATGTTTCTGCCACGGGAGTTTCTGCCACGGGTGCGGTTGGTTCCACTACGACTACTTCTTCTGCAGACATATCGGTTACAGGCGTAGCAGGCACGGGTGCGGTTGGTTCCACTACGACAAAATCTACCGCGAATATTGCTGTTACAGGCGTAGCAGCTACAGGAATTATTGGAACCACTTCAATTACTGCAGACAGCACTCTATCGGTTACAGGGGTTTCTGGTACAGGTGCGGTAGGATCGCCCATAGTTCAAATTGATGTAGATGTACCCGTCACGGGCATAGCAGCTACAGGAGCAGTTGGTTCTTCTACCGCTAGCGTTGACAACCCTGTTTCTGTCACAGGCGTTGTTGGTACGGCGGAAGTAGGAAATGTTTTGGTTTGGTCAAAGATTGAACCAGATCAAACGTCTAATTTCTCTAGTATAACTCCTTCGCAATCTTCGGGGTTCTCTAGTATAACCCCCTCACAAACTCCGTCTTGGACAGATATCGCTGCGTAGTTGATTAAATGACTTGGCATGGGTATAATCCAAGCATATTTATAGTTGAGGTCCCGTCATGGCTACATACACCGCATCTAACGCTATTAAGAAAATAACCACGGGGGATGAATCGGGTTCGTGGGGCAATAGCACCAACAACAACTTCGACATTATAGATCGTGCTGCGAACGGCTTTGTTTCTATCTCTCTGTCCAGTACTTCTTACACTCTGGCGTTATCAACTACGGCTGTTTTGTCCAACGGACATTACAAGGCAATAAACTTTACTGGAACTCCGGGCGGAACTTGCACGGTTACATTAGAGCAAAACGACAAAGCTCGAATGTATATGATCCTCAACAGCACAAACCAAAGCCTGTCTATTACGCAAGGCTCCGGATCGAACGTCACTATACTTGCTGGAAAGTCGGCTATTATTTTAGCTGATGGTGCAGGATCGGGGGCGGCTGTTACTGATTTCACCTCACTTGTTAGTATCTCAGAGTTGGACGGTGTTACTGCGGGTACGGTGACCGCTAGTAAGGCGGTTGTTGTTGATGCCAACAAAGACATTACGGGCTTTAGAAATATTACAGCTACGGGCGATGTTGATATTGATGGCACCACTAATTTAGATATCGTAGATATTGATGGAGCGGTAAATATTGCTGCAGCTACAACTATAGCAACCGATAATAAAATACAGTTTAGAGATACGGGCCTGTACATTAATTCCAGTGCGGATGGTCAGCTTGATATCGTTGCAGACACCGAAATTCAAATCGCGGCAACAACGATAGACATTGATGGTGCAGTGGTTTTAAATGGCGCAATTACAGGGGCCACTGACATTACCTTGTCAGGTGAGCTAGATGCCGCAACATTAGATATATCGGGTAATGCAGACATTGATGGTACGTTAGAAGCAGACGTTTTAACAGTTGATGGCGCAGCAGCTAAAGTTGCGGGTCTGGAAACTATTTATGTTCCATCAAACGCTATGTATCCAAACACTACAAATGGTTGTGCCTTTGCTACTCAAGTTGAGTTATCAAATGGCCCAGAAATAAAAGTGTTAGACTTTGATCCAAGCTCTGATGAAAATGCTCAGTTTACCGTGTGCTTTCCTAAATCTTGGAACGAAGGCACGATTACGTTTCAACCTTTTTGGACTGTTACAGGAACAGATACAGGCACAGTGGCTTGGGGCTTGTCGGGGGTTTCTATAGCAAACGATGGTTCTATTAACACGGCGTTTGGAACCAATGTTGTAACCACTGCCAAGGCGTTTAGTGGCACATCTAATGACCTAATGGTTTCTGACACAAGCGGTGCAGTTACTATTGCTAGTGCTGCGGTAGATACGCAAACGTACTTTCAAATTATGCGAGATGTATCGGCTGATTCACAGACGGGAGACGCACGGTTGTTGGGAATAAAACTGTTCTTTACGACAGACGCAAAGAATGATGCTTAATGACTTCTTTTGGATATAACGTACTGGGATTTGGCGCGGGTGGTGGGTCACGTTACACAAGCCAAGTATTTTCATTTTCTGTGGGGGTATCGCCGTATACACCCAGTAGCGATGTAAAATCAGCCCTGTTCATGGTGTTTGGTGCGGTTGGTACTCAACCAAGCGTGGGAAATGATGTCGCCAATTCGGGTGGTGGGGGAGGGTATGCTGAAAAGTATGTGTCATCTTTATCTAGCAGTTACCCTGTAACTATAACTTCTGGGGGAACTACCAGTGCGGGTGGTGCAAGTGTCATCAGCAGTGGGAATTCTAACATGATTCCCGGTTATGGCTACGCTGGAGATTTTCTTGCTAATGGTGGGTACGGGGCCTCTGGCAGTTTGTACAACACCAATGCACGGGGAGGATCAGCGGCGGGTGGTAGCAGATGCGGCACAGGTGGCAACGGCGGAACTTCAGGTGGCACTACTCCCGGTGCTTCAGGGGCAATAGGTAACAGCGGTAATGAAGTGGCTGGCGTCTTTGATTTGTCGCCGTATGGAATTAATTTTGCGTACACTAGAACAGATAGTTATGGTGCTGGGAGTGGGGTGCCTGTTTTTAGCTCCACAGGAAAACCCGAAGAAGATACGTTAGCCGCTAATTGTGAAACTGCCGCTGTTGGTGGTGTTAATACAGGTGTTCCGGGCTGGACGAGTAGTTCGGGCTACACGGGTTCTGTGTTAATAATAGAATTTTACTAGGGGTTTAATATGCCATTAGCCAACTTAAAATTTAAGCCCGGAATTAACAAAGAAACTACTCCGTATTCTGAAGAAAACGGCTGGGTAGATTGTGACAAAGTACGGTTTCGGTTTGGGTATCCTGAGAAGTTAAACGGCTGGGAAAAAAATACCAACAACGCTTTCTTGGGAATATGCCGTGGGATGCACGAGTTTGTGGCATTGAGCGGTGAAAAGTTTTTGGGCCTTGGGACAGAATTAAAGTTCTACATTAAAGAGGGTACTGATTTTAAAGACGTTACTCCGGTTAGGCAAACAACATCTGCGGGGGACGTTACCTTTTCTGCTACAAACGGCTCGTCCGTAATTACAGTAGCCGACCCCAATCATGGTTGTGTAGCGAATGACTTTGTTACATTCTCTGGTGCGGCTTCTTTGGGCGGCAACATTACAGCGAACGTCCTTAACCAAGAGTATCAAGTCACAGAAGTTGTAGATGGCAACACCTACAAAATATCTGCAAGGACCGTTAGTACCATAGACAGTGTTACTGTTTCTGGTGGTATAAGCGTCACTGCCGTCACTGCTAACGCTAGTGATACGGGTAACGGTGGTAGTAGTGTTGTAGGAACCTATCAAATTGGTACGGGTCTTAATAGCTCAGTGTTTGGCACGGGTTGGGGCGCAGGAGTTTGGGGTGGAACAACTACGGGCGCTCTTACTACAACGGTAAATGAAGGCGGTACACTTTCTGCTAGTGACACCACTATCACTGTGGCTAACACTACGGGTATTGTAGCCAGTGACATTGTTCTTATAGATGACGAACTTATTCTGGTGGGCGGCATAAGTTCCAACGATTTAACAGGCTGCACCAGAGGACATAAAGGCACCACTGCCGCTACTCATGCGGATGTTTCTGCCGTTAGACTTGCAACAGGTAACGCGGAGACAGCGGACGATTTTTCTGGCTGGGGATTGGCCCTTGTTTCAGGAACAATCACGCCTTCTGCAAACCTACGTATTTGGACACAAGACAACTTTGGCGAAGACCTGTTGTTAAATGAAAGAAACGGCAGAATTTATTACTGGGACAAAACAAATGGTGTAGGTACACGAGCCAAGTTCCTAACAGATAGCGCCTTGAGCCTTGGCACACGAACCTCGGTTCCTACCATAGCCACGCAGGTTCTTTTATCTGACAGAGATAGGCATGTAATTGCGTTTGGCGCTGACAGTCTTGGTCTGACTTCTTCTGCGACAGACGGCAATGGGGTCCAAGACCCTTTGTTGATCCGGTTTAGTAGTCAAGAAGATCCTGTAGATTGGTATCCTACCTCTACCAATACAGCGGGTGACTTGCGTATAAGTTCTGGTTCTAAAATTATTCAGGCAGTAGAAACACGACAACAGATCTTGGTGTTTACGGATGTTTCTATCCACGCGATGCAATTCCTTGGACCGCCGTTCACATTTGGTATAACTTTACTTTCTGAAAACATTACCATCGCTAGTCCCAAGGCTGCGGTTGCGGTGGACGATGCGGTATTTTGGATGGGATCGGCAGAGTTCTATGCGTTTACTGGTGCGGTTCAAAGAATACCCTGCACTGTGCGTGACTATGTGTTTAACGATATAAACACGGCTCAGTCTGATAAGATCGTTGCGGGAGCCAACGTGTCGTTCTCAGAGGTGTGGTGGTTTTATCCGTCTGCGGACTCAACCGAGAACGACAGGTATGTGGTTTACAATTACCTTGAGAAGCTTTGGTTTATAGGAAACCTAGCTAGAACGGCGTGGTTGGATCGTGGTATTTCTTCGTTGCCTCTTGCAGCGGGAACTAACAACTTCTTGTACAACCAAGAAGTGGGCGCACAAGATGACGGCGCGGCTATGACCTCGTTCATTGAGTCTGGAGATATGTCGATTACGGAAGGTAATCAGTTCTCCTTTATCAGTAGAGTAATACCGGACATTAACTTTAGGGAAACTGTTGATACGTCCTCTATGGATTTTATTATGGAGACCAAAAGTTTTCCGGGCCAAGCTGATCAAAACTCCTCAACAAACACTGTGTCCAAAACATCTAGTACGCCTGTAGATCAGTACACGAACCAGTACTTTACAAGGTTACGGGGCCGTAGCTTTACACTCAAGCTACAATCTACAGATGCAAATGTCCTTTGGAGATTGGGTGTGCCTCGTGTAGATATTAGACCAGACGGGAGAAGATAATGGCTACTAGCACCCCAGCACCGTTCTTTCCGATACCACCTCAAGAGTACAGCCAAGAGTATTTAAATGAGGTAGTTCGTTCCTTTTCTGTTTTTTTAAATCAGTTTAACAACACTCAACAAGTGGCAGATGATGACACGACTGCCCTAAGCTGGTTTATGGGCTGATGGCTAACGCATATGTAAACGCAAAGGTTGATCTTACGACCACAGACATAACTACGTTGTATACATGTGGTCAGTTTACAACTGCGATTGTAAAATCTATTCTTGTGTCCGATGATAGTGGCAGCGGCGACACTCTAACACTGACGCTGACTAGCGGAGCAAGCGTGTTTAGTTTATATAAGGACAAGGCTGTTGGGGCCAAGGGTACGGTTGAATTACTAACGTCCCCACTTGTGGTTCAAGCAGATGAAATCTTAAAAGTCACGGCTGGAACGGCGGACAGGTTACACGTTGTAGCTAGTATTTTGGAGATTACCTGATAAGATGATGTCAAAAGGATTTAAGCCATGGGTCTTATAAAATCATTAGCTGGGTTAGCCGGCCTTGCGGTTGGCGGACCACTGGGCGCAGCTTTAGCTGTAGGTGCTACTGAAGCCGCGCAGGGTGGAGACTTTAAAGACATCTTGGGCAGTGGTTTAAAAGGGTTCTTTGGCGGTACGGCAATTACCTCTGGTATAGGCGCCCTCCAAGGTGCCGGCTTGATGAACACTGCAAGCCCCGCGGCCTTGGCTCAAGCGGGAGGTGCGGCGGGTAAAGCAATGCCTTTCAGCGGAATGGCGGGTGGCGGCAGCGGTGGTGGGATTGCATCTCTGGGTCGAAACATATTTGCTGGTGGACCTGCCGGCGGTAGTAGCAGCAGCTCAGGTTTGCTGGGTTTAATGAGAGACAACCCGTTGCTAACGTCCCTAGCGTTACAGGCTTTTGATGAACAGCAATATCCAGACGGTGTTAAAACCAGCACTCCCCTGCAAGAAAGACAATTAGCTACTGGAGAAAGACTGCCCGATTACAAAGGTGAGGTTTATACTCCAATGCGTTACGCAGCGCAGGGTGGCATGATCGAAGGACCAGGGACCGGCACCAGTGATGATATCCCCGCAACGATCTACCAAAACGGAGAGCCGGTACAAGAAGCACGGTTGTCTGACGGTGAGTTTGTTCTTCGTGAGAAGGATGTTCTGGCTGTTGGTGATGGGGACAGAGAAAAAGGCGCCGCTCGATTGTACGCGATGCAACGGAATATAGGATAGGGCCATGGCTGATCAGACACAAACTCAGTTAAGTGGGATATTTCTTCCGGAGTACCAAGAGAAGTATCTGAAAGACCTGCTGGCTAACGTTACAGATATAAGTAAAACTTCCCCTTTAGGAGATGTAGCGGCACCTGATGTCATGCAGTTTACTCCAAACCAGCTAGAGGCAATCCGCCTTGGTCGGGCAGGGATTGGCGCCTACGAGCCCATGATGCGGGAGGCAGAGGCTAGTTTCGATACAGCGGGAACAGCATATGGCTCTGGTGTTTCTGCATTAGGCGGAACCATGGGTGGTTTTGATCTAAGCGGCTATGCTGGTGATGTGACCGAGGGGCAAGAAGGACTGCGCGGAACAACCCGTACCTTTGCAGATAGCGCCGATCAGTACATGAACCCATATGAAGATGCCGTTGTTCAACAGGCGTTGGCTGACATTCAAAAGGCGGGACAAGAACGTGCCACTCAAATTGGTGGAGCCGCAGCTGGAGCGGGAGCTTTTGGTGGATCTCGTTTTGCTGTAGAAAACGCTTTGCTTAACAGGGATATTTTAGAACAATCTGCCAGGACAGCAGGGCAACTGCGTCGAAGTGGTTATGAAAGTGGACGCCAAGCTTTTGAAAATCAATTAGCTCGAGAAGGTCGGGCTGCTACGGGCATCGTAAACATGGGCAGTGATTTGGCAAACAAGGGCATGTCTGCTTTTGAAAACCAGATGAACCGCGGCCAACAGGCCAGCCAGATCTTTGGGCAACTGGGCCAAGGTATCGCTAGCTTGGGGGCTAGGGAAGCGGCATTAGGAAATCTAGCACAGACATCCGCACAGAGTGATGTCAATGCGCTCTATAACATCGGGTCGTTGGAGCAACAGCAGCAGCAACGTGAATTTGATGTGCAGCGGCAAGGACAAATGGAACAGGCTTACGAGCCTTTTAGAAGATTTAGCTACATGTCTGACATCTTCCGTGGCGTTCCGTCTACTAGCAGCACTTTATCGCAAACCACTGTGCCATCACCCAGCCCACTTAACGCTGTTTTAGGTAATACAATGGGGCTTGGGGCCTATCAAAACTTCTCCGGTTATAGTTAAAGGATCAACGTTATGCAGAATGAGGTCTTTAATCGGAGGTTGTTTCAACGCAAGGATGGCGCTCGGACGCGGCTTAACCAACTGGCTAGGGCCGATCAGCCTTCGGGCATACTTGCATCCAGCCAACCCTTGATTGATGAGGCGATGAAGTCGGTTCGCAGACCGGAAACCTCAGCCATACCTATGGATGTCGCTAAGGGTATGAGCGCGGGAAGAGCCGATGGTATGCCCATGGCCCCCGCACCAATGCCTATGCCTATGCCCATGGCGCCACCTCCTGCACCAATGCCCATGGCCCCTCCTCCACAACAGATGGCCCAAGCACCACAGCCACAACCTAGCCTTAATCCTATGCGACCTGGTGTTAAGACTATGCAGGAGGGTGGTGAACCTATAAGAGGTTCTGGTCGCAATAGACCAAGAGAAGGCATTAATCAGCCGGTAGAGAGAAGAAACGAAGAGCCAACGGGACGTTCTGGTCGTAATGCACCAAGAGAACCCGTAGACATAACTCAAGTAGCAGGGACCGTGGTTCAAGCTATTGGGGTCATTGATGATCCGGATGTGGATGACACTAATACAGGAAAGTCCTTAGTTGTTATGGCGGGTGGTGACCCTGACAAACCTTTAAAAGCAGAAATGGCTAAAGCGGCTGATAAGTTAGGGCTTTCTAAAATAAATCCTAAGAAGTCTCTTCCTAAAATAATTAAACAGGTCAGGGGTGATCTTGGCAAGATGGCGGAGTCTGAGGCATTCTTTGGCATGGCCGCGGACAAAGATCCCAGAGCCGCGTCTGCCTTTGGTAGAGCCATGGGCAAAGCGCAAGGTACTCAGATGGCTCTTGAGGCTGATGCTCAGAAGACTGCGTTGGCTAACGCTGAAGCAGAGCGCCTGTTGAGACTGAAGGCAGCGTTGACGCCTCGGACAGGGGCAGGAGGAGCTTTTTCTAAAGCAGAACCATTTTCGGATGTTGCCGCAAGGTTTACCGCAGAGTTAATTAAACAAGGTCTTGATGCTGAAGAAGCATATACGCAAGGACTATCTATGGCTAATGACTTGTTTGCAAATCAAGGCGGTGGGGCAGCGGCTCCTGCGAGTGGTGGCGGCGCGGGAACCCCTCCTTCAATAAATACTCAAGAAGAATTTGACGCTCTTCCTAGCGGCTCAGAGTACTATGACGGCGATACCTTGTTGAAAAAACCATAAAGGCAAGACCATGGCAGAAACAAATCGTTTCGGTGGAATACCGGTATCCCAAAAAGTTGAAACAACAAATCGTTTTGGAGGTGTCCCTGTTGATGTGGAAGAAGAAGATCGTCCGTTCCTTGAAGGTTCAATAGCAAAAGAACTGGGCGAAGGATTATTGTCCGGAGGGCTTGGAGCAGTTGAGGGCGTAATCGGTTTAGGAACAACACTTAAAGACGCTGTAGCAGGGACAGACACCACAACCAAACTCAACCAAAGTTTTCAAGAATTTAAAGATGACATGGGTATTGATCCGGAGGGTTTTGCTGGAACAATAGGCGAGGTCACAGGGCAGTTTGTAATACCAGGGCTTGGTGTAGCAGGAGCCGTGGCTAAAGGTTCTAAAGCTGTTCAAGCCGCAACCAAAGCCAAGAGAGCATTGACCGGAAAAGAAAAGCTAGTTCTTGGGGCTCAAGAAGCCGCAGCTATGGGCGGCGTAGACTTTGTGGTGTCCAATGATAACAACACAGTTATTGCTGATGTGTTTGATAGCCTGCCTCAAGATGCTTCCGATCTAGTAGGTGAGACAGGAACTAACAAGGCTTTGTTGCGTTTGGCAAAACGCACACAAATAGGTCTTGAAGGTGGGTTGATTGGCGGTGCAGTAACCGGTGCCTTTGCTGGGTTGGGCAAGACCCTTGGTCAATTAAAGAAAACAGGCACTGGCAGAGAGTTACAACAGGGTCTGTCTAACCTTGGGACAAAAATAGAAGACACCCTTGTTAAAAAGATGACCGCGGAACCCGGACAAGAGTTTGGGACATTTAAAAACAAGGCGATAGATTTAATTGCAGCCTCTCGTTACGGTGGATTTTTACCTAGGGCCGTGGCCGAAAAACAACTTGGTGTAGAGGCTCAAGTTCGCACTGCTGTTTCACAAGGCGAAAGAAACCTAAATGATTTGGACAAGGCTAGTAAGGCATTCTTCAGTAAAATGCCCAAAGACAAATCAAAGTTAGAAGAAGTTAACATAACAAACAATCTTTATGCTTACTTAACTAATTCAGGAGACAAGGCAGCGAAGGCACTATCGGCTCTTCCAAAAGAACTGCGGAACCCCGCAAAGAAGATGGCGGATCATCGCAATAGTTTAGCTAAATTAGTTCCCGAGTCTGGCTTTGTTAAAGGCGGTCTTGGAGAGACTGAAATCCCAGACCTAGGCAAAACGTTTAACGAAGTTTTAAACGAAGGTTCCGAGGAATACTTGCGGAGAGACTTTAAAGTATTTCAAGACTCTAAGTATATTCCAGATGACGAAACACTTGATGTTGCAAGGATGTATTTTAAACGAAACGATAAACTCACAGAAAAGATGTTGTCAGAAATTAAAAAAGCAGACATCAACAATACCCTGTTTACTGATGACTTTATAAAACGAAATGGCTTAACGGTGTCTGGCGGAGGTGACGATCTTAAAGTTACTGTTGGCGGAAAAGTTACTGACGAAGTAGCAAAAAAAGCAAGAGATGCTTTTCTCGACCAATACAGAGTACTTAACAGATCCACTGCCAAGAAGGGCGCAGGGCGTGTAGCTAAGGACCGCTTGGATACTGGTATGTTTATCCAACGGAAGAAGATAGCTCCCGAGTTACGCAGATTAATGGGAGAGGTAACGGATCCCAGAGAGGCTTACCTAAAAACAATAGCGGACCTAGCGCAGTTTACGGCCGTTGATAGTATGCAAACATCGGTTGCAAACATGGCTAAAAACAATGACGGTATTGGCCGCTTGTTTATTGGCCCTGAAAAGGTCACATCTGAAGCAGCAAAAACAGCATTAAAGAACAAGGGTTACGTCCAGCTTGGCGGCGAAGGTGGCATTGGATCCATGGCTGGCCCCGCAGCAATACAAGATGTAAAGAAACTGGATGAGATGATCAGCCGCTCTGGGTGGGGATCTCTTGATGGGTATTACGTTCCCGAGGATATCTATAACAGCCTGACAAACAAGGTGTGGTCTGAGGCAGATGCCGCAACACAACTATTTCAAGGCGCTTTAAACACGTTTGTTCGAGGCAAAGCCTTATCTCAATACTCTAAAACAATTCTATCTCCTGTTACGATGGTGCGTAACTTTACAACTGGTCATGCCTTTATGCTTGCTAATGGCAACCTTCCTTACGCACCTTTGGGCCGTGGCGCCAGTTCCGCAGATGCTTTTAAATTAGTTGCTGCCAACATATTTAAGGGCGGCGATGACCGGGTTCTTGAACTTCTTATGGACGCTCAAAACCGTGGGGTCATTGGCACGAATGCAGAGTTAAGAGAAATACAAGACGCCCTGCGTAAGGGTATTGATCGAGCAAGCGATGCTCCAAGCACTGCAATAGAAGGGTTGCTTGGTAAAAAAGCAGCGGGTCTTGCCGCAAAATCAAAGGTAGCAAAGGCATTTGGTAAAGCAGGGTATTACGCTGAAGGGCTATACCAAGGCGGCGATGATGTCATGAAGTTTATGAGCTATGCCGCTGAGGAGATGAAGCTAGCTAAGGCGTTAGACACAGTAGATGAAAAAACTGCGATAAAGTATCTGACCAAAAACGGAACTGATGTACCTCTTGATTTAAGCATGACCCCTAGCAAAGATGCCTACAAAGAGTTGTTAAAGCACCGCGCTGCCCAGATCGTCAGAGATACACTACCAAACTATACCAAGGGTGCTTCGGAGCTAGTTAAGTTTGGGCGCCGGTTGCCGTTTGGTAACTTCATTACCTTCCCTGCTGAGATACTGCGTACTGGGTTTAACATTGTTCAACAGGGTTTGGATGATATGTACTCAGGCATCCCCGCAATAGAGGCTAGAGGACGTAACAGGCTGATGAGCTTTGGTGCAACGACCATAGCTGCACCTGTCGCTGCGGTAGAGGCGGCGTACCAGTTCTCAGGTGTAGACCGAGAAGAGATGAAAGCATACAAAAGATCCTTTGCTCCACAGTGGGAAAAGGGCGCGGTCCTAGTGCCTGTTGGAAAAGATGAAGACGGTAAGATCCAGTACGTCAACTACAGTACGTTGAACCCATATGATACTCTAACTCGGTTTATGAACCGTGCTATGAACGAGGGTGATAAGGCTATTAAGGAAGGCCAAGATCCCGCGGATGCAGTAACTAACGTTATGTTCTCCACGATGGGTGAGTTCTTTGCTCCGTTTATGGATGAGGCTATCATAACTGAAGCGGCGATTGACGTATACAATGCGGCTAGTCGGAACAACGGAAGAACAAAGTCTGGCGCTCAAATATTTAACTCTCTTGATTCTAACCTGACCAAGGGCTTTAAATCCTTTATGCATGTGGCAAACACCATGATGCCTGGTTTTTTACCAATGGACTTTAAAGGTGGCGCTCCCGTGGCAGGCAGGTTCTCCCGTGGGCTGGTAGGAACAGAGGAAGGAACTTTCTTTGGAATTAAGTCTGAAGATAAGTTTGGCCGCGAAAGAACACTACTAACTGAATTAATCAGGGCTGGATCTGGCGTAAGCACTCTAGAGTTTGACCCTAAGAAAGGATTAGAGTTTGGGGGCTACCGTTTTCAACGCGGTCAAACCGAAGCAAAGCAGATGTTTAACAGGGTGGCCGATGACTCTGGAACCACTGCATCGGAGTTTGTGGATGCGTTCATTAAAGGTAATGAGGCAAAGCTGCGGAACGACAAGAGATACTACCAGATGTTTGAGGATCTCCGGGCCATGGGTTTGTCCGACAGCGAAATGCGTAGAGTATTAAAGGATAGCAATATTGGTTCTAGCGCCCGTAAGGTTATGCGTGGACAGTTTGATCCGTTTAAAGTTAGCTCCAAGAACCGCAAAGAAATGCGTAAGGCAGGAACTCAAGACGAGTTTAGGCTTGTAAACAAAAGAATAAATGAGATTAGAAAGTTAATGCGTGGCGCTTCTCTTGCGCCCGATGACAACCCAGATGTCCGGGCTCCTAACCTTGATACTCAGTTAGAAGCAGCGCCTGTGCCTGCGGCTCCTACAGGTAATAGATTTGGTGGCGTTCCCGTCACGGCTCCTACAGGTAATAGATTTGGTGGCGTTCCAATCCCCGCACTACCCACCCTGCCCCCAGGCCCTACGGTATTGCCTAACCCGCAGGACCAAGAGATACAGCGCCGGCTTAATCCATAACATCGACCTTCACACCAAGACCACCGAACAACTGGATCATATCGTTAACGTGTTCTGTCACATCCTCGATGATAGCGTCATCGTTTGAACAGACAGCAAGGCGCATAGTTATATCTACCACTTTCAACAGGGCTTGAACCTGCATGGGATGCATCTCTTTAAGCCCTACGGTATCAATCTTATCTTCCATCATTCTATCTCTCCCCAGTTGTCCTTGAGTTCCTCGTCTACCTTAGACGGAACCTTGAGTATATGTGATAAGCCTGTCTCCATGATCTCGGTTATCTTAGAGGCTTGCTTTTGGCTTTCTACAGAAAAGCATAGTTCATCATGGACCGTGAGCATAGGAACTAATCCCTCGGCATAGCAATCAGCCATGGCCTTCTTGGTTTGGTCCGCAGCGGATCCTTGGATCAGCTTGTTCAGCGCCTTGTATGTAAACGCCCTACGCAGGTACATCCCGTACTTTTCTTGTGCGTCCTTTAGAGCCAGTGGCTTGTTGTATTCAAACGTTCTAGGCTCCCACAGATCAAACCGGCACCTACGGCCTAGCAGAGTGCGTATAGAGCCCTTCTGAGAGGCGCGAGTGCTTGCAATCTCCGCTAGCCCCTTAACGAAAGGCACCTTGCTCTGGTGCGTCTGAAGCAGTGTGGTGGCCTCGGCTACGCTAATGTCCAACTGGTCTGCTAGCTTGGCCTTACCCATGCCGTACATAATCCCTAGGTTCACAGTCTTTGCAGACTTCCGATCAATGCCAGCGATGTCAGCAACCATCTGGTGCAGATCGATGTCCTTGGTTTGCCACTCATCAACAATACCATCCACCATCTGATGCCGGTGATCGTCATTCAAGCTAGCCGCAAAGTGAACCAACAACCGTGGCTCTTGGCTAGAGTAATCAAACGAACCCCACTTGCATCCGTCTTCGGGGATAAACAATCCGCGGATCATCTTCTTAATGTCTTTGTCCCGTGCAGGAATTTGCTGAAGGTTAGGGTTGGACGATGAGAAACGACCCGTAACTGTACCGCCGTCATCGCTCCGGAGTTGGTGAAACTCGCAGTGGATCCTGCCTTTGTGTGAGTGACGCAGGATGGTGTCGATGAACGTGCTGTCGGCCTTATCAAACTCCCGCAGCTTAACGATCTGTTGTGCTACAGGGTGAGGGTGCAGGTTTAAAAACTGCTTGGTAAAGGTAGCATTGCCAGCCGCAGTCTGTGCATACTCCAAGCCCAGTGAATCAAAGACCTTCTGAACAGAGGCCGCGGCCCATGGTTCAAGGTCCACACCTGTCTCATCACAAATGGATTTCTTTAGCCCGGTGATTCGGCCCTTCAATTCTTTCCGAACCTGCTCTGCTTGATCGATGTTTACTCTAACGCCATTGGTTTTCATTTTAAGCATGAGAGGAATGAGCCCTGTTTCCAATTCCCATATGGCCCAGAGGTCTTGCTTCTCCACCTCTATCTTCAACCGCTCCCATAGCTTGAGCGTCATTAAAGCATCCTGTTCCGCGTAGGGTCCAACGTCCATCGGAGGTAGGCGCCACATCTCGGACTTAGGATCAAACCCCCAATCACGGGCCGCTGCGCGAAGGGCCTTCTCGTCCTTCCGCATGTCGATCCAATCACGGCCTAGATTATTAAGGCTGTAGGAAAACCGGTTCTCATCCACAATAGCTCCGGTAATCATGGTATCAATAATCCGACCCTTTACCTCGATGCCTTCCGCTTGCAACCAACCGGCATCATACGTGGCGTTGTGCATGATCTTGTCGATCCGCGGAGTATCCATCTGCTTTGCAAACCACCGCATGGTCATCTTGGGATCTAGGTTGTGTCCGTTCTGGTGACGTATGGGAAAGTAGCCTTTGTAATCTCCTGCAGCTACAGCAATGCCCACGATGAAACCATCCCCTCGGGCCCAACCGGGTCCGAGAGACTTGAGGTTTGGATCGCTTGTTTCCAAATCAACTGCGATAGACTTGTATCCTGTTAGATCAGGGTACTCTGTTGGTATGTTCCAATCAGGATCTAACCGGTCAATGTCCATCCGATCAAGATAGTTGATCGTTGACTTGTCTTTTCGATCTCTTGCCATAGGCTTTCCTTGCTGCTTTGGTACTCTTTGGAACGTGCTTACTACAAAACTTCTTTTGTCTACCAACTAACGGGAGCCCACAAGGCTTGCCGTTGCGACCATCAATCTTCTGACATGTCTTTGGCTCAACGTATGGATCATACTCAGTGCCGAACAATTCATTAAGACCCGGCTCTAGGTATGCGGCTAAACGCTTGCGGGTCATGGGCCTAGGTTCAGGAGAATACTTCGCCATGGCATCTAATTCGTCCAACGTAGCAATCTTTAAAAGCTCTTTATAAACTTCAAGAACACCTTTTTCAGCCAAGTATTTCTTTTCTCGCTCGGCAAACTCTTTGGCATAATTCGTTGCTTCATTCACCCATTTCTTTGTTTCCACATCTTGAATCGTACCATCCCAAACAGGGGGCTCTTCCTCTATCTCTATCTCCACCACCACTCCTTCTGGTGGAACCTCCTGAAGAAGCTCTTCTAATGACTTGTCTTCATCCTCTCCAACCTCTTCAACCCTATCGTTATACTCATCTGCAACCTCCGCAGACAGGGCGGAATACCCAATCTTATCGATCCACGAATCTTCATGGTTTATGTTCACCAACAGCCGGCTCGTCTTCAGCCAATCCATCATCAGACCAACATGCATTGGGCTTACACACCCATGCGTGGCGAGAGCGTTCTTCGTAATTATGTCCCATCCCAAAGATATGGTGGTGAAACTGTTATATACATCGCCGTATTCTTCTTCTCGATCCCCGTTGATCTTGCTCCACGCATCGTCTAGTAAATCTTCTCTATTCATAGCTGGTACTTATACCTCTTATCTGTATCTAGTATGTGCAATTCTTTTCGGGCGCGTGTTATGCCCACATAGAATGCCCGATGCTCATCATCTGGGTGCTTGCTTTCTGCACATACTCTTGGTATACCTAAATACACCACGCAATTGTCGTCTTCTCCTCCCTTCATAGCGTGGAACGTCGATAGTTTAAGGCGCGGGGTCTTGGTGAGATCTTCCCCGCGCCTTTCAATTGACCGAACGTATAGCTTCTGTTCCCTACCAAACCGTGCCACATCCATTGCATCCGTATATAACGGAGCAATCATTCCATAATCACGCACCAAGGTTTCGTAATCCAACATCGCTTCTGGATCCGCAGCGTCTAGCAATCTAGCAGAGCCCCGCTTTACAACAGCATAGTCCCCCTGCTTTGGTACAGACGCATACATCTTCTTAACGCGGCGCAGCGACAGAGGGTTACCTGCTTGTAGATCACGCCAAGCAATGATCACATCTACTGCATCTGGGTTGATAGAAGGCCGACCCTTAACACTGTATAGGTATCCGTCTTCCCTTAAAGACTCTGCAAACTCACGCACAAAACTGTTGGTTCTAGCCATGATTGTCCACGAACCCTTGTGGTACGGAATTGTGTGCCGGCTTAGGTGGTATTCAACCAAGCCTTCTTCCTCCATGGGTAGAAACTCTTTCTCAATCCGGTTGTCGATCCGCTTTACAACCTGCTGAGACAAAGACCAAACGGCCCGAGGCAACCGGTACGACTGTGATAGGATTGTCTTGTTGTCTGTCGCGTTGATAAAACGATTAACATCAACGCCGGTCCATCGGTGAATGGCTTGGTCATCGTCCCCTGCATACACCACATTCTCCGCGTTGGCCTTCATGTGATCCACCATCTCCCATTGCAAGGGAGTAAGGTCTTGGGCCTCGTCCACAATCAGCAGCTTCAAGTACGGTGGTTCTACGTTCAGGTACTGTTCAATCAAATCAACGAAGTCCATCTTACCGAACTTGCTTTTGTACAAAGCAACACTGACCTCGATCTGCTTCATCTTTGGAAACGATAGATCCCAATCCTCAGCCTCGTTGAACTCTTGCTCCATTGCAATCAACCTGTACCTGGACCGGTCGATCAACTGAATGTACTTGCCGCCGTCACCACCAATGGCAGGGATCAGGATGCCGTCATCAGGTGCGGCGCCTTCTGCATTATCAAACGACAAACCCAGACCATGACCCAGCTTGCGCCAATCGTCCTTGGCTAGCATGTCACCAGATACTAGCCCCAAAGCGCGGAACCCAATCGAGTGCAGGGTGCGGAAGTAAGGCAGACGTTTCTCGTCAAACCCAAACTTGCCACACGACCGCTCAACGGCCTCTTGTACGGCCTTCTTTGTAAAGGACATAAACCCTATCTGTTCAGGGTCAACACCGTCCTCAAGGGCTTCTTGTACGCGCTGTATAAGGCTGTACGTTTTACCACACCCAGGCGGACCTAAAAGCATCTCCTCGGACATCACTCTTTACCGCGTGGACGTTGAGCTAGCCACTCCAGAACTTCTTCCTCGACCCAACGGGTGGCGCTGTTCTTATCGCCCTTGCCCGGTCCAAGATATATGGGCTGTGGAAAGATGTCCTCGCTTACCCACTTGTAAATGGTGGAATGGGATACCCCCAACCACTCGGTTATTTCCGCAATCTTCAGCAGCTTTCGTTGTTCAGAAGGGGATGTCATCACTAAACTCCTTTGGTTCCAGTTCTATTTCTTCATCTTCAAATGCCGGCACATGCCAGACACGTAACTTTTTAGACTTTCCGTTCTCTCTTTTAATATACTTTTGCTGGTGGCAATCTCCTCCATCGTTCAAAGCCTTTAACTGTTCCTGTATGTGAACCGCTTTGTAATGTGTGAACTGCCTGTTCTTGAGAAACTGTTCCAAGCCAGCCATCGTAAAGTACGTCACGCCGTCCTCGGTCCAAGGCTTGCCCATCTCCATTTCTTCCGGAGACAAAGCCCTAATCCGACTTGTGCAAAACGTCTTGAGCATCTCATGGAACTGCCCCTTGATCGTGAGTTCCGGAGGCACATCTATGGTGACCGAGTTCTTCATCAGGGTGTTGATTGCAACCTGCCAATCTTGTGGCTTAACTTGAGGCGGCATGAAGTTGAGTTGCTCCATGCATGACCGCTGCCAAAGACCTTGGTTCTGCAATTGCTCAACAGTTAGCTGAAGCCGCTGACCATCTACATCCATGAAGTAATGCCGAGGCTCCGATAACATGACTGTCAGACCACCAAGGTTGGCCCGATCTGGGGCCGAGTTGCCCACACCAAACTGACGCGACTTGCAGATCTGTACATCACAGTGATCTTTCAACGGACACACACTGCATTGCAGGAAGTACTCTTTCTTCATCAACGATTTCTGCAACGCAACGATCTCAGTTGCCTCAAGGGCAGGGCTGCATAACGTCCTGTTGTATTCTTCGTGATGCTTCTTCCAATTGTCAGGCCACTTCAACCGGCAGTACACGCCAACGTTAAACATAAACGTGTTCCGGTGTTCAGTAACAGAGCCCTGCCCAGTAATGATCTCCAAGCAGTACGGCCCGTCAGTAAAGTGTGTTCTCTCTCCACCAAACTGAAGTTCATTTAACTCTGGAATGTCTATCCTTGCTGCATCAACCGCAGCAAAGAACTGCGCCATGTCCATAGCTTCGCCCTTCTTATCCAAGGCATAGCGTGTGGTTACATCCCCACCAAAGTACGGCATGTTTATAAAGTTGCCCACATCGCCACGCTCCGCCAAGATAGTGTCCTGCTTTGGAAAGATCTCACAACCGGAGAACCCCAAGGCAACAGACATCTCGGTCAGGTACTCTCGAACCATGGCCGCTTGCTCCCACTGCTTGAGAAACAAATAGAGGTGGGCGCCGCCCGACTTGGAACGACACAACACCAAGGGCAACCCTAGCTTTTGAACCTTGGCATTTAACTCCACCAGGTTGAGATCATAGGTATCAATGTCCAGAGCCCCGAACATACACAAATTATCTTGGGTAATAGGTATAGATCCCACACCCTGACGGCCCTCAATGTGATCCTGTACTAACTCAGCGGTCAAAGGTCCGCGAACAATCATACTCTTCGCCTCGGCTTTGCCGTTGCGTCCAACCCTGCCTACAGTGGTTGTACCGTGCGCCGCTATCGATCCGCAGAACGCATCCATTAACTTTTTTGCTTGAGACATAATCCCTCCTAAAAAAATCGCGCTAACCCGGCTAGCGCGATTCTTTATTCACTTTTTTAGAAAGGGATTTCATTGTCCTTGTATGGCGCTCCAGTTGCGTTGCCAGATCCTTCGGGATTAACTGTGGGATCCGCAGCGGCCTTAACTTCTCCCGCAACAATAGAGTCTCGGAATTGTTTTGCCGCCATCAGAAGGTCACGATCCTCAACCAGACTGACATGATCCGTGGCCCAGTTGTTCCAACTACCTTGATCGTTGGTTTCCTCAACCGAACGCAACCGCCAGATTGTGGCAAACACCGCAGGTTTTACAACCTGTCCTGTCTTAGGATGCTGGACCTTCTGCATAGAAATCTTAGACTTCCACTGTCGGCTGATCTTTAAGCTAGCAGACTTCATGTCAATAATAGCTGGCTGATAGGAACCGTCATCATCTAAAACCAAACAGTAATGTTGATCAGACTTAATCAGTTCATTGCCGTTGGGTAGGATTTCCTTAATTCCCTCGCGTTTGGTCTGGTTAATTAACGGATCACCAAGAGGAACCCTACCTTTAAACCCACCGCCTAAATCTCTGGGTACAAACTCTAGGTACTCAGTGTTTTGATAACACGGAATAACTTTTATACCTTCTTCACCGGGCCAATACTGACCAGTAACAGTGTTGAAAACATCACCCTGTTCAGCGCCGGCAATAAACTCAGGCTTTTTCTTGTTAATCTGAGGGCTCATAGGCTGGAGCAACCGAACAAAAGGGATTTGCATCTCTTCACTACTGTACGAGGAGCCTTCACCTGCGGTTTCAAAGATATCGTCAAGAACATCTGTGCTTAACTCTGCATTTTTTTTATTAGCTACTGCGTTACCCATTACTTTTCCCCCTCATATTTATAGTTACTCATGATACTTTTGATCAGAAGAATACGCTCCTTTACCATCGTCTTTCCCTCTGACAGGTGCGCGTATGCAGCCTTCTGAACCGTGTTCATATCAGCCTCAAGTTCTACGAGAGTTTGAAGTTCGTCTTCAATCTGCTTTTCGATCAAGTTGTCTTCAAATTCATCCTCCTCGTCCCATAGAGATTTCGGATCATCATTGTCCATGGAAGCACCATACTCATCAGTGTGATCTTCATCATCCATTTCTTCCAACATTTTATTCTTATACGCACCCATTATGCTTTCCTCTTAATTTCTGCTGCTGATGAAACAAACGCCCCGAACATGTCCAGATCGATGTGCTTACCTGCTGTTACCCGCTCTTTTACAAAAGCCTTGAGTGTTGAAGCGTGGATGTGTGTCTTGGTCTTCGGATCAAAACCCTTTTCCTGCAACTGCCCAACAAGATTGCCGGCAATGTTGTCTTCGCCCTTACCAAACGTCACAACGACATCGTTCTTAATAATACCGTCCAGACCATTTTCTCTAAGCCAAGCAAATGCTTCTTCTTTGCGTGGAACAGGAATAGATGCGTGTACTACAGGCTTACAAGAAACCGAGGCGCCCTCTACTTCTATCTTTTCCACACCCATTTCATCCATCAAACTAGGTATGCGGTCATGAGTGATTCGCTTACGCTGATCCTTTAGGATTTTAATCTGTCCTTCCCAATCATCGATTTTTTTATCAAGCTGGGTGACCTGTTTCACCAGTTGAGACAGGCTCTTGCCTACCTCTGCATCAACACCGGCCAACGCTTGGCTAGTGTCGAATATGTCATCAAATATATCTTCCATTAAAGTACATCCTCTTCAGGGTTAAGTTGACACAACCATTTTTGTGCCGTATTTTGGAGTATATGGGAGGAACGTTATGACAGTCAACTATAAATTCAAAACGAAACCGTATGACCACCAACGAACCGCATTGAATGCTGCTGGACAGAAAGATTTCTTTGGGTTCTTTATGGAAATGGGCACCGGCAAATCTAAAGTTCTCATTGATAACATGGGACAGTTGTTCTTGGAAGGTAAGATCAACTTCGCCTTGGTGATAGCGCCAAAGGGCGTGTATCGAAACTGGGTAGCTAAGGAAATACCTCAACACATGTCGGATGATGTACCGCTGCGAATGATTCGTTGGGTAGCATCGCCAAACAAAAAACAAACAGAAGAAATACGATCCATACAAAAAGGTTTTGCTGGGCTCACCGTGTTTGTCATGAACGTGGAGGCTTTTTCCTCAACGAAGGGGCAGCGTGTAGGAAAGTGGATGTCAAAACATCTAGGCAAGCACGGCATGATTGCCATTGATGAAAGCACCACCATCAAAAACCCCAAGGCCAAAAGAACCAAAGCACTCATGGATATATCTGATGGGTTCTCATACAAAAGATTACTGACCGGCTCACCAATCACCAAGTCTCCCCTCGACATCTACTCGCAAGCAGAGTTTCTGAAACGAGGTATGCTAGGTGATTCGTATTGGGCTTTCCAAGGCCGGTATGCGATAACCAGACAACAGAAGATGGGCGCCAGATCGTTTACTCAGATCGTAGGCTATCGATATCTGGATGAACTAACAGAACGAATCAGTTCCTTCAGCTACCGTGTTCTTAAAAAGGAATGCCTAGACCTGCCAGACAAGACATACACCGTCAGGTATGTACAACTGACGCCAGAACAAACCAAAATGTACAACGATATCTCTCGACAGGCCATGGTTCTACTAAACAATGGTGAATTGGTCAGCGCACCCGCAGTTATTACACAGCTTTTGCGCCTACAACAGATCCTGTCAGGCCATATCAAGACAGATGAGGGAGACATCGAGTACTTTCCAACCAAAAGAACAGACGCACTCAAAGAAATAATGTCAGAACACGATGGCAAAGCAATTGTCTGGTCGCGGTTCCGCCATGACATCAAGTCTATCGTTGCAATGCTGAACAAAGAGTTTGGACCTGAGTCCGCAGCGGCATACTTTGGAGACACTCCGGACAATGAGCGTCTGGCTATCGTGCAGAACTTTCAAGACCCCAACCACCCACTGAAATACTTTGTGGGCAACCCAGCTACCGCTGGTTACGGCCTAACTTTGACCGAGGCCAACCTTGTGGTATACTATGCCAATGACTTCAACTTGGAAACACGGATCCAAAGTGAAGACCGGGCTCACCGCATCGGGCAGAAAAACCCCGTGACCTATATTGATCTGATCTCAGAAGGCACAATAGACGAACGTATCGTTGAAGCACTTAGAAACAAGATCAACATAGGCGCATTAGTATTAGGAGAGAAAGCAAGAGAATGGCTAAAACTTACTTAGAACTACAGGCAAAAGAAGTAGCTAAAGAAATGGTAGATGCCATGGTTGAAACCATGGTGGATAAGAAACGCCAGTTGCGAACAATCGATAGTGGAGCCCAAGTTATATCCAAGCAAACAGGGTTGGACCTAGATGTATCAAAGGCGTTGCTTAAATCTATGAACGGTAACAACGTTACCCAGATCAGAGGCTACTCAAAAGAACCAGAGCATTTAAGAAAGTCCAAGATTGGCAAGTCCAATGAACCAAGAAAGTAAAATTGTAGAGTTCCCCAAGCTGTCGGAAATCGACCGGCAGTTTGAGGAACTTGAACGTCAACGAGAACTTATACTGAAACAAAAGGCTGAGATATTTCGGACGGATAAGTTACCAATTGACAGATAGAATTACTATCCTTTTTTATTTTTCTTCCATGCATTGTGGGCATCAACGCCCATCTTAAAAATAATCTCATGCCGTAAATCCTCGACCATAACGTCAGAAAATATATCAGCATTAGGGTTTAACTTAATGTCCTCCTCAATCTTCTTGGATATATCATCCAACCTTTCCACAATGTAATGAGGACACACACTAGTCATTGTTTGGCATCTCCCGAACCTGATGCCTTTAGTAACTTAATAATCTCATCGGTCTTGCTTTGTTCCCGCAACTCTTTGTTCTCTGCTTGCAGCCTTTCTATTTCAGAGTTAGCAGCCTTTAACTCTGAAATTAATACACTGTATTCTTCCCTGTTAATCATATCAACACCTCTCTATTTAGATACAAAGAAAACTTCTACCTTGGACACCAACTCACGTTGCCGGTGCAGCGATGCGCGTATGTCAGGTAAATGCAAATCAGTAGCGTCGAAAATCTCACGCATGGTCAATGGCCTTCCCGCCTCTTCCAAAACATCAAAGATCTTTACGTCTATATCATCCTCATGGTCATTAACCTCTGGCTCTGGCTTTTGAGTTGGCTGCAATTGATCCGCCGTTTCCGCCTGAATATTAACCACGCGCCATGGAATCTGTTCCCGCTTATCAGAAAAGTTAGGCAAAATCTGCGCGTGAACCGCAGTGCCAGGGCTGAGTTCCATCTTGTCTACAATGCGAGAGTTAATAAACACCCCCTCGCCATTAGCCAGTACCCCAAAGGCACTGCCCGAGTAGGTCAACTCTTCAACCAATACCCGCTTGGTATCTACTATCATATTCTATATCCTTCTTGTCTTAGTTTATTTACATACTGCTTTAATTCTAATCGTGCGTGGTACAGTTTGTTCTTTGCATCTTGTGTCGCGTCCGTCTTGTACGCTTCGGGCTCAAGAACATCTACCATGCGCCGCAAATATTTTAGTTCTGCTTCTTTTGCTGGGTGATAAAGTGTCATCCCGTACATTCTCCATCATCTTCTTGGCAAAGGGCGCCTACCTCTTCATTAAAGATCCAATCGCCCTGCCGTTTTACAAAATTACCAACATCGTCATAACTTCTGCGCTTGTGAAATGTCCCCCCTATCTTCTTCTCCATTGCCGACCACCACTCCATACGATCCGGATGCTCTCGCCACATCATCGCCAAAGTAGCCTCGCTCTTTAAGAAACAACCATCACAGTTGCCCTTCGCCGTCACACCATTCGGACCAAACAATCTCAAATCAAAAGGCTGTTGCTTCCAGAAATCCATGACCGTAGCCTTGGTTGCTCCCGCATCAGCCAGTGGATACCAAAACACCCACCGATCTTTGCTGTCCCCACGATTAATTCTGCGGGGCTCGTCAGCACGAATGCCAATACCAGAGTTCCAATGCTTCCATTTTTGCGACACCAGGTAACGCTTGATCGTCCGTACCTTTAACTCTGCCGTGCAAAATCTAGCCACTGCGTTGGGCAAATAAGGTTTGTATAACAGTGTCTCGAACGGCTCACCGTTTCGCGCAGCGGAGTTGTGACTCACCTCTTTAAACGTAACCTTGTTATCAATCCGGTCGTACTCCAACCACTTGATCGGCACGTTCCACCGATTACCACACTCGTGCACAAAGTCTAATGTCTGAGGCATCTCGCGACCAGTGTTGGCAAAAACAACCTTGCACCGATCAGGCAACCCGCCGTTCTCTTCTAAGATCTTGTGAAGCATATACCCACTGGTCCTGCCCCCCGAAAAACTTATTAAAACATTGCCTTCGGGCAATAAATACTCTGGCATTCTCTGCGTCCTTTGATATACTTTTTATGAGAGGCGGCTTATTCAACTGAAACCTTACCTGCGCTCAGTTTGCTCGAATAACTCCGCCGCCGCCTCTCACCATCACAATCTGTCGATCAAAGACTCTTCCCTTTTATCAAACTCATTTGCAAGCTGGCGCAGTTGAACCGCAATGCCCTTGGTAATCAAACCAGTAAACAACGGCTTCCGGTCTTTGGCAAAAACAGCCTCACCCGCGACCAACGCATAAGTCGTGTCAGATAATTCAAACGTAATGTGATCAACTTGAAACTGTTCTCTCGGCGCCCCTGGATGCCGCGACTTCGATTTAACGCTATGCGTACTCATTTCTTCCAAGGCTCCTTTGACAAACTAACCTTAACACCCTTGCGATAACGCAAGGATGATGCTTGCTTGGCCTTTCTCTTTTGACTTTCAAGCTTCTTGTCTGTTTTCTCACTCTCAACAAGCGTCTTCTTCTTGATCAACATCGATCTCTCCTGAACCATCACAATTCTCACAAGCAACCCACTCAGCTACCGGCTCTAACGTTTCGCCAAACCTCTGGTACAAGGTCTTCTCAACCATGCCCTTGTGACCAGTGTAACTGCACTCCGGACACTCAATCATGCGGATCACCAATCCTTTGACCCGTGTCCTTGTAATAGTTTTCCGCTAACTCAGCATAAAACTGAGACAACGCTATGCACATAGAGTCATTATCCTTCATGTCCAAAACCTCATGCAACCGTTGATGCACGTACTTAGTAGCAACGGTGCTTGCGCCCCAAGTGTAATCAAGCATCAGAAATCTCCCCGATAATAAACCGATCTGTTCCACTGATCGAACTCAATCCAATCAGCCGCTAAATCAAACTTCTTAGCGTACTCCTCCCTTTCTGTATGGTGACGATACCGAGGGTCTGCGTCCTCCGTTAAATCATCGCGGATCTTAGCCGCAATCTCCCGCAAATTCTCCGGAGATAAATACACCTTCATCGGATTGCAGTTGTACTCATCAGGGCTTGCATAGCTCTGGTTAATTAACTCATGCAAATCCCAATGCTTGCGCCAGTACTGAATCTCCAACCGGACCAAGGCAATAGGCCAGCAAACCTCAGAAGGACGCAACTCTGCGTCCCCCGTCTTTACGTGACCGACCGCTTCCGTTGGCCGGTCAACAGCCTCATACTTTCCCTTCACAACACTCGTTGTAGTGTTGTTCCGCTCCGCAATTAAATATGCATCTAATCCCATTACTTCTCTCCTTGCTGTTTACAAAATGCCTTCAATCCACCCGCAGCGGTCCACTCATCAGGCGGCATGTTGTCCCTGCCCCATGTTTCATCATCGATTAAATCGTCAATCTCCCGTGCAATCCTTATCAACGCCTCAGCCGTAGGATGCGGCCGCTTGTGAGGGCATGAACCCACGGCCTGATAGGCCGCATGGTTCAACTCAATCATCTTCTTCTTGTACTCAGTCATCTCTCTCTCCTTCTATAAAACTACTGATTAATCCTTGCGCGACTTCCGAGACAATCGCGTTCCCGTAGGCGCGGCATCGTCCCACGCGGCCGGCAATCCCATTAGCCAGCGGGAATGTGCTGGGTTCAACTGGCCTCCACTTGGCATCTTTGCAGAAGAGCCAATCAACATCTCCCCAGATGCCGTTAGCCTCGCCCCGTAATGATCCCATCCCGCTAGCCTCGCCGCGTCCGCTGGGTTCAACCCCGCATTCATCCCCCGCTTGACCTTCGCGTCCGGTCCCTCGCCCCGACCGTTGTTGGTCGCATTCGGGGTCGGCCATCCGCGAACCACCATCTTCGACAGTTGCGTCAAACTCGATCCGGACATCCCCGCCGTAATTCCCGTGCCGCCCCGCGTCCCGTCCGATGCCGCCGGCGTTGTCCATCCCGTCAACTGTGCCGTCACATCCAATGTGTCCGTGCTGATCTTGCCGTTCCGAATGCGTCCACCCTGATACCCGCCCTTGTGATCCCGTGTGGTCGGAGTGGGCCACGAACCATAAACGTTGCCTGATGTGCGGCGCACCGAACCCCGCAGCACAGAGATCGAACGGTGCAAAGGCGTAGCCCTCTCCTTCCATGTCAGCTTGTACAAGGTCGATCCAACCAAGGCCGTCTTTACTCGCAACCTGTTCTCCAAAGACCGTTGCAGGGCGGCACTCGCGGATGAGGTGGAACCAGTCTGGGAATAAGTGCCGCTTGTCAGCAATCCCCGCTCTCTTGCCTGCCCCGCTGAAAGGCTGGCACGGACAGGATCCCGTCCAGACCGGCCGGTCATCGTCCCATCCCGCACCCCTGAGTGCGTGGCTCCAGACGCCAATTCCTGCGAAGAAGTGGCACTGAGTAAATTCAAAAAGTTCCTCTGGTCTGACATCACTGATGCTCCTCTCGTCCACTACACCATCCGCAATTAACCCCGCACCAATTAAGTTGCGGAGCCAATCAGCGGCAAACGGATCTATCTCATTGTAATACGCACTCATGAAAACAACGCCTTCAATTTCTTGGCGGCTTCCAACATCATCCCTGCTAACTCAGAGTACAACTCAACGTATTGATCCGGTCTAATAATCGCCATCGTCCATAGCCTCCCATAATCTAATGTATGCATTCACGAAATTGCGCTGACAGTGAGACAGGGTGGACGCATCCTCCAAAGCCAAATCCATGGCATCGCCAACATAATCACCAAAACCATTCTCATTAATCCACCGCTCGTATACAGCAACCAACAAAGAACGAACCCCCGCAGTATTGCGAGGATCCGTAGGTGTGAACCAACGCGATGGCATCAGTTCGCTCTCCAAATAGCAAGAGCATCAGCCTCAGACATGTCATTTAATATGCGCCGCTTCTCAGAACCAAACACGGTCCACGAACCGTCAGTCTCACGGGGATGGTACTTGGTCTGGTAAATGCCGTCCTGCCCCTCAATCTGAAACAAAACATGAGACTT
>CENL01053851.1_pt1 | contig 27879 bp, 28 predicted proteins | sample 530221 | NCBI WGS metagenome assembly CENL01 (sample SAMEA2619791, study PRJEB7988) | marine metagenome | isolation source: saline water (ENVO:00002010), including
ACTGACCGGCGAAATGAAAGTCCTGAACGAAGAGGTGACCCTGCGCGCCACCGTTGAGGGCGGGATCATTGAAAGCGACGATGGCACGCGCGTGTCCAACCGCTATTTCAATAGCCCGTCGATCATCCGTGGCTTTGAAACGGGCGGCATTGGCCCGCGGTCAACCACCAATGATCTGGCTTTGGGCGGCAATTATTACGCTGTGGCGCGTCTTGAGGCCGATTTCCCGTTGGGCTTGCCGGAAGAATACGGCCTCACAGGTGGCGTATTCTTTGACTATGGCTCCGTCTGGGGTCTTGACGACACAACCGCCATTATTGCCGGGAGTGATGATCCGAACTGGCGCTCAGTGATTGGTGCGTCGATCTTCTGGACCACACCTTTGGGGCCGCTGCGGTTCAACTTTACCAAGGCGTTGGATAAGGAAGACTATGACAAAGAGCAGAGCTTCGACCTGACCATCTCCACGAGCTTCTGATGTCGGGTCTGCGGCTGTGGTCTTTGGCAATGCTGGGGGCAGGGCTGGCCGTTGTGACGGGCGCGCCCCCAGCTTTGGCCCAAGAGGCCCCGAGCCGTGCAACACCACCGGTTCAGTCTGAGCAGCCTCAGGCCCAGCAGATTCAGGCCGAGCAGATCTTTCCGATTTTGGCCTTTGACCGGGCCCGGATCATAGCGCAAAGTCAGATGGGCGTGGCGCTCGAAGCCCAGATCGAGTCGGAACGCGCCGCTCTTTTGGCGGAGAACGACCAAATCTACGCCGATCTGGAAGCCGAAGAGCAGGAAATCTCCGACCAACGCAAGATGATGAGCGAAGAGGCCTTTCGCGCCCGCGCTGCCGAGTTTGACGCCAAAGTCACCGAGGTGCGCGCGCAACAGGACGAAAAGGCGCAAGCGGTGCAACGCCTCTATGACAGCGCGTTGGAAGAGATGGAGACCGAGATGAACACGGTCCTGACCCGTGTCGCGCGCGATCTTGGGGCGGTGGTGGTGTTTGAACGGCAACAGGTGTATTTGATGTCCGGTTCGATTGATGTCACAAAAGTTGTCATTGATCGGCTGGATGCGATTCAGGCCCAGCGTGACGCCGCCACGGCCACAGCGCCCAAAGAGCCGCCCGCAGAAGACGCAGAAACGCAAGACACCCAACCCAAAACCGCTGACTAGGCCTGAGGCGTCCACACCGCTTGTCACCGCGGGGCGCTGTTGGTAGAAAACGGGACGAATTTTATGCCAGACTGGCACATGGGACCGATCTGGCCCGTATGCTTGGACCCGGCGTCGCGTGACATAGATAAAGATAAGATCAAAGGCCGAGGGAAGAGATATGACGGACCACCTGAAAACCGCCGATATTGATTTGATTCAACGGATTTTGCCGCATCGCTATCCGTTTTTGTTGGTGGATCGGGTGATCGACATCGACACCAGCACCGGCTGCACCGGCATCAAAAACGTCACCTTCAATGAACCGCATTTCACCGGGCATTTTCCGGGCATGCCGGTGATGCCCGGCGTGATGATTGTCGAGGCGATGGCGCAAACGGCGGCTGTGTTGGTCGGTGTGCATATGGACCTGGCCGATAAGGTGTTTAACGTGTTTTTCATGAACATCGACGGCTGTAAATTCCGCCGCAAAGTGGTGCCGGGTGATCAGCTTAAGATGCATGTCACGGTCAAACGCGGCGGTGGCAAAGTGTGGAAATTCGATGGCCGCGCCGAAGTCGATGGCGAGGTGGCCTGTGAGGCCTCGTTTACCGCGATGATGGACCTGTCTGCGTCCAACACCTGATCAGGAGCGATCTCATGAGCCTCATCGACCCAAGCGCCAAAATCCATCCTTCTTCTGTGATTGAAGAGGGGGCCGTGATTGGCGCGGGCTGCCAGATTGGCCCGTTCTGTATGATCGGGCCTAAGGTGCGGTTGGGCGCAGGGGTGGTGATCAAATCCCATGTGGTGATCGAGGGCATGACCGAGATCGGCGATGAGACCACGGTGTTTCAATTCGCCTCGATCGGGGCGATCCCGCAGGATTTGAAATTCAAAGGCGAAGAGACCCGCCTTGTGATCGGCAAACGCAACCGCATCCGCGAATATGTGACGATGAACCTTGGCACCGAGGGCGGTGGCGGGGTGACGCGCGTGGGCGACGATGGCTTGTTCATGGCCTGCGCCCATGTTGCCCATGACGCCCAGATCGGCGATCGGGTGATTTTGGTCAATTCCGTCGCCGTAGCCGGGCATTGTGTGATCGAAGACGATGTGATCGTCGGCGGCCTGTCGGGCATTCATCAATGGGTGCGGATCGGGCAGGGTGCCATCATTGGCGCGCTGTCCATGGTCACCGCCGACGTTTTGCCGCATGCGTTGGTCCAAGGCCCGCGTGCCGAACTCGATGGGCTCAACCTTGTGGGGCTCAAACGCAAAGGCGTGGCCCGCGACGACATCAACCAGTTGCGCGCGGCGTTTCAGATGCTCAAACAGGGCGAAGGCGCGTTCAAAGATCGGGCCCAGCGACTGTCCGAAGATTTCGACAGCGATTATGTCGCCCGCATGGTGGCCTTTGTCATGGGCGACAGCGACCGCGGATTTTTGACGCCGAAATGAGGGTGTGCCGATGACCCCCCCGGAAAGGCGCACAGATACGCGTCCGGTCAAACGCACCGCCATCATCGCCGGATCGGGCAGCTTGCCTGTGACACTGGCGAACGCGTTGGTCCATCCGGTCTATGTCACCTTCTCCGATATTCCGGTGCCCGAGGGCGCGGAACATGTTGCGGCGCGGGTCGAAAAACTCGGTAAACTCTTCAAGGACTTGAAAGCGCGCGATGTTGTGGCGGTCACGTTTGCGGGTGCCATGGCGCGGCCCAAAATAAATCCGGTGCTGATGGATCGCCATGCGCTCAAACTTGCCATGTCTTTGGGCAAGGGCGATGATGGTCTGCTGCGCGAGGTGATCTCTGTGTTTGAAACCCAAGGCTTCATGATCCGCTCCGCCACCGAGATTTGCCCGGATCTGGTGTTGGAAAAAGGCACGATTTGGGGTCGTAAACCGACCGCGCAGGATGAGGCGGATGCGGCACGGGCAAAGGCGGTTTTGGACGCGCTGTCACCCTTGGATGTCGGTCAGGGTGCGGTCTGCGCCGGGGGGCAGATGTTGGGCATCGAGACGGTGCAAGGCACGGATGCGATGTTGGCCTATGTCGCGCAAACCCCCGATCCGCTGCGCCGCGCGCCGGGGGTGTTTGTCAAAGGCCCGAAACGTGGTCAGGACCTGCGCATCGACATGCCGACCATCGGCCCGGACACGATCACGGCGGCACATAATGCGGGCATCGGCGGGGTTGTGATCCCAGCCGGGCAGGTGATTGTTTTGGACGCGGATGCGGTCAAAGCGCGGATTGCGGAGGCGGGCATGTTCTTGAAAGCGTTATGAGCCTGAAAGTCTTTGTCATTGCCGGCGAGGCCTCGGGCGACAAGCTTGGCGCGTCCTGTATGGATGCGCTGAAAACGCTCTGTGATGTGGAGTTTCGCGGTGTCGGCGGCGCGATGATGGCGGAGGCGGGGCTGGTCAGCCAATTCCCGATGTCAGAGCTTTCCCTGATGGGGATCATGGAAATCCTGCCGAAATATTTCCACCTCAAACGCCGCATTCGCGAGGTCGCCGAGGCCATTTTAGACTGGCAACCCGATGTGGTTTTGACCATTGATAGCCCGGATTTCTGCCTGCGCGTGGCCGACATCATCAAAGCCCGTTCCGACATTCGCGTCTGTCATTACGTTGCGCCCACAGTCTGGGCGTGGCGGCCCGAACGGGCGGCGAAAATGGCCGCGCGGGTCGATCAAGTGTTGGCGCTGTTCCCGTTTGAACCGCCGTATTTCACCGGCGTTGGATTGCGCTGTGATTTTGTCGGCCACCCTGTTGTGACCGATGAGATCGCCACAGAGGCCGAGGTGACGGCCTTTCGCGAGCGACATCAGGTCGGTGATGCGCCCTTGGTCCTGGTCCTGCCGGGCTCGCGCAAAGGCGAAGTCACGCGGCTTTCGGAGACCTTTGGCGCGACCTTGGCTTTGTTCGCCCAAACCCACCCCAGCGCCAGGATCGTTTTGCCAATGGCGCAGGGCGTCGAGGATCTGGTGCGCGAGCTGACCTCGAACTGGGCGGCGACGCCGATCCTGATCGAGGCCTCCGACCGCGCCGGGAAACGCGCCGCCTTCAAAGCCGCCGATATGGCGCTGGCGGCCTCTGGCACGGTGTCCTTGGAATTGGCGGCGAATGATACGCCGATGGTTATCGCCTATAAAATGAATTGGCTGACCCAAAAGATTGTCGAGCGCAAATTGCTGATCGACACGGTGACCTTGGTCAATCTCGTGTCCGAAACGCGGGTTGTGCCGGAGTTTTTGGCGCAGAATTGTACCCCCGAAAAAATCGCCCCGGCGCTCAGCGTCATCTTGCTGCACCCCGAGGCGCAAACCGATGCGCTCTCGGTGACGATGGAGCGGCTGGGTCGCGGCGGCGACGCCCCCGGTCTGCGCGCGGCGCGGGCGATTTTGGACGGCATCGCAGGGTAGCTCTGGATCAACGACAGATGGCCCGCCCTGCGCTATACTGTTTACTGGAGGTCCGATATGATCCGTTTTATTGCCCTGATGATGCTGATGACCCTGCCGCTTTACGCCGATCCACTGGGCGATGCGGAGCAGGGGGCGATGATCTATACCCAATCCTGCGCCCGCTGCCATCGCGATGTGGCCCAGCTTGATTTATCGCAGGCGACGCCAGAGGATTTGACGCTTTTTCTGACCCGTCACCGCACGCGGTCGGATCAGGATCGGGCGGATTTGGTCGCCTATCTTTTGCCTCAGTCGCCCCCTGAAGACCTCAGCGAATAGTGTGGCGCAGCTCCGTCTCACGCGCGCGAGTCAGTTCAATCCGGCAGGACCGGATCGCGATTCCCGTGCCCGACCCACCGCCATAGGTGCTGCCGATAAAGTCACATTGCGCAGCGCGGTAGGTCTCCCACGCCGTTTGTGCCGCCTCCAAGGCAGGCAGGGCAACAGAACGTTCGGTGATCTCGTCCAACTCTGCCGCTGAGGCGCGGGCAAAGCCGAGGATGGTTTGCATCGACTGCTCCGCCGCGTCCTCTTGCAGGGCAAGGCAGTCGGCGATCTCAACCTGAGAGCCGCCCCCGCATTCGCCCACCGGATCAGACAGCGCCGCTGTTGGAAAAGCCGCCATCAAAGCCAGCGCCAGCGCTCGCATCTCAATAGCCCCGCCAAATCCAGCCACCGCCAAAGATGCGCGGGCTGTCGGTGTCGTAGAACACGCAGGCCTGACCGGGCGAGACGCCTTCTTCGGCGACAAACAATTCGACCTCGGCTTCGGTGTCCGAGATCGGCCGGATGATTGCATCACGCGGTGGCCGGGTCGAGCGCACGCGCACCGCCACATGCCATTCGGCGCGTGAGGTAAAGGGCTCATCACCCAGCCAATTGATTTCGCGCACCGGAATTTTGCGGGTGGCGAGCATGTCTTTTGGCCCAACGACGACCTGTTTTTTGTCGACATCGAGTTTGACCACATAGAGCGGATCGGCCAAGCCGCCGATGCCCAGCCCGCGGCGTTGCCCGATGGTGTAATGAATCACCCCATTATGGCTGCCCAACACATTGCCCTCGGGATCGACAATGTCGCCGGGATCGGCGGCACCGGGGCGCAGTTTTTCGATCACCTGCGCGTAATTGCCGTTTGGCACAAAACAAATGTCTTGGCTGTCGGGCTTGTCCGCCACGCTCAACCCGTATTTCGCCGCCAAGGCGCGGGTCGCATCCTTTGAGGGCAAATGGCCCAGCGGGAAGCGCAAATAGTCGAGCTGTTCGGGCTTGGTCGAGAACAGGAAATAGCTCTGATCGCGGTTCGCATCCGCCGCCGAATGCAGCTCTGGTCCGTTTGCCCCCATCACGCGTTGGATATAATGACCCGTTGCCATGCAATCGGCATCCAGATCCTTGGCGGTTTCCAACAGGTCCTTGAACTTCACCCGCTCGTTGCAGCGGATGCAGGGCACAGGCGTGGCCCCGGCCAGATAGCTGTCGGCAAACTCGTCAATCACCGCGTCTTTGAACACGTTTTCATAGTCGAGCACATAGTGGGGAAAGCCCATTTCTTCGGCCACACGCCGCGCGTCATGAATGTCGCGCCCCGCGCAACACGCGCCTTTCTTGGCCAAAGCGGCGCCATGATCATAAAGCTGAAGCGTGACACCGATGACATCATAGCCCTCTTCGGCCAGCTGCGCGGCCACCACAGAGCTATCGACACCGCCCGACATCGCCACAACGACGCGGGTGTCTTGGGGGGCTTTGGCAAAGCCTAAAGAGTTCAGCGGGAGAGCGCCGTCATGAGACATGAACAAATCCTTTCGGGAATAGGAGCATAATATAGGAAAATACGACCTATTCTCAAGAGGCGGTTTCACCCCCCATTAAGGGAGTTGTTGCAAAAGAGGGGTGCAATTTAACGAAGGGTGAGCCCATGTATCTGAAAAAAGTCGATGGACCGCGCGCGGTGACCCTGCCGGATGGGTCGATTATGACCCGTGCTGACCTGCCTCCGGCAGAAACGCGCCGCTGGGTGGCGTCGCGCAAGGCTTCGGTTGTCAAAGGTGTTGTGTTTGGGTTGATTCCCCAAACCGAGGCGCTGAAACTCTATGGATTGTCCGAAGAAGAGTTCAATTCCTGGAAAAATGCCATTTCTGAGTATGGGGAAGCGGCGCTAAAGGCCACTGCGGTACAAAAATATAGACAACCCTGAGTTGAAAATGCGAAAAGGTTAAAATTGGTAACGTGTAGTTAACCATTTTTGACCATCTTCCTAAGGAGCGAACGCAACAAGAACGCTTATGAGAAGATAGCAACGGAGATTTAGGGTATGCGTATTTTGCTGGTTGAAGACGACCCCACCACCTCGAAAAGCATCGAACTGATGTTGTCGCATGCGAATCTAAACGTCTACACGACCGATTTGGGTGAAGAGGGCATCGATCTCGCCAAACTTTATGATTACGATTTGATCCTTTTGGATCTCGGCCTGCCGGATATGAACGGTCACGACGTGCTACGTCAATTGCGCTTGGCCCGTGTTGATACGCCGATCTTGATCCTCTCTGGTGCCGATGACACCGAAAATAAGATCAAGGGATTCGGATTTGGGGCCGACGATTACCTCACCAAACCGTTCCACCGCGAAGAATTGGTCGCCCGTATCCATGCGATCATCCGCCGCTCCAAAGGCCATTCGCAATCCATCATCCGCACCGGTAAAATCGAGGTCAATCTCGATGCGAAAACCGTGTCTGTCGGCGGTAAACCCGTGCATCTGACCGGCAAAGAGTATCAAATGCTCGAATTGCTGTCGTTGCGCAAAGGCACTACGCTCACCAAGGAAATGTTTCTCAACCACCTTTACGGCGGTATGGATGAGCCGGAACTCAAAATCATCGACGTCTTTATCTGTAAATTGCGCAAAAAACTGGCCAATGCCACCGATGGCGACAATTACATCGAAACCGTTTGGGGCCGTGGCTATGTTCTGCGCGACCCGGAACCCTCTGCAGGCGGTATGGATGAACAACTGGCCATGGGCGCATAACCCCCGACCAGTTCTCAGCTCAGGCCTCTGTGTGATGGTGGGTGCTGCCTGAATGTGATGAGTGGCTTTGGCGTTTTCTCTCTCTTCGTGGATCTATCAGACTGGACCTCCCCGCGCACCTCTCCTAAACCATAGGGCAGGCGCATTCCGGGGAGGTTTTTTTATGTCGGCAGACATCGCCATAGATCAGCTTGATGAGGCGCAGGCGCGCGCCGAATTGGCGCGTTTGGCCGATCTCTTGGCCCAGGCCAATGCCGCCTATCATCGCGAAGACGCTCCGGTCTTTGATGACGCAGAATATGATGCGCTCAAACGCCGAAACGCCGAAATCGAGATGCGATTTCCACATCTCAAACGCAGTGACAGCCCCAGTGAACAGGTCGGCGCAGCCCCCTCTGAGGGCTTTGGCAAAATCACTCATGCCGTGCGGATGATGTCGCTGTCCAATGCGTTTGACGATGAGGACGTGGTGGAATTCGACCAATCCGTGCGCAAATATCTCGGTGCGCCGGGCGAAATTGCCTATACGGCGGAGCCCAAAATCGACGGATTGTCGCTGTCCATCCGCTACGAGATGGGCCAGATCATCCATGCCGCAACGCGTGGTGATGGCGAGATTGGCGAAAATGTCACCGCCAATGCCCTAACCATCGCGGATATTCCCCAAACGCTGGACGGTGCCCCCGATGTGCTTGAGGTGCGCGGTGAAGTCTATATGAGCCATGCCGATTTTGCGGCGCTCAATGCCCGCCACGCCGAACGCGGTGGCAAAACATTCGCCAATCCGCGCAACGCCGCCGCAGGGTCCTTGCGCCAACTCGACCCCGAAATCACCCGTGCGAGGCCGCTGAAATTTTTCGCCTACTCCTGGGGCGAGTTGTCCGCGCCCTTGGCCGATACCCAAACCGCCGCGACCCGACGCCTGCAGGCCCTTGGCTTTCAAATCAATCCGCTGACCCGGCGCTTCACAGAGATCACCGATCTCATTGCGCATTATCACAACATCGAGGCCCAGCGGGCGACGTTAGGCTATGACATTGATGGCGTCGTCTATAAGGTTGATGACCTCGCGCTGCAACGCCGCCTTGGCTTTCGCTCCACCACGCCGCGATGGGCCATCGCCCATAAATTCCCCGCCGAACTGGCTTGGACCAGGTTGGAAGCCATCGACATTCAGGTCGGCCGCACCGGCGCTTTGTCTCCCGTTGCTCGCCTGACTCCTGTCACTGTGGGTGGGGTCGTCGTCTCCAACGCGACCCTGCACAACGAAGATTACATCGCGGGACGCGACAGCAAAGGTGGCGAAATTCGCGGCGGCAAAGACATCCGTGTTGGCGACTGGGTTGAGGTCTATCGCGCCGGAGACGTGATCCCCAAAATTGCCGACGTTGATCTGAGCAAACGCCCTGATGATGCTGTGCCTTTCCTCTATCCCACCGTCTGTCCCGAATGCGGCTCCGAGGCGATCCGCGAAGAGGGCGACGCGGTGCGCCGTTGCTCAGGCGGTCTCATTTGCCCCGCGCAAGCCGTTGAGAAATTGAAACATTTTGTCTCTCGTGGCGCGTTTGACATAGACGGGCTCGGGGCGAAACAGGTCGAACAATTCTATAAAGACGGCTGGATCAAAGAGCCTGCCGATATTTTCACCCTGCGAGATCGATTCTCTACGGGCCTGCAACAGCTCAAAAACCGTGAAGGCTGGGGGGAAAAATCCGCCAACAGCCTGTTTGACGCGATTGATGTGCGCAAAACCATCCCCTTGGCCAAACTCATCTTTGCCCTCGGTATCCGCCATGTCGGCGACAGTTCCGCCAGCCTTTTGGCCACAACCTACGGTACATGGGACGCATTTGAGGCGGCGATGACCGAGGCGCAGATCGGTGTTGGCACGCAATGGGAGGATCTTTTGGCCGTCGATGGTGTTGGTGCGGTCATGGCCACCTCGGTGATCACTGCCTTCCACCAAGAGGCAGAACGTGCCTCGATCGACCGATTGGTCGCGCATTTGACCGTCGTTGAGGCGGCAAAACCCAAAAATGACAGTCCGGTGAGCGGCAAAACCGTGGTTTTCACCGGCACGCTCGAAAAAATGACCCGGGCCGAGGCCAAGGCCCGCGCCGAATCTTTGGGCGCGAAAGTTTCAGGATCAGTTTCCGCCAAAACCGACCTGTTGGTCGCGGGGCCGGGTGCCGGGTCAAAAGAGAAAAAAGCCCGCGAGTTGGGCATCGAAACGCTTGACGAGGACGGCTGGCTGGCCCTGATCGGCACCGCATGAGCGCGGGGCGGCCGGATATCCTGTTTCCGCTGTTTGCCGGGCTTGAAACCCTCGCGGGGGTTGGGCCGAAGACAGCAAAAGCGCTGCCGGCGATGGGTATCGAGCGACCGCGTGATCTGTTGTTCACGCTGCCCCATACGGTGGTGGATCGGCGGCGGCGCGACAGTTTGCGCGAGATTGCGCCCGGTGAGATCGCCACGGTCGAGGTGACGGTGCTGCGCCATCAACCGCCCACGCGCAAAGGCCTGCCGTATCGGGTGATCGTTGAAGATGCAGAGATCGCCTTTCAAGTGGTGTTCTTTCGCGGCGCGCCGAAATGGATCGAGGCGCAATTGCCGATTGGCGAACGCAGGCTTTTGTCCGGCAAGGTTGAGCTATACGACAATCAATATCAAATGCCGCATCCCGATCACATTTTGGAGCCGGATGAGGCGGGGGAGTTAGGGCAGTTTGAACCCGTCTATCCGCTGACCGCCGGGGTGACGCAAAAAACCATGGCCAAGGCCAGTGCAAGCGCTTTGGAGCGCGTGCCGGAGATGGCGGAGTGGATTGATCCGGCCTTGCGGGCGCGCGAAGGCTGGCCGGAGTTTCACTCCGCTTTGGCCCAGGCGCACCGACCTTTGTCGCTTCATGAGGTGGCGGCGACCGCCCCCGCACGGCAACGATTGGCCTACGACGAACTTTTTGCCCATCAAGTGACCTTGGCTTTGGCTCGCGCCCGGGTGCGTCGCGGCAAGGGCCGGATCAATGTGGGCGATGGTCATTTGCGTGCAAAAATGTTGGCCGCTTTGCCGTTTAGGCCCACCGGAGCACAGGCGCGGGCGATGGCGGAAATCGCCGAAGACATGGCGCAACCTGCGCGGATGAACCGGCTTTTGATGGGCGATGTCGGCTCTGGGAAAACGCTTGTGGCCTTGGATGCACTTTTGGTCGCGGTCGAGGCGGGCGGGCAGGGCGTGATGATGGCGCCGACAGAAATCCTTGCGCGTCAACATCTTGAGGGGCTCAAACCCATGGCTGAGGCGGCGGGTGTTGTGATTGAGCTTTTGACCGGGCGCGACAAAGGGCGAGAGCGCAAAGCCAAACTCGATGCGCTTGCCCGTGGTGACATTCACATCCTTGTCGGCACCCATGCGGTGTTCCAAGACGAGGTGGTATTTCACGATTTACGCCTCTCGATCATTGACGAGCAGCACCGGTTTGGGGTCACGCAACGTTTGGCTTTGGCGCAAAAGGGGCAGGCGGTGGATGTTTTGGTGATGACGGCGACGCCGATCCCTCGCTCGCTCTCCCTGGCCCATTACGGCGATATGGACCTGTCGATTTTGGACGAAAAGCCCCCTGGGCGCACGCCGATCAAAACGGCCCTAAGTGCGACGGATCGGATCGACGAGGTTGTGGCACATTTACGGGGTGCGATTGAGAAGGGACGGCAGGCCTATTGGGTTTGTCCGCTGGTCGAGGAAAGCGAGCTGGTCGATATGATGGCCGCCGAGGAACGGTTCAAACATCTGCGCGCGGTTTTGGGCGAGGGGCATGTTGGGCTTGTGCATGGACAAATGCCACCTGAGGACAAAGACCGGACCATGGCACAGTTCGCGGCGGGCGAGATTGCGGTTTTGGTGGCCACAACGGTGATCGAAGTGGGGGTCAATGTGCCCAATGCGTCGATCATGGTGATTGAGCGGGCGGAGCATTTTGGCCTGGCACAGTTGCACCAATTACGCGGACGGGTTGGGCGCGGCGATGTCGCCTCGACCTGTTTGCTGCTCTATCAGCCGCCTCTGACCGAGACCGGTCGGCGCAGGTTGGAGATTTTGCGCGAGACCGAAGATGGGTTTCGCATTGCCGAGGAAGATTTGGCAATGCGCGGCGCGGGCGACGTGTTGGGCACGGCTCAATCCGGGCTACCACGCTTTCGGGTGGCGGATTTGGAGCGGCAATCGGCGCTGATGGCTTTGGCGCAAAGTGATGCGCGCAAGCTGATGCATGATGATCCGACGCTTTCAAGCGACCGCGGGCAGGCCGTGCGTGTTCTTCTTTGGTTGATGGGGAAGGATGAGGCAATCCGTTTGATTTCAGTGGGTTAGTAGATTTTAACGCAGGTGGATTTCATTTTGTTCGCGAATGTTCTTAAAAAGTTCTTTACATGGATCTTTGAAAATGAGAACAAAGTGGCAACACATCATTAACCAACCTGTCTCAAAGGATGCTCACATGATCAAGGACCTCAAATCCGTTGCCACCCGGTCGCAAGGAACACTGGTACAAGACATGATCGGTGCGATCGCACTTTTGGTCATCCTCTTGGGTGGGTTGAGCCTACCGGCCTTGGTGTAACGCCCATCTTCGTTTGCCTCAGATCTGATCCCCAACCCGCAGCCCACTCTTGGGTCTGACATACCTGTTCCCGTCAGTGATGGTCCCTCATCCCATCAACCCCGCGGGTCTCAGATCGTACTTCCCGCCGCCTTCTTCTGAAGTGCGGCGGATTTTTTTTAGGGCGCTCAGGTTAAGGTGATGCGTCAGAACGTATATCCCAAACGCAAGCCGCCCCAGTGTTTGCCATCCACGAAAATCGGGGCAGAGAGATCTTTCATCATCATGAATTTGCCCGCTCCCATATCGCGACGATAGACTTGGAGCAGGAAGGGTTGGGTGTTTCGCCCGGCTTTCAGGCCCACCCGATCGCTAAAAATGCGCCGATTGCGGGAATTGGCGGCGTTCCAGGCCGGATCATGACCTTGCGGTGCGGAGAATTTAACATTGTGGGTTGGCAAATAGCCGTTTGGATCAAGCGCCGCACAAAAGACGACCTTGGGGTTAAACTCAAGCATAGGCTCTTGAACCGCGGGCAAGACCTCATCCGTAAAGGCCGTGAACCGCGCCACATATTGTTGCGGATCGGTGTTGGCGAGTTCAACGTAGCTTCGGTCAAAAAGGTCTGAGTGACTGATGCGTCCCGAACTCATGCCATCAGCAAAAAGTTCTGAAATCCGAAAGGCGGCCTCTTGCACCTTGTTGATAAAGACCAAATCTTCGCTGGCACCGCCCAGAGCAACGGTGGTTTGGAAAATGGTTTCAGAGGTGTCGATCAACTTATCGACGCGCTCATGCGCAACATGGATGCCCTCAGCGGTGGCATTGGCGGCTTTGCCGATTTGGTCAAAGGCGGGTTGGAACCGCGCGACAGCGTCTCGAACCTTGTCGGCCTCTGTGACCATGATCCGGGTGGCGTCGTGGGTTTGACGTACACCTTGGGCGATTTCTGTGAGCGCCAGATCCGTTTCCGAGGCCGAGGAAATCACATGGCCCGCGTCAGTGGAGACACCTGTCGCCTCCTCGCGCAGCCGTCCGACCCATTCGGACAGGGTGGCAATGTTCTCTTCGATCCCGGCGGCGGCGCGGGCGGTTTTGCGCGACAATTCGTTGATGGCTTCGGCCACCACGCCAAAGCCACGCCCGCTGTCACCGGCGCGCGCCGCCTCGATTTTGGCATTGATGGCGAGAATATTCACCTGACGGGCAATGTCGGCGATATTGGTGTTGTCCGCCTCAACGGCACTCAGTGAACTTGCGACCCGTTCCATACGCTCCGACAGATCTTTCACCCATGAGGCCACATGTTGAGATTTTTGGCCGCTTTCGCGCACAAATCCCACCGACCCCTCAACGCGATTGAGGGTTTGATCGGTGATGCTGGTCACCGTCGTCAAAGCGTCACGCACCGCACCATTGGCGGTCATCACGTCTGCGGCGGAGGATTGCACATCCGCCAGAACCGCGATCTGACTTTTGGATTGTTCATCGACGCTGTCCAGAAATCCCGCGATGTCCACAACTTCAAAGCCAAGTCGACCGGCATATTTGGCCAACAAGCTCATTCTGTGATCCGCAGATGTTGCGTTTTCAAAGTCAGGATTCGGAATCATTGAGGCCTCCAATTGCAGGAGGACAATGGACCACGCCTCTTACGAGTTCGTTAAATTCTGAGCCTTCTCGGCCAATTCAAAGGCATTTTTGGCCGCAGTGAGGGCCAAAAGGATCGAAGCATGGCGATTTTTATAGTCGCGCGCGGGCAAAAGCGCCTCATATCCGTCAAAGGGCGCGGAGGGCACCGGGCCGTTCTGTTTCAAAAACGCCTCAAGCTCATCACGCGCCTGCGCCAGTTCGGCTCCGGTCCGCCCGATGACCTGCGCACCCAGCACGGATGCTGCCGCCTGACCCAGCGCACAGGCTTTGACGTCTTGGGCAAAGCGCAGGACTTTTCCGTCCGCCACATCCAAATCCACGGTCACGGTCGAGCCACAGAGCGGCGCGCGCTCGCGCACGCTGGCCTGTGGCGTCTCAAGCCGCCCGGTTAGCGGAATATCGGCAGCCAGAGCCAAGAGTTTACCGGAGTAGAGCTTGGCCAGTTCGACGGTGTTTTGCGCCGTTGTTGGACCCGTGGTTTGAGTGGACATGGTTTGCCTTTCATCAACTGCTCTCTTAGATAGGTCACAGACCCGCCTATGGAAAGGACCTGCCATGCGCTTTGACCCGGCTTCGCTCAAATATGATGACAAAGGGCTGATCCCGGCCATCGCCCAAGACGCCGAGAGCGGCGATGTTTTGATGATGGCGTGGATGAATGAGGCGGCGGTGCAAAAGACTCTGGAGACGGGGCGGGTGACCTATTGGTCGCGCTCACGTCAGGCGTTTTGGATCAAGGGCGAGACCTCGGGCCATGTGCAGGAGCTGGTCGATTTTCGTTATGATTGCGACAGCGATTGCATCCTTGTGACGGTGGCCCAGACCGGGCCTGCCTGCCACACCAATCGCCGGTCGTGTTTTTACCGCGCGGTGCGGGATGGGGATGTGGTTGAGTTGATGTCACCCATGGCATGAGGTTTGCCTCATAAAGACATGAAAGAATTATACTAACCCGATCATTTCTTTGACGTCATCCGGGGACAACCCTTCTTCGCGAAACTTCGAAATCGCCTTGGCATCGGCGCGTTTGGCAAGGCGTATACCTTTGGAATCCCGGATCAAAGCGTGGTGGTGATAGGCGATTTCGGGCAAATCCAACAGCGCTTGCAACAGCCGGTGAATCTGGGTCGCCTCTCTTAAATCCGCGCCGCGTACGGCCTCGGTCACGCCCTGATGGGCATCATCCAACACCACCGAGAGATGATAGGCGGCGGTGCCGATCTCTTTACGGGCCAGCACGATGTCCCCAACATGATGGATCAATTGATGGGCGCTCAAACGATGAGCTCCAGGGACGTCCGGGCCGGTTTCAACCCATGAAAAACGTGTCACATCTCCCAGATATTCCACGGCTTTTTGCATGTTAAGCCGCACCGCCTCGCCATGGCGAAACGAGGCCATCGCACGGTGACGACAGGTGCCGGGATAGATTACACCATCCGGCCCCATCGGCGCGCCTTCTTGCGGGGCGGAGAGCGCATTCATCACGTCGCGGCGGGTGCAGGAACAGGGGTAGATCAGGTCCAATTCTTCGAGGCCGCTCAAGGTACTTGCGTAGATGTCTTCGCGTGCCGTGACGTGCAAAACCGGTTCAGGCCAGGACAGGCCGAGCCAGCGCAGATCGGCATAGATCAAGGCCTCCCATTCCGGGCGACAGCGGGTGATGTCACCATCCTCGATCCGCAATAGAAATAGTCCGTCATGGCGGCGCGCACGCTCATAGGCCGTCAGCGCCGAATAGGCGTGCCCCAGATGCAAAGGCCCTGTGGGGCTTGGGGCAAACCGGGTGACGTAGCGCGTCGAAGGGGGCATTACCGGCGACGTCCGCGGTCACGCCGATCCTCGCGGGCTTGAAAGATCAGAAACCACGCCAGGAGGATAAACATTGGATGGGTCAATCCGCCCGAAAAGATCAGCGCGGGCACCCAGATCAAAAAGGTGAAAACGGCCACAAAGGGCCGCCCTGTCAGCAGGATCGACAGGGGCGGCAGGAAAATCGCGAGGATGTAATTCAAGGCAAGCCTCCTAACTCTCCGCCGCGCCCAACCAGGCTGTGAACGCGTCTTTGGCGCGGTCTGTATAGCCTTTATAGCGCTCTTTGCGGCCTTTGCGACCGCCGCGCATCCCGTCCAACGGCGGGAACAGGCCAAAGTTCACATTCATCGGCTGAAAGCTCTTGGCCTCAGCCCCGCCGGTGATGTGATGAATGAGCGCACCCATGGCGGTGGTGCCGGGCGGCGGACCCATCTCATGGCCCAAAAGTTCGGCTGCGGCCAAACGGCCAGCGAGCAACCCCATGGCAGCGGATTCCACATAGCCCTCCACGCCTGTGACCTGTCCGGCAAAGCGGATATTGGGCCGGGATTTGAGCCGCATTTGATCATCCAATAGCGTCGGAGAGTTCAAAAACGTGTTGCGGTGAATACCACCCAAACGGGCAAAACTGGCATCTTCCAAACCGGGAATCATTTTTAAAACAGCGGTTTGCGTGCCGTATTTCATCTTAGTTTGAAAGCCGACGATATTCAAAAGCGTGCCGAGTTTGTTGTCGCGGCGCAGCTGCACCACCGCGTAGGGTTTCACATCCGGCTGATGCGCATTGGTCAGGCCAATCGGCTTCATCGGCCCAAACCGAAGCGTCTCGCGACCGCGTTCGGCCATGACCTCGATCGGCAGACAGCCGTCGAAATACCCGGCCGTTTCATTTTCATGAAACTCGGTCTTTTCCGCCGCCAAAAGCGCGTCGATAAAGGCCTCGTATTGGTCCTTGGTCATCGGGCAATTGAGATAGGCTTTTTGCTCTTCCTCGGTCTCGCCCTTGTCATAGCGCGACTGCATCCAGGCCACATCCATATTGATGCTCTCGGCATAGACGATGGGGGCGATGGCGTCGAAAAACGCCAAACGATCCGTGCCGGTCTCGCGCGCAATCGCCTCGCCAAGCGCGGGTGAGGTCAGCGGGCCTGTGGCAAAAATCCATGTACCCTCGGTGGGCAATTCGGTGATTTCACCATATTCGACCGAGACGTTGGGCAGGGCTTTGAGCGCGGCTGTGACGCTCTCAGAAAAGGGATCGCGGTCCACGGCCAAGGCGCCGCCTGCGGGCAGGCGATGCTTGTGCGCCATCGCCATGATCAAGCCATTGGCCGCGCGCATTTCCCAATGCAACAGGCCGACGGCGTTTTGTTCGTCATCATCCGAGCGGAACGAGTTGGAACAGACCATCTCGCCAAAATTCCCGGTGTGATGGGCGAATGTGCCCACTTCGGGACGCATTTCATGAAGCACAACTTTGAGGCCCATATGAGCCGCCTGCCATGCCGCTTCGGACCCGGCCATGCCGCCGCCGACGATGTGGAGTGTTTTATCTGTCATGGCTCGGGATGTAGTTCAAAGCTGGGAGAAAGAAAAGAGAGGGCGCGCGCCTATGTCAGAGCTTTAAAGCGGCTCGCCCATCAAAAACCCCACACATCAGGCTGACGTGTGGGGCAGGTTTGATCGTCTTGATCCTGAGTAGGATTTAGAAGTCGAGGAGATCGTAGAGCGGCGTTGTATCTGTGACGTAGTTGGTCACCTGATCGGTCACGCGAACACGACGAGCGCCGGTTTCGAAAGAGAGGGCGAGGGTGAAGCCGTCGCCGTCAACGATATCGCTGCCGAAGGACTGACCATAGTTGGCTTCCACGGATGTTGTATCCGTCAGGTTGTAGCTGCCGCCAACGGTGTAGATGCCGTTGTCGAGGAAATTGTCATTGGTGGTGAGGACAGAGGCCAAAACGGTGAATTTCGCATTGACGTCATATGCGCCGCTGAATGCGGTTGCCCCTGCGTCAAACCCGTCTTCATCCCAAAGGCTGGCGATGTTGGCTTCGAAAGCTGCGGCGTCATATTTATAGCCGAGACCATAGGAGCCGAAATTGTCCGTCTCATTGGCAATGCCGTAGACGGTGGATGCGCCAAAGCCATAGAAACCAGCAAGGGTTACGCTGTCGATATCAGCGTCGTCAAATTTTTCGTATTCCAGTGCAACGCCATAGTCGTTGTTTTGGAATTCTGCGCCCAAACCATAGGAGGTTTCGTCGTTGCCGCCTTCGGCCTGGCTATAGCTGAGAAGGCCGTAGACGTTCAGGCCGGGGATGATCGCGTAGCCCGCAGTGCCGCGCAGGATGGAGGCGTCATCACCTTCAGCAGACACAAGGCCCGCAGAGCCGGTGAAGGAGTACTGACCCATGATGTAGTCAGCTTCGCCGTTCAGGCGGGTGACGTCCAGCTCTTCGATATTGCCGTAGACCGCCTCTACATTGCTGTAGGTCAGGCCGTCAGCGGCGGCTGCGCCTGCTGTCGAAACCAATGCCAAGGCGAGTGAAAGTTTTTGTACGTTGCTCATTTTCAACCTCATGGAAAATTATGAGCTGCATTTAGCCCTCTCATCAGGTGAATTTTAGAGGGGGCGTTCACTTTTATAATCTGTGTGAAAATATGTGTGTATTTGGCTACATATACCACAAAATCGCACATGTTACTCGACAAAAATCGCATAGAAAAAGCCGCAAGAACCGTCAGTTCAAGCGGCTTTTTGCCTATTTTATGAGTGGGATAGGGAGATGTCCTCACATTTATGTGAGGGGCTCTTGCGCTTTATTCCTCCGCAGCACCGTCCTCTTCGTCATCACTTTCGGCGATCCAGGCCACCGACACGACCTCTTCGCCTTTGCCGGTGTTGAACACTTTCACACCACCCGCCGAGCGCGAGCGGAAGGAGATACCTTCGACCGGGCAGCGGATGGATTGGCCTTTCGAGGTGGCGAGCATGATTTGGTCTTCGATGCCGACCGGGAAGGAGGCCACAAGTGCCCCGCCGCGCATGGCTTTGTCCATCGCTGTCACCCCCATGCCGCCGCGTCCGCGAACCGGATACCCATGCGAAGAGCTGAGTTTGCCCGTGCCATTTTGCGTGATGGTCACAAGCAGCTCCTCGGCCGCCTTCATTTCCTCGAACCGTTCCATGGAGATCGAGCCTTCTTCAGCCTCTTCCTCATCGTCGGTCGCCTCTACCTCATCGGCACCGGCCATTTGGCGACGCATTTTGAGGTAAGCGGCCCGTTCAGAGGCCTCGGCATCAAAGTGTTTGATCACCGACATCGAGACGACCTCATCGTCCGTGCCCAGCTTGATCCCGCGCACACCGGTCGAGGCGCGCGAGTTGAACACCCGCACATCCGTGACCGGGAACCGGATCGCACGGCCGGAGGAGGTCACCAGCATCACGTCATCATTTTCATCGCAAATCCGGGCGTTGATCAGGCGGGTGCCCTCGTCTTCGCCTTCGAATTTCATCGCGATCTTGCCGTTGGATTTCACATTGGTGAAGTCCGACAGGCGGTTGCGACGCACTGATCCTTTCGAGGTGGCAAAGACGATCTGAAGCCCATCCCAATCCAACTCGTCGCGGTCCACCGGCATGATTGCCGCAATGCCCACACCCGTCGGGATCGGCAGGATGTTGACGATCGGTTTGCCCTTGGCCGTCCGGCCACCCAGCGGCAAGCGCCAAGTTTTCAACTTATAGGCCATGCCGTCATCGGTGAAGAACAGCAACTGGGTGTGGGTGTTGGCGACAAACAGCGTGGTGATCACGTCTTCGTCCTTGGTCGCCATGCCAGACAGGCCCTTGCCACCGCGTTTTTGCGCGCGGTAATCGGCCAGAGGCGTGCGTTTGGCCCAACCGGAGGCGGTGATGGTGACCACCATATCCTCTTTTTCGATCAGGTCTTCGTCTTCCATATCGCCCGACCAATCGACAATCTCGGTGCGGCGCGGCACGGCGAATAGGGTTTTCACCTCAATCAACTCGTTGGAAATGATCTCCATGATCCGCTCACGCGAGGCGAGGATGGCGAGGAAATCTTTGATCTTGCCGGCGAGCTCTTGCAACTCGTCGGTGACCTCTTTGACACCGATCTGGGTCAGGCGTTGCAGCCGCAGATCGAGGATCGCGCGGGCCTGGGTCTCGGACAGGTTATAGGTGCCATCGTCGTTCATCTTATGGCTCGGATCGTCGATCAAGCGGATGTAATCAGCGATGTCCATCGCGGGCCAGCGACGTTCCATCAATTTCGCCCGCGCCTCAGCCGCATCTGCAGAGGATCGGATGGTGGCGACGACTTCGTCGACATTGGTCACAGCCACGGCCAAACCACAGAGGATATGGGCGCGGTCGCGGGCTTTGCGCAGTTCAAACGCGGTGCGGCGCGCCACCACTTCTTCGCGGAAGGTGATGAAATGCTCCAAGAACTGGCGCAGGGTCATTTGTTCCGGGCGGCCACCATTGAGCGCCAGCATGTTACAGCCAAACGAGGTTTGCAGCGGGGTAAAGCGGAACAATTGGTTCAGCACCACCTCCGGCGTCGCATCGCGTTTCAGCTCGACCACAACCCGCACACCGACACGGTCGGATTCGTCTTGGACATGGGCGATGCCTTCGACGCGCTTGTCCCGCACCAGCTCGGCGATTTTTTCGATCATCGTCGCCTTGTTGACCTGATAGGGGATCTCATCGACGATGATGGCGTAGCGGTCTTTGCGGATCTCTTCGACGCGGGTCTTGGCGCGGATCACTACGGAGCCACGGCCCTCAAGATAGGCTTTGCGCGCGCCAGAGCGGCCCAAAATCATCGCGCCCGTCGGGAAATCGGGCGCAGGCACGATTTCCATCAACCGCTCGGAGGACACGTCAGGGTTTTCGATCAAGGCCAAGGTGGCGTCGATCACTTCGCCCAGGTTGTGCGGCGGGATGTTGGTGGCCATGCCGACGGCGATCCCGCCCGCACCATTGACCAGCATGTTCGGGAACCGCGCCGGAAGCACAGTGGGTTCGCGGTCTTTGCCGTCATAGTTCAGGGTGAAATCGACGGTGTCTTTGTCAATATCGGCCAAAAGATAGGCGGCCGGTTTGTCCATCCGCACTTCGGTGTAGCGCATCGCCGCGGCGGCATCGCCATCCATCGAGCCAAAGTTCCCCTGACCATCGAGCAAGGGCAGGGACATCGAAAACGGCTGTGCCATCCGCACAAGGGCGTCATAGATCGCGCTATCACCATGCGGGTGATATTTCCCCATCGTATCGCCGACAGACCGCGCCGATTTACGATAAGATTTGTCGTGGGTGTTGCCCGCCTCATGCATCGCAAACAGGATGCGGCGGTGAACGGGCTTCAACCCGTCGCGCAAATCCGGGATCGCGCGACTGACGATCACGCTCATCGCGTAATCGAGGTAGGAGCTTTTCATCTCCTGGGTGATGGAAATCTTCGGCCCGTCCCATGCCATCGGCACGCGTGGGGTTTCTTCTTCGTTTTCAGGGGTTTCTGGAGTGTCGCTCACGGTGTCCGCCTGTTGTTTGGTGCGATCTATATAATGTCGTTACCTATCTTACATCATACGGGATGTGGGGTGCAATGGGGGAACCGGCGAGGATTTCGCTCGTAGAGGCCCATCTGAGGCCGCGTCCTTGGCAGCCAGATAAAAGGAGTGACAACATATTGTTTTTATAGACAATTAAGCAATTTGTGACAAGCTGAGTCTCAGGGAGAAAAAACACAGGAAACACCCAAGCAACAGGAGAGACCTTGATGGCAACAGCGCAGCAAAACCAGATGAGCGACACCGAGATGATGCTCACGGGATATGGCCTGACTTTGGCGGAATTCACCTACCGAATGCCGGATCACCAAAGTGTGTTGAATACGTTTTCGTGGCAGCTTTACGATCTTGCGCCGGATTATCCGAAATTGTTCAAATTCATCGCGTTTTGGCATGAGACCATCGAGGGCCCGTTACACCATGTGCGTTTTACCCATCGCAAATTGATCTCACCGGGCGAATGGCGCAATTGCGTCGGTGAATTTACCATTCATTGAATGAGGTTCATTGAAAAACCGCGCGCGGCGGGGCACGATCCGTCGCGGCTCAAAACCGCTTCAACAGCTTTTTAAGCGGTGTGGTGGCATCGCCGGTGTAGGAGGCTTCTGACACCTGACGAAACCGATCCCGCAGCGCTTCGGCGCGCAGATCGGCCAAAGGCCCACCCACCCGCTTGCGACTGCGGCGCGCGGTGGGAAAGGGGACCACAGAGGGACGAAGGGGCTTTGTCTGTTTCATGATCCCAAGATTTGCACAAAGCGCGGCGATTTCAATCCTGAAAACGCATTTGTGAGCGCTGTTTCGGCAAAAAATGGCGGGACGGTTAAAACTGCATCCGTGTGAAAGCCGGGTTTAACCTGCCGCCGCGCCAGACCACCACTCAGCGCGGCTTTGTCCACGCCATGATCCAAAGCGCCATAAACACCAGCGAGAACAAGAAATTCCAGCCCGCCATGGTGATGCCAAGCCCCCATGTGTCCCAAACGATCTCGTCACAAAGCACAAGTTTCGCCGCCCCCGCAGAGGGCAAAAGATCCATACCGGAGAGGCCAGACAGGCCTGGGCCAGACGAGGTGCAGGAGCTTGGACCGGGCCACCAGCCCTGTTCGACACCGGCGTGAAACAGGCCAAGGCCTGAGGAGACCACCATCACCAGCGCGCCCAAAACCAGCAAAAGCCGCAGGCGGGTCGCCAGAAACAGCGCGCCGATGACAATGACAATGGCATGGGGCCAGCGTTGCCACAGGCACATCGCGCAGGGCGCATAGCCCATGGCCTGAAACACAAACGCCCCCAAAAGGATCGACAGCGATCCCAGCGCGGCCAAAAGGGCCAAATGCAGGCGGGTGAGGCGGGAAATCAAAGCTATCATAGGAATTTCACCGCGTAAAAACCGCCCACAAGCAGGAGGATGAGCACGGTGAACACCGCTCCCAATCGCCGCTCGATAAAGTCGCGGATCGGATCGCCAAATTTCCACAACAGGGCGGCGACGACGAAAAACCGGAATGAACGTGCGACAATCGAGGCGACGATAAACACCGGCAAGGACAGTTGGGTGGTGCCCGACAAGATGGTGATCACCTTATAGGGGAAGGGGGTGACGCCCGCGATCAACACGGCCCATGCGCCCCATTCATTGTATTTGACGGCGAATTCGTCGAAATAGGCGTCTTTGCCATAGAATTCCAACACCGGGCGACCAATGGTTTCAAAGGCGCCAAAGCCGATCCAATAGCCCAACATCCCACCCAAAACCGAGGCCAAAGTGGCGATCCCGGCGATTTTGAACGCATCTTTTGGGCGCGCCACGATCAGCGGAATCATCAAAATATCTGGTGGGATTGGAAAGACCGAGCTCTCGACAAAGGCAACGACGGCCAAAGCCCAAAGCGCATGCGGGCTTTCCGCCAAAGACATCGTCCAATTGTACAACCGCTTTAGCATGCGCCGAAAATCCCCGCTTGTTCTCGGTCTATAGGCCTCATTCTGCCCCAAGGGTCAAGCATATGCCGGGTGCTTTCGGCTTGTCGGACGGACGGGTGACGTTATTGTGAGCACAGTTTTGATTTTGGCCGAGGGTGAGTGATGAAATGGCAAGGACGGCGCGGGTCGCGCAACATTGAGGATCGGCGGTCCATGAGTGGCGGCAAGGCCGTGGGCGGGATCGGCGGCTTGGGCCTGATCGCGGTTGTGGTGATCGGCTATTTCCTCGGCATCGACGTCACGCCGCTGCTCGAAGGGGCAGGGGGCATCAGTCCCCAAACCCAGAGCACCCAAATCACCGCCGCCGATGAAGAGGCGGCGCAATTCGTCTCCGTCACCTTGGCCGACACCGAAGAGATTTGGACCGGAGTCTTTGCCGATCAATTGAACGCGCGCTATGAGCCGCCGATTCTGGTGCTCTATAAAGGCGTGACCCAAAGCCCCTGTGGCTCTGCCTCTGGGGCGACCGGGCCGTTTTATTGCCCCTCGGATCAAAAAGTCTACCTCGACACAGATTTCTTCACCACGATGAGCCGCACACTGGGCGCGAAGGGCGATTTTGCCGCCGCTTACGTGGTCGCGCATGAAGTGGCGCATCATGTCCAGAACGAATTGGGCATTTTGGGACAGGCCAATGCCTACCGTGCGCAAGTCTCGGAGGACAAAAGCAACGCCGTCTCGGTGATGATTGAACTTCAGGCCGATTGCTATTCAGGGATTTGGGCGAAAAAGGCCGATGAGGCCTTTGGGTCGATTGAGCATGGCGACATTCGCGAGGCGTTGAATGCGGCCAAACAAATCGGTGATGACACATTGCAAAAGAATGCCGGACGCGTGCCGCAGCCGCACACCTTTACTCATGGCACCTCCGAGCAGCGCCAAACCTGGTTTGCGACCGGCTATAAAACCGGGGATTTGGCCTCTTGTGACACTTTTTCTGCCGATCGGTTATAAATCTGACAAATCCCTCTTGTCGTCGCCCGCGAGCTTCGATAAATGCCCTTTACCGCGACGATGTGCGCGGAACTTTTGCCCGTGTGGTGGAATTGGTAGACACAGGGGATTCAAAATCCCCCGCTGTAACAGGCTTGGCGGTTCGAGTCCGCCCACGGGTACCATTATTAAAAGAGGTGACTACCAAGTCCTCTTTTAGCAGACAGTGATCAAACCAGTTTAATCCCTCTCCCCGCTCCCAAGCCACAAATGTCATTTTGTGTATCGCTCCGGGATGACACGCCTTTGCGTGTAGCAGGACAAACCGCATTCTGTTTGCGTCCGGATTGGAGGCGGGCGGTGCCCTTTCATCACTGGAAACGCGCCCCGGTGCCGATTCTGATTCCTGCCAAACCCGCAAACAGTGCCCAAAACAGGCCAAAGGTTCCCAAACCGAGCCACGGGCGTTAGGCTGAGTTCAGTGAGCTGCGAATCGAGACCTTGGGGGTTGGGGTGATACTATTGCCCATATTTGACCTTCAATTCAGCCATATTGACCACAAGGTTGCGCCTTTAGGGCAATATGACTGCAATCACTCCTGTATTCTGGCTTTATAACCAAACAAAACTTCAGGGATCTCTCATGAAAAACACCACAGTTCTCGGCGCATTTGGCGCTTTGGCCCTTTTGGGCGCCACTTTGGCCACGCCAGCCGCCGCCGATAAACTCGATGACGTTTTGGGCTCGGGCAAGCTGCGCTGCGCCGTTGTGCTCGACTTCCCGCCCATGGGCTACCGTGACGCCAACAACGAACCGGCCGGCATGGATGTGGACATCTGTAAAGATCTCGCAAGCCGCATGGGCGTTGATGCCGAAGTCGTCGGCGTCACCTGGGCCGAACGTATTCCGTCGCTGATCTCTGGCCGCACCGATGTGGCGATTGCCTCCTCTTCGGACTCGCTTGAGCGCGCCCAGACCGTGGGTTTCACCATCCCCTACATGGTGTTCCAGTTCCAATCCCTGCTGCCCGCAGATTCCGAGATCACCGAATGGGACCAGTTGAAAGACGCCAATGTCGGTGTCGCGGTTGGCACAACCTATGAATCCGAACTGACCGATTACAGCGCCGCCAACTGGCCGGATGGCAAAGGCAAGATCACCACCTTCCAAGCCGAAAACGACACCTATCTTGCCGTGTCCCAAGGCCGCGTCGAAGCGGGCATTGCCACAGACACCGCCATCGCCAACATTCTGCAATCGGACAGCTTTTCCAACCTCAAAGCCGGTCCCGTGGCCCCCTTTGGCGCGGATATCGTTGGCTTTATGACCGAGCGTAACGAATTTGGCTGGATCAACTACCTGAACCTCTACATCAACCATGCGTACCGCGACGGCACGCTCGGTGATCTCTATGAGACACATATCGGCGGCGAAATGCCTGACCTGACGACCGTTGGCGTTTATTATTAAACCCTGAAGTACGTTTAACCTTGGCGGCGGCAGGCACCCCCTGTCGCCGTCCAACTTATGGGTCATTTGGATGGATTATCAATTCCACTGGCGACCAGTTATTCAGGCTCTTCCCGATCTTCTGAAAGCCTCTCTGGTCACACTTCAGGTCTCTCTTATCGCGATGGCACTTGGCCTGATGATCGGCCTTGTGCTCTATTTCTTTCGGGCCAGCCAACTGCGCGTTCTGCGCGGGTTTGGCTCCACCTGGGTCGAAATTGCGCGCAACACGCCCTCTCTGTTCCAGATTTTCGTGTTTTATTGGGGCCTTGGCGAATTCGGTATTTTTCTCAGCTCCTATACGGCGGTGGTTGCCGCGCTGACCTTCAACTGTGCGGGCTATATGGCCGAGACCTATCGCGGCGGCTTTAATGCCGTGAACCCCGGTCAAGACAAAGCCGCGCGCACGTTGGGGATGACCCGGTTTCAATCCATGCGCTATGTGGTGTTGCCGCAGGTGTTGCGTGCGATTTACGGGCCGATGACCAACCAGTTCACTTGGGTCATTCTGGCCTCCTCTTTGGGGATGCTGGCGGGTCTGCGCGAATTGTCGGGCGAGACGCAATATTTCAACTCACGCACCTTCCGCACCTTTGAATTCTTCGCCGCCACCGCCGTGATCTACTATCTGATCGCCAAAATGGCGCTTCTGTTGATGGCCCTTCTTGGACGGCCCTTGTTCAAAGCGGAAAGGGCAAAGTCATGACCGATGTCTTTACCACGCTGCAATGGAGCGATCTGATCTTCCTGCTGGAAGGGGCTTGGAAAACCATCCAAATTTCTGTCGTCTCCATCCTTTTGGGCACCCTGTTGGGTATGGTCTTCGGCTGGCTGATGTCGCTGAACAACAAGTTGATCACCTTCGCGGTCATGGCCGTGCTGGACGTGTTCCGCTCGGTGCCTTTGCTGATCCAATTGATCCTGTTTGACAGTTTCGTGGCGATCGCGGGCTTTCCGTTGCCGGCATTTTGGTCGGGTACGATCGTGTTGATCATCTACACCGCCTCGCTTGTGGCTGTGGTTGTACACTCGGGCATCGACGCCGTGCCTCCGGGTCTGCGCGCCGCCGCGCGGTGTTTGGGGATGAGTTATTGGCAGGAAATGCGCCATGTGACCACGCCCGTGGGCCTGCGCACGGCGTTTCCGTCCTGGCTTGGAGTGGCACTGGCGACCATCAAAGACTCCGCTCTGGTCTCGGCCATCGGCTATGTCGAATTGCTGCGCGCCTCGCAAATCCTCAACACCCGCACCCAAGAGTCGGTCAAAATCATGCTGCTGGTCGGCCTGATCTACTTTATCATCTCCTACCCGCTGTCGCGATTGGGCGCACGTTACGAACAGAGGCAAAAATCATGATCGTACTGGAAAACCTGCACAAATCCTTTGGCCCTCTGGAAGTTCTCAAAGGCATCAACCTGACCGTGGACAAGGGCGAGGTCGTTTCACTGATCGGCGCGTCTGGATCGGGCAAGTCCACGCTGCTTTATTGCATCAACGCGCTTGAAACCATTGATGGCGGCAAGGTCACCGTCGATGGGGTGGATGTGCATGCCAAAGGCACCGACATCAACAAGCTGCGCCAGAAATTGGGCACGGTGTTTCAGCAATGGAACTCGTTCCCGCATCTGACCGCACTTGAAAACGTCGCCCTCGCGCCGCGTGTGGTGTCGAAATTCAGCCGTAAAGACGCGCAGGAGATCGCCGCCAAGCAACTCACCCATGTTGGTCTCGGCGACAAGCTCAACCACTACCCGTCGCAGCTTTCGGGCGGTCAGCAACAGCGTTTGGCGATTGCCCGTGCGCTGGCGATGGAACCGACCTACATGTTGTTTGACGAGGCCACCTCGGCGCTTGACCCGGAGTTGGTGGGCGAGGTGCTCGACATCATGCGGATGCTGGCCTCTGAGGGGATGACGATGATTGTTGTGACCCATGAGATGAGCTTTGCCCGAGATGTTTCTGATCGCGTTGCTTTTTTCAAGAAAGGCGTTTTGGCCGAAATCGGTGCGCCGGAAGATGTGATGAACAATCCCCAAGACCCCGATCTGCAACGGTTCCTCTCGACCATCGGCTAATCGCCTCAGATCGCACAGCCAAAAAACCGCCGTTCCTTACACAGGAGCGGCGGTT
>CENL01045658.1_pt1 | contig 27305 bp, 28 predicted proteins | sample 530221 | NCBI WGS metagenome assembly CENL01 (sample SAMEA2619791, study PRJEB7988) | marine metagenome | isolation source: saline water (ENVO:00002010), including
AGCGATTGAACTGCGCGGGATTTCCAAAGCCTTTGGCCCGGTTCAGGCCAATAAGGACATCTCGATCACGGTCAAAAAAGGCACGGTCCACGGCATCATCGGCGAAAACGGCGCGGGAAAATCCACGCTGATGTCGATCCTCTATGGCTTTTACAAAGCCGATGCGGGGACGATCCACATCAAGGGCCAAGAGGTCCAGATTGCCGACAGCCAAGCCGCGATTTCCGCTGGCATCGGCATGGTGTTCCAGCATTTTAAACTGGTCGAAAACTTCACCGTACTCGAAAATGTCATTCTGGGCGCAGAAGATGGCGGATTGCTCAAACCCTCGCTGGCGAAAGCCCGCACACTTTTAAAGCAACTCTCTGATGAATATCAACTTTCAGTCGATCCAGACGCTTTGATCGAAGATCTCTCTGTGGGCCATCAGCAACGGGTTGAGATCCTCAAAGCGCTCTATCGGCAGGCGGACATCCTGATTTTGGACGAACCCACTGGGGTGCTGACCCCAGCCGAGGCGGACCATTTGTTTCGCATTCTCGAAGGGCTGAAAGAACAGGGCAAAACCATCATCTTGATCACCCATAAACTACGCGAAATCATGGAGATCACCGATACGGTGTCCGTGATGCGCCGGGGGGAGATGACCGCAACAGTGCAGACCGCCGACACCACCCCCGAAGACCTGGCCGAACTGATGGTCGGGCGCAAAGTCTTGCTTCATGTTGAGAAAAAACCCGCCACACCGGGCGCGCAGATTCTGGAAATTGAAAACCTGCATGTTGTTGATGAGCAGGGTGTGGAACGGGTAAAAGGCATTGATTTGCATGTGCGCGCCGGTGAAATCCTTGGGATTTGTGGCGTGGCGGGCAATGGTCAAACCGAACTATTGGAGGTTTTGGGCGGCTATCAAAACGGCACGGGCACGATCCGTCTCAACGGCGAAGAGATCGACCTGACGGGCAAAAACTCCGACGGCCAATCGCGCCGTGCCCGCGGGATTTCGCATGTGCCGGAGGACCGGCATGATGAGGGGCTGATCCTGAACTTCCAAGCCTGGGAAAACATGGTGTTTGGCTATCACCACGCACCTGAATATCAAAAAAACCGCTTTTTGATGGACAATGCCGCAATCAAGGCAATGACCCAAGAGAGCATGACCAAATTCGACGTGCGCCCGCCGAACCCCAAGCTGGAGGCCAAAAGTTTTTCCGGCGGCAACCAGCAAAAAATCGTGTTGGCCCGCGAAATCGAGCGCAACCCCGACCTGTTGTTGATCGGCCAGCCGACGCGCGGGGTCGATATTGGCGCCATCGAATTCATTCACCAACAGATCGTACATCTGCGCGACGCGGGCAAAGCCATCCTATTGGTGTCGGTGGAACTCGATGAAATCCTGTCGCTGAGTGACCGGATTGCGGTGATGTTTGACGGTAAGATCATGGGCGAACGCCTGCCCTCTGAGACCAATGAAGGCGAGCTTGGCCTGATGATGGCCGGGATTGCCGAAGAAAACCCGGGGGAGGCAGGTCAATGAACAAAATGCCAAAATGGGCGGACGCCGTCCTCATTCCGTTGATCTCGATCCTCTTGGCCTTTTTGCTGTCGGGCCTCGTGATCATGGCCATCGGCAAAGACCCGGTGATGGCTATCAAAACCATGGTGCAAGGCGCGTTTGGCAACTCAAACAACATCGGTTACACGCTTTATTACACCACCAATTTCATCTTCACCGGCCTCTCGGTCGCCGTCGCCTATCACGCCCGCTTGTTCAACATCGGCTCTGAAGGTCAGGCCGCATTGGGCGGTTTGGGGGTGGCACTTGTGTGCCTTTATGTGCCTTGGCCGCATTGGGCGATTGCCCTGCCTGCGGCGATGATCGGTGGCGCTGTGTTTGGCGCAGCTTGGGCGTTTATCCCCGCCTATCTTCAGGCCAAACGCGGCAGCCATATCGTCATCACCACCATCATGTTCAACTTTATCGGCTCCGCGCTAATCGGCTACATCCTGTTGAATTACCTCAAAGTTCCGGGGTCCATGTCGACGGAAAGCGCACGTTTTGGTGCTGGGGCGCATTTGCCGACTTTCCATGAAATGTTGGCGCCCTTTGGCATCGAGTTCAACAAAAACGCCCCCGTCAACGTGTCCTTCCTGATCGCGCTTTTGGCGGCTGTTGGGTTCTATTTCCTGATCTGGCGCACCCGGCTCGGCTATGAAATCCGCGCCTATGGCCAATCGGAAACGGCGGCGAAATACGCTGGCATCAACCCGGTGCGCATCGTCGTCATCGCCATGCTGATCTCGGGCGCTTTGTCCGGCCTGATGGCAATCAACAACGTGATGGGCGAGGCCGAACGGTTGATCGACAACGCGGTCGAGGGCGCGGGCTTTATTGGCATTGCCGTGGCCCTGATGGGTCGCAACCACCCGATCGGGATCGTCTTGGCCGCGCTTTTGTTTGGCTTTTTGTACCAAGGCGGCGGCGAGCTCTCATTTTGGGAATCGATCCCGCGCGAACTGGTCGTGGTCATTCAGGCTTTGGTGATCATGTTCACCGGCGCGCTCGACAATATGGTGCGCGCGCCGCTTGAAAAACTGTTCATCGCCCTCAACAAGAAAAAGGAGGCGTGAGCATGGACTATCTCACGATCATCCAAATCCTCGACAGCACCGTGCGCCTTGCCACGCCTTTGCTTTTGACCTGTCTCGCCGGGCTGTTTTCCGAACGCGCAGGCGTCGTTGACATCGGGCTTGAGGGCAAACTCTTGGCGGCGGCCTTTTTGGCCGGGGCTGCGGCCTCTGTCACCGGGTCGATTTGGATCGGCCTTTTGGCAGGCGTGGCCGGGTCTTTGGCGTTTTCCATGATCCACGGGCTGGCCTCGATCACCTTCAAAGGCGATCAACTGATCTCCGGCGTGGCGCTGAACTTTCTCGCCGCCGGTCTGACCGTTGTCGTGGGCCAAAGTTGGTTTAAGCTCGGCGGACGCACGCCCTCGCTCCCCACGGATGCGCGGTTTGGCGAATGGAACCTGCCGTTTTCCGATGCCTTGGCGAATGTGCCCTTCATCGGGCCTCTCTACCATGAGCTGATTTCTGGCCACACCGCATTGACCTATATGGCGCTGCTTGCTGTGCCACTGTCGTGGTGGGTGCTTTATCGTACCCGCTTTGGTCTGCGCCTGCGCGCCGTGGGGGAAAACCCCTCAGCGGTCGATACGGCGGGCGTGTCGGTGGTCAGACTGCGCTTTGCGGCACTGGTCATCGCGGGCGTGTTGTGCGGCATGGCCGGCACTTACCTTGCCTCTCTCGCGGCGGGTTTCGTCAAAGACATGTCGGCAGGACGCGGCTACATCGCCCTGGCTGCGTTGATTTTCGCCAAATGGCGGCCTTGGTATGCGCTCTCCGCCACGATGTTGTTCGGCCTGCTGGAGGCCATTGGCAACCGTTACCAATCCATCACCATGGGAGATTTCACCATCCCCGTGCAGTTCATGCAGGCCCTGCCATACATCCTGACGGTGATCATTTTGGCGGGCTTTGTGGGCAAAGCCATCCCGCCACGCGCGGGCGGCACACCCTACGTGAAAGAGCGATAAGCATCCGTAAATGACACGAAAGCGGGCCTTCGGGTCCGCTTTTCTGTCTCATACGCCGCGGATCATTTGACGCGCGCGCCAAATCACTGCATTGCTGAAGAAAGACGTCGCGAAAGTCCCCCATGCAAATATTCCTCCCCATCGCAGAAGTTTCGGTGAACGCCTTCACCCTGCTCGGCATCGGCGGGATTGTGGGCGTGTTGTCGGGCATGTTTGGTGTGGGCGGCGGATTTTTGATCACGCCGCTGCTGTTCTTTGTCGGCATCCCACCCGCCGTGGCCGTCGCCACCTCCGCCAACCAAATTGTCGCCTCCTCGGTCTCCGGTGTGCTTGCCCATTTCAAACGCAAGACGGTGGATTTGAAGATGGGGCTTGTGCTATTGGGCGGCGGCCTTGTCGGCTCCGCCATCGGCATTCAGATCTTCAACATGCTCAAAGCCATGGGTCAGGTCGATTTGCTTGTGACCCTTTGTTACGTGGTATTTCTGGGCATTATCGGCTTTCTGATGCTGATCGAATCCATCCGCGCCATCAAACGCGCCAAGGGCCGCCCCGGTGGTCGTCCGGAGCGTAAAAAACACCTTTGGGTTCACAATCTGCCGCTGAAGATGAAGTTCCGCGCCTCTGGGCTATATATCTCCGCCATTCCGCCGATTGCAGTGGGCATGATGGTGGGCATGTTGGGCGCGGTTATGGGCGTGGGCGGCGGGTTCATCATGGTGCCTGCGATGATCTATCTGCTTGGAATGCCCACCAAGGTTGTGATCGGCACCTCGCTGTTTCAGATCATTTTCACCGCCGGGTTCACCACATTGCTGCACGCCTATACCAACCATACGGTGGACGTGCTTTTGGCGTTTCTGTTGCTGGTCGGCGGCGTCATTGGCGCGCAAATCGGCACCCAAATCGGGCTGAAAATGAAGGCCGAGCAATTGCGGATTTGGCTTGCGCTTTTGGTCCTGGCCGTCTGTCTCAAACTGGGTTTCGATCTGTTGTTGCCGCCCAAAGAACTCTACTCGCTGGGGGCATGATGACGCGCGTTTTTGCCCTGCTGTTCGCTTTGTTGATGCTGCCCGGTGCGGGCCGTGCCGAAGAAGTCGTCGCCGCGCTGAGCCAAAGCCGGATTTCCATCACGGCCAATTTTGACGGCTCTGAAATTTTGATTTTTGGGGCTGTGAAGCGCAACCGACCGACGCCGGAGGGAGAGCCGCTCGATGTCATCATCACCGTCGCGGGGCCTGAAAAGGTCGAAACCATCCGCCGCAAAGACCGCCGTTTTGGTATTTGGATCAACGTCGAGGCACAGGTGATTGGCCACACGCCCACCTTTTACACGGTCACCTCGACGCGGGAGCTGGCCGATATACTGCCGCCCTTGACCGACAGTCTTTGGAAAATCACCGCCGACAAACGGATTTTGCCCGGAATGCGCGGGCTTCCGGCGCGCGAGGCTTTGATCCGGCTGCGCAAGGCGGATGACCTGTACCGCACCCGCGAAGGCGTGGTCACCCTGAGCGAAGACACGCTGTTCCAAACCTCGATCACGCTGCCCTCCAATATCGTTGAAGGCGGCTACACCACGCGGATCTTTTTGCTGCGTGGCGGTGAGGTGATCGACAGTTATGGCACTACGATCAACGTGCAAAAAGTTGGCATTGAGCGCTGGCTTTATAATTTGGCCTATCAACATGCGTTGATTTATGGCGTGATGGCGCTGGCGATTGCCGGGCTGTTTGGCTGGGGGGCCTCAGAGGCGTTTCGCATCCTGCGCCGTTGATTACAGCAGCGCGTCGGCCTGTGCCTCAAGCGTCAAAGGCGCTGCCTCTTTGGCGGTCAAATCCGCAACAGACAGCGGCGCGGTCGGTTTGGCCAATCGCGCCATCGTCACCCACAACAGCCGCGTTTCGGCGCGGGTGATGGCAACATAGGTCAGCCGTTTCCAAAGCGGTATCCCCGCTTCCATCCGACCCGCCCGCGCCGCCGCCATAATGTCGGGGGCAAAGACCTGAACGCTGTCCCATTGCGAGCCTTGCGCCTTGTGAATCGTCACGGCCGCTCCATGCAAAAACGCCGCCCCCATGCGCGCGGCATAGGGGATAAACGGTTCTTCTTCATCGGGAATTTCGATTTTAACAATGGAGGCCGCCGAGATATTCGGATCCTCCGCACCGATCACATGTAGGCGCGAAAAGCCGGGTTTGCGCCCTGGGCCGAGGTAGACGACCTGCGCGCCTTTGATCAAGCCTCGCGCCTCAAGGTCCAACCGTTTTTTACGATGTTTCGCGGGTAATTCGATACCGTCACAGATCAAAGGCTCGCCGGGCAACAGCGCATCGACAGGTGCGTCATGGACATTACGAAACGCTTGGATCAGCCGGATGCGGGTCGCATTGCGCCAGACCAGAACGGGCGAGCGCGCCATCAGATCGCTTTCGACCCGGCTGGCATAGACCACCCGCTCGTCGCGCGCGGCGGCCTCTTGGATCATACGGTCAAACTGATCAAAGCCCAACTGCGGATCGGCCAGAGCATGGGCCAGATCGAGGATTGGATTGTCTTGGGTTTGGCGGTGAATACGGTGCAGCACATGGGTGTTTTCCGCGCCCAAGGTTTCAAACACCATCTCGCCGGCTTGGTTGACCGGGGCCAACTGCGCCGGGTCACCGAACAGCACAAGCGTCGGGAAAATTTCTTTGAGATCATCGAGTTGGCGCTTGTCCAACATCGAACTTTCATCGACGAATCCAATGTCGAGCGGGTCTTCGCGGCGTTTCCATCCGGTGATGAAATCAGAGCCACGCAGACCCGCCGCCGCCAAAGCGCCGGGGATGGATTTATGGGTTTGATAAAAGGCATAGGCGCGGTCCAAGGCCTCATCTGTCAGACCCTCGACCGAAAGGGCTTCGACATCCGGGCGCTCGCCATCGCCCGCCAGCCATTCGGCGATTTTCTCATATTCCGGGTCATAGACCGGGGTGTAGAGAATGCGATGGATGGTGGTTGCGGGCACGCCGCGGGTGCGCAAGACGGAGGCAGCTTTGTTGGTTGGCGCAAGAATCGCCAAGGTGCGGCGCTCCTTTTTCTTGCGGCCTTCCCAATCGCCTGAGACGATATCGACGCCCGCCTCCTCCAGAGCCTTGTACAGCTCTGCCAACAAAAGCGTTTTACCCGATCCCGCCTTGCCGATCACCGCGCGAATTTGCGTGTCCATTGAGGCCATGGGCAACATCAAACCATTCTCAAGATCAACCCCCACCTGTTTCAGCACGGCGCTGATGGCATCATAGGCGTCGGCCTGATCATCGGAGAATGTAAGCGCGGTTCCAGTCATGGCGGCGACCCTAAAGCGTTTCGAAGCAAACCTGTATCAGAGATTTGGTCGAAACGCCCAAAATGATCCTGGGCGCGCCCCCTTCCCTTATGTCAGGCTTAAGGCACTACGCTTTAAAGACCCGCCGTCAGCGACACCAGAGGGAAAGATTAGGCGATGGCGCGCATATCATCCCATTGCGGATGATCAAAGGCGGTACGAAACCAGCGTTTTGAGGTCGCCCGATCAATCCCCGCACGCGCCAAAGTGGGGGCAAAAATCTCTTCGCGCATTTCCCATAGGCCAACGCCGATAACGTCACGCCCTTCACCGACACGGCCCAACACATCCGGGACCAGCCCCATGAGGGAATAAATCCGCTCCATGCGCGGATCAAAAACGCCAACGAAATGCTTGAGCTGGAATTCCTCCATAATCTCACCTGCCGCCAAGGTCAGCGCGGCGGTCACCCGGCGCTCCGCACCGGGGGCAAGGCAAAACCGGGTGCACTCCCAAATGAACGGGCTTTCAATGCGCACGCCGTCCGTGAGATGGGAGAAATGGTCATTGACCATCGTGTCGCCCGTTGTCGGCAAAAACCGCATCGACCCGCCATGGGTGCCGTCGGTTTTTTGCCAAATCACATAGAGCGGATTGATGTCATCATATTCGTCGCGTTCTTCACCGGCCTCGTTCACATGCACGTCCCATCCAAGACGATTTTTGAACTGATCGGCGCGGTCGCGAAACATGGTGTCGCGCAGACGCGGAAAACGGTAAAGGTCATCGCCGTAGATATAGCGCAGCATGGGGTGAGTGCTCCTGTCTCCATCAACTGGAGAGGACGCTACGGTCCAAGTGTTAACCATAGCCTATCCAAAGCGTACGCAAGAGTGTGACATATGTTCACCTTGCGTTCTATGCGTATTATTTAAGCGCAACACGGGACAAACCACCCTTGATAGAGCCTCTTAAACGATGATCACCCCCATCGACAGGGCCCGCGCAACCGCGTGAGTCGTGTTCAACGCCCCAAGTTTGTGGCGTGCCGATTCGATATAGACCCGCAGCGTATGTTCGGAAATCCCGAGCTCCGCCGCCGCCTGCGCCCGGCTCAACCCTTTGGCAATATGGGTGATCGCGGACAATTCACGCGGAGATAGCGCCGGAGTCGTTTGGTTTTCGTCGACAGCCTCAAAAGCCAAAGCCTTTTTGTTAAACTCGTGAGCAACAACGACGATATCTCTTTGGATGCGGGAGATCAGACGATCCCATTCCTCATCCGTAGCCGTATGGTTTAACGTAAACAGGGCGAACTGACCGTTTGGTCCCCGGATGGGGATGGTGTAGCCTTGGTTCCCAACCCCATAATCCAACGCGTCGCGAAAGAATGTTTTTGCGGCCTTAGAGGACCAGTCCAGTTGCTTCCAGTTGACGGGCGTGAAGCGTTGGAAACATCCATAAATTACCGGGTCCATGCGTAGGTAGTCTTTTTCCAGGTAGCGGTCGACCCATTCGGAGGAATATGTGCCTGCACCAAACCTTTCCCCCACGCTATTGACCCAATGGTAGACCACATGGGAAATCGCTAAGAGGTCACGCAGAACCTCTGTTGCGCTTTGAAAGCCTTCGAACGTTTCAACTCGCTGGATATCCTCCAGAAAGTCTTGCAAATCCGCCGTCATGCACCCCCACCTGTTCCGACTCCGGGCCCGTGTTAGAGAGCTCCGCCGCGACGACAAGGCAAACATCACCCAACTGCTCAGCACTCGCTGTCAGGCCATTCTGCTCTGCAAACGTTCGCAGGTCTGTGAGTACATCAAGTATCCAATCGTTGTGCATGTAAACCCTCTTTCGGTTATCAAAGTGGTTGCAAGTACAACCCTAGACGGTGCTTTTGCATTTTGAAATTCGCGGATATGGCCTCCCCATAAATAGCGAGCCTGACCTTAATAACCCTATGAATTATAATATTTCGTTTATTTTCTGCGAGTTGCGCAATGAAATTTTCCGGTCAAAACCGGCTCACAAAAGATTCGTCAGCGCAAACGCGTTTATCAACCTCAGATTGATCTCCATTCCACGAGAAAGCACACCGCCAAAAAAATCCCGCCCCTCTGACAAAGGGCGGGACATTGAACCATTTCAGCTTGGTTCAGAGGGCTTATTTGCCCGCGTCGATTACGTCTTGCAACGTGAGTAGCCCGGTTGTCGGCGCTTGTACCAGCACGGACATGTTGCCCGGCTTATGTTCGTTGCGCAGCATTTTCGTGTGGGCTGCGGGGATTTCCTCCCAAGTGAAAGTTTCCGACAGGAACGGATGAATGCGCTTTTCGATCATCATCAGGTTGGCGGCAGCCGCCTGTTTCAGATGGGCGAAATGCGACCCCTGCAAACGCTTTTGATGCATCCAGATATAGCGCACGTCAAAGGTCAGGTTGTAGCCGGTGGTCCCGGCACAGATCACAACCATCCCACCTTTTTTACAGACGAAGCTGGAGACCGGGAAGGTGCTCTCGCCGGGGTGTTCAAACACGATATCGACGTTCTTGCCTTTGCCGGTGATGTCCCAGATCGCTTTGCCGAATTTACGTGCCTCGTTGAACCACGCGGTATATTCCGGCGTGTTCACGGTAGGGAGTTGACCCCAGCAGTTGAAATCTTTGCGGTTGATCACGCCTTTTGCGCCCAGCCCCATGACGAAATCACGTTTGCTTTCGTCCGAGATCACACCAATGGCATTCGCGCCAGCCGCAGTGATCAACTGGATCGCATAGGTGCCCAGACCGCCAGACGCGCCCCAGACCAAAACGTTCATGCCCGGTTTCAACTCATGCGGCGGGTGGCCAAAGAGCATCCGGTACGCGGTGGCCAGCGTCAGCGTGTAGCACGCACTCTCTTCCCACGTCAGGTGGGTTGGGCGAGGCAAAAGCTGTTGTGCTTGAACTCGGGTAAATTGCGCGAAAGAGCCATCCGGGGTTTCATAGCCCCAAATCCGCTGCGACGGGGAATACATCGGGTCGCCGCCGTTACACTCTTCGTCGTCGCCGTCGTCCTGGTTGCAATGGATCACAACCTCGTCGCCGACTTTCCAATTTTTCACCGCCGAGCCAACCGCCCAAACGATACCGGAGGCGTCAGAACCCGCGATATGATATTCTGCGCCGTGACCGTCGAACGGCGAGATCGGCACGCCGAGTCCGGCCCAAACGCCATTGTAGTTCACGCCAGCCGCCATCACGAGCACAAGCACTTCATGCGGCTCAAGCGTCGGCGTTTCAACGACTTCTTGTTTAAAGGAAGTTTCCGGCTCGCCATGACGTTCGCGGCGGATCGCCCAAGCGTACATTTTCGCAGGAACATAGCCCATGGGAGGCATTTCACCGACCTCATAGAGATCTTTTTCTTCGGCTGTGTAAGTTGTCAGCTTCGTAGCAAGCGCCATCTTTTGTCCTCCATATCTTCGGGGCTGAACAGACCCAAAGGCTCATCTTTAATCTGTTGTGTTTGGGACCCTTTTGACGACACCACCTGTGTTTCATCGAAAGGGCCCCGCCCTGCGCCGCAATGCAGAATCGCGGGCTCTCTGCCTCCTAGATACGATTTGAAAAGTAATTATGCAATGCTGATGCAGCAATTTTTGAAATTTTATAACCGAGCAATCGCAGCATTTCGAAAAATTCCCCACAAAAACAAGGCCACCTACGACCAAAAGGCGAGGCAATATCCTTACGTCACTAGGAAAACCGCCTCTTTTCGCGCCCTGCCGCATCGCGGCGAATTGACATTGGCACATTATTCCACGCATAAACGCTTCTGAGAAATATTATTGCCCATCGAAAGATGTCAAAGCTGACGAGGCCCGCCATGACTGATACGAAAAAGGATAAACCCTGGCTCTTCCGCACCTATGCGGGCCATTCGACCGCGAAAGCGTCCAACGCGCTCTATCGCACCAACCTGTCCAAGGGTCAGACCGGTCTGTCCGTGGCCTTCGATCTCCCCACTCAGACCGGCTATGACAGCGATCATGAGCTTGCCAAAGGCGAGGTCGGCAAGGTCGGTGTGCCGGTGGCGCATTTGGGCGATATGCGGATGTTGTTCAAAGACATTCCGCTCGAACAAATGAACACCTCGATGACGATCAACGCCACCGCCCCTTGGTTGTTGGCACTGTATATTGCTGCGGCTGAGGAACAAGGCGCGGATGTGTCGAAGCTTCAGGGCACGGTTCAAAACGACATCATCAAAGAATACCTGTCGCGCGGAACTTATGTGTGCCCGCCACGCCCGTCGCTGCGAATGATCACCGATGTCGCCGCCTATACGCGTGAGCACTTGCCGAAATGGAACCCGATGAACATCTGTTCCTATCACCTGCAAGAGGCCGGGGCGACGCCAGAACAGGAACTGGCTTTTGCTTTGGCCACCGCGATTGCCGTGCTGGATGACCTGAAAGAAAAAGTGCCCGCCGAGGCCTTCCCGGAAATGGTCGGGCGGATTTCGTTTTTCGTCAACGCGGGCATCCGGTTCGTCACCGAGCTGTGTAAAATGCGCGCCTTTGTCGAGCTTTGGGACGAGATCACCCGTGAACGTTACGGCGTCGAGGACCCGAAATTCCGCCGCTTCCGTTACGGCGTTCAGGTCAACTCATTGGGCCTCACCGAACAGCAGCCGGAAAACAACGTTTACCGCATTCTGATCGAAATGCTCGCCGTGACCCTGTCCAAAAACGCCCGTGCCCGCGCTGTGCAATTGCCAGCATGGAACGAGGCGCTTGGCCTGCCACGCCCGTTTGATCAACAATGGTCGCTGCGGATGCAACAAATCCTCGCCTATGAGACCGACCTGTTGGAATATGACGACCTGTTCGACAACAACCCTGCCGTGGACCGCAAGGTGAGCGAGTTGAAAGCGGGCGCGCGCGCCGAACTTGACACGCTGGACGGCATGGGCGGCGCGATTGAGGCGATTGAATATATGAAATCGCGTCTGGTCGAAAGCAACGCCGAGCGCATTTCCAAGATCGAAGGCGGCGAGACCGTTGTCGTCGGGGTGAACCGGTGGACCGTGGGCGAACCGTCACCACTGACCACTGGCGATGGTTCGATCATGAAATCCGACCCAGAGGCCGAAGCCGATCAAATCGGGCGTTTGCAAGAGTGGCGGCAGTCGCGCAACGAGGCCGCCGTGCAAGCCGCGCTGACCACGCTGCGCGAGGCGGCGAAATCCGGCGTCAACATCATGCCTGCCTCGATTGAGGCCGCCAAAGCCGGGGCGACGACGGGCGAATGGGGCGACATGGTGCGCGCGGCCTTTGGTCAGTACCGTGGCCCGACCGGGGTGTCCGTGAACCCGTCGAACCGCACCGAAGGCCTGGACGAAATCCGTGATGAGGTGGCGCGTGTGTCGACCTCTTTGGGCCGTAAACTCAAATTCCTCGTCGGCAAACCCGGCCTTGATGGCCACTCGAACGGTGCCGAACAAATCGCCGCCCGCGCCCGCGACGCAGGGATGGACATCACCTATGAGGGCATCCGCCTGACCCCCTCTGAGATTGTCGAAGCCGCAGGGCGCGACGCGGCCCATGTGGTGGGCCTGTCGATCCTGTCGGGGTCGCATATGCCGCTCATGGCGGACTTGATGGAGCGGATGAAAGAGGCCGGTCTCGGCCATATTCCGGTGGTCGTGGGCGGCATCATTCCCGAAGCGGATGAAAAGGCGCTTTTGGCGATGGGTGTGGCCCGTGTCTACACGCCGAAAGATTTTGAACTCAACCGCATCATGTTTGACATCGTCGGTTTGGTCGATCCTGCGTCAGAGGCTGCCGAGTAAGGCTGGCCCCCGCGAAAATCAAAGCTATAGTCGGGGCAACTCAAACAAAGAGGTGCCCTGATGCCGACCCCCCATATTGCCGCTAAAGCCGGAGAGATTGCCGAAACCGTTTTGATGCCGGGCGATCCCTATCGCGCCAAATGGGCGGCTGAGAATTTTCTTGATGACGCCGTTTTGGTCAACGAAGTGCGCGGCATGTTAGGCTTTACCGGCACTTACAAAGGCAATCGCGTCACCATTCACGGCTCCGGCATGGGGATGCCCTCCCTGTCGATCTACGCCAATGAATTGATCACCGAATATGGTGCCAAAACCCTGATCCGCATCGGGTCTTGTGGCGCGATGCAGCATCACATCAAGGTGCGTGACGTGGTGATCGCGATGACCGCCACCACGCTCTCGACCCCCTCGCGCGGCATTTTCAAAGAGCTGAACTTTGCGCCTTGTGCCGATTATGGCCTGCTTGAGGCCGCTGTCGCTGCCGCACGGACCAAAGACACCGGCGTGCATGTCGGCGGAATTTATTCCTCTGATGTGTTTTATGATGAGCGGCCCGACCTGACCGAGATCATGGTACGCCACGGCATCTTGGGCGTCGAAATGGAGGCCGCCGAACTTTATAATCTCGCCGCCCGTCATGGCGTGCGCGCGCTTGGCATCATGACCGTCTCGGACCATTTACTGACCCATGAGGCCCTGCCCTCGACGGATCGCGAACGCAGCTTCGGCGACATGGTCGAAATCGCACTTGAGGCGGCTTTTGCCTAAAATATCGCGCTCTGCGGCTTGTTTTTCTGCACCTGCAACCTAACTATCCAAGGGCTGCCCAGACGGGTGGCCCTTTCCCATAAAATCAGACGATAAGGAGGGCCTTTCATGTCCATGCCCAAACGCCAACTGGGGACAGACGGTCCAATGGTCAGCGCCATCGGATTTGGCTGTATGAGCTTTGCCGGCTTTTTTGGCCCCGCCGATGATGACACCAGTCTCGAAACACTGGCCGCGGTTGAGGCCGCTGGCATCGACTTTTGGGACACCGCCAATATCTACGGCATGGGGCGCTCTGAGCGCATCGTTGGGCAGTATTTGAAAGAAACCCAAGCAAAAGTGACGCTCGCCACCAAGGTCGGCATCGTGCCCGGACCGCCACGCGGCTTTTCCAATGAGGCGGATTACATCCGTGCCGAACTTGAAAACTCGCTTGAGAAACTAAACCGCGACAAGGTTGAGCTTTATTACATCCACCGCCGCGAACAGGAACGTCCCATCGAAGAGGTGGCCGAGACCATGGGGCGGCTGATCGAAGAGGGCTTGATTGATGCTTGGGGCCTCTCTGAGGTCGCGCCGTCAACCATTCAGCGCGCACATCGCGTGGTGCCCGTTCGAGCGGTGCAAAACGAGTATTCGCTTTGGTCGCGTCAGCCAGAGTTGGGCGTCATTCAGACCTGTGAGGATTTGGGCATTGCTTTTATCCCCTTCTCTCCTTTGGGGCGCGGAGTATTGGGCGATGTCGATCTTGATCCGCCCAATTTCGAAGCCCATGATTTCCGCAAGGTGAACCCACGGTTTATGAAACCCAATTGGTCCGCCAATATGGATCATGTCCGCGCCTTCCGTGCCTTTGCTGCCAAGAAAGGCGTGACCACATCGGCCTTGGCACTGGCTTGGGTGCTGCATCAGGGCGATCACATGATGCCCATTCCCGGCACCCGCACGGCGGCGCATTTGGCCGAATGGGTCGGTGCTACGTCGATTTCTCTCTCCGAGGACGATCTTTGGGACATCGAAGAAGTTCTGCCCGTGGGCTGGGCCCATGGAGATCGTTACTCGGACGTTCAAATGGTCGGTGTTGAACGCTATTGCTAAGCGCCACCCAAATCCAAATATGAAAAAGCCCCGCATCCTGTGCGGGGCTTTTTGAATTCTGTGAGAGCCGACATCAGTCCGCGCAGTAATAGGCGTACATCTGATCCAAAACGGCAAGTTTGCTCGGAACGATTTGCTCGCTCGATTGCGCAGCCGGTGTGGCCGGGGCGTAATATTCAAGCCACTCCGTGACTTTCATCGCCGAGTCTGCAGTGTCTTTTGCGGTCAGTGCAACATCGTGCAAGGTCATAGTCGATACTCCAATAAGGGTCCGCGCGCAAATGCGCCGGGTGGCCCTCCCTTGCCGTTGAGATATGCCGCGCTGCGGCACAATGCAGCCCCTAAAACACGCATACTCGCCATGCGACCGCTGCAATGCAGAAACTTTTAACGATGTGTAAACCATAATTGGACGACAAAATCAGAGCTGCGGCATCTGTCCGCCACAGTGCTTTGGTTCCCCCGCAACCGTGCGCGCGCTCGCGCCACAGACCGGACACGCCCACTCCACACCCTCCGCATCCTTGTTCACCTGACGCCATTTGCACGCGCCGGTTTTCTCCGTGCGCAGGCTGTACATGGCGACATAGAAACCAATGATGAGAATGGGGGCGAGGAGAAGCATGATGGTGATCCGGCCGCGGCCTTACCAGGCAAAGGAGCGACACCTAAAGAGCGGTTCGAAGAGACTGACACACAGGTTTGGACGAGACGCGTACAGGGCTGAAACGCTTTAGCGTTTTTGCCGCTCGGCCCGCCGAAGTATTTTCTGTCTGCGCAAATAGCGGCGCAATGACCGATAGAAGAACCGATACCGGTGCCCACGCAGCTCGATCGGCTCTGCCAACGTTTGGACAACACGGTTGGGCATCAGTTTTTCCATCTTGGCTTCGAATTGATCCTGACAGGCCAAATAGCGTTCATCCACGGTTGCAGCCCCCATATGAGTCACGAGGAAGTCAATGGCATAAGCTGTCAGACCAAGGGCCTGCGCCTTGAGTACAATATCGAGGCCGTACAGGTGAAACCCTTTGAGATCATAGGACAGAAAGACCAGGCGATCGCGTCGCAGAATAAAGAAATTCTCGTCCACAACATTGACCTGTGATGGTAAATCGCCACGCTTGCGCTGCATCCCGTGTTTATCACTGATCCGAAGATGGTACTGCTTGCCAACCCGCCCGGCATTCGCAGCAACGCCCCAGTTGGGATCACAGCGGTGCAAATCGGCAAGGCGCTCTTCCAGAACGTCGATACCATCGTCACTGGCCACAACATCCTGATGGAGGCAAATAACATATGTGCCGCGCGCCGCGCGGATCAGTCGGTTGAGCCCGGAAAACCCGTCAAACGCGTTCCCGCCCCTGTTATCGCCATAAAGATATTCGCAAATGTCGGTGGTAAACCCTTTGGCGATAAAACTTTCCACCATCGCAGTATATTGCTCTGGGTTTGTGACAAGGCTGACAAAAGAAAACCGGAGTGGTGCGGTCGTGTCCTCTACCGGCACGGACGTTGCAGGCAGCAAGGTCAGGTCTGGGGGGCTGGCACTCATCTCACCACCTCATTGATACATCTGTGACATTGCCCATCGCAAGTTTTGCCAACATTGGCAACCTGTCTCGGCCCAAACGCTCTCCCTGCCTCAACGAAAAAGGCGCATCCTAAGATGCGCCTTTTGTAGACTGTATTGCCGCATTTGATAAGCGCGTCATATTTCATCTCTGACACACGCGTTTAGTGCGCGCGTTCCAACATCAGCTTTTTGATATGCGCAATGGCTTTGGCCGGGTTCAGACCTTTGGGGCAGGTCTTGGCGCAGTTCATGATGGTATGGCAACGGTAGAGTTTGAACGGATCTTCCAATTCGTCCAGACGTTCCCCCGTCGCCTCATCGCGCGAGTCGATGATCCAGCGGTAAGCATGCAACAACGCGGCCGGGCCGAGGTATTTGTCGCCGTTCCACCAGTAAGACGGGCAGGAGGTGGAGCAGGACGCACACATCACGCATTCATACAGACCATCAAGTTTCTTACGATCCTCAATCGACTGACGCCATTCTTTCGCCGGGCGGTTGGTCTTGGTCTCCAGCCAGGGCATGATCGACGCGTGTTGCGCGTAGAAATGGGTCAGATCGGGGATAAGGTCTTTGACCACTGACATATGCGGCAACGGGAAGATGCGCACATCGCCCTTGATATCGTCCAGACCATAGATACAGGCCAGCGTGTTGATCCCGTCGATGTTCATCGCACAGGAGCCACAAATCCCTTCACGGCAAGAGCGGCGGAAGGTCAGGGTTGGGTCGATCTCATTCTTGATCTTGATGAGCGCGTCCAAAACCATCGGGCCACACCGATCCATATCGAGGAAATAGGTATCAACGCTTGGGTTTTTCTCATCATCAGGGTTCCAGCGATAAATCTGAAACTTGCGGACATTGGTCGCGCCCTCGGGCTTCGGCCAAGTCTTGCCCGTGACGATTTTGGAGTTCTTCGGCAGGTTAAACTGTACCATTTCTGATCCCCTTAGAACGTCCGCGCTTTGGGCGCGATTTTTGCAAGGCTGATGCCGCCTTCGGCCTCAGTGGTCAAAGGTGCCTCGATGATCGGGCGATAGCTCAGATCAACCTTGTTGCCTTCGACCCGGCTGATCGTGTGAATCCGCCAGTTTTTATCATCCCGCTCCGGATAATCTTCGTGGGCATGCGCACCACGGGATTCTTTGCGGGCCTCAGCGCCGTGAATGGTCGCCAAAGCGTTGGGCATCAGGTTGGCCAGTTCCAGCGTTTCCATCAGATCGGAGTTCCACACCAAGGAGCGATCCGTGACTTTCAGATCATCCATTTTGGCGGCAACTTCGGTCATCTTCTCGACGCCCTCTTTGAGGGTCTTGTCGGTACGGAACACGGCGGCGTCAGATTGCATCGTGCGCTGCATCTCAAGGCGCAGCTCGGCGGTTGCGATGCTGCCATTGGCGTAACGCAGACCGTCGAAACGGGCGAAGGCCTTGTCAATGGAGGCCTGGTTCAACTCCGGGTTCGGCGTTTTCGGATCAACGATCCCCCCGGCACGGATGGCAGCCGCACGGCCAAAGACCACGAGGTCGATGAGCGAGTTGGAGCCCAGACGGTTCGCCCCATGCACAGAGGCACAGCCCGCCTCGCCCACGGCCATCAGGCCCGGAACGATCGCTGTCGGATCGTCTTTGGTCGGGTTGAGAACCTCACCGTGATAGTTGGTGGGGATACCGCCCATGTTGTAGTGCACCGTCGGCAGAACCGGGATCGGTTCTTTGGTCACATCCACACCGGCAAAAATTTTCGCGGATTCGGAAATGCCCGGCAGACGTTCGGCCAAGGCTTCCGGCGGAAGGTGGCTGAGGTTGAGGAAGATGTGGTCTTTATGTTCGCCCACACCGCGGCCTTCGCGGATTTCCATGGTCATGGAGCGGGACACATAGTCGCGCGGCGCGAGGTCTTTGTAGGTCGGCGCGTAGCGTTCCATAAAACGTTCGCCTTCAGAGTTGGTCAGATACCCCCCCTCGCCACGCGCGCCTTCGGTGATCAAACAGCCGGAGCCGTAGATGCCGGTCGGGTGAAACTGAACGAATTCCATATCCTGAAGCGCCAGACCCGCCCGCGCCACCATGCCGCCACCGTCACCGGTACAGGTGTGTGCAGAGGTGGCGGAAAAGAACGCACGGCCATAGCCGCCAGTCGCCAGCACCACCATTTTGGCGTTGAAGACGTGGAAGGTGCCGTCGTCAAGTTTCCAGCACAGCACACCCTGACATTGGCCGTCTTCGGACATGATCAGGTCGATGGCGAAATATTCGACGTAGAACTCGGCTTTCTCTTTCAGAGATTGGCCGTAAAGCGTGTGCAGGATCGCGTGTCCGGTGCGGTCAGCCGCCGCGCAGGTGCGCTGCACGGGCGGGCCTTCGCCAAACTCGGTGGTGTGGCCGCCGAAGGGGCGCTGGTAAATCTTGCCTTCTTCGGTGCGCGAAAACGGCACGCCGTAATGCTCAAGCTCATAGACCGCTTTGGGGGCTTCGCGGGCGAGGTATTCCATCGCATCCGTGTCGCCCAACCAGTCAGAGCCTTTGACGGTGTCATACATGTGCCATTGCCAGTTGTCCGGGCCCATGTTGGACAGGGACGCGGCAATGCCGCCCTGTGCCGCAACCGTATGGGAGCGGGTCGGGAACACTTTGGTCACACAAGCGGTGCGCAACCCTTGTTCGGCCATGCCCAATGTGGCGCGCAGGCCGGAGCCCCCCGCACCAACAACAACGACGTCATAGTCGTGGGTTTCATATTCATATGCAGCGGTCATATCGGTCTTCCTTACAGCGCGAGTTTCACGAGGGAGAACAGACCTGCTGCGATCAAGGCGTAGCAGAAAAAGTTCATCCCGATCACGAGGAACTTGCGGAAAAATCCGGAGGTGTAGTCCTCGACCATCATTTGCCAGCCGCGCATCATGTGTAGCATCGACACGATGATGGTCAGCCCTGCGACGATGGAGGGGAATGGGCGGCTGTAATAGGCCAGCACCTCTTCATAGGTGCCACCCAGCGCGCAGCCGAAGGTGAAGATGAACAGCGGGATCAGAACCAACAGGCCGATCGAAGAGGTGATCATGAACCAGTGGTGATCTGCGCCGTGTTTTGCGGCACCAAGGCCGACTGCGAGTTTGCGATCTGTGAGAAATGACATGGGTGCCTCCTTAGACCACAAGAGCGGTGAGAACGGTCAGGATGGTTGCGCCAATGATCATGGCCCACCCCATTTTTTCGGACACGTCGACATCGAGGCAATAGCCCGCATCCCAGATCAGGTGCCGGATGCCACCACCGAGGTGATACCAAAGCGCCCAAACGGACAGGAACATCACGATGTCACCGACCCAAGAGCGGATCAGCCAATCGACGAATTCGAAATACTCAGGGCCAGTTGCGGCGGCGAGAAGCCACCAGACGCACAGGAAAGACGCCGCGATCAGCGCATTGCCTGTGATCCGAACCATGACCGAGGAAAACGCGGTCATTTGAAGCCGATAATATTTGACGAACATGAAGGGGGACAGCGGGCGATTGCCGCGGTTCACATCAGCCATGGTGACGTCCTTTCACGATGGGTGCAGTTATAGGTTGGCTTCGGTATGATACCTTTCGGGAGCGAAGTCATCAGTTGAGTGCGCTAACATCGCCTAAATTTTGTCATTTCACCCTTAGATTTTTACATTTGTGATCACTAATTTTATGCTGTGATCACAAAACAAGGCAAATCATTTTTCTTAGGGTTTTACTCAACATGAGAATTCCTCGAATCCACGCCACGGCAGCCGCAGGGATGGAAAAAGGGCCGCACATCCCCTGCGCGGCCCTTTTTGCGATCACAAAACTAAGACACAAATCGAGAATTGCAACGCATTACAGCGGCACAACCGCCCAGTAATCCAGATCCAACAAAACATCCGGGTGATATTTGCCCGCCGCGTCCTTATAGGCAAACTCCGGCGCGCCGTGTTTGTAGGCCACAAGGCGTAACCGCAACGCACCAACGCCCGGCGCAGAGGTTTCGGCCTTATCAAGCACTTCGGTATAGGCGCGCACGGTATCGCCGGTGAAACACGGATTGGCATGAGCGCCACCGTTCAGGCCCACGATCATCTGCGCATTGGCCAGCCCGTTAAACGACAAAGCCCGCGCCATGGAAATCACGTGACCGCCATAGATCAAGCGCTTGCCATCTTCGCGGTTGGTCGCATCGAAATGCACTTTGGCGGTGTTTTGCCACAGGCGCGTCGCCAACATGTGCTCGGCTTCTTCAATCGTCACGCCATCGACGTGATCAATCTTTTCGCCAATCTCATAATCGGCAAAGCGATGCTGTTCCCCCGCCAGAGTGAAATTGTAACGCAGGAAATCAAGTCCCTCGGGGATTTTCAAATCCTCGGGCGCCACGACGGCTTTCAGTTCCGGAATCACCGTTTCAGGCGCAGGCGCGTCCAGATCACGTTTGCGCACCATCACCCAGCGGACATACTCCAACACCGGCTCGTCAAATTGATTGAGGCCGGTGGTGCGAACATAGACGACACCGGATTTGCCATTGGAGTTCTGTTTGAGGCCGATCACCTCCGACACAGAGCGCAGCGTGTCGCCGGGGTAAACGGGCTTTAACCACCGCCCCTCGGCATAACCAAGGTTGGCGACAGCATTCAGGGAAATATCCGGGACGGATTTGCCGAACACCACATGAAAGGCGATCAGATCATCCAGCGGGCTTTTGTCCAACCCGCAATTTTCCGCAAATTCATCCGAGGAATAAAGCGCATGACGCGCCGGATAGAGTGCGTGATACATCGCCCGCTCGCCGCCCGAGATTGTGCGCGGCACAGCGTGCTCGATCACTTGCCCGATCTTATAATCCTCGAAAAAATGTCCCGAATTGGTTTTCACCCTAAAGTCCTCCCAGTTTCACGTCCGGGCTATAGTCCCCGTCCGCCTCTTTCGTCACCGCCTGTGCACAGCGCATTTTTCCTGTGCTCTCGTCATAGGCGTAGGAGGGCGATCCGTAGAGCGCCCAGCCTTTGTTCAACGCCTCTGTCACCTTGTGACAAAAGGCCGATGTGTCGTCCTCGGTCAAAAGGCGGTAGGCTTTCATGCGACCGTCCCCACGAATGGGTTATAGCCCAGCGCAATATGGATGCCCGCAATCACGGCAAAGACCACGAGGCTGATGATCACCAGGCGAATGTCTCCGGCCATGGACCCGCCAGCATAGGGCACAGGTTTCGGCTCTGCGCGGTTGATCAGTGCCATTTCGACCAAGGCCCAAAGGGTCAAGCCAGCAAACAGCACGATTGATGCCGCATCGGCATTGACCAAAAGATGTGCCACGCCCCAGACCATAACCGAGGTCAGCATCGGGTGGCGCATTTTGGCACGCAGGCGGCTTTTGGAATGGCCCAGCGCCAGCAAAAACACCGCAACAATCATCAGCGTGTTGTTCACATGGCGCAGATAGGGTGGCAGCGCATAGAGATCGACGGTCTCGGAGCCACGAAAGCCCAGCACCATCAGGATCAGCGCCACAAACAGCGCAATCGCGATGCCCCCCCTGCCCTTGTCACCGAGTTTGGCGCGTGCATCAGGCGCGAGACGTTTAAAAAGATGGGCGCCGCTCCACAGCAGCAGCCCGAGAATAAGAAGGGTCATGGTCACTCCATTGATTTGATCGCATCAGCTTTGGCGAGGGTCGCCCGTGCCGTTACGATATGGAGATTCTCCACGATTTTACCATCCACAACTGCGACACCTTCGCCCGCGGCCTCTGCCGCCTCAAAGGCTTCGATCTGACGTTTCGCCAAATCAATCTCTGCGTCCGTTGGCGCAAACGCGGTATTGGCCACGTCCAACTGAGCCGGATGGATCAAGGTTTTACCATCAAAGCCCATGTCGCGGCCCTGATCGCATTCAAATTTCAGGCCCTCTTCGTCCTTGAACGCATTGTACACGCCATCAAGCGCAACGATCCCATAGGCCTTGGCCGCAATCAGACACAGGTGCAACCCGCCCATCATCGGCAAACGGTCGGCGCGAAAGCGGGTGTTCAATTCTTTGGCAAGATCATTGGTGCCCATCACAAACCCAGCCATGCGCGGGTGGGCGGCGATCTCTGCGGCGTTGATCATGCCTAAAGGCGTTTCCATCATCGCCCAAAGCGGCACGTCTGGAATAGCCTGCGCCAGAGCGTCGACCATCGCCGCACTTTCGACTTTCGGCAACAGAATGCCGTCGATGTCCATGCCGACGAATGCCGCCACATCATCGCGGCCCCATTGGGTGTCAAAGCCGTTGACCCGAACGATTTTCGCCCGATTGCCATAGCCGCCTGCCGCCAACGTGGCTTTAAGCAGAGCGCGGGCGTTTTCTTTTTCGTCAGGGGCGACCGCATCTTCGAGATCAAACAAGATCGCGTCACAGGCCAGACCTTTGGCCTTTTCCAGCGCCCGTTCCTTCGAGCCAGGGATGTAAAGAGCAGACCGATAGGGGCGATTGGTGACTTGGGACATTGATTCTTTTCCTCCGCAATATTGTTGCGCAAGAGGCCACACAAGCGCACCTTTATGCAAGGTCAAAATTTCCGCAGCGCAGAAACTTTACATTCAGAGGCGATCACAAATCACCTCTCAGCCCGTCGCCTTAACCATATTTTTAGCGCTCTTGCAGCAGGATTTCCGCATGATTTTCTCAGGATGTCCGATGTTCACCCTCGAACGCCCCACGCTAGAAAAGGATAAGACGATGAAACTGATCTCTCTTGCCGCTCTGATCGGGGCGTTTGGGTGTTTCACCCTCCCCGCCCCGGCCACCGCGCAACAATCCTGCGGTCAACGCGATCAAGTGCTTGAGCGATTGGGCAGCCAATATGGCGAAAGCCGCCAATCCATCGGCCTTGCGCCCAACAACGGTGTGGTCGAACTCTTTGCCTCCACCGAGACCGGCACATGGACGCTTTTGATGACTCACCCCACTGGCGTGAGCTGCCTCATCGCCTCGGGTCAGGCGTTTGAAAGGACCGCCGAGGTGGCGCAGGCCAAGGGCGACGACGCATAAGCGCGCTATCCCAAAGCCTCCCAAATCAACTTGCCCCCCGTGATCACCAAGAACACATAGGCCAGCGCGAAAAAGAACCGATCCGATATTTTATGGTGTAACCAAGCTCCCATCAACACGCCGAGAATGGCAAAGGGGAAGAGCATCAGGTCGGCCTTTAACGTCTCGGGCGTGAATATCCCAACGATGGAATAAGGCACCACTTTGATCAGGTTGATCGCCCAAAACACCAACACAGAGGTTGCCTGATAGGTGGTTTTGTCCATCCGTTGTGACAGCATATAAACAGCCGCAGGCGGGCCTCCGGCGTGGGATATAAAGCTGGTGAACCCGGTCACCAGCCCCCACATCGTACCGCCAAACCTACCGATGGTGCGTTTCGGCGGCTTGATCCACCCTTTCGCCTTGGCGCCCTGATAAGCGACAAAGCCAATGGCAACGAGACCAATCAAAAATTTGAACACCTCGGGTTTGGCGATGCCATACACCAAGGCCCCGATCACAATCCCCGGCACAGCCCCCGCGATCAACACACGCGCCGCCGACCCGTCCCATTTGCGCCAAAACACCCGGATCGCGGTCACATCCATCACCATCAACAGTGGCAACATCAGGCCAACCGCCTGTCCCGGTGTGAGAATCAGTGCCAAAAACGGTGTCGCCGCAAAAGCGGCCGCAGACCCAAATCCGCCCTTTGACAGGCCTGCGAAAATCACAGCGGGAACGGCGAAGAGAAAGAAATGCAGATCAAACGTCATGCGGGGGACCCAGACGGCAAAAGGAGATTTTTCTCGAAATTACAGAGCGGTTATCGCTAACGCCAGAGAAAACCTTAATGCATTGCCGCAGCGCAGCCTTGCGTGAACGCCCGTGAAGGGCTACCCATGCCCCAATCTTACCAACTGATTGGAGACTTTCCATGGCCAGACCCAAGATTGCCCTCATCGGCGCAGGTCAAATCGGCGGCACGCTCGCCCACCTCGCAGCCATCAAGGAACTCGGCGACGTCGTTTTGTTCGACATCTCTGAAGGGACCCCGCAGGGCAAAGCGCTCGACATCGCTGAATCCGGCCCGTCCGAAAAATTCGACGCCACCATGATTGGCACGAATGAATACGCCGACATCGCTGGCGCAGACGTCTGCATCGTCACCGCCGGTGTCCCGCGCAAACCGGGCATGTCCCGCGATGACCTTTTGGGCATCAACCTGAAAGTTATGAAATCCGTTGGCGAAGGCATCAAAGAACATGCCCCGAACGCTTTCGTGATCTGTATCACCAACCCGCTTGACGCGATGGTTTGGGCGCTTCAGCAATACTCCGGCCTTCCGGCCAACAAAGTCTGCGGCATGGCCGGTGTTCTCGACTCCGCCCGCTTCCGTCACTTCCTCTCGGTCGAATTCGGTGTGTCGATGAAAGACGTCACCGCATTCGTTCTGGGCGGTCACGGCGACACCATGGTCCCCTCCACCCGCTACTCCACCGTTGGCGGTATCCCGCTGCCGGATCTGGTCGAAATGGGCTGGACCACTCAGGAAAAACTCGACGCGATTATTCAGCGCACCCGTGATGGCGGCGCAGAGATCGTTGGCTTGTTGAAAACCGGGTCTGCCTTCTACGCACCGGCGACCTCCGCCATTGAGATGGCCGAAGCCTACCTGAAAGACCAAAAGCGTCTGCTGCCTTGCGCCGCCTATTGCGATGGCGAGCTGGGTCTTGACGGCATGTATGTTGGCGTTCCGACCATCATCGGTGCCGGCGGCATCGAAAAAGTCGTGGACATCAAACTGTCCAAAGACGAACAAGTCATGTTCGACAAATCGGTTGAGGCCGTCAAAGGTCTCGTCGACGCGTGCAAAGGCATCGACAGCAACCTTGCCTGATGCTCTGAGAGCTTACTAAATGGACCCCGTGCCTCCCCGAGGCGCGGGGTTTTTTGTTGGAGTTTCAAACCTGTGACACTGGATGGACCGTCTTGGGCTATCGCCGCGCTGGCCGACGAACCCGCGCCGCTGATCGCCGCTTTTGTCCGGCATCACCTGGCCATTGGCGCGCGCGAAGTGCATATTTTCCTCGATCGCCCCAACCCAAAAGCCGAAGCTTTGCTCCACGGTCTTGAGGGGTGCATCCTGACTCGCTGTGATCAGGCCTACTGGGAAAAGGTCAATCAAGGTCGCCGCCCCGGTCGTCACCTCGGGCGGCAGAAATTCAATGCCACCCGCGCCTATCGCACCACTGGCTGTGACTGGCTTTTGCATTGCGACGTCGATGAATTCATCTCAGACGGCCCAACTTTGTCGGCACTATTGGCACGTGAACACGTCGCAGACGGCATCGTCTTGGGCAATCTTGAGCGCGTCCACCGTGCCTCAGAACCCGGAATACATATTTTCGAGGGCGCATTTCGTGGCCCAGTCGGGTTCACTGAAACAGACGCCAAGGCGCTTTTTGGACGGTTTGCCACGTTTCTCAACTTTGGCCTGACCGGCCATCGCGTCGGCAAAACCATTGTGCGCACAGGGCGCGATTGGACCATGGGGATTCACACCCCCAATGGGCCTGATCCGAGCAAACTGGTCAAATCCGACTCCCGGCTCTTGCTGCATTTCGATGGGCTGACCGAACTGCATTACGCTTTGAAATTGCTTCGAAAAGCCTTTGAGAACTACGCGGGGCCAAAACGAAAAATCGGCCAAGAACGCAGCGCGCAATTTCGCTTTATCCGCGATCACGCCAATGATCCAAACGCGCTACTCCAACTGGTGCGCGGGGTACAAAGCCTGACCGAGCATCAGGCGACGATCCTTGGCATTTTGGGTGTGTTGTACGAGGTACCTTTTGTACCCGAAGCCTGCGCCGATCTGGACCTGTCACCCGCCACGTTCGACGCCCTGCTGCGGGTGCGTGAAGCGGCGCTGATCGCAAAAGCCGGGTTAGAGCTTTAGCGCAAAGCAAAAGCCGAGCCCTTTCGGACCCGGCTTAAGACGTTCAACCTAGGATCGTTTAGAAATTATAGACCACGCCGAAGTTAAGCGCATTGGTGATGATGTCGGTTTCCAACGTGCCACCACCGTTCAGGTCCGCTTTGACTTGGCTATAGGTGCCTTTGTATTCGCCAAAAACATCCCATGTGTCATTGATCGCATAGCTTGCACCCAGCACAACGGCGACGGTCGGCCCGGCGATTTGGTATTCGATGGTGTTCGTATTGGCGGTGACCACCTCGACATGCGGAATGACGATCCCGGCGGAGACGCTCGCATAGGGGGTGAGCTTGTTCCACGCCCCCGGCCAACGCCAGATCGGCCCCACCGTCAGGTTGTTCAGCCCATCGGTGAATTCCAGCGTTGAAAACTTGTTTGCCGCCATGTCGTCTTCGTCAGCATAAACCTTGGTGTGGTTGAAATCCGCGATCCAGCCGAAATTATCCCGCACCCACCAAGTGCCACGGATGCCGTAATAAGGCGGCATTTCAAAGCTCTTGCCATCCCAACCGGTGGTGAAATCAAAATCCTCCACGCCATCGTTGCCGGACACCCCACTATGTGGCGCTGTTTGGTAGCCGGAGTAGACAGAGATGGTAAAATTCTCCGCCTGCGCCGCGGACAGTGGGGCAAGGGTCGCCACCGTTGCGGCCAATGTGGCTTTCAGTGCAATGCTGCGCATCATGTTTCCAATTCATTTCGCAAGTGAGTCTCTTTGCCTCTACATACACCATATTTGGCATATATCGCGACCCCAAGCTGTGCGAATGCGCGCAAGCGTCGCGCCCGAACCACACTGACATGCGACATCAGCCAATTGCGCATGAAAGGCAAACACATCCGTGCGTCGATTCTTTTTTCAGGCCTCCATTGCCACATAGAATGCATTTTGTGATCACACGAATTATTGCTGTGATCACAAAATTCAAAAACATCGGCTATTTATCGCTAACGGTCGAAAAATCCTTTCGTTTGCGCCAAGCGGTGTGTCATGTCAGGGCCAATCGAACCAGGGAGAGGACATCTCTAATGAACATCCACGAGTATCAGGCCAAACGCCTCCTCAAGGAATACGGCGCGCCGGTTT
>CENL01005286.1_pt1 | contig 27103 bp, 29 predicted proteins | sample 530221 | NCBI WGS metagenome assembly CENL01 (sample SAMEA2619791, study PRJEB7988) | marine metagenome | isolation source: saline water (ENVO:00002010), including
ATAACTATAGAAGACTGTAGGGCTATTGATAAAGCTGAGTGGAAGATGCGCTCTGCTTTTCCTGACCTGACAGCAGGGGATGAATAAGTGCAACCGGGAACACAGGTAATCATACCGTTCTTATTAGCCTACGTGCTAGGCTTCATATACTACATAGTAAAAGGCTTTCGTGATGCAAAGGTACGCAATAAAGATACTGATAGCAATTAGCGTACTGATAAACGTAGTACTGGGTGGCAGCAATAATCAAACGCTGTCAGCTAGGAACTACGAGTGGAAGCGCAAAGGTAAACTTAACATAGTGTTTCTGATTGATGCACTGATAGGTAAGGAGCACTGCAGAATATGTTGGACTGCATGGAAAAGAAGAAGAAGTTGGTAAAGCCTAAGAACGTCAGGGAGCTAGTCGTAGAGTATTTGGGATCAAATGCTTTCCGCAAACTAGGCTTTGCTTCACAGCGTGACTACCACGATTGTCTAATGGTTATCAATGATGATGTAGGCTCTATCAGTCTCAAAAGATTGAGTGTGCCTATGATGCAGCGTTGCTATGATGTGTGGCTCAAGCGTGGCGTATCTAGAGCTAACAAGATAGCTGCGATTATGTCTATACTTTTAAACTGGGGTATCAAGAATGAGATACCAGTGTTTAACCCTATGCGATACCTAGACAAGACACCCAACCCAAAGCGTAAGATTACATGGGAGCCAGAGCAAGTAAGCCATTTCTTAACTACAGCATACAGCCATTGGAAGTGGCGTAGCATTGGCTTGATAGTACAGATGGCTTACGAGTGGGGCCAACGTGTAGGTGATATGCGTATGCTTACTTGGGCAGCTATAGACTTTGACAAGAAGCGGTGTGACCTAACACAAAGCAAGAGAGGTGAAGCGGTACATCTACCTATCAGTGATGCATTGCTGCATGTGCTCAAGCAACAGCACGACACCTTTGACTTTCAAGTATTAGTGGCTCCACAGATGCAGCCCAGTGATGGTGCATACAAGCCCTACAGTAAAGAGATACTACACGTATACGTCAATACTATACTAGATGCAGCAGGACTACCCGGCTACCTGACAGCTATGGATATGCGCCGTACTGCTATCACTGAGATGGTTGAGGCTGGTGTAGATATAACACAGATCAAGCAGGTGTCTGGTCACACTAACATCAACAGCCTGACACCATACATCAAGCATACCTACACTGGTGCATCAGAAGCACTAGCCCAGCGCAGTGCATTTAAACAGGATAAAGAGTGATGCAGTATCAGTTATTTAATGACCTATACAGTATTGACAAAACTAAAGGTACAAGAGTTTGTGTGAAATGTAATATAGAAAAACCATTAAGGTCTTTTTCTTTCAGAGAGCCAAAGGTGGGTAAATCCTATAGAAGTGAATGTAAAAAATGCAGTGGCCTTAAAAACACATTAAGGGATAATTTATCTAAAGAACATCCAAGACCAAAGGGGCTGAACTATTCTTGCCCTATCTGCAAAAAATATGAGGTGGAGTTAAAGTCAAATGATAGGTGGAGTGATAGGTCTGTTTGGGTTTTAGATCACCATCACGATACGAAAGCCTTTAGAGGTTGGTTATGTAATAATTGCAACATAGGACTGGGAAAATTTTATGACAATATTGAACATCTTGAAAGTGCCATAGACTACCTAAGAAAAGTTACACAAGCAAAAGGATAAAGAATAATGCTTATTGATATGGACAAGCTAGACATAGCTGAAGGTGCTAACATCAGGAGCGACTGCCCTAGATGTGGCGGTAAGAATACCTTCACTGCTACCAAGCGTGACGGTAAGATAATCTACAACTGCTACAAGCTATCGTGTGATGCTAAAGGTAAAGTCAACTACGGCATGACTGCAGAAGAGATGAGCAGCTACTTCATTAAGCCTCTTATAGAAACTGGTAATCTTAACAAGAGGATGGAACCTTTTGTTTATCCAGAACATATAGTAGTACCCGGAAATACATGGTACAACAAGAGGTACACCAGATATATAAACAGATTTCGTATGAGGTGGCAGGGTATCTATGCAGAAACTTTACAAAACATAGAATTACTGTGCGATGTTAAAGATAAACGTGCAGTCTTTCCTATCTATCAGGATGGGGTGCTCGTAGATGCAATAGGCCGGGAACTAGATGGCGCTACACCTAAATGGCTGCGCTATGGTAAGGCTGCTGAGTACGCTAGGTATTGTTACGGTCAGCCTAATGGTGTGTTCATACTGGTGGAGGATGTTATTAGCGCTATCACTGTAGCTAAAGTGTGGCCCGGTGTTACTGGTTTTGCACTATTAGGCACTAACTTAACTGATGCACACAAAGAGTGCTTGAGTGATGATGCTAGGTATGTTATCGTTGCGCTTGACCCTGATGCTATGCGTAAGACTTTGGTTATGCGTAAAGAGATAGAGGCTTGGTGTGACATACCTACTAGAGCTATCAGGTTACGTGATGATATTAAGTATCAGGATGATGAGGATATAAACTTCTTGGGGAGGTGGATCAATGAAGCAAAGAGACACGGCAAACAAGAGCAACCCAATGGCGAAGGATTTACGACAACCCAAGTACAAACCACAGGTGATACCTGATAAGAAGAAACCTAAACCAGTACGCAAAGAGAAACATAAAGGAGATAGATATGTTAGTTAGCCCTAGTATAATAGCTTATTTTGGTGAAGATGTTTGTACTAAGTGCGGTGTAGAGTTAAATGATAACAACTGGCAGAAATCTTGGAGGGATGTAGATAGAAAGGAGTGTTCTTCATGTAAGCAAATACACAATACATCAAGTAATCGAAACAGGATGTTTGTAGATGGAAAGTACGTCCCTCCAAACCATCCTTTACACAAGCCCGGAAGATATACATCATTTGGTGAGGCTGCTTTTACTGCATTACAAAAAGATGAGCGTGTGAAAGAAGGGTATGTATACGCAATCAGCAACCCAGCTTGGCCTGAGTGGATCAAGATTGGCATGGCTATCGATGCAGAAGACAGGTGTAACGACTATCAAACTAGTTCACCTATGCGTGACTACAAGCTAATACACTCTATCTCTACACAGAACAGAGGTAGGTTAGAACGGATAGCTCACAAGGCTGCTGCCAAGTGTGGCGAGAGGCAAAACGAGTGGTTTAAAATAACAGGCGAACAAGCTATAGTAATCCTAGAAAGTATAAAGGAGGGTACAGATGGACATTCGTGAGAAGCAACTCACTAAAGAAATATATCGCATGATAGGCTCACTGAAGAAGGTGTTCAGTGATAAGGGTAAGCGTAAGCAGCTAGAAGAGGAGGTTGCTTACAAGCAAAAGGAACTACAAGATCACATGGGTGTGAAGACCTTTATCAGACCCATGAATAATATGGAACGTAAAGCAGCTAAAGAGAGGCGCAAGAAGAACAGTAAGTGGGACGGTGATGGAGGTGAGATGTATGAGTAGTGAAGAACAGTATCATATTAAAGGGTGGTTCCCTGCTTTCCTAGTCTGTACGTTTATGATACTGGGAGTACCCGTATTAATAAATCTTTTCTTCTGGCCTGACATTGGAGTATGGAGTATGTTAAGATGAATAATAACTTTTACATAAACGAACTAACAAAGAGAGTAGAGAGCCTTGAGAAAATACTTAAAGTATTAGAGAAAATCTTATTAGGAGATGGTAAGTGATTGAAGTAATAGTTACATCAGATATGTTACAATCTGCTAAAGTAAAAGCAGAAGAAATGGGAACCCTCAACAATTCTATAACTAAAGGAAAGGGGAATCTTGCAGGTTTTTTAGGAGAACAAATAGCTTTAAATGTTATGGGTGGTGCTTGGAAAAATACGTATGAGTATGACTTGATTACAGACAAAGGCATAAGAGTAGATGTTAAAACAAAACAAACAACTGTTCAGCCACGCCACTATTATGAATGTTCTGTTGCAGATTATAATACAGGACAACAGTGTGATGTGTATGCATTTGTTCGTGTAAAAAATAGTTTTGATTGTGGTTGGTTCTTAGGTTATATGCCAAAAGATGAATACTATGAACGTGCTACACACTTTAATAAAGGAGACTTTGATCCGTCAAATAACTATACATTCAAAGCGTCCTGTTATAATTTACCTATCAATGAATTGAAGGAGTGGTGATGGAACATGGAGAGTTGTCCCTCATACGGACACTAATGAACAAAGACTTTTATGATAACAACAAAGGAATACATACACCAGATAAACTATTTACGAAAGACATACGCAAGATCAAGCAGACTGTAGACTACGCTATGGGTCAGTTCGACAAGGACTTATCCTTTGCAGAGCTAGAGGGTTTGTTCTTTACTAGAGAGACAATGACAACAGCTAACAAGGATGCATACAAAACTGTATTCGATAAGCTAAGAACAGAGGAACCCATGTGCTCAGAGGTAGCACAGGAAGTTATGTCTAGCTTGTTCAGGAATGTAGTAGGTGAAGAGGTAGCGAACTTAGGTTTCGACTACGTGAACGGTGAGAAGAACACACTGGAACCCCTGCGTAACATACTGACTGACTATCAAGATAACTTCATGCCTAACTTAAAGGTAGAGTGGGGTGACATATCTATAGACAACCTACTCGTAGCTAACGAAATACAATCTAAGTGGCAGTTCAACATACCATCCCTGCAGAGAAAGGTAGAGGGCGTATCAGGTGGGCATCTGGTTCTGGTAGGTGCAAGACCTAACACAGGCAAGACTAGCTTCCACGCCTCTCTGATAGCCTCTGAGGGTGGCTTTGCTAGTCAGGGTGCTAGATGCATCGTACTGTGTAATGAGGAGAGCTACACTCGTGTGGGTGCTAGGTATCTTAGTGCTGCATCAAACATGCCTATGGAAGAGATCAAGGACAACTACGCCCTAGCATCTACTAGGTACAAGCCAGTGTACGACAACATCAAGATAGTTGATAGCACAGGTAAAGACATGAACTGGGTTGAGGCTGTAGTAAAGAACTACAAGCCTGACATAGTGGTGCTCGACATGGGAGACAAGTTTGCCAACAAGACAGGTGCTGACTCTCATGTGTACCTCAAGGATGCAGCTATCCATGCCCGGAACATAGCGAAACAGTACGAGTGTGCTGTGATCTGGATGTCTCAGCTATCAGCAGAGGCAGAGGGAAAGATATATGTTGATCAGTCTATGCTAGAAGGAAGCAAGACAGGCAAAGCATCAGAGTGTGACTTGATGGTTTTAATATCTAAGAACCCCAGTACGGAAGGAGAGTATGAAGGAGATACAGAAAGACATTTAGTAATAGCTAAGAACAAACTGAAAGGTGGCTGGCATGGTAGGATTACGTGCAAGCTAGATGGAGAGAGGGCTAGGTATTCAGCATGAGGAGGGTGCTTGATGTAGAGAACTCCATAACACTACGTGATGGAAAGATATACAACGATCCTTATGAAGAGGCTAACACTCTGACTGAGGTAGGTGTCTTGTGCTTAGACAGTGGCATGAAGAGACTGCTACCGTTTGACCACAATGAAGCTACAGAAAAAGATAAGATGAACTCTTGTATCTTACAAAGATTACTTGGTAGCACTACGCTGCTGATAGGTCACAACTTGCAGTATGATCTACAGTGGCTGTGGGCTAACGGCTTTGAGTATGACGGTGAGATATACGATACCATGCTGGCAGAGTATCTGCTTATGCGTGGACAGAAGCAACCCCTAAGCTTAGAGCAGTGTGCTATACGCCGGGGCTTGAAGTATCAGAAGGATGATACACTTAAAACTTATTACAAGAAAGGATATAACACAAATGAGATACCGTTGGATGAACTCAGCCATTATCTTGAGCACGACTTGCTTACTACTGGCGAACTGTACTACGCCACAGATAGGGATTTCAAAACCCCTGCTTCAGCATCCCTACAATCCGTTCAAGGAGTCACCTTTAGAACCTGCAAAGCCCTCGCAAGAATGTCTAGATCAGGGATCAGGGTGGATACAGATGCCCTCGAACACGTCAGACATGACTACGAGCGAGAGCGAAACGAAATCCTTGAGCGATTGCACAGTAGAACTAGAGCACTCATGGGAGGAACACCCATAAATCTAAACTCACCAGAGCAGTTGTCTTGGGTTATCTTTAGCCGTAAGCCAAACGATAAGAAGGAGTGGGCAGAGCTATTTGATTTTGTAGACCCACCTGACTTTAAAGATGCAGTGAAAAAGAATAGTACACTTATGCTAAAGACAAACGTAAAGACTTGTCCTCAGTGTGATGGTACAGGCAAAGTGTACAAGATAAGAAAGGATGGTACTAGATACGCCAGACCTAACAAGTGTCCTAAGTGTGGTGGTAGAGGCTACCTTCTCATCAATACAAATGAGATGGCTGGGCTTGGCTTCTTCCCACCAAGTAAGAAATGGATAAGTGCAAACGGCTTTGGTGTAGGTAAGAAGAACTTAGATACACTTATAGCTACAGCTAAGAACAATTACATGGAGAAAGCGATTGGATTTTTACAGGATGTTAAGCGGCTTAGTGCTATTAGTAGCTACCTCAGTAGCTTTGTTGATGGCATTTACTCCAACACTAAACGAGACAGAGTTTTACATATCAACCTTACCCAAACAAACACCAATACAGGTAGATTTTCTGGACGAAAACCTAACATGCAAAACATGCCAAGAGGAGGAACCTTCCCCATAAAACGTGTATTCATCTCAAGGTGGGAGGGTGGCAAAATAATTGAGGCCGACTTTGCCCAGCTTGAGTTCAGAACGGCTGCGTTCCTAGCACAGGACAGCACAGCCATGAGGGAGATAGATACAGGGTTTGATGTACACTCCTATACCGCAAAGGTTATCAGTGATGCAGGACAGCCTACAACTCGTCAGCAAGCAAAGGAACATACATTCGCTCCTCTCTTTGGAGCTACCGGGTATGGCAGAAGCAAGGCAGAAGCTGCATACTACAAGCAGTTTGTAGAGAAGTACAAGGGCATAGCTAAGTGGCACAAGAAGCTAGGTGATGAGGCTGTGAATGAAGGTAAGATAACTAACGTCAGTGGTAGGCAGTACGCTTTCCCTGATGTGGTACGCAGGGAGAACGGCTCAGTCAGTCACTTCACTATGATCAAGAACTATCCAGTGCAGGGCTTTGCTACTGGTGATGTTGTGCCTGTAGTTTTACTAGAGCTTGACCGCCTGTTACAACCTATGCAGTCGTGCTTGGTAAACAGTGTGCATGATAGTGTGGTAATTGACACACACCCTGATGAGATAAATGACGTGTTAAGCATTATAGATTTGCTTAACGATAACTTGAATGATATTCTTCAAAAAGAATATGATATAGAAATGAATGTACCACTACTATTAGAGTCTAAGATTGGTGACAACTGGCTTGACATAAAAGACGTTTAGTGGTATAACTTGAGTCTTAACTTAGTATGCATAGAAAGGATAAAATATGCAAGAGAACGCAGTAGCATTAAAGGTAGATAACATGAACTTGGCTGACGCAATGGGCTTCTCTGCCCCTGCAGGACAGGCACAGTCTAGCCTAGCTAGGATTACAGGAACAGTTATACAGGAGGTTATAGATGGTAAGGTAGCATCTTCCCCTGTGTTTAAGATTGTGACTGAGGAAGACACAGTGTTCGCAAGAAAGGTAGAGGTACGCCTGTTTGCTGAACGCCAGAAGTGGCAGCGCTGGGATAGTGAGAACAATACTATGCAAAAATCTGTTATGTCAACTAACTTAAATCACGACATGAAAGATACGATTGGTACGTTTAATCTTGGTAGACCATCAGGTTACATCAAAGACTTTGCTGCACTACCCAAAGATCAACAAGACCTGATCCGTAGTGTTAGCCGTGTTAAGGTTGTCATGGGTATGGCTACACTAACAGATGCTTTCTATGAGGGTGGTGCTCCTGCTGAGGGACATGATCAGGAGTTTGCCTTTGTCATGGATGTTAAGAACCGTGACAGCTTAAAGTCTATTGACACTACAGTAGGCAAGCTAATCAAGAAGCGTATCAACCCTGCAGAGCAAAGCGTAGCTTTGTTAGGAGAGACACGCAGTCTACCAAACGGTAATCCTTACATGGTGATAGCTGCTTCACTCAGTGACTTTGTTGGTTTGCAAGAAGGTGATAACGATACTCTGCAAGATTTTCTAGACTACGTTGGCGCTAGCAATGACTACGTTACTACCAAGTGGGCAGAGAATAATGTAGAAACTATATCTGCCAGTGAGCAAAACATTGTAGCTAACATAGTAGATGTGGAGGACTTTGAATAGTGAATCATCCTGCTGAAATAGCATTGCACCAGTATCTAAGAAACTCTATTGATGGTAAGTCTAAGATGTCAAAGGCTATCATTAAAAAAGTAAAAGATGATATTGGTGCGGCTCTTGAGAAACAGTTCAATGAGCCTGAAGGTAAGCGAGAGTTTAAGCTAAGGATGTCTAATGTCGGGCGTCCTAAGTGCCAGCTTTGGTTTGAAAAGAATGATCCAGTACATCAAGATGTATTCCCTACGTCATTTAAGATTAACATGATCTTTGGAGATATGATAGAAGCACTACTGAAAGGTTTGTTACGAGCTTCCGGGGTAGAGTTTGGTGATAACAAGAAGGTATCACTGCCTTTGTCTGACACTGAGGAAATTGCTGGTGAGTATGACATGCTACTGGATGGTAAGATAGATGATGTTAAGTCAGCTAGCAACTGGTCATACGAGAATAAGTTTCTAGACTTTTATACACTTGAGAAGGGTGATGGGTTTGGCTACGTGCCACAGCTTGTCGGCTACTCTGAGGCAGCTAACAAGAGTGTAGGTGGCTGGTGGGTTGTCAATAAGAACAATGGTAGCTTTAAGTATGTATCAGCAGCAGAGGTAGACAAGGACAAAGTTATACAAAAGATAAAGGATGTCCATGAGTACCTCAAGAGTGATGCACCATTTGAGAGGTGCTTTACAGATGAACCAGAGTCTTACAGAGGTGTGAACAGTGGTAACTACAAGCTACCTATGGACTGTAACTTCTGCTCACACAAAGCTAAGTGCTGGCCTACGCTGAAGAGCTTACCATCTAAGGTGTACAAAGGTAAAAGAGAAGCACCTGTCGTACACTACACTAGACTGAAAGGCGAATACTAATGACAGAAGTAAAGATAAACGACAGACAATACGACACCGACAGCATGACAGAGGAACAGCTAGACTTGTTGAATGTCTTACAACAAAACACTGTCATAGCTAATCAGCTAGACCATCAGATACAATGTGTTCGTGCTATCGGCAAGGTAAAGCTAGAAGAACTTGTTAAGTCACTAGATGCCCCCAAGAAAAAGACATAGTACTAGGAGGTATCGCAGTGGCTTAGAAGACAATGTTGCTGCGTATCTTAAAAAACATCAGAAGAAAGTCAGGTATGAGCGTTTAAAAATAGAGTGGGAAGACCTACGATACAGAACGTACACACCTGACTTTATGTTAGACAATGGTATCATAATAGAAACCAAAGGCATCTTTGACGTGGAGGATAGACGCAAACACTTAGCTGTCAGGAGACAACATCCAGAGCTAGACATTCGTTTCGTCTTTAGTAACTGCAAAGCAAAGCTGTACAAGGGATCAAAGACAAGGTACTGTGATTGGTGTGACAAGCATGAGTTCAAGTGGGAACACAGGGTTATACCTGAAGCTTGGCTAAAAGAGAAAGGTAAACTTATAACAGTGAAGACAATACTGTTCAAAGGTAAAAAGAAGGTGACAACATGAAGTATGTAATAGGAGATGATGAGGTAGCTTTAGTTTTAAAACCGTGTTCCTTTGACAATAAAGGTAAGTGGACAGGTGAGATGAACACTGGGCTTGTGGTAGGAGAAATAAAACTACTTAACTCAGAGGATGTATCTTACGTTGTACATTTAGCTACACTTATGGGTGCTTTTTTAGAGCTTGCACAACATGACGATGAGTTGTATAATGCAGTAGAAGAACACAGAAATGATCTAATAGGCTTTGAACAACAAGAAGAACAGCCCTTGTACGAAAAGGTAGAGGGTACAGACGGTAAGGTTCTAAAGCTAACCAGATTTACTAAGACACAAGGAAACGCATAATGAGTGTAATAACTATGGCAGATCAAACTATTGACGTATCTGATATAATAAATGCTGACACTACGTTTAACTATGACAATGTGAATAAACCAGCACACTACAACCTGACTGATGGTATAGAATGTATAGACTACATTAAGCAGGTGTTAGGGCCACACGGTTTTGTAGCTTACTGTAGAGGTAATGTAATAAAATACAACCACAGGGCAGCGTACAAGAACCCTACACCTGTAGAGGACTTAAAGAAAGCACAACAGTATTTAACGTGGGCAAACGAAACACTAAAGGAGATACACAAGTGAACGGCATGAACAAAAAGTTTAGCGTTACATTTCTATTGGAGGTAGATGAAGCGTGTAACGTACTATCAACTGTACAAGATGCACATGAGGAGGATGTGCGTGACCTGATACACAATACGTTTCACGACATAGACGATGTTAAAATAGACAACTTAAATATTAAGGAGAGGACATGATCAACGCAAGCGACATAGAAGCGTTTGAATACTACAACAGAGTAGACAACGGTGAAGAACTACCTACAGACTACCAGACCTTTATACATCAGTCTAGGTATTCTAAGTGGATGCCAGAAGAAAAGAAAAGAGAGAACTGGAGTGAGACAGTACAACGCTACATAAGCAATATGGTTGACGGTAAAGTATCCCCGGCAGAACAGCTAATGATAGAGGATGCTATACTAAAGCTAGAAGTAATGCCATCCATGAGAGCCATGATGACTGCAGGTCCAGCAGCAGACAGAGATAACACATGCATATATAACTGTAGTTACTTACCCGTAGATGACCCTAAGTCCTTTGATGAGGCTATGTTCATCTTGCTCTGTGGTACTGGTGTCGGATTCAGTGTCGAGAGGCAGTACATCAACAAGCTCCCTGAAATTCCTATTCTCTATCATTCCGATACTACTATTATTGTTAAGGACAGTAAGGAGGGTTGGGCTAAGGCGTTTAGACAAGTGTTGGCACTCCTGTGGGCTGGTGAAATCCCTAAGTGGGACATGTCTCTTGTACGTCCAGCAGGTGCTAGGCTAAAGACATTTGGCGGTAGGGCTTCTGGCCCAGCGCCTTTAGTTGATCTATTTAGATTTACTACACAGACGTTTAAAAATGCTGAAGGGCGTAAGCTTAGTGCTCTAGAGTGCCACGATATTATGTGCTTTGTAGGACAGATAGTTGTGTCTGGTGGTGTAAGACGCAGTGCTATGATCTCTTTGTCTAACCTTAGTGATGATCGTATGCGCCACGCTAAGTCAGGCCAGTGGTGGGAGACAGCAGGACATCGTGCTCTAGCTAATAACTCTGTGTGCTACACGGAGAAGCCAGATATGGAATCATTCTTACGTGAGTGGACATCTCTGGTAGAAAGTAAGTCAGGGGAAAGAGGGATATTTAATCGTGAAGCATCTAAGAAACAAGCTGCAAAAAACGGTAGGCGTGACAGTGAGTGGGACTTTGGGACTAATCCATGCAGTGAAATCATATTGCGTCCAAACCAGTTCTGCAATCTTACTGAGGTTGTGGTTAGGGCTACGGACTCTATTGACGATCTTGAAAGGAAAGTCAGAGTTGCAACTATTCTGGGAACAATACAGTCCACCTACACAAAGTTTCCATACTTGCGAAAGGTGTGGCAGCGTAATACAGAAGAAGAACGTCTGCTTGGTGTGTCACTCACAGGGATAATGGACAACCCATTAATGACTACAAAGAACAAAGGTCTAGAAAAAACATTGGAGTACTTAAAGGATGTCGCTGTTTCTACTAATGCTGAACTTGCTAGCAATCTCAATATACCCCCGGCTACTGCAATTAGCTGCGTTAAACCATCGGGAACGATCTCCCAATTGGTTGACAGTGCGTCTGGTATTCACCCTCGCCACAGTTCATTTTATATCCGTACTGTACGTGCTGATACCCACGACCCTCTAACTAAGTTCATGGCTGATCAAGGTATACCTAACGAGCCATGTGTTATGAAGCCTGACAGTACAGTAGTGTTCAGCTTCCCTATCAAGTCACCAGATAAAGCAGTCCTGAGAGATGATCTAACAGCCATAGAGCAGCTAGAAACTTGGCTCATGTATCAGAGACACTGGTGTGAGCACAAGCCCTCAGTGACGATTACAGTGCGTGACGATGAGTGGCTTGACGTAGGTGCATTTGTGTACAATCACTTTGATGAGATGAGTGGTATATCTTTCTTACCTCACTCAGATCACACGTACCAACAAGCGCCCTATCAAGAAGTAGGCAGGTCAGACTACAATATGTTAGCATCACTTATGCCAACTAGTATTGATTGGTCTAGACTATCTGACTATGAAGAAGACGATAACACAGCAGCTATGCAAACACTGGCGTGTAGTGGTGATAGCTGTGAAATAGTAGACTTAACATAAAGGAGAAATAAAATGGTTGAGTTTTTTGTAGTATCTATAATTGCTGTTGGAGTAGTAACAGAGGCAGTCTATCCTGCCATTAGTAGTGGCATTGATATGGCTACACCCTATGTTAATCAAGGCATAGATGCAGTAAAAAGTATCATTAAATGAAGTGGATACTAGTCCTTATCTTTTTTAATGATGGACTACACTACGCACAAACACAGCCTTACTTATATGAGAACTACGATATATGTCAGGTTGCAGCAGATGAGGTAAAAGAAGTGTACGTAAAAAATATGCCCCATGAAGATGCAGAAGTTATGGCTTTTTGTGCCGCACTACCCCGGCGTCCATGACCATAGAGAGTGAAGCAAAAGAACACATGGAAAGAAAGCAAAGACTTTTTTATGAGGGACTATTGAGAAAACTAGAGCCTGTCAAGCAACACATAAATGAGTACTTGCCTAACAGCAAGAACAAAGATAGGGCTTTAGAAAGGGTAGATGATGTAAGTATGATAGCTAAGTATACTGCAGAACTACATGGATTAAAGTAAGACTAATCTACTTTAGCACTAGGTGGACACTGCTGGTTATAATCCCACAAGACTATGTGGTAAGGCCAGTAGTAATACCTAGTGCTAATTTCTTGTGGGCATCTGTACTCACACACTTTGTACATTGTGGCTATCGGAGCTACTCCAAAGAATATACCAGTTAGAGCACATATCACAGGCCAGTTTTGATTTTAAGATTCAAGTGATCAATGTAGGACTCATATGTTTTAAGTTCTCTAAAGTTAAAATCTTTCAGGTCTGCATTTACGCCTAAGCTTTTCATATACTTCATAGCTTTAGATTGTTGTAGCTTAGTTCCTTTAGTAGATGCTCTGTACCTTTGCTGATCCATGTAACCAGTAGTACCTACTATATCAAAGTGTTTTCTAATTTCATCCCTAGCTTTTTTTAGTTCATATTTTACACGGCCTCGCCTGTATTCAAGATCACCCTCTTTAAAATTCTTACTTTTAAGCAATCTTTGCATACGCTTTTCTAATACAGGCGCTAGTGTGCCGTTGAATATCTTGTCATACGCAGGTATGTTTGATCGTTGATCCTGCTTCCAAGACTGTAGCTCTGTCAGTGTATAAGCCTGTTCTGTAGCAGTTTTACCTCTTTTAATATTCAACCCCAGTATACGGGCCAGAGGATTAGCGTCATAGATATCACCCTCTCTGCTGGACACACGTAGGTTCTCACCTGTTAAGGTGTCTGTCTCACCTATCAATGCCTCTATTATATTGTCAAAGTACTTAGTGGATGACTGTGTGAATTTATCAAACCCCTCAGCTTGTCTAACATCTTTAGCTATGTCATTGTCTGCGAGAAAGCCTACTGCTCTATTGACTGCATCTAATGGACGTGTAGCTCCTGCAGCTATGTTACCTAAAGATTTATACAAACCATCTAGCTCTGCTCTTCTGTCACCACTACCAGTAAAGAAATCAAATACATTAAATAGATCGTTACCAAACTGTGCATCTCTTGCTACCTGTCCTATAGCTAGCTGATTAAGTATCTCTTCTCTTAGCTCTGGTGGAATAGCTTCTCCTTTTTTAAGAGATAGGTTAGCCCCACGTCCCACAGCTAAGAATAAAGAAAAGGGAAATACGTTTCTAACATCTATAACAGTACCGCTAACCTCTACTTCATTTACACTTAATCCTTTTTTCTGTCTCTCATCATCCATCTGCATAGCCATTACTAATGCAGAACTACCCACAAGAGAACGAGCAAATGCTTCATTAGTTTTTATACCGGGTTCTTTTTTAACTATGCGACTAGCAACCCCAACAAAACTTAATGGACTCCACTGATACGCAGTAGCTACTACGTTATTCATAAATCTGCCAAACGGTATGACAGTACCAAGCAAAGGTGTGTTGGATGCTTGCTCTACAAACTTAGCAGCAAAGCCTAGATACTGATCGTCACCTGTGTAGTCTTTAGAGAACACTGATCGTAATGTAGTATCTACTGCACCACCTATTACATCATCATCTAGCTTAGTAAGATCACCAGACTTTAGCACATCAATCAAAGTTGTATCCTCATGCTTTAACCTAACGTACTTGTCTAGCTCAGTCATAAACATTTGTGACTTAGTGAATACATCCTGTACACGTACACCTGTTATGGTCATAGCAGCATCAGCAAATACCTCTGACTTTTGAAGTATACCACTGTCCATACTCATGCCATATCTCTCTGCCGTTCTTTCTACACCGCCACCTATTGTTTCAAACAGTAAACCTTTAACTTGTTTATTATCGCCTAGCTCATCCATCAATCCCATGAACGACTCATAGGTTGACATAGGGTCAAGAAAGTTTTTCATCTTCTGTGTTTGTACATCTCTGTACACACGAGACTGTCTGAATAGTTCTTTACTTAACTTAGTATTTCCTACACCTGCTGCTGCAACACCAGCTATACCTAACTGTCCAGAGGCAAACAAATCAGCTACACCTTGTCCTGCAAAGAACTGGGCGTAACCAGCTACGTTAGCTGCAGTTGTAGCCGGGGATGAAACTAATAGACGCTTCCATATGTTCTGTGCGTATGCACCCACCTTAACCTTTTTAGTTACACCAAGTATGCCCTCTTCTTCTAAGGTATCTCTTACCTCTTTAGAGGCTAATGTCTTTGCTAATATCTCATTACCTGACACAACTCCTGCGTCTGTGGCTCTACGCACACTAGCCATAACACTAAGAGCACTACCAGCCTCACTTGTAGTAGCAGCTATAATATCTCCTAAATCTATGGCAAGAGATGTAGTCTCTCCTAGTTTTATTGACCCTCCTGTGGCTGTTAAAAATTCCTCTTTTATTTCTTCTAATTCTTTCTCAGGCATATACTGTAATAAGTTAGTCATTACATCAGATACTTTTGTCTTCTTAGAAAACTTAATACCGTTCTCTAAAAATATCTTTGATAATCCACCTATGGGCATCTTAACCTTTGACTCTGCTTTTTGTTCCTTTGTGTAACCTAACATTATTTTACTTAACAGGCTCTCTGGTAGGTGCTGATTACCCACGCCTTTAGTTAATAATTTTTTACCTGCACCAACCTTCTCAGACCACGATCTAATGTCATCTTTTAATTGTTTAGCTGCTTTATCTACTGATTCTTTTTTAAGTAACGGCTTACCTATTGACTCTCTTTCTAGTTTAGCCACTAATCTTTTTTGTTCTTTTATCTGCGCTTCAGGTGCTTTATCTTTATTCATCTTTTTAAGTTGTTCTTTAGCTGCCTTAAACCTTTTAAGAGGAAACTCTTCCCCTCTAGCTGATGATCTAGCACTGTCCATAGCTTCTGCTAGTCCAGAGATACCATCGAACTTACCAAAGGCAAAGTGTAACCCACCACCTACACCACCTAAAGTTAAAGATAGCCCTGTTTGCATTGCACTGTACTTGTCTTGAGCACCAACATCTAAATAGATATCTTGTATTGCTACATCCTGATACCCAGCAAGCAATGAGTCAATAGCGGTAGTTTGTAACACAGCTTTTTTAGCTGCCCGTTTAGTGCCAAACTTAACGACATTAGGTTTCATTAAACCTTTCTCAAGCACAACTTCACCACCCTCAACAACAGTTTTCTTAGCTGCCTTTTGTGCTGCTTCAAATCTTATCTTAGCCCTTGCAACTTTAGCTGCACTATCTGCTGCTTTGTTCATAGATGCTTGTGTGTATCCACTACCTGCCAGCTTTGCAGTCATGGCCTCTGCTGCATCTAGGCCAGCTTTCTCTGCAGCTTCCTTAGTTGCACCAGACTGTGCAGCTTTCCTAGCTGCTGCTGCTACAGCGTTCTTGATAGCTGACTTACTGGCTGTACTAACACCCAACGCACCTGCCTTACCTAAGCCGCCTGTAGCTAGCCCTACGTAGTTTGTAGGGTCACTTGCTATGGATAGTATATAATCTTTCACGCCATCTACTGCACCAAACACACCATCATTTACAAACACGTTACCTAAGCTGTCGTACAGATCGTATGCTTCTTTTGCTATAACTTTAGTATCCTCATCTGCCTTACCTATGAATCTAGCTTCACCTGCAGTAGCAACTATATTACTATTAAACCTACGCATACTGTCAACAAAGTCCTCCACCACAGTCTCCCTGTCTGCATCCCTGTAGGTAGCACCCTTTTTGCTAATCATATACTGTCGTATTTTGTTTAACCTGTCTCTTCTGTACAGATCATCTTTCTTTAGCTTCTCACCTTTACGATTGTCAGGCTCAAACATCTCATCAAACTCAGTGTTATCTCTTTGCACTGGTGAACCAGAGCCTAGCTCTTTAGACTCAATAGGCTGTATGCCAAGTTCTTTATTTAATTCCTCTAGTGTTCTCATTGTAGTGCATCCTTCAGGGCGTTAGAGAACTTAGTGCCTTTAGTTCCAAAAGCATCTGTACCAACTACGCCTGTCTTTAGCCAAGCCTTTGCTCCACCATGCCCTTGATTGTGAGCATACGCAAGAGCAGCTAGCTTTTCTTTTTTTGATAGCTTTTTGTATAGTGGGGAGCGCATCATATAAGAGTGATTCTTAGCTGTGTATGCAGCCAGCGCTTTCTCCTGTAAGTCTATGTCTGATCTAAAAGATACTCTAGACCTTGTGTCATGTTTAAGTGGTGTACCCAGTAGCGATGCTGCATCTATCTTAGCGACCTTACCTAGCTGATACCTACCGTCATAGTGATTATTCTTACCACCTTTAGCAGAGTAATCACCTGCTGATTCTATCTTAGCTAGCTCTTCTCTGTAGGTATCCCATGAGCTTTTGTCTACTCCTATCTTGTCAGATACTAAACCATACGACACGTCTTCCCAATCAGCTTTAGGCTTAGTCATTAGTCCTTGCTTATCCTTTGTAGGTTCCTCTACAAGCTTACTGTATTGAACATACCCACCGCCCGTTGCTGGTGAAGGTTCTGCATATTGAGAATAAGAACCCATATCTTCAAGACCCACGTTCACGTTGCTTGGGGTAAGGCCCAGTACCATCATCGTCGTAGAACTTACCACCAATGGGAATAGCATCAAACGCCTTATCCTTTTCTTCCTGTGTATCATAGCTGTCTAACCTTACTATACTGGATTCTTCATCGGATGTCAAACTTTCTACATCTAACTTCTTACCTGTCTCAGGATCATGGGTATCTCCAAACAACTCATCCCATTGATTTGGTCTAAGATTTTTTGGTATTCTCATGCGTCCTGCTAGTATGTCATCTCTGTCTTCTCCACTCATACCTCCACCAAGTACAGTAGTAGAGAAGCTACGCTCTGGTCTAGGAGGTACACCACTAGCTATATTACCTCTATCATCCTTATAGTAAGTTGCTTCTTCTACTTCTGGCTCCTCCGCTTTTTTTTCTTCTTCTACTTCTGGCAATGTAGAGTCACTAACTATTTTTGCACTTGGTATTAATCCTTTAATAGCTAGATCAGCAAGAGCTTCATCAATCATATCCTCTTTTATTGGTGTTCCATTAGATATTACACTTTTTACTGTTCCATCTGCGCCTACAACTATTTCATATTTATAACCACCTGTATTTGGTATAGTAAATATATTTTCAATATCTTTCTTTGCAGAAGTATTAGTCAATAAATCTCTTACTATCGTTCTTTGTAGATTATCTCCTTTTAGATTACCATAGGTTAGTTCACCCATTTGTTCTTTTGAAATATCATTTCCTATTACATCTCGCATAGTCTCTAGATAACTAGGATTACCTTTAGTTAATATTTTTATTTGGTTAAATAATTCTTTTTGTCTATCTATCCTCTGTAAATTTTTAGCTTTTGTTCCGTCATCACCGTCAACTATATACTGACCTGCTTCTTTTCTTTCTTGAATTACACTGTCTACTCTTCGTGCTATTTGTAAGTAAGACTCTGCTGCTCTAGAGGGGCTGAAATCCTCTGTAGGTAAGAACGAAAAGTATGTACCCGGTGCAACACTATCGTAAGCCTCTTGTTTAGACATTTCGTTTATGTCCATCACAGAGTATCCATCATAGTACGCATCTTTATCTAGTTGTGCTCTGACTGATTCATCTAAGTCAATACCAAACAAGGTTTTAAGTACACCACGTTTAGGGTCTGTTGTACTGCCCAGTGATGGCTTGCTTAGTGCCGTGTTCATTTGATAGAACTCTTCTGATGCTACATCACCGTACTCAAAGTTATCATTGTAATCTATTAAAGATTCAACTTCATACTCATCAAACTTTTGTCCGGGTGTAAAGTCACGCCTCTTTGCCTCTGCTTGTGCAGCAGTTGATAAGTCAAACAAACCTTTAGGACCAGATGCAATAGCTGCATTAATATACTTATCATCAAAGCCCAGCGCTCTTAGCCTAGATATTTCAGACTTAGCTAAGTTACCTAGCTGTGCAAGTTTATCTATCTTACCTTTAGATGCTTCAGCATTTTCTTTTAGTTCTCTTTTGTAGTCTCGTGCTTCAGCAACTCTTGTATTAATCTGCTTTGCTGAACCTTCCAGAAACGCTGTAGCAAAAGCTTGTGCATTAAATCCCATAGTTATTTATCCTCTAGCCATTAGGCCCATCTCTGGTGTAGCCTGTTCTTGTGGTTCTTCTTGTAGCTCTTCTGGTTCTGCGCCCTCTTTAGGAGGTTCAGACACCTGTTCTAACTCTTCTGCTTCAGGTGGCGGCATGTCTTGTGCAACTTCAGTTACCCCCTCACGGCCTACATCTTGAGCTAAAAAGTCTGATATCTCTCCTAGCAGTTCTGTGCCAGCATCCTCTGTACCTTCTTCTTGTGCCTTACTTAATGCGCCTATCAACACTACCTGCATACGATCTCTTTCTTTTTGATCTATTTCAGCTTGTGCATCTTTATTTGTAAACTTATAATCTATCTCGTTGGCATCAGCCACAGCAGCTAAGAACTCCATGATTACAGGCTTTACCAGTATGGCTACATCTAACGTGTGTGTACCTCTCATAACTTGTGATAGCGTTAAGGCTTCTGCTATAGGGTTTATAGCTATACCAGCTACTAAAGCAGTCATCATATCATCCAGAATTTCTTCTCTAGCTAACTTAGTTATGTAGAACTGTGTTGCTTCTTCCACTGTGTTTAACCGTGATGGGCGCTCCCACGGCCTCTCACCGGGTGCGTGTGTGAATAGTGAGTTACCCGGTATGGGTGCTCCAAACTGTGTTACTGCCATCTTATTTTTCCTACTTAGTAAACCCAGCGCCAAAGTACAGACCTACTATGGCTGATACAATGTGTGTATCTAGGGGAGTGATTACAAATCCTTTTGCCATCTTCCATTGGATAGCTTCTTCAGGTCCAAACAGCCAGTTTAGAAAACCGCCCTGTACCTCTGTGTATCCTACATATACACTGATATCAGGATACCACACTGCGACTAGCTTTGGCAAGACAATAATGCTAAATACTGCAGATAAAGCTATAAGTCTACGTGTCCAAGCAAAGTGTTTGTCATTCTTACCTGCATCTCTAGCTCTGTTGACTTGCTTGGCATTGAAGTTAGCACGTTCCATAAGCATCTCATTCTGAGCTTGCTTACCTTTTATGCTCTGCCCCCATATAGACATAACGCCACCCAGTATGGTAGAGAACAGCATGGTAATTAATTCTAAGGGTAATCCAAACATTTAGTTAGCTGGTCCTAAGTTTATTTTAAAGCGTCTGCCTTGATCTTTAGGATTGTCTTTACCCTCATAGTCTTTAGAACCTAAAACAAATCCTACCGCCCTTATTGTTTTATAATTTAAATCACCTTTAAAAATAGATTTTAAAACTTCTGCTTCTGTAAATTTTCCATCTTTTATGGCTTTATCATATTGTTCTGGCGTGTACTTTTTATTATCAATAGGATTAATAAAAGCATTGTAATTAAATCTATCAGTAACAATAATGTCATTATTTTTATCTATGTTAGCACTAAACTGACCTAGCATTAATTTAAGTTCATTAATCGGATCACCCTCTGCTAAAGCCTCTATAATTTCTTTTGCAGAAGAACCGCCTCTTTGACTTACGCTTATGTTTCCTGCTTTCTTATATATCTCATCACCAATAGTAACAGAACCTTTCTTAACAATTCCTGCATCAAGAACAATGTCTCGCATAAGGTCTATAGCTTCCTGTGAAAAAACTTCTGCACCTGCTGGTGTTTGTTTATTTAAAAAAGGTATCGCTTTTAATGGATTAGCATAAGACAGTTTTCCTCCATACAACATATCAGTTATAAAATTTCGTCCTACAGGAGAAAGAACTGCTTTAAGTACGGTATTAATATTTCCCAAAGATTTCTTAACTCCTTCAGGAAGAGGAATATTTTTAATAATTGAATCTGTTTTAACATCGTCAGATACAGAACTTTGATTTGCTTTATTTAATGCTGCTGCTGTAGCATTACCAACCACAGCATCAGGCGATAATTTATTATCTTTTTGAAACTGTTTTATTGCAGCTTTTGTTGTATCTCCACTTATACCATCTTCTGTACCTGCATTGTATCCTAGTACATTTAAGACTCCTTGTATTTTTTTAATACCTTCTTTTGTATTTCTATCATCTTTAGTTATATTTATAGTGGGTGCTTCAGAAGCCATAGCTGCCATAAAGGGAGTTTCTATATTAGCTGCTTCTTTTGCATCCTCTTCATACTCTTCAAACAAAGGCAGGTTTTGTTTACGTAGACGTTCCTGTTGTCTCATTAAGCCGGGACCAGTGTATCTTCTACCCGTAGTTGGATCAACTATATCAGGGTCTTGAAAGCCTACCCCCATTTGATCTAGTCCCGGTACAGGAGATGTCATAACCTCTGTTGTAACATCTGAACTAGAGGACTCAAAGCCCAACGCTTTTGAAGTGTTTGGTCCTACAATACCATCTACTTTTAATCCTGATTTCTTTTGAAAGTCTTTAATAGCTTTTTTTGTTTGTGGACCTATTATACCATCAACAGCTATGTCGTAACCTTTATCTACTAAGTTTTGTTGTATTGATCTAGTATCATACTCTACATCAAAAGGCTCACCCAACGCTCCTACGGATGCGGTTCCTGCTACATAGCCGGGATCACCAACCTGTGCAGGTGGTAGTTTCTCTGTTCTAGCAAGAGTAAGCATAGTATCTTGTGCTAATTTTTCTGCGTAGTCAATAGTTTCAGTTATTGCATCAGACTTAGGTTTTTGCTTTGCTACTGTAAAGTTAGCACCTGCTTTTGCCATGCGTGAATTGTATACTGAGTGTAAGGTACTGGGGTCAAACAAGACATTTTGAGCATCTATACTATTTAATGTTACACCAGCAGGTGTAGCTGCAGTAGCGTCCTCATCATCGTTATAAGCAGGGTCATTAAAACTATTAATAACAGAAGCTGAAAAGTTAGCTACATTATTGTTATCGTCTGTTTCTGTATCAGTTGGCCTAGCTCTAGGTCTAAGGCTACTAGACACACCCTCTGGTCTAGCTCTAGGTCTAAGGCTACTAGACATTAAACCACCAGATTTCTGCTCCTCTTCTGGTGGCGGTTGATCTTGTCCTCCACTAAATATATTCTGCAAACTATTGAATAAATTTTCTAAACTCATCTTATCATACCTTAACTAAAGAAGCCGCCTATACCACCAGCTTCGCCAATAGCACCTATTGTTGCAGACAAGAATGACCCTGCTGCCATAGAGAAAGCATTGTCTGCTCCTGCATCTACTTGTATTTTATTCTTAACTAACTCGTGATCCCTGTCAGCTTGTTTCTCTGCAGTAGTCCAAGCGTAGTTCATCAAGTCACGTTCCTGTTGCCATACCTCTGCTATCCCTTGTGCAGTAAGATTATTAGCTGCTGCAGCCTCACGCATGTTAGCTTCATTGATAGCAGCATTATCTATTGTAGCTATATCTTTACGCCACTGAGTATTAGCTTGTGCAACAACCATTTCATTTGATGCATTAAACATATCTCTTTGGTTAGTCATCTCCTGATTAAACTTAGATACACTATTCTCTTCACCTACATTAAACTGTTCCATAGCGTTAGCTTGTGCATTGTTAAACATCTCAACTTGTGCGTCTAAGTTCATTGAAAACTGTGTCATTTGATTTTGACTTTCAGCATTGAACTGTTTAGCTGCATTGTCTGCTGCTTGATCACTAAAGATACTTTGTGTAGTTTGCTGTGCTTTAAATATCTCCATCTGCTGTTCATTATCTAGGTTCTTCATGTCCATACCTAAAAATGCTTGTGCCTTTTGTTGTGCAGTCTGTTGATTATTAGATAAGTTAGTTAAGTCTACTTGTGTTAGTGCAGCAGCATCAGCCATTAGTTTAGCTTGCTTATTGTTTAAGTTAGCCAAGTCAACTGTTTGTGCTAATTGTGAGTTCTGCATACGTCTAGATGTCTCAGCAGTAAAGTTCATGTTAGCTATCTCAGCTATACGCTCTGCCTTTATTACATTTGCTTGCTGTTTGTTGGTAAGCTCTTGGCCCTTCATGGCTGCTTCTATCTGTGCATTAGCTAAGGCAGTCTGTTGACGGTTAGACAAATTCTCTACATCAATGTTTAACGCATTGGTCATATTAAACATTCTGATCTGCTGTTCGTTGTTTAAATCTATCTCACGTTCTTGAAGTTGGCTTGATATGTTAAACAAAGAGGTCTGCTGTCTATTGTCTAGTACTCTACCTTCCATAGCAGCCATAGCATTAGCGTCCTGTATAAATGCTTGCTGCCTGTTGTTAGTATTCTCCATCTCTCTTTCAAAAGCCTGTGTACTAGTCAGTACTGCAACCTGTTGTTCATTAGTAAGAACCTGACCCATCATAGATGCTTTAACTTGTAAATTAGATAGAGCAGTCTGTTGTCTGTTTGATAGGTTTGTTAAGTCCACCTCTAACTTTTGATTAGCTTCTAGTATTTGAGCTTGCTGTCTGTTTGTTAAGTTTATATTATTTACTTCCGCATATCTAGCTGCGTTAGCCATAGCTACGTTTTGAGATACACTAAGCTCTTGATTACGCAAACCTGCATTAAGCTGTGCCTGTGATAGGACTGCCTCTTGTTGATTGCTAAGATTTGTTAGTTGTAAGTTAGAGTTGTTCATACTGTTTTGTATTTTAACAGCCTGTCTGTTATCTAAGTTCTGTAGTTCAAACCTTTGTGCTGCAGCAGCATTAGCTAGAGCTACAGCTTGTTTGTTACGTACATTCTCCATATCCATAGCTTGAAAGATAGATGCTTCAGCTTGTGCAATAGGCAGGGTTGTCTCCATAGCAGCTTGTATAAGCGCAGCAGCAGCCATAGAGCTACCACCCATACCCCTAGCGTTCATAGCTTCGTTTACGTTACGTATGGCCCCTGCAGCCCACGCTGGTGTACCATCATTAAAGGAGTCCATAAGTTGTTCTAGTTGGAATGTTATAGTAGCCTGTGGGCTAACATCACCTTTAGCAAACTTAGCTTCTAGTGTCTGTGTAAACGTAGCTGAAGCAGCCTTTGCAACTGCATCTCCATTTAAAGCTTCTAGTGTCTTACCTGTTACGACAATTCTTTCATCGTTCAGTATCTCATTTATTTCAACTATTTCACCTTCACCTACAACAGTCTGTGCTCCCGGTAAAATATCAGGTACAAACTCTGTCTGCTTTTCTGGTGCGCTTGCGTCAGTTGCGAAACGTGCAGCCTCTTCTACTTTAGTAATCTCAGCTAAGGCTGCTTGTGCAGGAGGTAGGTTATAATCTACCTGTGCTTCAGCTTTAGGTGTATCTCCTACAAACTTAGCAGCATCAACATCTGGTCTTCTATCTGTAATTTGTTGATCATCTGCTTTTGTGTAGTCTCCTTCAAAGGTAGCTGCTTCTGGAAACTCACCGTTTGTATAGCCTAAAGTTAATTCTTTTATTTGCCTAAGCTCTGACTCTGTTTCAGCATCCAAGTTTAACTGTGCTAGCTCCTGTGGGTCCATCGTAGCCACCTTCATAATGGCATCATCTGATGGTGTACCTGTCTTAGCGGAGAACTCAGCTAGTGCTGATTTAACTTTATCTTGAGACATACTCGCTTCATAAGTAACAGCTAAGTCTTTCCTTGCATCAGCCTCTATTCGAGCTTGATATCCAGCTAGTGCTTCTGGATCAGTAGGCACAGGTCCATACTTCTCTTGTACCTCTGCATCACTAAACTTAGCTAAGTATCCTCTAGCAGTCTTAACTGATGGTGAGTCTACCGCATCAGCAAGTTCTGCTTGTTTAGCTATGATGTCATCTATTTTAGCTAACTGTCCTGTGCTTGCATCTATAAACTGATTGTTTTCTACTTTGATGCCGTACACATCTGGGCGTGTTACTAGGTCTGTAGGTGAACTAATAGTCTTAGCTAGTGTCTCTGTTACACTGGGAACACCTGTAACTTTAGCTCTAGACTCTGTAGAATCCAGAGTCATTTTAGTTTTTTCTATTTCTTCATTTGCTGTGTCTAAAGCATCTACTGCATTTGTGTATTCTGTTTCGCTTTCACTTTTAGGTTTATCTTTAAATGTATCTGTATCTTTAAAGTCTCCTAACATTTCAGAAAGTTTGTTAAATCTAAATATAGCATCTTCTTTACTATTAGTACGTATAACTACAGTTTGACCATTATCATATTTAAAAGTCCAGTTATCAGGAGAGCCTTTGTCAAGCTCTTCTTCATCATACTTAGTAGGGTCAGTAGGCAGTTTTCCACTTTCAAGTATAGTCTTAACGTCAGCACTCATTATACCTGAGTTGCCTACACCATCCCTATGATATGTGTCAAAGTCAACATCGTATTTACTGTTTGCTTCTGTGCTTAAAAAATCATCTTGTATTGTTTTTAAAGCATCAGGATATTTTGGTAAACCTGTATCATCTACAGCATCAAATGATTCAAACTCTACAGCGTCAATATCAATATCATTTAAAGCTATCTGTGCATCTGTAAGTGTCTTCTGTGCATCAGCATATGCTTTCTGTGCAGTATCTAGTTCTGCTATTTCTTTTGGTGCATCTTTTAGATCAGGATCACCCGGTTGTATGATAGGCCGTTCTACATCTTCGTCTACAGGTGGTTTTACATTCTTAGCTATCCAATCTACTACCGCTTGGTAGGACATACTACTAAAGGCTGCACCTTCTGGAACTTGTGAGGGTGTGTTAGCAGCCTGTATGTTAGTAGAATTAGGCATTACAAAGTGGACTATTACTTGAGGTTCAATAACATAATCATCTTTGTCCTTGTCAATGTAAAGGTCTTGCAAACTTCCCTCACCATCCTTATCAATGTAAAGGTCTTGCAAACTTCCGTCACCTTGCAACTCTTGTAGCCTAGCAGTAAGTGATCCAATCTCTGCTTGTTTAGCTCTTTCAGCATCTGCTTTTGTTTTTGCATCCTTAGCAAACATTAAAGCATCCTGTGATGTAATCTTACCATCCTTGTTAAAGTCAAACTCTAAGTTAGGATTAGCTAAACCTGTAGCCATTTTAAGAATGTTTTGTGTTTGGGATTCTATCTCTGGGCTTAACTCTGTCTTTCCTGCTTCTTTTGCTTTCTCTACTTCAATGTTTTTAACTTCGCCCTGATCCCCAAAGTAAGTTGAGTAGTCAGGCTCTTGTTGCACACCAGTGCCACCTGTGCCGGAAGCTACCTGTGTATTAATACCTGTTACTCCTGATAAGAATCCCCCTGCAGTATTAGCAAGTTTTTTATCTGGGGTAGCACCACCAGCTTGCATACCTGTAGGGGCTATAGGCTGTCCCTCTATGCGCTGTCTAGCCATCTCAGTGTAACGACCAAGCATAGATGCAGCAGACGGTGTAGCAGCTAAGAAGTTATCCATCTCATCTTGTTGCGCTGGGCCTGTGTAACCTAGCTCAGAAAGCAACTGGTGCGTCTGCTGATTGTTAAAACCTTTAAATTTATTTGCCATAGTATTTTACCTATTATCCATTTACAGCTTCGTTCAGTCCGTATATCATAGCAACACAGCCACCTACAAATATCAGTACACCTAGTACTACAGATATACCCCAAAACATTTGATCTCTTTGTTTAGCTTGTAGTTCTAGTGCTTCCTTGTGTCTTTGCCTAGCTGCAGCTTGTTCTTTAACTACTAAATCCCACATACCCGGTGGGCCAAATAGCTGACACGTTTCTCGCAACATGTCCATAGCTTCTTTGTGTTTCATCTTAGCTGAAGCTATAGCAAAACCCTCTTCTTCGCTACTCGTAAGTCTACCTAGTGGGCCTTTGTGTTTACCGCTTTCAGCAAGTTGTATCTCTGTGTCTAACTTAGCTAACTTCCCAAAGTGAGGTAATAAATCACTAACATCACGTCCTGCCTTTATAGCTGAACTAATACCACCCGATATTGTACTTACAGCAGATGCAAGTGCAAGAACCTCTATCATTGTGACAAATCCCTCTCATTATTT